>Ga0256832_1001639_pt1 | contig 15280 bp, 15 predicted proteins | sample 134614metaG_FD_190534 | JGI IMG/M metagenome (GOLD analysis project Ga0256832, IMG submission 190534) | Hydrothermal vent microbial communities from Lau Basin, Pacific Ocean - 134-614 | ecosystem: Environmental > Aquatic > Marine > Hydrothermal vents | place: Pacific Ocean: Lau Basin | collected...
CAATTCGGCGGCGGCGCGCTCCAGCACGCCCATGGCGCGGCCGGATATGGCGGCCAGTTCCGGGCTGCGGTTGACACTGATGCCTGCCTCGAACATGGCAACGTAATGGCCGGGATATTTGCGCGCAAAGGCAAGATAGGCACGCCCCGTCGCCTCGAACGAAGCAAGCGCCGAGGGCTTGCCCTGATTATAGGCGTATTCCATCAAATCGGCAAAGATTTCATAGCCTTGCAGCGCGGCCTCGGCGATCAGGTCTTCGCGCCCGGCGAAGTGGCGATAGACCGCGGCCGGGGTGACGCCCGCCTGTTTGGCGGCCTCGGACAGGGTGAAGCCTGTGGGGCCCTTTTCCTCGATCAGCTTGAGCGCCGCATCCACCAGCGCCTGGCGCAGGTTGCCGTGATGATAGCCGCGTTTAGCCATGTGAGTCGCCGTTCCAGATCTCCGGGCCGCCGCAGATGCGCGCGTCCGGCGCCCGGGCCGCGTCCGCGTCCTTGCCGGCATAGTCGATGCGGCTGAGCACCGCGCGGATGGCCGCGATGCGGGCGCGGCGCTTGTCATCGGCCCGGATCACGTTCCATGGCGTGCGGTTGCGATGACTGCGCGCGAAAGTCTCGGCAATGGCGGCGCTGTAGGCGTCCCAGCGCTTGAGCCCTTCGACGTCGATCCAGGAGAGCTTCCATTGCTTGAGCGGGTCGCGCTCGCGGGCCAGAAACCGGCGCAATTGCTCGGCGCGCCCGACATTGAGCCAGAGCTTGACGAAGGTGATGCCCTCATCGGCGATCATGTCCTCGAATTCCGGCAATTGCCGGAAGAAGGCCTCGCGCTGCGCGTCGGTGCAGAAGCCGAACACCTTTTCCACCACGCCGCGATTGTACCAGGAGCGGTCGAAAAGCGTGATTTCGCCCGTGGTCGGCAGGTGGCGCACATAGCGTTGGAAATACCATTCGCCGGCCTCGCGTTCGGTCGGTTTTGCGAGCGCAATCACGCGCGCGACCCGTGGATTAAGGTTCTCGCGGAAACGCTTGATTGTGCCGCCTTTTCCGGCGGCGTCGCGGCCTTCGAACACCACCACCAGCCGCTTGCCAGTGGCTTTCACATCGGCCTGCAGCTTGACCAGTTCGCGCTGCAGCGCGGCCATGGTCGCCTCGTATTCGCGGCGTTTCATGCGGGCGGAATAGGGATAGGTCGGGTCGAGAATGTCATTCTTGCCAGCCCCCTCGATCACCGCGCGCAACTCGCGCGCCGCGTCCGAGCGGTAAAACTCTGAAATCGCACCGTCAAAGGGCAGGTCCATGCGTTCCTCCTGGGGGTATTATGGGGCGCGGGCAGGGGCTCTGCAACTCACACACGCCGGTCCTTCACCACCTGGCCGATCTGGTCGATGTCAAAGGGCGTGGTCAGATACATTTCCGACACCCAGTTCATGTAGAGAAGGTGCGCGTGGCTGCGCCAGCGGTTTTCCGGCGGCCGGGTCGGGTCGTCGTTGGGGTAATAGTTCATCGGCACGTTGATCGGCACGCCCTTGGCCACATCGCGGTCGTATTCGTGCTTCAGCGACAGGCTGTCATATTCGAAATGGTTGAAGATGTAGAGCGCGCGGTGGCCGGGGTCCTCGACCAGGCAGGGGCCGGTCTGGTCCGATCCCAGCAGCGTCACCAGGTCGGGCTGGGCGTCCACGTCGGCCTGGGCGATTTCGGTCCAGCGGCTGACGGGAATCACGAAATTGTCGGAAAAACCGCGCAGATAGGGCGAGGCCGGCGCCAGGTTTTTCTGCGGAAAGCAGCCAAAGGCCTTGGCCGGCAGGTCGCGTTTGTCGATACCGTTGAAATGGTAGAGCATCGCCATGGCGCCCCAGCAGACGCCAAAGGTCATGTGCACATTGGTGCGCGACCAATCCATGATCTCGCGCATTTCGTCCCAATAGGTCACGTCCTCATAGGGCAGGTGCTCGATCGGGGCGCCGGTGATGATGAGCCCGTCAAACTTGCGGTGCCTGACCGCCTGAAACGGCTCGTAATGCGCGCCGATATGGGCCTGCGACGTGGTTTTCGAGATATGTTCGCTGGGCCGCACCAAAGTCAGCTCGACCTGCAGGGGCGAGGCCCCGATCAGCCGGGCGAACTGAGTCTCGGTCTCGATCTTTTTCGGCATCAGGTTCAACAGCGCGATGCGCATGGGCCGGATGTCCTGGCGTTCGGCCTGGTCCGCGCTCATCACCATCACGCCTTCGTCCTTGAGGATGTCGGCAGCGGGCAGGGTGGCGGGGATCTTGATCGGCATGGGGGGGTCCGTTCAGTTCTGGCGCGCAAGCGCGGTTGCGATCAGGTCGGTGAAATCCTGCGCGTCGGATACCTCGGCCACCTCTTCGGCGCTGACGGTGACGCCGAAACGCGCCATGGCGGCATAGAGCGGCTGGCGGTGCGCCAGCGCCCGTCCATAGGTCCAGCGAATGAAGGCATCTGGATCAACTTCACCCTCTTGCAGGTTGTTTTCACGCAAATAATCCTGCCAGGCACCCGCAAGGAATTCGGGCTGATAGGCCATCGGCTTGGGCGCGCGGTCAAAGCGGCGGATCAGCTCTTCGGTGTGGGCGTCGCTGCCCTTGATCCAGACCATCAGGCAGCGGGCGTGGAGCTCGGCCAGGAGCGGGTCGTCGAGCCCCTTGGCCGGGTCGATCCATTCGCAGATGGAGCCGCCCGTGTCGCAGACGAAATGCGGATAGCCATAAATGTCCTCGGCGCGGTCGATGAAATGCCGGGTATCGCGCAGGGCGGCAATCTCGCCCGCCTTGAACTGCGCCTGGCGGCGGGCATATTCCGCCATCGGCAGGCCGCCCTTTGCCGCATCGCCGGGCTTGCCCAGATAGGTAGAGACCGGCGCCAGATTGTCGAAGGTGATGTTGGAGCCGATATAGATGCTGTCGGACATGAGCAGGTCGCGCAGAAACGGGTTCTTCATCGCCTCGCGCTTGGCATTGTCGGCAATATGTTCGCCCATGTAGCGGGTGCCGATGCGGTAGTCGACGGAATAGTGAAACCATTCACCCGTGCGCCGCAACATATTGGAAAGGTGCGTTTTTCCCAGACCGGACATGCCGAAAAGCAGCACGCGCTTTTGCGCGGCGTCCTGCCATTCTTCTGCATTGTCATAGAGCATTGCTGCCCCTCCTTGCCGCTTGATGCCCAGCCCGTGGCCATTGGTAGAGCGGGGCCGCGCCGGGGTCAATCGCCCGGCACGCGCGCGCTGCGTGCCGCCGCGCGCAGGTTCATCGTGTTGGCGACAATGATCAGCCCCGCGCCCGCAAACAGGCTCAGGGTCAGACGTTCGCCATAGACCAGCGCACCGACCAGCGCAATCAGCGGCAGGCGGGCAAAGTCGATGGGAATGACCACGGTCGCCGGCGCCAGCGCAAGCGCCTGAGTCAGGCACAGATGAGCCAAGAGACCGCCAAAGCCGATCACCAGCAGAAAGGGCAGGGTGCCAGCATTGGGCAGCGTGATGTGCCCGTCCGCGCCGGCGGTGACAAGGCCGAACACCGCCTGCATGATGGTCAGCCAGAACAGGATGCCAAGCGTGGTATCGGTGCGGGTCAGGCGGCGGGTGGCCACGGCGGTCAGCGCAAAGGCAATGGCGGCGCTGGCCGCGGCCAGGGTGCCGCTGTTGAGCGTGGCGGTGTCGGGCCGGGTGACCACCAGAATGCCGATGAAACCCAGAACCACCGCCAGCACCCGCATGCGGGTGAGCCGTTCGCCCAGCGCGAACGGGGCCAGAAGCGCCACCCACAGGGGCGAGGTGAACTCCAGCGCAAAGACCTGCGCCAGCGGGATCACGGTGAGCGCATAGAACCACAGGTTCTGGCCGGTGAAATGCGCCAGGTTGCGCGCCAGATGCAGGCGGAAATGCGCGCGCGACACCTGCCCGAGCCGCCCGGTGGCCGCGCCGAACCCGACAACGCAGGCAACGCCGATAAGCGAGCGGTAGAGCATGAGCTCGAAAGTATCGAGCGTCACCGCCACTTCGCGTCCCGCAACCGCCATGGCGGAAAACGAGGTGACAGAGCCGATCATCCACAGGGCCGCGCGCCCGGTACTGCCCCTGGTTTTGCCCGCAGTCGCAGCCATTCTCAGGCGCCGGTGATCTGGTAGGAGCGGGGAAAGCCGCGGGTCAGTTTGCCCCAGCGGCTGGCGCGGCTGCGTTTCTGGTGGGCCAGGTATGCTGCGCGGTCGCGGAAAGCTTCGCGCACCTGCAAGCGGTGCGGCTGCCCGGGGTCCGGCGTGACCTCGAACCGCAGGCAGCCGGGCTCGGCCAGGGTCAGGGCAACGTGATCGGGCAGGGCGTCGAGTACATCTGACCAGGCATCCGCGGGAACATCGACGTGGCCGGTAAGGCGGACTTGGGGCATGGTGTTTCCTTCGGGCAGGCGTAAAAGCAGGCCCCGACCCGGCTAAAGCAGCATTTCACGCAGATCAAGGCCCAGGGTGCGGTCGGCCTCATTCATCAGCGCGCAATACTCCGCGTTCCAGCGTTGCATGGCCCGGCTCAGGCGCTTGCCGTGGTCCAGCCAGGGCTTCACCGGCCCGGCCAGATGCACGATTGCCGGGTCACGCCGCGACGCGCGATAGGCAAACTGGCGCCGGGGTGGCAGGGGCAAGCGGTTGGTCCTGGGATTGCCCCATAACGAGTTCCAGATCGGGTCCAGCAGGGCCACCTGCCCCCGCGCCTTGTGATTGAGCCAGGATTGGTCCGCATGCGCGAAATTGTGGCTGCGTACAAATTCCACCGCCGCAGGCAGATCGAAAATGTCGTCGAGCACGCCCAGTTCTGCCGCCCGATCCAGGTCGATCACCATGATCCCGGCGTTGAAATAGCTGGCCATGTCGAAAAGCTCGATATGCTCAAGATATGCCGCCAGATGCGGCTTGACCTTGGCCCGTAGCGGCAAGTTCACATAGTGCAGGTCGCGCTCTATCGGCGGGTCGCGCATGGCGCCAAATGGCCTACCGTGCAGATCGGCGTGAAACAGCGGGCCGATATCGCGCCGCGCAAAGGTATCGCCATCGAGGTAGAGAACCCGGCCGGACACGAGTTGCGGCAGGAGCAAGCGTCCGAATGTGGCCGGGGGCAGGTGGCCGTCGATCTCGAACTGCAGATCCAGAAGCGGTTCCTGGCGCAGGGCAATGTCGGCATCGGGAAAGGCGCGCATCAGGGCGGCGGCGGCCCGGGCAAATTCGGGCATGTCCTGCCCGGCAAGAAAACTGATGCGAATATCTGCCGGCCGGTATTTCAGGACTGAATAGGCTGAAACAAGAGTGCAATATCGAAAGCCTGCGTCAAATACATAGACAACATGGGGTGTCTGGTGCGTATCTGTTACTCCCATTCAATGGTGCCTGGCGGTTTCGAGGTGATGTCATAGGTCACGCGGTTGACGCCCTTGACCTCGTTGATGATGCGGGTCGCGGTTTCGGTCAGGAAGTCGTGGCTGAACGGGTAAACATCCGCGGTCATGCCATCGACCGAGGTGACCGCGCGCAGGGCCAGCGCATAATCATACGTGCGCCCGTCGCCCATGACGCCCACGGTTTTCACGGGCAGGATGGCCGCGAAGGCCTGCCAGATCTCGTCATACAGGCCATGACGGCGGATCTGGTCGATATAGACCGCGTCGGCCTGGCGCAGAATGTCCAGCTTTTCGCGCGTGATCTCGCCGGGGCAGCGTATCGCCAGACCAGGCCCGGGGAAGGGGTGGCGGCCGATGAAGCTTGCCGGCAGGCCCAGTTCGCGCCCCAGGGCGCGCACCTCGTCCTTGAAGAGCTCGCGCAAAGGCTCGACCAGTTCGAGGCCCATTTTTTCGGGCAGGCCGCCCACGTTATGGTGGCTTTTGATCGTGACGCTTGGCCCGCCCGAGAAACTGACCGATTCGATCACGTCCGGATAAAGCGTGCCCTGGGCCAGAAAGCGCGCGTCCTCGATCTGGCCCGCGTATTTCTGAAACACGTCAATGAACAGGCTTCCAATGATTTTTCTCTTGGTTTCCGGGTCACTTACGCCCTCAAGCTCACCCAGAAAAAGCTCTTTTTCATCGGCCGCGATCAGCTTCATGTTGTAATTGTCGCGGAACATCGCGACGACTTCTTCCGCTTCGTTCTGGCGCAAGAGCCCATGGTCGACAAAGACGCAGGTCAGCTGGTCGCCGATGGCCTCGTGCAGCAGCACCGCAGTCACCGACGAATCAACCCCGCCCGACAGGCCGCAGATCACGTGGCCCGCGCCCACCTGCTCGCGGATGGCGCGGATCGCTTCTTCGCGATAAGCGCCCATGGTCCAGTCGCCGGTGAAGCCTGCGAGGCGGATGAAATTCTCGTAAAGCCGCGCGCCGTTCGGGGTGTGGTGCACCTCGGGGTGAAACTGCACCGCATAGAAATGCCGGGCGGGGTCGGCAGTGATCGCGAAAGGCGCGCCGGGCGAAGTTCCGTAAACCTGAAAACCCGGAGCAATTTCAGCCACATGGTCGCCATGGCTCATCCAGACCTGTTCCGGGCCGCCCTGAAACCAGCCATCCAGCAGGTCCAGCTGGCCGCCCGCCGGTTCCACATAGGCGCGGCCAAATTCGGCAGTGCCGCCGCCGCGCTCCACCCGGCCGCCCAGCATCTGCATCATCACCTGCTGGCCATAGCAGATGCCCAGGACCGGCACGCCCAGTTCAAAGACCCGCGCGGGCGGGCGCGGGGAGCCCGGGTCGATCACGCTGGCAGGCCCCCCCGACAGGATCACGGCCTTGGGGGCAAATGCCTCCAGAAAGGCATCATCCACCTTCTGATAGGGATGGATTTCGCAATAGACGTTCAACTCGCGCAGGCGCCGCGCAATCAGCTGCGTGACCTGAGAGCCAAAGTCGATGATGAGCAGGCGGTCATGTTCTGTCTGGGTCATGGCTGCTCGATAGGCGGGGGCGCGCGCGCATGCAAGGGGGCAGGGCGTCTGCCATGTCGTTTTCGCCCGTCAAAGGCCGCAATCCGCGAGATTTGCGGGCCAGGCTGGGGTACAAGGGCGGTAACTGACCACAAGGGGACGAACATGGCCGAACGGAAAAGACGGGGACGCGGCGGCGGCGGGGCTGCGCGCCGGGCAGAGCGCGGCACGCTGAAGATCGAGGCCGAACGCTTCATCACCCGCAATATCCCGAACCTCGACATTCTGAACGAGGAGGCGCTGGAACTGATCGAGGCGGGCGCCGAAACCGTGCTGGAGGAAATTGGCGTCAATTTCGTGGAAAACCCCGCAGCGCTGGAACGCTGGCGGCAGGCGGGTGCCGATGTGGATGGCGAACGGGTGCGCATCCCAAAGGGGCTTGCGCGTGCGTTGTGCAAGACCGCGCCGGCCAGCTTTACCCAGCATGCCCGCAACCCCGCGCGCAATGTCGACATTGGCGGGCGCAACCTGGTGCTGGCGCCGGTCTATGGCCCGCCCTTCATGCGCGACCTGGCCGGCGGGCGGCGCTATGCGGTGATGGCGGATTTCGAGAAATTCGTGAAGCTCGCCTATATGTCGAAATACCTGCACCATTCCGGCGGCACGGTCTGCGAGCCCACCGACGTGCCGGTGAACAAGCGGCATCTGGACATGTTGCTTGCGCATATGACGCTGTCGGACAAGCCCTATATGGGCTCGGTCACAGAGCCGTCGCGGGCGCGCGATTCGGTCGAGATGAGCGAGATTCTGTTCGGCCGCGACTTTGTGGCGCAAAACTGCGTGATGACCTCTCTGATCAATGTCAATTCGCCGCTGACCTTTGACGGCACCATGATGGGGGCGCTGGAAATCTATGCCGAGGCGGGGCAGGCCGCGATCATCTCGCCCTTTATCGTCGGCGGGGCCATGGCGCCGGTCACGGTCGCGGGCACGCTGACGCAGGTGCTGGCCGAAGTGCTGGCAGGGGTGGCATACAGCCAGCTCATCCGCCCGGGCGCGCCGGTGATCGCCGGGGCGTTTGTCACCTCGATCGACATGAATTCCGGCGCGCCCACTTTCGGCACGCCCGAGGCCGCGCAGATCACCTATGGCGCCGGGCAACTGGTGCGCCGGCTGGGGTTGCCGTACCGGTCGGCAGGCGCCTTCAACGGCTCCAAGCTGCCCGACGCGCAGGCCGCTTACGAAAGCGCCAACAGCCTGAATGCCGGGTTGCTGGCCGGGGTGAATTTCATGCTGCATGCGGCCGGCTGGCTGGAGGGCGGGCTGGTCGCCTCGGTCGAGAAATTCGTGATGGATGCCGACCAGCTGGGCGTGTTGCACGGGTTGGCGCGCGGCGTCGAGGTCGATGCCGACACGCTGGCGCTGGACGCGATTGGCGAGGTCGGCCCGGGCGGGCATTATCTGGGTTGCGCCCATACCCAGGCCAATTTCAAAAACGCCTTCTGGCGCTCGGACGTGCTGGACAACAAGCCGTTCGAGACCTGGGAGGATGACGGCGCGCGCGACACCCAGGCGCTGGCGGCGGCCCGGGCCGAGGCGCTGCTGGCGGCCTATGAGAAGCCGCCGATCGACCCGGGGACCGAAGAGGCGCTGCGCGATTATGTGGCGCGCAAGAAAGCCGCGATGCCCGACGCGTTCGGCTGAGGCCGGGGCGCTACTCGGACACCAGCCGCGATTCCGCCATCAGCGCAATCAGGGCTTCGACATGGCGGGCCACGCTATAGGAGGCCGCGCCGTTCTTGCGGCCGGCCTCAAGCTCGGCCTCCAGCGCCAGGAGCCCCTCCATGGCGCGGCGCGGCGACGGCGCCCGGGTGGCGCGCATCAGGCGCTTGAGATCGCGCTCGCGGTTGTATTCGGCCAGCCCGAAACGGGCGGCGCGAATCAGAAGGCGCGGGCGGCGGAGCGACTTCAGAACGGCCAGCGGGTTGGTGATATCGGTCATTGTGCTCTCCTGAATTTGGACTGAAGCCAGCAAAACACAACTTCAGGGGGTGTTGCGCGGCGTGCATTTTCAGCCGTACGTTGCGTTGGCCATTTGTTTACGAAATCGAAACAATATTGTGAAAACACGACTCAGGTTAACGTTTCGGTAACAATTCCTGTGGATAAGTTACCATTGGATTAACAACTACAAGTTGAGCTTGGGCAAAATCCGGGAGATGGGGATGCGGATGGAACAGGTCATTGCTTTCAACACGGCCACTGGGCATTCGGGGCGCCCGGGCGGCGGGCTGCCGGAATGGGTGTCCGAGGATGTGCGCCTGTATCTGGACCATGTGGAAGGCGGGCAAACCATCCGGGCGCTGGCGCGCAATACCGGCGTGCATGCCTCGACCATCCTGCGCAAGGTGCGCAAAACCGAAGCGCGCCGCGACGATCCGTTGATCGACCGCGCGCTGCTGGACCTTGGGCAGTTGCGAAGGGCGCATGGGGCCGACACCGGCGACCCCGGCGATCCGGCCGCCGATCTGGCCCGGCTTGAAGGCCTTGCGGTCGATGCCGCCACCCTGCGCCGCGATGCCTGCCGGGTGTTGCGCGCACTGATCGAACCCGGCGCCGTTCTGGCGGTGGTGCCCGATGTGGAAACCGCCGTGGTGGTGGTGGAAACCGAGGATGGGCGTCCGCGCCAGGTGGCAACGCTTGCCCGGCGGGTGGCCGAGGCCATGGCGCTGCTCAACTGGATCGAGGGCAGCACCGGCACCAAGGTTGCACGCTATCATGTGACCGGCGAAGGGCGCCAGGCACTGAATTATTTCCTGGCAAGCACGGAGAATGCCCGCATGGGCGGCGCGGACGGGCAGGGCGGCAATGTGGAGGGCATATTTGCCGGGGCTGCCGGGGGACGGGCCGCGAAAAAGCCCCGCAAGCCCCGGGCCGCAGGCGCGGATTCACCGCTCCAGGTCCTGGCGCGGCGCCGCGACAAATCCGGGCAACCCTATCTTTCTGCGGCACAAATCCGGGCCGGCGAGGATCTGCGCACGGATTTCGAGCTGGCGCAGCTTGACGGGCAGGTGGGGGCGAACTGGACCGCAATCATGGGTGGGCGTACCGATCGGACGCGCACGTCCGAAGGGGCCGGCGCCGGCCGCCGGCTGGACGCCCGGCGGCGGCTTGAGGCAGCGCTGAAAGCGCTGGGTCCGGAGCTTGCCGATGTGGCGCTGATGACGTGCTGCCACCTGAAGGGAATGGAGCGGGTTGAAAGCGAAATGCAGATGCCGGCGCGTTCGGGAAAATACGTGCTGCGCATCGCGCTCAATATCCTGGCGCGCCATTATGCGCGGACCGACCCCGAGCGCCGCGACCTGATCTATTGATGCAGGCGCCTCAGTTCAGCCGTCCCGCGCGTCCGCGATCCAGATTGACCACGTCAAAGTCGAGCCTGGGGCAGCGCGCGTTGATCTCGCGGCGCACCAGGGCCGGGTCGGGCAGGTTTTCACAGATCACCCGATAGCTGCCGCGAAACCCGGCATCCTCAAGCACGATGGCCAGATCCAGGCAATCGAAGCTTTGGCACAGGAGCGGCGACAAAACGTATTCGGGGTCTTCCTGGCGCAGGATTTCGGTTGTAACATCCAGAAAATCCAGGCATTTGACGCTTTTCCGGCCATGGCTGACCGGCCCGGATCCGTGCCAGCGCGCAACCTCGCCAATCACCAGGATGCGCCTTTCGCGCCGGCCATCCGGCGGCGCAACCTCCGCTTGTACTTGCGGCTTTTTCGGTCTTCCTGACTGCATTCTTGCGCCTTCGCTTCCGTCGGGCGGCATGGCTCACCTGTGCTCAATTATAGGGGGAAAGGATAGCTTTGCAATTCAAGATACTGGGGTGGAGGCCGAGTGCAAGCCCGGGGTGCACATGACGTGGCGTCCGCCATGCTTTTGCGTGGCCGGTCCGAACGGCGGCTGTGGGGGAAGGGTCAGGGGTTTCTTCCCAAAGCGCGCTGCCGGGGCTGTGTTGAGGTGTAATGCAAAGCCGATAATAGGTATTATGTTAAAGTCGTTACTATGCCCATAAACGCAAGCATCGGTTTTTGTCCGATATAATAACGCTTTGCGGGCGTATCTTCACGTTACCCGGCAGCGTTGACACCTTACGCTTGCGCGTGCCGTGTCTGCCTCGCACTCTTTCGGCGTTCGCACCCTGCATGTGTGACGCGACTATTTCACCACGCCCGGCATGGAATTCTCGACAAATGCGCATGGCTGTCCTATTGCCTGTGATGCTGGGAGGATACCTGATGCTTTCGATCCTTGTCCTGAACGGACCCAATCTGAACCTGCTGGGCACGCGGCAGCCGGAAGTCTATGGCAAGACGACCTTGCCGGAGATCCAGGAAATGTGCGCACGCCGCGCGAGTCAGCTGGGCGTCGCGCTCGCGTTCGAACAGTCGAACCACGAAGGCGTGCTGGTGGATGCCGTTCAGGGCGCGCGTGGCGTGCATGATGGCATGGTCATTAACGCCGGTGCCTATACGCATACTTCGGTTGCGCTGATGGACGCGATTGCTTCCATAGACCTGCCGGTAATCGAATTGCATCTGTCCAACATCCACGCCCGCGAAGATTTCCGCCACCGCTCGTTCATCGCGCGCGTGGCGACGGCGCAGATCTGCGGTCTGGGTCCGGCGGGCTATCCTCTGGCGATAGACGCGCTGGTGCAACATCTCGGACAATGAGGACCCATGACGCTGGAATACCTGGAAGAGATCGGAGACCTTACCGAACTGGACCGGGTCTGGCAGTTGTTCTGCAACGAAATGGCCAGCTATGGGTTTGACCGGCTCATTTATGGCTACAACCGCTTCGGAACCCAGAAATATGTCGGCCCGTGGCAGGATGCGCTGATCCTGAGCAATCTGGATCGCGCCTTTCTCAAGGTTTTTGTCGAGGAGGAATATTACCTGCATGCGCCGCTGGCCGAATGGGCGCTGAACAATACCGGCGCGCGATCATGGTCCTACCTGGCCAGGGATTTCGAGAAGCTTACCGACAAACAGCGCGAAGTGGTGCGTCACAACATGGCGAACGGGCTGACTGCAGGCTATTCGGTGAGTTTCGCCACCCCTTCCCCACGGTCGCGTGCGGCCCTGGCAATGGCGGCGCGCAGCGGGCTCAGCCAGGACGATGTGAACGCGGTATGGGAGCGCCACGGCCGCAAGATCAACGTGATCGCCAACATGACGCATCTCAAGATCATTTCGCTGCCGCATGTGAATGAGCGCAGCAAGCTGTCGCGCCGGCAGCAAGAGGTGCTGGACTGGGTAGCCGACGGCAAGACCTATCAGGATATTGCCACGATCCTGGGCGTCAGCGTTGCAACGGTGGAAAAACACCTGCGCCTGGTGCGCGAGAAACTGGACGTGGAAACGACGCCGCAAGCGGTTCTGAAAGCATCGTTCTGGAACCAGATGTTCGTGGTGCGCGGCTGAGCCATGGCCGGGCCGCGCGAGCTTTCGCAGCGGCTCCTCAATCACAGGATGCAGAGATCGGGTCAAAAGGTATGGTTTCCCCTACTGTCCTGCTGCCCAAAAATTGGGCAATCTTGGCGTCAAGTTCCGTGAGTGGTGGCATTAGCCATGGAACGAGGAGCGCAAGGTTCAGGGATTTCTGGGCGGAGCGCTTCACCGGGCAACCATGGTCCGGATGCAAAGGCAGTATATTCGCCGGAGCATTCGATACCAGCCCGGACGCCTTCCCTGGGTTGCTCTCGTCCCAACGAGTGGCCCCGAACTGAAGCGGCGCCCGCATGTCCCTGCGAGCGCCGCTGATTTTTGTGGCCCTGACAGTGGGCCGATCGTCAGGTGGGGCGTGAAAAGCGGGCTCAGCCGCCCATGGTCTTGGCCACCTCGGCCGCGAAATCCTCGGTCTTTTTCTCGATGCCTTCGCCCACTTCCAGGCGCACATAGCCGACGATCTCGGCGCCGGCATTCTCTGCGGCCTTGGCCACGGTCAGGTCGGGGTCGATCACGAAATTCTGTCCCAGAAGCGTGACTTCCGACAGGAACTTGCGCATGCGGCCTTCGATCATTTTCTCGATCACCTGTTCGGGCTTGCCGCTTTCGCGGGCCTGTTCGGTGAGGATCGAGCGTTCCTTTTCCACCACGGCGGGGTCGAGCGCGTCGGCATCTAGCGCCTGCGGATTGGCAGCGGCCACGTGCATGGCAACCTGCTTGGCAAAGGCTTCATCGCCGCCCTTGGTTGCCACCAGCACGCCGATCCGGCCCATGCCGTCGGCCACCGGGTTGTGCACGTATGAGGCCACCACGTCGCCCTCGACACCGGCCATGCGGCGCAGCGACATGTTTTCGCCGATCTTGGCGATGGCGTCGGTGATGGTTTCGGCGACCGACTTGCCCCCCAGGTCGGCGGCGTTCAACGCCTCCAGATCGGCAGCGTTCAGCGCCGCCTGGGCGATCTTGCCGACCATTTCCTGAAATTCGGCGTTCTTGGCAACAAAGTCGGTTTCGGAATTGACCTCGACCGCGACGCCCCTGCCCCCGTCAACCGCCACGGCCACCAGGCCTTCGGCAGCGGTACGGCCGGATTTCTTGGCGGCCTTGGCCAGGCCCTTGGTGCGCAGCCAGTCGACGGCGGCTTCGATGTCGCCTTCGACCTCGACCAGGGCCTTTTTCGCGTCCATCATGCCCGCGCCGGTCATTTCGCGCAGTTCTTTCACCAGTTTAGCTGTCACAGCCATGTCGGTTCTCCTTGGAATAAATGCGTGCTGCAGGCGCGTGGGCGCCTGCAGGTGGTGTTCGTGTGGCGGTCCGGTGCGGATCAGCCTTCGGACTTGACGGCGCCTTCGGGGGTGACGTCGTCGCGCAGGGCTTCCTTGATGTCGAGCTCGGCGGCCTCCGGCGTGGTTTCGGCCGATTCGTCGGTCGATGCTGCGGCGGCTTCCACCGCTTCTTCCACCGGGGCTTCTTCCATGGCGCCGATATCGATGCCGGCCGCTCCCATCTGGGCGCTCATCCCGTCCAGTGCCGCGCGTGCGGCCAGGTCGGTATAAAGCGCGATGGCCCGCGCCGCGTCGTCATTGCCCGGGATGATGTAATCGACCCCGTCGGGCGAACAATTGGTGTCGACCACCGCCACTACCGGGATGCCCAGCTTGTTGGCCTCGGCCACGGCCAGGTCTTCCTTGTTGACGTCGATCACGAACAGAAGGTCCGGCAACCCGCCCATTTCGCGGATCCCGCCCAGCGAGGCCTGAAGCTTGGCCTGCTGGCGTTCCAGCCCCAGGCGTTCCTTCTTGGTCATGCCCTCGGCGCCCTCGGCCAGCTTCTGGTCCAGTTCGTCCAGGCGCTTGATCGACTTGGAAATGGTTTGCCAGTTGGTCAGCGTGCCCCCCAGCCAGCGGTGGTTCATGTAATATTGCGCCGATTTCTCGGCGGCATCGGCAATCGCGGCCGCAGCCTGCCGTTTGGTGCCGACGAACAGCACCCGGCCGCCCTTGGCGACGGTGTCACGGATGACTTCCAGCGCTTGGTCGAGAAGCGGCACCGTCTTGGTCAGGTCGATGATGTGAATGCCATTGCGCGCCCCATAGATGTACTCCGCCATGCGCGGATTCCAGCGTTGGGTCTGGTGGCCAAAGTGAACGCCAGCTTCCAGAAGCTGACGCAGCGTGAATTCAGGCAGCGCCATGAATATTTCCTTTCCGGTTTGAGCCTTGGGCAAGGGAGCGAGGGATTTCCCCCAACCGGTGGACCTGGGCGGGATGTCTCCCCGTCCGGCCCGCCCTTGCCTGCGGATTTCAGTGGGGGCCATATAGGGGGCTTTGGCGGCGGGCGCAAGGGGTATGACGGCGGGGGGACGCTGTCCCCCCGAACCCCCCTGAGGTATTTCAGCCAAGATGAAGGAGATTGACGTTTTCGCGCGCGCAGGCCATCACGTTGCGATGAAGAGCGCGCCTGACATTCTGTGCATCGGATCCGTCCTGTGGGACGTGATCGGGCGGGCGCCGGTGGCGCTGCATCCCGGCGCCGACATGCCCGGGCGCATCCGCCGCCTGCCCGGCGGTGTGGCGCTCAATATCGCCATGACGCTCGGCCGGTTCGGCCTGACCCCGGCGGTGCTGACGGCAATCGGGCGCGACAGCGAGGGCGAGGAACTGATCGCGGCATGCGCGCGGCTGGGCATCGTGACCGAACACGCGCACCGCCCCGATGACTTGCCGACGGACGTCTATATGGCGATCGAGGGCGCGGACGGGCTGGCCGCCGCGATTGCCGATGCTCATACGCTGGAGGCGGTGGGCGATGCCATTCTCGCGCCGCTCGAAGATGGACGTTTGGGCTCGGAGGAACGG
>Ga0256832_1001640_pt1 | contig 15270 bp, 13 predicted proteins | sample 134614metaG_FD_190534 | JGI IMG/M metagenome (GOLD analysis project Ga0256832, IMG submission 190534) | Hydrothermal vent microbial communities from Lau Basin, Pacific Ocean - 134-614 | ecosystem: Environmental > Aquatic > Marine > Hydrothermal vents | place: Pacific Ocean: Lau Basin | collected...
GCTGGAAAAGCCGGTCATCGACGCCATTTTGGTGGAGCCGGTGAAGCGTAAGGATAACCGCCGGCATTATCTGCGGGTGTGGCTGGAGACCCAGGATGGTCAGACTTACGCGCATCTCACGGGCGACCAGGGCTCGGGCATCCTGCTGTCCATGGTGCGGGCCGACGGCCTGGCTATCATCTCCGAGGATCTGAACAGTACCCCGCCCAATTTCCCCGTCAAGGTGATGATGCTGGATTGGCCGGAGGTCGCATGACCGGCGACCTGACAGGTCGCTGGCGACCATCGCCATGCAAAACGCCCGGAACGCGGTGCTGCGAACCGGGCGTTTTTGGTATGAAAGGGTGGCGACCTGTCAGGTCGGGCGTTACAGGCCCAAATTCTTGCGGAAGTTCTGCCAGGTCTGTTTGACCGACTCCGCGGCCTTGGCCAGGGTGTCGGCAATGTGCAGGGCCGTGTAGTTCGCGCCGATGGCGTCCCAATCCACCACGTTCCACCAGGCGTCGATATAATCACCGCGGCGATTCTGATAATTCAGGTAGTAGGCGTGCTCCCACACATCCAGGCCCATGATGGGAATGAGGCCCTGGGAGACGGGATTGTCCTGGTTGGGCGTGCTCATGATGGAAAGCTCGCCCTGGGGCGTGATCACCAGCCAGGCCCAACCGCTGCCGAAACGCCCAATCGCAGCCTTTTTGAACGCCGCCTGGAAGGACGCAAAGTCGCCGAACGTGGCGTCCATGGCCTCGGCCAGGGAGCCAGTAGGCTGACGGGAGCCCTTCGGGCTCATGATGGACCAGAACATGGTGTGATTGGCGTGGCCGCCGCCGTTGTTGCGCACCGCGGTGCGGATTTCCGCGGGCACGGCATCCAGGTCCATGAGCAGTTCGGTCAGGCTTTTCTCATGCAGTTCGGGATAGTTCTCCAGCGCCGCGTTGAGCTTGGCCACGTACCCGCCATGATGCTTCTCGTAGTGGATGCTCATGGTGCGGGTGTCGATATGGGGCTCCAACGCGGAGAAAGCGTACTTGAGTTTGGGGAGTTTGTACGGATATCCCATGATTTTGTCACTCCTTGTAGTGATTGATGAAAGGGGGATGGAAATGGTCTCATTGGAGAGGCGCGTGCAGACGCGCCGCCTTTAAGTTTAACAAGGAATCGAGAACCTCGCAATAAGGGAGCTTACAAAGGGTGCGTCCCAGGAATTTGGCGTCATCCAGCCGACTGAAGTCGAACTCTTCAGGCCTGCGGCCAGTGGACGGCCTACGCCGTCCAGAATTATGCCAACAAATGGTCGCCGAAGGGCGACCACTGGCGCGAAGCGCCTAAAGAGCCCGAGTTTACTCGGTAAATGTCTGCCAATAATTTGGGACGCATCCGCTTACAAATCGGTCGACACAGGCGAAAGCTCGCCCATACCGATGAAAATGCCTCGCGGCCCGTGTGGCGCGGGAACCCAAGGACGTGAAACGTCATGCGTGATGCGTGAAGACCTCACGTATCACGTTTTCACGCATCACGCCCGTTGCCGCCTCGGCCAACGTAATCCTGGCGATCCTTCAACGACCAGCGATCACTCCATCTTCAACGCAATCCAATCACGGCCCGATAGGCGTCCCACAAGCGGCGCGCGGCCGCGTCCCATGTGAAGTGAGCAGCCCGGGCAGGCCCGCGGGCGGCCAACTCGTCCCGCGCGTCGGCGTCGGTGAGCAGGCGGAGGAGGCCCACAACCAGGGCGTCGTGATCGTCGGCCGGGATGAGCAGGGCCGCATCGCCCGCGATCTCGGGCAGACTGCTGACGTCGGTGCAGATCACCGCGGTTCCGCAGGCCAGCGCTTCCAATACGGGCAGGCCAAAGCCCTCGTAATGGCTTGGAAAAGCGAACAGCTCGGCCAGGTTGTACAGCGCGGGCAGGTCTTCGTCCGGAACGAATCCCAAAAAGTGAACGATATCCCCCGCGTTTTCCTCCTCCACTGCCCGAAAGACCGGCTCGTAGAGCCAGCCTTTGCCCCCGGCAATGACGAGATGATGGGGGAAACGGGCCTCCCGTCGGGCCTGGGCGAAGGCCCGCACCAGCCCGTCGAAATTTTTGCGGGGCTCGATGGTGCTCACCGAGAGGACGAAGGGCCCGTCCAGGCCGTACTTCCCCCGCACCGCTGCGGTCTCTTCGGGCGGCAGGGGCCGGAAGCGGGGCTCCACCCCCGCGCCCACCACCGTCACCCGCTGCGGCTCCAACCCGAACAGGCGGATGGCGTCCTGACGGCTGGCCTCGGAGTCGGCCAGGATATGGTCGGCGCGGGCGATGGAGCGGGGCGCGGCCTTTTCCAGAAAGCGGCGCAGGTCGGGAAAGGCGTACTGCGGCCGCACCATGAAGGCTAGGTCGTGGATAGTGAGCAGGGTTTTGGCCCGGCGCACAGGCGGCAGCAGGAAGTTGGGCGCGTGGAAGATATCCACGTCGCCCGTCCACCAGTCCACCGGCAGGGGCGCGCGCAGCCGATGCCAGAGGATGGTCTGCAAGCGGTCGGGCAGGGGCAGGCGGCGCACGCGTACGCGCTCGGGCCAGGACGCGCGGGCGAAGGGCGCATCCCCGCGCGGGTACAGCAGCGTCAGTTGGTCATCCTCCCCCAACAAAGGCAGAAGCGCATCCACCAGCCCCCGGGTGTAGCGGCCAATCCCCGCGCCTTGCAGCGCCGCGGGCGTGTAATCGATGGCGATCTTCATGGTGCTGTTTCGTCCAGAGCGTTGGCGCCGTCTGCGAAAGGCCCGCCAGGCTGACGTTGGGCGAGGCGGCAACGGGCGTGATGCGTGAGAACGTGACGCGTGAGATGGTCACGCATCACGCATGACGTTTCACGGCTTTGGCTGCCCGCGCCCATCTTGCTGGCGCGCGCTTTTCATTCCAAATGACAACTTCCAGAGATTATTCAATGCCTTTGTACGTCCAGATGCGGTTGACCCCGAAATTCCAGAACAGCACGACGCCGATGGCGAAGGCTTTGGCCAGGTTGTAGCTGATGCGGTGGTCGAAGAACTGGCTGAACACGTAGTGGTCCATGAACACCAGGATGAAGGTGTTGATGACCAGCCCGATGACGTTGACCGTGGCGAATTGCAGCAGTTGGGGAATGATGGGCCTGTCGCGCGATTCGGGGAAAGTCCACAGGCGGTTCCAGGTGAAGTTGCTGATGACCGCGGTGGTGAAGGAGATGGTGTTGGCGGCGATGAGCTGAATCTGGTTGGGGTCCAGCCCGATATGCCATCCCACGCCCAACCCCATCCGCTCGAAGATGATCTTCATGATATTGAGCACGACGAAATCCACCACCGCGCCAATGGCCCCCACGATGGCGAACTTGATGAAGCGTTCGAGTTCCTTGGGGTTGACGGACGTTCTCGTGGCGATGCGGGCAATCAAAGGGGAAGTCTCCATGATCCGGGATGGCGTTGGGGAGCCTGACACAACCGCTAATTTTATCGCTTTCCCCGCCATTGCCACAACTTTCCCCCGCCGTCCCGTTCACATTTTCCCATTTTCCTTGACCCTGCGGCCAAATCTCGCTATACTTATCCCATCGGTAACTGCTAAGGTCGCACCGCCGCTTTTTGCCACGAAGACACGAAGAAAACGAAGGCACGACGTATTTTTCTTTATTTTCCCCTTCGTGGCTTCTTGTGGCCTGAAGTCGAGTACGTTAGCAGTTACTCCCATCGGGGAGTAGCGCAGTTCGGTAGCGCGCTTGGTTTGGGTCCAAGAGGTCGTCGGTTCGAATCCGGCCTCCCCGACTTTTTTGAAAGAGGAACACCGAGTTCACTGAGATCGCACAGAGAACACAGAGAAGGGAGATTGTGATCTGTGCTCCTTCTCGACTTGTCATTTCCCGCGATCCTGTGTAGAATTTCTATGTCCATCACGGATGACTGTTTTCCGCGCGGGCATGGTGTAGTGGTAACACTAGAGCCTTCCAAGCTCTCGTCACGGGTTCGAATCCCGTTGCCCGCTCTTCTTTGAAGATAGCGCGTTGGCGCAGATGGCGAAAGGTTCGTCAAGCCAAAGTTGGCCGAGGCGGCAACTCAGGTGAAACGTAATGCGTGAAACGTGATAACGTTACGCATCACGCATCACGTTTCACGACGCGGCTTCCCGCGCCAACAAAGCGTTTTTTCGATGGGGCGTGCAACCACATAGGGGGCCCTAGCTCAAGTGGTTAGAGCAGCGGTCTCATAAACCGCCGGTTCTCGGTTCAAGCCCGAGGGGCCCCACTTTGTCCGTTGGGCGGCGGGGGATGACACATTTTTTACATTCGCATCACATTTTGTGAATGGTTGGGGGGTATCCTGGGATGCAGAAAACGCCTCGCGGCCAGGTTGGCGCGGGAAGTCAATCACGTAATGCGTGATGCGTAATGCTCTCACGTTTCACGTTTTCACGCATCACGTCCGCTGCAGACTCGCGCAACGCGGGCTTCGAGTTGCTTTTGTAAACCAACGCAACGCCACTTCCGAAACAGGAGGACGCTATGTCACTGACGCGACGAGACTTTTTCAAGGCGGGCGGACTGACGGCCCTGGCCGTGGGGATGGCCGCCGCGGGCGGGCGGGAGGCCCTCGCCCGGCCCGCGCGCCCCCGCCCCGCCATCCGCTGGCGCGGCTCCGCGGCCGCGGTCCAGATGGATCCCGCGCTGCATCTGCTGCGCCGGGCCAGCTTCGGACCCACGCGAGCGGAGCTGGCGCGCGTGCGGCGCATGGGCGTGGACGCCTGGCTGGATGAGCAGCTCGATCCCGACGCCATCGACGACAGCGCCCTGGAAGACCGCATCGCCCGCCGCTACGACACCCTGACCATGAACCCGCTCGAGCTACAAGCCCTGGACGACTTCGCCCGCATCCGCCGGGACCTGGGGGGCGCGACCATGGAGCGGGCGGTGTACAGCCGCCGTCAGTTATTCCAGGTGATGGTGGATTACTGGAGCAATCATTTCTCCGTCTATTGGGGCGACGGGCCCGTGCGCATTATGAAAACCGTCGAAGACCGGGAGGTGATGCGCGCCTACGCGCTGGCCCCCTTCCGCGACATCCTGGGCGCCGATGCGCACAGCCCCGCCATGCTGCTCTATCTGGACAACGCCCGCAGCAGCGCCGAGGCTCCCAACGAAAACTACGCCCGGGAGATCATGGAACTACACACCCTGGGCGTGGACGGCGGCTACACCGAAACCGACGTGAAGGAGCTGGCCCGCATCCTCACCGGCTGGACGGTCGACCGGCGCACCGGGAGATTTCTCTTTGCCCGCAACCGCCATGACTGGGAGGCGAAGACCTTTCTGAACCAGGACTTCCCCGCCGGTCGAGGAGAAGAAGAGGGGGAAGAGGCCCTGGACATGCTGGCCAGCCACGAATCCACCAGCCGTTATGTAGCGCATCGTCTCTGCATCCGTTTCGTGGCCGACGAGCCGCCCGAGGACGTGGTGAGCGCCGCGGCGCAGACCTTCCGCGACACCGACGGCGACATCCGGGCCGTGCTGCGCACCATCTTCACCCACGAAGACTTCCTGGCCAGCGCGGGGCGGAAACTGCGCCGCCCCCTTGACCTCATCGCCGCGGCCGTGCGCACCCTGGAAATCCCCAACGCCCGCGGGGTGACGCTGACCCGGGCCCTGGCCCTGATGGACCAGCCCCTGTTTGGATGGCCCACCCCCGACGGCTACCCCGACGACGCGGCCTCCTGGCTGAACACCAACGCCCTGCTGGCCCGCTGGAACATCGGGCTGGCCCTGGCCGAGGGCCGGGCGCCGGGCGTGCAGATCCCCTGGGATCGATTCAAGACCGAATTGGGGGGCGGCGCCACCGCCGAGGAGACCCTGGACTTCTTCATCGACCTGGTGTTGCATCACTCCATCGACGCCGAGGACCGGGCGCAGTTGCTGGCCTATCTCACCCACGACGGCCAGGGCTTCGACATCGACGACCCCGACCACGCCCGCCGCGTGCCCGAACTCGTGGCCCTGCTCCTCGATTCCCCCTACTTCCAATGGCGATAATCCCAAGGAGCCGACTCATGAACCTGACGCGACGCAATTTCCTCAAACTTTCCGGCCTCACCGCGCTGACAGGCGTCATCAACCGCCCCGCCTGGATGCCGCGCATGGCCTTTCGCCCGGCCGCGGGCGGGCCCGCCGGCGACATCCTCATCTGCATCTTCCTGCGCGGGGCTATGGATGGCCTCAACGCCGTCACGCCCCACGCCGAGACCCGCTATCACGACCTGCGCCCCACCATCCGCATCCCCGACCCCGATCAGCCCAACGGCGCCATCGACCTGGACGGCTTTTTCGGCCTGCATCCCGCGCTGGAGCCGCTGAAGGACATCTATGACGAGGGCGACCTGGCCTTCGTCCACGCATCTGGCTCCCCCGACCCCTCCCGTTCCCATTTCGACGCGCAAGACTTCATGGAGCGGGGCGTCCCTGGCAACAAAACCATTTCCTCCGGCTGGCTGGCCCGGCATCTGGCCAGCATGACCACGCAAAACGACTCACCCTTCCGGGCCGTGGGCATGGGCAACATCTTGCAGACCTCCCTGCACGGGCCTATCCCCGCCCTGGCCCTCAAATCCATCGCGGATTTCCACCTCAACGGCGACGAGCGAGAGATCGCACGGGTGCAGCAGACCTTGCAAAGCCTCTACCTGGGCGATGACTGGATCGACCAGGAGGGCCAGCAGGTGTTCCACGCCTTCGATTTCCTGGAAGCCGCGGACCCTTCGCAATATGAACCGCAGCACGGCGCGGACTATGGCGAGGATTTCTTCGGCCTGGGCTTGAAGCAGATCGCGCAGATCATCCGGGCGGACATGGGCCTGGAGGTGGCCTGCATCGACCTGGGGGGATGGGACACCCACGCGGAGGAGGGGAGCGTCGAGGGCGCTATGGCGGATCTGCTGGCGGAGCTGGCCGCGGGCCTGAACGCGTTCTACACCGATATGCAGGACGATTTCCACCGCATCACCCTGGTGACCATGAGCGAGTTCGGGCGGCGGGTGCAGGAGAACGCCAGCCAGGGCACGGATCACGGCCACGGCAACGTCATGTTCCTTTTGGGCGGGGGCGTCAACGGCGGCCGGGTGTATGGCGATTGGCCGGGCCTGGAGGAAGAGCATCTCGACCGGGGCGACCTGGCCATCACCACCGACTATCGCACCGTACTCAGCGAGATCGTGCAGAAACGGCTGCTCAACGCCCAATTGGACGAGGTCTTCCCCGACTTTGAACAGACGCCCTTCCTGGGCCTGGCGCAGGACCGCGCCCCGGCGCTGGATTACCGCCAGTTCCTGCCTCGCATGGAGTGAGCAGGCGTAGCTACCAACGTAGCGAGGTCAAAAGGAGCGAAGGGCAGGGGACATGTTTTCGCCCGGTAAGAAGCGCTTATTTCGTGAAAACTGACTGGCTTCGGGCGTCCCCTTCTCTCGAACACGAACGGAGCGAGTATCGGGGGAGATGAGTTATATGACACGGTTATCATATATCCTCACCCCGCTTTATCATATAAGGGCCGGGGAGGGGGCAAAGGGACACGGCAAACGCATAGGCAACGTTTTGTCAGTCGGTCAGCGTCAAACGTCATGCGTCATGTCCTGACGTTTTACGTATGACGTTTGACGCCCGTAGCAGACTCGCCCAACGTTGGCTTTGAGTTGCTTGTGTAAACGAACGCGAAGTTATTTTTCAAAACCGTTAACAATTGGGGTTTGCGCGGGGCGCGGGAGGGGCCTTGCGGTCGAGATAAGAGGTGAGGAAGGTCAGGAAACGGACGATATCTTCGAAGCTGGTGACCATGCCCAGGGAGGCCCGCACCGCGCCGCTGGGCTTGCTGCCCAGGCACTCGTGATACAGGTTCACGTCGAAAACCCCATCCACCGTGGCCTGCTTCACACAGCGTCGCACATCCTCGGCGGAGATATCCAGGCTGAATTCGCCCGCGCCGGGATTGCAAAAACACCCCGCCCGAATGGAGATGGTACGCTCATTGGCCTCGGCTTCCACAAGTTGATAGGGGAAGAACTCGCCCTCCGGATCCACCAGATTGAAGGCGATGGTGCCTCCGCGGGACGTAGTGTTGGTGGGGCCGTAGATGCGCACGAGGGGGGCGCCATTGCTGTGCCTGAGCGCCTGCATCTCCTCCAGCAGATAGCCGGTCAGCGCCATGACCCAGCGATGGATGCGGTCCACATCCAGCTCTTCCATCAGGCGCAGGCCCATGCTGATGGCGGGAAAGCTGAGATAGTTGGGCGTGCCATCCTCGAAAGCTTCGTGATCCTCGGCCAGGATGTGCAGGTCGGCGCGGGTGGAGACGAGGCGCACCGTGCCGCCGCCGAACCAGGGTCGAACCAGTTTGCGCAGAGTCTCCCGCCGAGCCAACAGCGCGCCCACTCCCGTGGGATACCCGAACATTTTGTAGAAGGAGATGGGTACGAAATCAGGATGGACCTGGCTCAGGTCGAGACGGTTGGTTGGCACGAACGCGGCCGCGTCGAGAATGACGTCATACCCCAGACCATGGGCCAGCTCGATGGCCGCCAGCGGGTGCTGCACGCCCGAGAAGTTGGATTGGGCGGGCAGAGCGAAGAGGTTGGGCTTGGTTTCATCCCAGTGTTCGAGATAGGGCCGAAGATCGGGACAACGGAGGGTGCGGGGATCGAGAGGGACATAGGTGATGTGCGCGCCTTTGTGGCGGGCGAATTCGCGGATGCCCTGCACCGAGTTGTGATTGTCCGCCACCAGGCAGAAGTGGCTGCCCGGTTGGAAGGGGTAGCTCTCGCCCACCAGTTTCAGCGCGGCGCTGGCGTTGGCGGTGAAGATGACAGTGTATTCGTCGGGGTCCGCTCGAAAATAGCGCAGCACGTCCTCGCGAGCCTGCTGCATGAGATGGGTGGAAGCCAGCGAGGTCGGGTTTTGGGAGTGCGGATTGCCCAACACGACATGACGCAGAAACTCGGCATGTTCCTGCACCAGTCGGTCGGGATACAGCCCCCCGCCCGTATAGTCCAGATACACGTGCCCCTGCTGGTCCAGCCGCTTGTACTCCTGCCTGCGCAGATCGCTCAGCAACATGAATTCTTCACAATCGGGGTAACGCGCTCGGAAATCGGCAAAAGAATAGACGCGAGATGGGCTCATAGGTCATTGCTCCTTGTTGCGTTCATCCATCCACCCGGCCCAACAGCCAGCGGTGATGCGCCCACACTGATTTCAATCGCCAGGGCAGGCGGGCGTGATCCAGCCAGGCGTATTTGATCACCCGGTCGTAGAGGTCGGGTTGTTCGCCCAGGTAATAGGCCATCGTGTTCCATTCCCAACTGTCGCCCGTGAACTGATCCTCCAGCTTTTCGCTGCGGACGCCCAAGCGCTGCAACACCTCGTTCGCGGGCATGACCGTATCGGGCCAGGGAGGCGCGTCCAGCACGCCCTGAGCGATGATCTCCACGCCCTCGTTGCGCAAATGCCAGCGGATGCGGTCGATATCCACCCAGCGCTCGTCCACGGTGTCGAAGAAGTCTTTGTCCAGGACGTATTTACGCATCCAGTAGCCCGCCTGCAGGTTGTTGGGCATGGCCACGAACACGAGATTGCGGCTGGTGCGGACCAGTTCCCGCAGCAGGGCCGCGGGGTCGGGCAGATACCACAGCGCCGCCCAATTCCAGGTCAAATCGAAGCTGCCATCTGCGAAGGGAAGCTGGCCCCAGCCGTCGGGCGGGATGACGTGGATGTCGGGTTCCAGCCCCAGCTCGTCCCAGATGCGCCTCACGGCCTCGGCCCGATCGGGGATGTCATCCACCAGGGTCACGCGGGCGCCCTGCCGGGCCAGCATGACGCTGTTGATGCCGGTCACGCCCGCCATGCCGTAGATGGGCGCTTCCAGCACGGTCTCGACGCCGAATCTCTGACGGAGCTCCTCCAGAAAATCATTGAGCACGAAACGCTCATACACCAGCCCCAGCCCTTCGTTGTAGTCGGTCAGATACTTCTCCCAGATGGGACGTTGCGCTGCGCCTGTGCCTTTGAGGTCGTTTATCATGGTCGCTCCGAGGGGGATTGGAAGATTTCTATCAGATAGCAGTATAATGATTCCAAAGCCTGAGCGCAATTTTCCGATTTGAAAATAAAGGTGGTAAACCAGGAAACCGATAGACCTGTAGACCAGAAAGGTGGCCCGGTTTCCCGGTTTTCTGGTTTCCTGGTCTACTGGGTTACCGGCTGCCGCCACCCGTAATCCGTGAGGCACTTCCGCATCACGCATAACTCGTCACGTCCTCGGCTTCTCGCGCCAGCGAAGCGGGCAACCATTCCCATCCTTCTCCCCGAATACTACCATGTCCATCTACGAACGCGTCATCCACAACGGCCAGATCATCTCCAAAGAGCAAGCCTGTTTCCCGGTTTACACGCCCTCATTGGTGGGCGCGCTGGGCGTGTATGAGACCATCCTGGTGAAAAGCGGGTGTTATGTGGCCCTGCACGAGCACCTGGAGCGTCTGTTCCAGTCGGTGGCGGGGGCGCAATTGCGCTTGCAGCCCGGCATGGATGAGCTGATCGCCTGGGCGCAACAGGTGGTCGAGGCCAACGCGCCCGATGGCCTGGTGCGGGTGCTGGTCATGGACCTGGGCAACGGTTATGCGGACGTGTTTCTCTACGAGATGAGCTATGCCGCGCCCACGCCCGAAGAATACGCCCAGGGCGTGCCCGTCATCCTCTATCATGGCGAACGGGCCATGCCCCTGGTCAAATCCTTCAACACCCTGGTGCCCGGTCTGGCCCGCAAGGCGGCTAAAGCCGCGGGCGTGCACGACGCCCTGCTGGTGGATCGGGACGGCAACGTGACCGAAGGCTCCAATTGCAACGTGTTCATCGTGCAGGACGGCGTGCTGGCCGCACCGCCGTTGGGCGTCGTGCTGGAGGGCACGGTCATGCGGCGGGTGATGGCCCTGGCTCAGGATCTAAGCATCCCCTTCCAGCGCCGCCCTCTCCCCGCGGCCGACATCCCTCGCTGGCAGGAAGCCTTTCTCACCTCCACGCGCCGCGGCGTCCTGCCTGTGCGCCGCGTGGGGGATATCGAGATCGGCCCGCCCGGGCCCATCACCCGGCGACTCATGGACGCGTATCGGGCGTGGGAGGCGGAAGAGCTGGACAGGGCTTCACGCGAGCCCTATGTCGGATGAGGAAAAACGGGCGGGGCAATCAATCTTGCTTCGTAACTGCTAAGGTAGCCTGGTTCGGCATCGAAAATGCCTTGCCACGAGGGCTCGAAGGGACGAAGACAATGCAGGTTTTGCAAGTCGCAAGTGGCAAGTCCTTCTGGCAGCGAATTTTCACCTGCAACTTGCTACCTGCCACCTGCCACTTTTACCCTTCGCGCCTTCGTGTCGTCATGTCTTCGTGGTTTTCGACCTTGCTACGTTAGTAGTTACAAACGTCGCTTAACATTCCCTTAACGCGACCATGACAGGGGCTTAACCACGGGACGGTGCAAATGGGGTAGGATGGAACCATCGAAACGCAAACCACGTCCCACACATTTACACAGAGGTGCAAGATGACTCAGAAAACCGCCCTTTACATTGCCCTGGGATTGACCACCTTCATCCTGGTGGCGGTGGGCTCCATCGCCCTGGCCTGGCCCACCATTCAGCAAGCCAACGAGCCCGAGGCCCAGCCCGTCATTCAGGAAATCCCCACCATGCCCGTCCAGGCCCAGACCGCTCCTTCCGACGCCCCGCAGGCCAGCGCCCCCCCGGCCGTGGACGTCCAAACCCTGATGGCCACCATCGAGGCCCGGGACGCCGCCTATCAGGCCCAGATCGAGCAGGCCAACCAGCAGCTCGACGAAGCCTATCAGCGCTTGCAGGAACTGGAAGCCCTGAATCAGGAACTGATGCAGCGGGAGCAGATCTATCAGCAGCGTTTGCAGGAAAGCGCCCAGATCATCGAAGCCATGTCCACCAGCCAGTCGGCTCCCGCAGCGACGGCGTATTACGAGGACGATGATCACAAGGAAAACGACCACGATGACGACCGCTACGAGGAAGACCACGATGACGACCATGACGATGACCGATACGAAAAAGACGACGACTAAAGCCAGGAGCCGAAAGCGCCGCAAGCCGTCGAAACCCATCGGCGCCCGGGCCCTGCTGCTGACCCTGGCCCTGGGCGGCACGTTGGGCGGATGGGCGGGGCTGGCCTTCTCCGCCATGCGAACTGAAAACGCCGCTCTCCCCTCAACGCCCCAACCCGATCCCGCACTGGAGGCCGTGGTCGTCATCGACTCCACTGCTGACGCCGCCGCACTGCAACTCCCCCCCATCCCCACCATCCAACCTCCGCCCGCCGCGTGGAACGAAGGCGCCACCGCCGCCATCCAAACCATACCCGCCCCGGCCGCCCTCGCCCCCATTCCCGCCGTGCCCCAACCCGTGATCCAGCGACCGGTCACCCGCACCCGCTCCAGCCGTTGATCATGCCCACTCCCACCACACACACCCACGCCTTCCGGGCCATGAACTGCCAGATGGCCGCCTGGGTCTGCACCGATGACGCCCATCGAGCCCGGGCGGCCCTGCGGGCGGTCGAACGCTGGATGCAGCGGGTGGAGCGGGAACTCAGCCGCTTCCGGCCCGATAGCGACCTCAGCCGCCTCAACGCCGCGGCCGGGCGTCCCTATCGGGCCGGGGAGCTGCTGTGGCAGGTGACGCAGCAGGCCCTGGCCTGGGCCGAGGCCACGGACGGCGTCTTCGACCCCACCATCGGTCGGGCGCTGGCAGCGGCCGGGTATGATCGCTCCTTCGAAACCCTGACGCACGATCCCCACCCCGCGGATGACGCCAACGCGCGGACCCCCGCCCCTGCACAGCCTCCCGCCGCCTGGCGCGACATCCATCTCGACCCCGCAACCCGCGCCATCACCCTGCCGCCCGGCGTTCAGCTCGACCTGGGGGGCGTCGCCAAGGGCTGGGCCGCTGACCGGGCACTGAACATGCTCAAGCCCTTGGGTCCGGCCATGGTGGACGCGGGCGGCGATCTCGCCATCGGCGACCCGCCTCCGGGCGAAGCTGGCTGGCCCCTGGCCATCGCCGATCCCCTCGCCCCTGACGCCGATCTGGTCTTCCTCGCCTTGTCCAACGCCGGGCTGGCCACCTCGGGCACGGATCATCGCCGCTGGCGGCATCGCGGCCAGCAGCAGCATCATCTCATCGATCCCCAACGCCGCCGCCCCGCCCGAACCGACATTCTCACCGCCACGGTCATCGCTTCCACCGCGGCCGAGGCCGACGCCCTGGCCCTGATGCTGGTCGTCATGGGCCTGGAGGCCGCGGCATCCTGGCTCACCGCTCACCCCCACATCCCCGCTCTCCTGACGCTCAACGATGGACGCACATACCAAAACCCGGCCTTTGCCCGTCACGCCCGGGCCTACTTCCCGGCCTACGCCTGAACCTGACTACGAATCCGCGGTCGCCTGGCAGACCGCCCTCGCCTTCTTCCTGGCCGCGGCCCTGGGCGCAGCCCTGGCTCTGTGGCTGCTGCCCCACATCCTGCCCATCTTCTTCTCCGACATCGCCGCGCAAAAGGCCTACTGGCATCTGGCCCGCGCCTCGGGCGTCATTGCCTACCTGTTGCTCTGGCTCAGCGCCGCGCTGGGACTGCTCATCACCAACCGCATGGCCCGGGTCTGGCCCGGCGGCCCCACCGCCTTCGACCTCCACCAATTCACCAGCCTCCTGGCCCTGGCCTTCACCGGCTTCCACGCCCTCATCCTTCTGGGCGATGATTACATCAGCTATTCCCTGGCGCAAATCCTCATCCCCTTTACAGCCGCGGGCTACCGGCCCATCGCCACGGGCCTGGGACAGGTCGCCTTCTATCTTGCGATCATGGTCACCTTCAGTTTCTACGTGAAAAAACGCATCGGGCGCCGGGCATGGCGCATCATCCATTACGCCAGCTTTCTCCTCTTCATCCTCATCATCCTGCACGGACTGACCGCAGGCACAGACGCATCCTCACTGCGGCCCTTGTATCTGGTCAGTTTTGGCAGTATCCTATTCCTGACCCTCTACCGCATCCTCATCACCCACGCCACGAAAACCACACCACCCGAAAGGAGGGTTTCATGACTCGCAAAACCTGGATCATCCTCGCCATTGTCGCGATACTTTTTCTCATTCCCGCCATATTCGTCTTCGCCTCCGGCGGGCCCACCAACCCGCCTGTGGAACGTCAGGTGGATTGGGACTCCCCTCAGACCAAAGAACTTTTCTATCGGGCTTGCGCCGACTGCCACAGCCACGAAACCAAATGGCCCTGGTACAGCAAAATCCCGCCAGCATCCTGGCTGGTCGTCCACGACGTGAACGAAGGCCGGGAGAAATTCAACATCTCCGCCCAAGATATGGGCGAGGCCGATGACGCGGCCGAAGCCGTGCTCGAAGGGGAAATGCCCATGAAAATTTACACCGTCATGCACCCCGAGGCCCGGCTCACCGACGCCCAACGTCAGGCCCTGGCCCAAGGGCTGCAAAAGACCTTCGGCGGCGAACTGGGCGAGAAAGAAGAAGGCGAGCACGAGGAAAAAGACGACGATTGACCACGCCCGTGATGCGACCATGCCCGACGCTACGATTCTACTCATCGAAGATGATCCCATGATCGCCGAGCCCTTGCTCTTCGGATTGGAGAGCGAGGGCTTCCGCACGCTGCACGCGGCCGCGGGCCCGGAGGGGCTGCGCCTGGCCCGCGAGGCCGCGCCCGACCTCATCCTGCTGGACGTGATGCTGCCGGGCATGGACGGCTTCCAGGTGCTGCGCAAGATCCGCGAGGAATCCACCGTGCCCGTGCTCATGCTCACCGCGCGGGAGCGGGAGATGGATCGGGTGATGGGGCTGGAGAGCGGCGCAGACGATTACATCGTCAAGCCCTTCAGCTTTCGCGAGCTGCTGGCGAGGGTGCGGGCCAACCTGCGCCGCGCGGCCATAAGCCGCCCCGAACCCGCCCATCCCCAACAGATCGACATCGGTCCCATCAGCCTGGACATCGCCGCGCACATGGTGCGCCGACATGGCGTTCCCGTAGACCTGACCGAAAAGGAATTCGCTTTGCTGGAAGCCCTGATGACCCGCGCGGGCCAGGCCGTGCATCGTCACCAACTGCTGGACCTGGTCTGGGGCGAAGACTGGATCGGCAGCCCCCGCACCCTGGACGTGCACATCCGCTGGCTGCG
>Ga0256832_1001641_pt1 | contig 15268 bp, 15 predicted proteins | sample 134614metaG_FD_190534 | JGI IMG/M metagenome (GOLD analysis project Ga0256832, IMG submission 190534) | Hydrothermal vent microbial communities from Lau Basin, Pacific Ocean - 134-614 | ecosystem: Environmental > Aquatic > Marine > Hydrothermal vents | place: Pacific Ocean: Lau Basin | collected...
CATCCCCCCTGTTTTTCACATATTTTTGCAAAGTTGCGCAGGATTGCTGCAACCATACGCAACCAAGCAGATCTGCTTGGTTGCGTAAACTTCACCAATCTACATGCTGTCCCCCTCTGTCTTCTGATACACCCATCCCCCCACTTTTTTACATATTTTTAATTTGCTGAGTAAGCCTTTTTGACTCACTCCAGCCATTAAACTAAACTTGCTGGTGTACGAAACAGTTTGGTATTTCTGTTATCAAACGGCGAAAGATAAATCACCGCTTTTACTTGTCCTTCACGCTCATCCGGAATAAAAATAATGAATGCAGAGATACTTATCAATATCACCCCCCAGGAATCACGGGTTGCTTTCCTTGAAAACAGTATTCTTCAGGAAATAATGATCGAACGTAATTCTAATCAGGGAATTGTCGGTAATATTTACAAAGGCAAGGTAACTCGCGTTTTACCCGGAATGGAAGCCGCTTTTATTGATATCGGGCAGGAAAGAGCTGCTTTTTTGCACGCATCTGATTTACGTTTTCCTGCTGCTGCCATTTTCAATGGCGATACGCCCAGGGAAGAAATCGAAGTACCTTCAATCAGCAAGCTTTTACACCCTGGGAAACAGGTTTTGGTACAGGTCATAAAAGACCCTCTGGGAACCAAAGGCGCGCGCCTGACCATGCATGTAACAATACCGTCACGCTATCTGGTGCTTATGCCTGATACCGAAACGATTGGAGTTTCCAGCAAAATAACAGATGAGGATGAACGTAACCGTCTGAAAGATATTATCCGCAAAGCGCGCAACAGGTTTCAGAAAGCGCAGGAAGAAGATAACGATAATGCCGTACCACAAAAAAAATATGGCTATATTGTGAGAACAGCAGCTGATGGTATCAATGAAGAAGCAATCATTGCGGATATGACCTTTTTAAACATGCTCTGGGAAAAAGTCTCTGCAAATCATTCTGCTGGCACACAGCTCATCTATTCTGACCTGCCGTTAGTGCAACGCGCCCTGCGTGATCTGGTTTCTGAAGATATTGAAAGTATCAAGGTCGATTCACGCGAAACTTATATCAGCCTGTATAAATTTGCGAAAACATTTATACCCGAACTGCTGGATAAAATTGAACATTATACGGGCGAACGCCCAATTTTTGATTTACATAATGTTGAAGATGAAATTCAGAAATCACTGAAACGCAAAGTACAGCTCAAATCTGGCGGTTATCTGATCATTGACCAGACTGAAGCGATGACGACCATTGATGTCAATACCGGCGGTTTTGTCGGACACCGAAACCTTGAGGAAACCATTTTCAAAACCAATCTGGAAGCAGCACAAACAATTGCCCGGCAACTGCGCCTGCGCAATCTTGGTGGCATTATTATTCTCGATTTTATTGACATGCACGAAGAGGATCACAAGGAGCAGGTATTAATGGCGCTGGAAAAGGCACTAAAACCTGATGCCGCAAAAACATCAGTGACCCAGCTTTCCAATCTGGGTTTGGTTGAAATGACGCGAAAGCGCACCCGCGAATCTCTGGAGCATATCCTTTGTGAATCCTGTCCAACCTGTGAAGGACGTGGCTATATCAAGACAGCAACCACCGTCTGCTATGAAATATTTCGTGAAATCCTGCGGGAATCACGTCAGTTTGATGCGCGTGAGCTACTGGTTCTGGCATCACAAAATGTCACAGACCTGCTGCTGGATGAAGAGTCAGACAGCCTTGCCGAACTGCAGGAATTTATTGGTGTACCGATTCGTTTCCAGGCGGAGAGCCTTTATACCCAGGAGCAGTTTGATGTGGTTTTGTTGTAAGAGACGCTGCAATCAATCAGTGTACCAGATACTTTTCAAATAGACTCTGTTTCATGCTTCTGGCAAGACGCACAATTATTGCAACAAGCAGCAATGAAAAGATTACCCGCATATAAAGAATCCCAGAAAGATCGGCACCTAATAGCATAATCAGCAGGGTATCTTCTATCAGGCTGTGACAGAGCGCAAGCAGTGACAAGGCACCCAAAATATCAATTTTTGAAATATTGCCTTTTTTGGCTTCGTTAATCAGTAATCCGCCCCCGTAGGTCAAACCGAGTGTGATGCCGATAATGGATATGGTAATGGTTTTATCACTTAATCCAAGAATTTTGAGTAGGGGTTTGAGAATAAAGCCCAGCAATTTTTCAATACCACTGAGTTTCATAAGCCTTAGCAAAACGACAAGCGCTGCAATCACCAGAAAAACCTGCAACAGGGTCTTGAGTTGATTGATAGCCCAGGATAGCAAAGAAGGGTCAGTAAGCCCCTGTGGTTTCCACAATGCATTGTTTGTTTGTGACAGAAAATCAGCAGACGCATAAATCCTGTGCAACAAAAAACCCAGTAGCAGGGCACCGCCAATTCTTAACAGCAAGGTAAACGCGACCCGTACTCCGGCTTTTTGCGCTATGCGTACTTCAATTGGCAAACCATGTGCCAGCAACATCATGCTGCCAAGCACAGTGACCTGAGCCACGCTCAGGGGTTCAGTTGTATTGCTGATAAAAATAATCATGCCACCGTAGATATTGGTGAGCATTGTGGTTGCCCAAACCAGTCCCGTCGATGCAGGCAAACCTGCCAGTTGCATTAATGGTTCCAGTGCCAGAGCGATATAGTGGATTCCACCCAGTTCCTCTATAATTTTTACGAGGATAATAACGGGGATCATAATCTTGAAAAGATCGAAGGAAATCATAAAGATTTCCCTGATAATACGATCTAAACCAAATGGCAAGGAATCAGGCATTAAGCTTCTTTTGCAAGTCTTCTAAAGCATCTCTGGCAATTTCACTGACTTCCTTGTCCTTGTCCTGTATACCGATTTCAAGAGCAGGCAAAGCTTCAGGGTCACCCGTCATGCCCAGATAATGATAAGCATCTGCCCGGATACGTTGATCCTCATGGCGGGTTAATTCTACAAGCTGCGGAATCAGTGATCTAAGCAATTCGCTATTTGCAAATTCTTCAAACACCACACCAATCCCGATGCGGCTGCTCAATACCGTTCCAGGGTCTCCAAGCAGTTGCATAATTGACTGCATTTTTTCAGGATCATCCCTGATTGCCTGAATAACCTTGTTGACCTGCCCATCAGACAGTAAAAAATCAAAATCTGCTACGCTATTATCTTTATGCTGCAAATCATTCTGTGCCCAAACAGCCCTTTGTTTCAGCGCCTCCAGCGTTTGTGCCCCGCTTAATTCATATTTTCCGATACGCACCCAGGGAACCGAACGCACCTGATATTCCTGCATTGCTTCGGGATTTCTTTCGAGATTGATCACCTTGAGACTGCCAATATCGCCTGCCTTGATCATTTTGCTGAGCGAATCAAGTACGCTGGGGCAAAAAGAACAACTGCCACTTAACAGCATCAGTGCTTCGGGTGCTTTACTTTCGGTTTGTGTGTTATTCATAACAGGAGCCTGTCCGGGAACTCAAAATTGACAAGCCCGGATTATGATGATTGCGGGGTTTGCAGTCAATTTCTGGTTTTCACCTGGAAATACATCAGCCACAAAAACTAAACGTGTAAGACAGCCTTATAATTTCCTTTTAAATTAGTGTATTACTCACCAAGCGCTCAAATAAAAACCGCGTATTCAGGTAATAATTGGATAATTACAGATACCCATCCCCCCTATTTTTTTATACTTTTTGTCAAATTACTCTTTACCTCAGGGGAACTCAACGGTATCCTTGCGCTCTTTAAAAATATAGCTCAAATTTACTGGAGAAGTGGCCGAGAGGCTGAAGGCGCTCCCCTGCTAAGGGAGTATACGGTTTATCCCGTATCGAGGGTTCGAATCCCTCCTTCTCCGCCACTATTTTGATCGCCTATTTTTCAAGTATCTCTTGACTTGTTATTATGAAGTCAGCAGAATACGCAACCCTGATTTTATATCAGGCAATGCGCTGGTAGCTCAGTTGGATAGAGTATCTGGCTACGAACCAGAGGGTCGGGGGTTCGAATCCTCCCCAGCGCGCCATTTTTTATTGCAGTTCATTTCTGTTTGCAAAAGTCAGACACCGATTTCAGAACTCCGATAAAATGATTTCAAAAAGCATTTAGAAATGCTTGAAAGGCATAAACACTCGTGTATAATGCCGCCTTTCCTGAGATTGGGAGTGCTGCGACAGGCTCTTGAATCCACAGAAAGGGCCGTTAGCTCAGTCGGTAGAGCAGTTGACTTTTAATCAATTGGTCGAGCGTTCGAATCGCTCACGGCCCACCATATTCAAGCCGTAAAATCATATACTTAAACCGTATACTGATTTTACGGCTTTTTCATTTCAGAAAAAAATAGCTTAAGTTTGGAAAAAACAGCTATTTAATTACTGGCTTGGTTGTCTGCTTGTTATTTGTCACGCGCAGTTTTGCATTTTTCAATTTAATGACGTTTAGTTTTACTGTATTACCTTGTTAATGAATTGAGCGAGCATTCAAATTGATCATAGGTTGACATATTTATCAAAGGGTTACAGCATTTGTAACCCATTTTTATTTTGCAGCATCAGTCTCCCATCATCACAAACAACTGTGTCATTTCACAAGGTCGCATTCACTCAGACTAAAATATAACTCGCCCAGCCGAAAACATGTTATTTGATTAAATAAAGGTATTGCCTGAACAACTACTACAACTATATCCCCGGGCATTGCCTCACAGGAAATTGAAGCACCTTCTCTGGTAATATTACCACTGGCAACAGGCTTTCCATTGATTACAATCATGGCAACCGCTCCAGTATCCGGACAAAGACCAGATTCTTCCCTGCGAACCACCATCATTTTTGAGATTTCTGCTTCACACTTGTAAATCAACATATTTGATGAATCACACTCACCCACACAACCTTTAGCTACCACTTTACATGCTGAATTATTATCGTTATCCATAACATTACTCTCCTCTATAATTTGTCATTCTGACTAAAAATTGTATTAAACTGCTGGTCAGTTTTTACAAAAGTGGTACATTTACTCAACCATTTAAGCTTTTTTGCGCCCGCATAGGTGCAGGTACTGCGAATCCCGCCCAATATATTTAATACACTTTTTTCTACTTCACCCCGATAGGGTACTAGCACTTCACGTCCTTCCGAGGAACGGTATTTTTTCAGGCCACCAAAATGCTTGTTATTTGCAGCCTGTGAACTCATTCCATAAAATTCGATGAATTTTTTCTCTTCAATAATATCCTCCCAGACACCATCCTTTTGCTCTACCTCACCAGTTCGGTAATAGCGGGTGATTATTTCTCCGCCACCCTCATCATGCCCTGCAAACATGCCACCCAGCATGACAAAATCAGAACCTGCTGCGAAAGCCTTGGCAACATCTCCAGGACAGGTGCAACCACCATCTGCAATAACGTGTCCACCCAGTCCATGAGCTGCATCAGCACATTCAATCACAGCGGATAACTGCGGAAAACCTACCCCCGTCTGAATCCGGGTTGTGCACACACTACCTGGTCCGATACCAACCTTTACAATATCAGCACCATTCAGAATTAATTCTTCGGTCATTTCTCCTGTAACCACATTACCTGCAATGATCACTATATCCTGGTAGTTATCACGCAGGTTTTTTATAAAGGCGGAAAAACGCTCGGAATAACCATTGGCAACATCTACACAAACATATTTTATATCCACATTTTCATTTGCGTAAACATTACGAAACTTTTCAAAGTCGCGCTCTGTTATTCCCATAGAATAAGCAACATTCTCCCTGCGTTTTAGATTATTTTGACTAAAAAACTCTACAAGCTCTGCTTCTGAATAGTTTTTCACCAAGCAGGTAAACAGTTTGTGTTCAGCAAGAGCATCTGCCATATCAAAGGTACCAACACCATCCATATTCGCAGCCATAATCGGGATACCATTGTAGTGACCTTCAGATAAGTCTGTACTGCAGGCAGCATTGCGAAAGGTGAACTGCCGGGATAGCTGAACCTGTTTACGCGAGCCTAAGGTGCTACGTTTTGGGCGAATTAATACACTGTCATAATCAAGTTTTTTGTCTTCTTCAATTCTCATTTATCAGTTCCTGTTATTATCCTGAATCTGTAACTTGTAACTTGTAGCTAGTTAAAATATAGCACCTGGGCTTGCAAAATTTTTTTAAAAATAGTTTTGTGCTATATATACATCCTGTGTTAAAAAGTCATAGTCTTTAACCCCTTGGAAACAGTGTTTTGACACTCGCTAATTTCACTTTTATTGCCTTTATTATTCTATCCCTGCTGATATTCTTCATGCTGTTTATGCTGATGCGTCAGGTAAAAAAGGATGGTCGCCTGCCAGCAAGGAAGCGCACTGTTCTGGCAGCTATTTTATTTATTCCGGCTTTTATTATTTTTATTCTTGTTTTTCAGGTAATCACTGCCTGGCGTGCCAATATCCAGTTACAAAAAGAGCGTGCTGAATTAAATACTTTTGTGGGTTCTGTATACCTGCCACTGGTTAACTCGCAAAATGCGATATTGGCAGAAAAAAGAAGAATGCAGGCTTTACTAAAAAAAGTAGAGAATTTAGGTTTTGAACACCCAAATCACGAACAGTTAATAAATCAGGTTATTCAGAAATGGATGCTGGGCTTGCAGGAATATCAGCAAGCCTATAAGGACACTGACAGGGAAATAAGGCGCGCCTGGATTTCATACAACACAATGGATCAACAGGATGTTTTGGGCAAATTTGCCAAACAGGCGGTGCGTCTGGATCTAAAAAACAAAAAAGCTGAAAAGAAATATCAAAGTACCATTTACAGTATCCAGGATGACTTGATAAAAAGTCTTGATAGTGCCAGAAAAATGCTTGACGCGAACCGAAGACCCCCAAAAAGCAAAAAGCAAAAACTCAAAAATCAACTGATTCGACAAAATATCATGCCATTTAACGATGCAGTAGAGGCTAAACTGGTTGATTTTCTTGGTACGATTGATAAAAGACTAATGGATGAGGTTGGCAAGTTACAACACTTGATACGTTACTCAGGGCAACAAATTATTCTTGTCAGAAATCATTTGCAAAATAATCCTGATCTTGTAGCCCCCCTGACAATCACAATCAACAGCTGGCTTGCCCTGGAGGATGAAAGCAGAAAAAAACTAAACCAGATTCTATACGCCATTGAAGCTGAATATATCGCCCTGAGTCTGGACTTGCCCAGGCGAAACCCCGCAATCAAGGCAATGCATAAAAGCTTTTTAAAGGATATCCCCTACATCACGGGAAAAGCTTTAAAGCAAAAACGAAATATTAATCAAAGCTATAATATTAGCCCCCGGCAAAAAAGATAGACTGCAAATGCTCTTAAGTACCTAAGCACAACAACTTTAATCTATGCAAAGAGCATCTTTTGTAAATCAGCGATTCTAAACAGCACAGCTTTTTTTGGATTTGAAAAAGGAACCCGCTTTCAGCTTGATGGAGACACCAATCAGTAGCAATAATGATGCCCAGGCAACTACAGGAGGAACTATATCCTGACTGTGTGCTATTTGTGCCTGCACATCAATACTCCACAGTTCAACCAGATAGTCCACTATAAAACCGGTTAGCAAGGAGACTATGCCCACCCCTGTTAAATAGGCAATAAGTGAACGGCGCCCCAGCTCTTTCGCTATAACGCCCAGGGTTGATATATTCGTAGCAGGACCTGCCATAAGAAACACCATGGCGACTCCGGGAGAGACACCTGCCAGTAACAATCCCGCTGCAATAGGTGTTGATGCAGTCGCACACACATACATTGGAATGCCTATTAGCAGCATAAGCAACATCGCAGCCAGACCACTCCCCCATTCACTTAAAAACGTAACAGGCACAAATGTTTTTACCAGAGCGGCAAATATCAAACCAATAATTAGCCAGAAAAGTACATCAACAAACAGACTGTCAAATGAATAAACAATACCTGTCCAGGCTTCTTTCCAAAAACTTTTTTTAGTATGTTCATAATTCTGGTTTTCATTGCCACAACAAGAATCTGTTTGTCCGCTTCCACAACAGGAACTGGTCTGAACTGGCTCACTACAACAACTGCCATGAATTTCTATCAAAGAAATATCCTGCTCATCTGAAGAGCAGCAGCTTTCAATCTTGCTAATACCCAGCCTGGATGAGTCATTCAGTTTATCTTCTGAACGTCCCACCAATAAGCCTGCAACTACGGCTGAAACAACTGCCGCAAGAGGGCGCACTATTGCCATAAAAGGTCCCAGCAAAGCATACGAAATGGTTACTGAATCTATCCCTGTCTCTGGCGTGGAAACCAGAAATGATATCGTCGCTGGCTTCGATGCCCCTGCCCTGCGCAAGCCAAGTGCAGCCGGAATCACGCCACATGAACACAAAGGTAATGGCGCGCCAAATAAGGCAGCCTTGATAATGGCAAGGAAACCATTACCACTAAGATGCTTCTGCAAGAAACTACTTGGAACCATTGCCTTGATCAAACCACCAATGACCAGCCCCAAAACCAGCCAGGGAGCGGCTTCAAGACTTAATTCCAATAAATTATCAAGAAAATTCAGCATAAGTTTATCCTTTCCTTATCCTTATCGACTCCATCCTCAGCTTAAAGATTACTTGCACAACACGATTTGCGCGGAGGCTTCACAATAGAAAAAACCGAATAGATCAACATACTTGCCAGGGCAAGGTAATAAATCTCTGTACGATATTCAGTCATCCAGAAAAAATATTTGAGAATTAATATGGTCACAGGTCCAAGTAGACCAAAAAACAGATAAGTATTTTTTCGATGTTTGTACCAGGCATAAAACTGCATTGCGATAATAAACCAGGCAAGTATGGGAATAAGTTTTGTAATAAAAAATACTTCAAATTCAGATAAAAAACCTATCCCCAGGGACGCTCCCAAAGACGCAAGAAAAGGAAAGCAAAAACCGCAACTCATGGAAGCCAGAACGGTACTCAGCACCCCCGTATTCTGTAAAGCGTTAAATATTTTCATTAAGCCAAATCCCCGCTATCCAGCGAATTTAAGATCGTGCATGAGGTTGCCGGCTCTACACCACCACAGCAGGCATCCGTAATTTTATGCAAAGCCTGAAGCATCTCGTTTAATTCCTCAATCTTGTTCTCTATCTGGGTTATTTTTTGCTCTGCAATTGCCTTGACATCACCACAACTATGCTGATCACGTTCAACACGCAGGGTTAACAGTTCCAGAATCTCATTTAATGAAAAACCCACCGATTTTGCCTTGCGAATAAATTGTAGCTGCCTTAAGGAATCGTTGTCATACTCACGATAACCAGACTCGGTACGAGACACAGGAGCGAGTAAACCCTGCTTTTCATAATAACGGAGTGTCTCAACCTGAAAACCAGTATGTTTCGATAATTCACCAATTCGCATAATAATTGTTCCTGTGCTTGATAATGCGAGTATAAACCCTATAGTCAGCTTTAGAGTCAAATAAATTATTCAAACTACTTTTTCTTGGTTACAACAAGCAGTGAGATTCACTGGTTTATGCTAGACTCATATTTTGACATACACAAAGGAGATACAATGGACGCCATTGATACAATTAAAATTCTGGGGAGCCTACTGGGTAATGGAGCACTTTCAAAAGGCTCAGGTGGTAATGTACTCGGGAATATCCTCGGCTCGGCACTTGGCGGTGCGAGCAACCAGCAAACACAGAGTGGTGGCAATCTTGGCGACATTTTAGGTAGCCTGATCGGAGCTGGTCAGCAATCAACTTCTGGCGGTAGCATGGCCGATGTACTCGGCGGTTTGCTAGGTGGCGCCAAGCAACAACCACAGGCAGGAGGAGGTCTGGGCGATCTTCTCGGTAGCCTGATCGGAGGTGGCGCAGCACAACAACAGGCACCTTCAGGTAGCAGCATGGGTGATCTGCTTGGAAACCTGCTGGGGGGAGGCTCAAAAAATAACAATGGTCTTGGTGGTGCTGGTGGTCTTGGCGGATTACTCGGTGCCGCTGTGAGCAAATATGCCCAGGCACAAAACAAGGAAGCACCCAACCCCGCTCCTGATCACTATGAGCACCTTCCACAAGGAGTTGATCAAAAAGAAGCCGCTGAACATGCAACACTGATTATTCGCGCCATGATTAATGCCGCTAAAGCGGATGGCAGTATCGACAAGGAAGAACAGGAAAAAGTGATCAAAAAACTGGGAGACGTAAGCCAGGCAGAAGTTGACTTTATACGCAATGAATTTAATGCACCACTTGATGTAAATACCTTTATTCAGAGCATTCCAAGAGGCATGGAAGAGCAGATATATGCTGTATCCTTGACAGCGATTGATCTTGACTCAAATAAAGAAGCCCAATATTTAAAAGACCTCGCCGAAGGTCTGAGAATCGAGCCTGAGCTTGCCAACCAGATACACAAACAGCTAGGCGCGCCAACAATCTTTTCATAAAAACTTTGACCTGAATCAGTGAAACACTGGAGTCTCACTGATTCAGATATTGACTTAGTTTTTAAATATCAATGTCGATAATTAACCACTAATTCCTCCTTTTCTTCTTTTGTCATGCTTTTTATTTGAAGTTCCCGCCTGGTCGCTTCAGAGCGTGTTAATGCATACTCCTGGTAAACCAGAATTACAGGCTGCCTGACACGTGTATACCGAGTCACTGATTTTTCGCCATTATGCTCTTTAATACGTCGTTGAATATCCGTTGTAATGCCTGTATACAGGCTATTATCAGAACAGCGTAGCATATAAACAAACCAGCGTTGTTTCATCTCTAAAAGCCCTGTTTTAAAATTGAATATTGTATTTGCTCTCATCATCCCACATCATTGCCAGATGACATACGCACTTAAAATAACAAATCTGAAAAAAACCTACGACAATAATTTTCAGGCACTCAAGGGAATAGATCTTGAAGTCAGGCAAGGTGATTTTTTTGCCCTGCTTGGTGCCAATGGTGCCGGAAAATCTACCACTATCGGAATTGTCTGTTCTTTGATAAATAAAACAGCAGGAAAAATTCAGGTTTTTGGCAATGATATTGATATCCAACGTGAAGCCGTTCAGGAAAACATTGGACTAGTACCACAGGAATTTAACTTTAATATCTGGGAGCCCGTGATTGAAATCATTATCAATCAGGCAGGTTATTATGGCATTGAACGCAAAAAAGCAAGACAAAGAGCCGAAGTATTATTAAAGCAGCTTGATCTGTGGGATAAACGGCATGAAAAAGCACAAAAACTTTCAGGTGGTATGAAGCGGCGTTTGATGATTGCTCGTGCCTTGATTCATAAACCACGCTTACTCATTCTGGACGAACCTACTGCAGGGGTTGATATCGAAATTCGCCGCTCCATGTGGGAATTTCTCAGCAAACTAAATCAGGCAGGTACAACCATTATTCTCACCACACATTATCTGGAAGAAGCCGAAAGCATGTGCAATAACATTGCCATTATCAATAAGGGTGAGGTTGTTGAAAGCACAGGCATGAAAGAACTGCTTTCGCGTTTAAGCATAGAAACATTTGTACTGGATTTAAAAGAACCCCTGGAAAACTTGCCCGATATTAAAGAAATCACCTTGAGACAGCGTGATGCATCGACGCTGGAAGCAGATCTGGACAAATCACGCTCATTAAATTATTTATTCGAGATTCTTAGCAAACACCAGATACGTGTTATGAGTATGCGCAATAAAACCAATCGCCTGGAAGAGCTGTTTATGACGCTGGTTCAAAATGATAACGAGCAAAACGAGAGACAAGTACAATGACACCAACTCAAAAGCTCACGGCACTGAAAACCATTCTGATCAAGGAAATTCTACGTTTTGTGCGTATCTGGGTACAAACATTAATCCCTCCTGCGATTACCATGACACTGTATTTTGTCATCTTTGGCAATCTTATTGGTAGCCAGATTGATGACATGGATGGATTTAAATATATTGAATACATCATACCCGGTCTGATTATGATGTCCGTTATCACAAATTCGTATTCAAACGTTGTTTCTACTTTTTTCAGTGCGAAAATGTTTGGTCATGTGCAAGAAATGCTCATCTCACCCGTGCCTAATCATATTATCCTGCTTGGTTACATCGGCGGAGGTATGGCTCGTGGATTAATGGTGGGTTTAATTGTTACCCTGGTTTCACTATTCTTTTCCAGACTGCATATTGTTCACCCTGTCATCACCGTCGCCATTGTTATGATGACATCCATGTTATTCTCAATAGCTGGTCTGGTAAATGCCATTTACGCCAAAGACTTTGATGATATTACAATCATCCCCACTTTCGTTTTAACTCCACTCACCTACCTTGGTGGAGTATTCTATTCGATCAATATGCTTTCTGAGTTTTGGCAAAATATCTCCCTGGCAAATCCGGTTCTTTATATGGTGAATGGCTTTCGCTACGGCATATTAGGCGTATCAGATATTAGTCCATGGATAAGCTTTTCACTCTTATTGATATTTATTGCAGGCTTTTATTCCTATGCCTATTATCTGTTGAAAAAAGGCGTGGGTATAAGAAGTTAGGAGCCTGTCTGGGAACGGGGTAAAACGAAAATTTCAGTTTTGTAGGTCGGATTAGCCCAAGCGTAATCCGACAAAACCATGGCACATGTTGGATTACGCTACGCTAATCCAAGCTACGCATTGGGTAAATCACCACCAAAAAAGCCTCCAGACTGGAGGCTTTTTGCATATCTTTCAGGGCTTATTTATTTCAATCCAGAAATATACTCAGCCAATACAGCAATCTCTTCTTCAGAAACACCTGCCATAATGCCTTTCATTGCAGCAGTCTGACCATTGTTCCTTGCGCCACTTTTAATATCTTTCATCTGCTGGGCAATATATTCCTTACTTTGACCTGCAATCTTTGGATACAGGGGCATAATAGGTGTTTTAGCATCGGCACCATGACATGAACCACAACCCTTCGCGGTATATGTTGCAGCACCGTCAGCTGCAAACACTGATGAACTCATCATAACGATTAAACCCGCTGCCAACATAGAAGCATTTTTAATTTTTGACATTTCTGTTTCTCCTGAAAATAAATAGATCGTAACTTATACGCTGATAAGAAAAATACTACATTGAGTTAAGTCAATATGGATTAAATATAGAAACAATTGATCTTAATCAACGTTCACATCATACCATATAATATGGCTTTCATTCTAAACTCTTTCATCTTTTATGAATTTGAGGACAAATCTTGCAAGAACTAAGAAATCAGCAAATTTTCGTTAAAAACAAAGAACTTAATTTCTCAAGTTTCGGAGTTCAGAAACTGCTATATAAGCCAAGTAGGTTGGCGCAGAGGAACGAAGCCCAACAATCACGCAGGAAGGAAGCTAACATGCTTTTGTTGGGCTTCCTGCGTCAGCCCAATCTACCAATCATAATACTACTTGAACTCCGAATCTTGAGTTAATTTTTATTAAATTGTTGAAAATCGTATTTTCAGGTATTTCGGACATGCTCCTAATACCTCGACAGTTCAATAACAGCATAAGCAGGAACCTCATACGGATGGTTGCTTTTTAATGCACTAATAACTGGTTTGATGCAGTCAGACCTGCAGATCATTTCAACTTTGTATTCTGTGACTTTTTCAAGCTGATCTATATTACCAATAAAAGGCTGGCTACCCGTCAAAGGCTTAAACTGCCCCTCACCCAATGTCTGCCAGGAGCACTCCTGATAATCTCCCAGAACTCCTGCTCCAGCTTTAAACATTGCGTGTTTGACCTGTTCACATTGAGCCTCAGGGACATAGAAAACAATCTGGTAAAGTCTCATTAATTCAGTATTTTTTAAAGTCTAATATGCAAAAAAAAGCCCGAACATTACTGCTCGGGCTTTGTTGTTATAACCTGGTGATGTCCTACTTTCACATGGGGAAGCCCCACACTATCATCGGCGATGACGCTTTTCACTTCTGAGTTCGAGATGGATTCAGGTGGTTCAACGTCTCTATTGTCACCAGGAAAACTGGTTTGTTGTGTATCTCACACAACGTCATTAACAAGACTACTAGCAAACAGCTGTACTTCTCATTAATGTCATTAGGCAAAGCGTTTAACCTTTCAGTATTTCAACCAGGTTAACTCTCAATTTGTTTTGTTTTCATTTCACTTGTTCGAAGCAAGTCAATTCACAAACCGCTTAAGGTTATAGAATCAAGCCTCACGGGCAATTAGTACTGGTTAGCTTCATACGTTACCGCACTTCCACATCCAGCCTATCAACGTCGTAGTCTGCAACGGCCCTTTAGGGGGATCGAGTCCCCAGAGAATCCTCATCTTGGGAGGGGCTTCACGCTTAGATGCTTTCAGCGTTTATCCCGTCCGAACTTAGCTACCCTGCTATGCCACTGGCGTGACAACAGGTACACCAGAGGTTCGTCCACTCCGGTCCTCTCGTACTAGGAGAAGCTTCCCTCAAGATTCTAACGCCCATGGCAGATAGGGACCGAACTGTCTCACGACGTTCTGAACCCAGCTCGCGTACCACTTTAAATGGCGAACAGCCATACCCTTGGGACCTGCTTCAGCCCCAGGATGTGATGAGCCGACATCGAGGTGCCAAACACCGCCGTCGATATGAACTCTTGGGCGGTATCAGCCTGTTATCCCCGGCGTACCTTTTATCCGTTGAGCGATGGCCCTTCCATTCAGAACCACCGGATCACTAAGACCTACTTTCGTACCTGCTCGACCTGTCTGTCTCGCAGTCAAGCTCGCTTTTGCCTTTGCACAAAACTCCCGATTTCCGACCGGGATTAGCGAACCGTCGCGCTCCTCCGTTACTCTTTAGGAGGAGACCGCCCCAGTCAAACTACCCACCATACACTGTCCCCGATCCCGATTAGGGAACTGGGTTAGAACATCAGACATACCAGGGTGGTATTTCAAGGACGACTCCACCGGAACTGGCGTCCCGGTTTCTAAGTCTCCCACCTATCCTACACAGGTAGGCCCAATGTTCAGTGCAAAGCTGTAGTAAAGGTGCACGGGGTCTTTCCGTCTAGCCACGGGTACACGGCATCTTAACCGCGATTTCAATTTCACTGAGCCTCTGGTGGAGACAGTGTGGCCGTCGTTACGCCATTCGTGCAGGTCGGAACTTACCCGACAAGGAATTTCGCTACCTTAGGACCGTTATAGTTACGGCCGCCGTTTACCGGGGCTTCGATCAAGAGC
>Ga0256832_1001642_pt1 | contig 15260 bp, 13 predicted proteins | sample 134614metaG_FD_190534 | JGI IMG/M metagenome (GOLD analysis project Ga0256832, IMG submission 190534) | Hydrothermal vent microbial communities from Lau Basin, Pacific Ocean - 134-614 | ecosystem: Environmental > Aquatic > Marine > Hydrothermal vents | place: Pacific Ocean: Lau Basin | collected...
TATCATGAATTCCTGTATGTCCAGAGAATTGTCTGCGTGCACTCCGCCATTTATGACATTCATCAGGGGGATGGGAAGAACATTTCCATGAACTCCGCCCAGATACCGGAAGAGGGGTATATTCAGGTAATTGGCAGCGGCTCTTGCAACCGCGAGGGATACCGAGAGAATGGCATTGGCACCCAGTCTGGATTTGTTCTCGGTACCGTCCAGGTTTATCATTGCCTGGTCGATGCCCCTCTGGTCGAATACATCCATTCCGATTACGGCTCTGGAGATGATACCATTTACATTTTCCACAGCCTTCTGGACCCCTTTACCCAGGAATCGGGTACCTCCATCCCTCAATTCGAGAGCCTCATGCTTTCCAGTGGAGGCACCGGAGGGAACGTAGGCTTCCCCCCGCGTACCATCTTCGAGTGTAACTATCGTATAAACGGTGGGATTTCCCCTGGAATCCAGAACCTCGTATGCTTTTACGTCCGATATTCTCACCATCCCAGCACCTCCGAAACGGCTTTACCCTGCAGGAAGTAGAGCAGGTAGTCCGGACCACCGGCTTTGGCGTCCGTACCGCTCATTCTGAAACCACCGAATGGATGCACACCCACTATTGCTCCAGTGGATTTCCTGTTGAAGTACAGGTTTCCGATTATGAGTTCTTTCTTAGCCCTTGCAATCTTCTCCCTGTTCAGTGTGAATACAGAACCCGTGAGACCGTAATCCGAATCGTTGGCTATCTCTATAGCATGGTCGAAATCCCTTGCCTTTATCACGGCGAGAACCGGTCCGAATATCTCCTCCTGTGCAATCTTTGCATGCGGGTCCACATCCAGGAATATGGTGGGCTGAATGTAGAAGCCATCTATTCCTATGTCCGCCTTTCCTCCACCTGTTGCCAGTTTACCTTCCTTCTTACCGATCTCGATATAGTAGAGTATTTTCTTTTCCGCAGCCTCGTTTATTACCGGACCCATGTAGTAGTTCTCCGGAGCCGGTCCGATTTCTATCTTCTTCACCCTTTCGACCAGCCCCTCCACCACCTGGTCGTAAACATCCTCCACGATTATCAACCTGCTCGTTGCAGAGCACTTCTGTCCCTGGAATCCATAAGCGCCTGCTATAATCTGGTTGAACAGATAATCGTCTATCTTCGCCTCGTTATCCACGATGACGGGGTCCTTTCCTCCCATCTCTGCTATGACCCTCTTCAGCCACTTCTGACCGGGCTGCACCTTCGCTCCCTTTTCATAGATTGCCGTGCCAACTGCCCTGGAGCCGGTGAACGCTATCATGCGTACGAGGGGATGCTCGACCATCGCCTGTCCGGGGATGCTGTCCCCCTGAATTATATTGAGAACTCCATCGGGAAGCCCTGCTTCCCTGAAGATGTCGGCGAGTAGATAGCCGAGAACGGCGCTATCCGGAGCGGGCTTAAGAACCACAGTGTTCCCCGTAACGAGAGCGGCGGCAGTCATCCCCGTGGTTATCGCTATCGGGAAGTTCCATGGTGGAATAACGGAGACAACCCCCAGGGGAACGTAGAAGTATTCGTTGTGCTCGTTGGGAAGGTACGTGAGCCCTCCCCTGATGTGGCGCTCTATATCGAGCATTTCCCTTGCGTAGTACTCGCAGAAGTCAATGGCTTCAGCCACATCGGCGTCCGCTTCCAGCCAGTTCTTTCCCACCTCCTGAACCATGAGTCCGACCAGTTCGAATCTTCTTTTGCGCATTATCTCGGCGGCTTTCACCAGAACCATTGCTCTTTCCTCACGGGGGAGGCTGCTCCAGTAGGGGAATTTCTCATAAGCGACCCTTACAGCATGATCCACGTCTTCGGGTGTGGCATGGGATACTTCTGCAATAATGGTTTTATCGTTTGGATTTATATCCTGGAACGTTTCCTCCTTGAAGATTTCCTTTCCGTTTATCACAAGGGGAACCCTCACGGGGAATTTACTCCTCCACTTTTCAATCCACTCCCTCAATGCCCTTGCATTTTCTTCCCTGCTATAATCCGTATAACTTTCCGGCCTGAATGGCTTGAGTGGCATGATTCACCTCCTTTTTGCATGTAAATTTTATAGCGGTACAGGAAGGGAAAAAGCGATTTCGACAACCCTGAACGGATATCCGCATGGTAGTGTTTTTCACCATACTTCCCGAATAACCCCATAAATCCGTTTTTGGTGCGTTCATCCGGTAAAACGCGATGGGAGTAATCGAACCCGCCCGGTAATCCCTGGATCCACGCTCTGACCCTTTCGAGAGGAAAAGATGATGTTTTCGGAAGCAGGCTCCGGAGTCATTTAAAAGGAAGCCATCGTGAATGAAGAGGAGACGGTTGAGACCGCACCAATGGAAGCTATTTCAATGCTATTCCAGACGATGCACCTCAATCCAGCAGAATCTGTTTCACGATATGGGACTTTGCTTTTCTATCTCTCCTGCCCCGAGTCCATCTCCTTTAGATGGCTCAAGGCTCTTATATCTGGAGCAAAATTCTTACACAAAATTGAAATTTAAAGCTCCCAGTCGATGGGAATTCTTTTCCATGGGGATATGGGCTTTCCCTCCTTTACCTTCCATCTCATTGCCGATGTCTTTCTCACATCCGGGAGGACCTTTATCATTCCCTCTTCCAGAGCCCCTTTCCTGTACTGAAATTCTTCGGTGAAGCGGGTGGTGTAGATTCCTTTCCTGAACTCATCTGAATCGATTACCGCTATGAGATAATCTATGTTGTGCTTTATGCCGAATATGCGATACTCCCCTAGGGCTGACAGAATCCTCTCTATGGCTTCCTCCCTGTCCCTCCCCCACGCTATGAGCTTGCTTATCATGGGGTCGTAATGTATGGGGATTTCCGATGGGTAATATACGCCGCTGTCCAGCCTCACGTATGGCCCGGAGGGCTCCAGCATGAATGTTATTTCTCCGGGGCTGGGGGCGAAGTTGTTCTCGGGGTCTTCTGCATAAATTCTCGCCTCGATGGCATGCCCTTCTGGTTTTAGATTCATCAGGGGTTCTATGCTTTCCCCTCTGGCAACCCTTATCTGCCATTCCACCAGGTCTATACCATATCTCCATTCCGTAACGGGATGCTCCACCTGAAGTCGGGTATTCATCTCCAGGAAATAGAAGTTCTGATTTTCGTCCACTATGAACTCCACCGTCCCCGCATTCACATAACCGATTTCCCTTGCAAAGTTGACGGCGGATTCGAGCATCTTCTGCCGGGTTTCATCACTTATGAATGGACTGGGGCTTTCCTCTATTATCTTCTGGTGTCTGCGCTGTATGGAGCATTCCCTCTCACCAAGGGCGATTACGTTTCCATGCACATCAGCCAGTATCTGCACTTCCACATGGTGGGGATTTTCTATGAATTTTTCCAGATAAACTGTGCCGTCCCCGAAGGCACTCTCCGCTTCCTGAACCGCCAGGTTAAATAGTTCCGGAAAATCCTCTTCTCCCCTGACTATTCTCATTCCCTTTCCGCCCCCGCCACGGGCGGCTTTTATCAGTACGGGAAACCCTATTTTCTTTGCGATTTCTATCGCCTCTCTGACATCCTTCAAGCCATCGCTTCCCGGAACGAGGGGAACTCCTGCCCTGCGTGCCGATTCTTTTGCTTTCAGCTTATCGCCTGCCAGTTCCATGCTTTCGGGTGTTGGTCCAATGAATATCAGACCCTCTTGCCGAACTCTTCTGGCAAATTCCGGATTTTCAGCCAGGAATCCGTATCCGGGATGTATTGCATCTGAACCCGATATCCTCGCAATTTCTATTATCCTGTCCATGTTCAGATAGCTCTTTATAGATGGGGCAGGTCCAGCGTGATATGCTTCTCTGCTCTTCAGAACATGCAATGCATTCCTGTCGGCGTCCGAGTAAATCACAGCACTGTCTATACCCATCCTGCTCAGGGTCCTCATAATTCTGATGGAAATTTCTCCCCTGTTGGCTATGAGGACTTTTCGAATCATGTGGGGGAATTTTAAAGTCTTTGGAAGGATGCTATGGAATCCCGCAGGAAGATGTATCGGGGTGGGAGTCCTGTCCTTATCCAGGGTATTACTGAGTAGCAGGGTCGCTGGCACCTTTTTATCTTTTTCAGCGTTGTTTTGTTGCCCTTTTCTATACTCGAAATAATCTATTGATTTACATTAACTTAAAGTCTCATCAAACATACGATAGAGTTTTTATAAACCGTGCTTTAAGATTTATACGTGAATATTGAAATCTGGAAAATAATTGATTCGTTAAAGGGAGGCAAGGCACATGAAACACCTGAAGTATGTATGGATAGGTGTGCTATGGTCCAGCTTTCTCTATGCGGGGAGGCTGGCACCGGACCTGGGCTCCAGAGCGGATGCTCAGGGCTATGTAGATGCTATCGTTATTCTGAAGGAGCAGGTTGACCTTACAAAGGTCAGGGGTCTAACCTATAAGGAGAAGGCAGACCTTCTCAGACAGACGGCACGGATAACTCAGGGTCCCATATTGAAGTATCTCCACTCTCTGAAAGGGGATGTGAAGGACATAGAGCCCTTCTGGGTGGTGAACGCGATACACGTAAAAGCCAGATTGAATGTTCTGAAAAAGCTGGCGCAGCTTCCCGATGTGGCTTATATAAAGCCCGTGGAAGAATACCATATAATAGAGCCAAAGAGGTCGCTGAAATCCCCGCCCCGCATAAATACCGTTGAGTGGAATATCGATAAGATAAAAGCGGATTCGGTCTGGTACCAGTACGGGCTGTCTGGAGACGGCGTGCAGGTGGGTGTTCTCGATACGGGAATAGACCCCGACCATCCTGCACTTGCCGGGAATTTCTCGGGTCATTTTAAGGATGCTGTAAACGACCAGACCAGTCCTTACGATGACCATGGTCACGGCACCCACGTTTCCGGTACGATAGCGGGTGGAGATGGACCGGGACCATTTGCGGATGATATAGGTGTGGCATACAATGCCCAGATATCTTCCTGTAAAGCCTTTAACTCCGGAGGCTCCGGTTCCGATACCGATATACTGGAATGCTCCCAGTGGTTCGTTTCGCTGAAAGCCGATTCTGGGGTGAATCTCGTCGCCATAAGCAACTCCTGGGGTGGCGGCGGTGGAGATACGTGGATGTGGGACGATATATGGAATAACTGGAGGGGAATGGATATCATACCTGTTTTTGCTGCTGGAAACAGCGGTCCCGGCTCCGGAACTGTTGGAAGTCCTGGAGACTACCCCATCGTCATAGCGGTTGGTGCGACGGATAATGGGGATAATGTAGCCAATTTCTCCAGTAGAGGTCCTGCACCCAATACCAGCCCCTATAACGATACCACCTACTGGTCCAGACCCGACTGGAACTTCATAAAACCCGACATCTCCGCGCCTGGAGCAGGTATTCGCTCTTCCGTTCCTGGAGGTAATTACGAAACATGGGATGGAACATCCATGGCTACACCTCATGTGACGGGCGTAATTGCCCTTATGTTCGAACTGAATCCTACCCTCGATTACTATACTGTGTACGATATTCTGACCAATTATGGTGTGGATCAGCCGTCCCAGGGTGGCTCCTATCCCAATAACGATTATGGATGGGGTAGGATAAATGCACTGAAAGTTATCGAGAATACTCCCACACTGGATGAACCATTCATAAAGCCCGTAGCGTTTACGATAGACGATGCTTCTGGGGATAACGATGGTATTGCGGACCCCGGTGAGAGCGTAAACCTGTTCGTAAGGCTCAAGAATCTGGGTCTGGATGCAACCAATGTGAACGCCACGTTGGCGGTGCTCGATACTGGAGTCACTATTACTGATAATTCATCGGCTTATGGTAATATTGCACAGGGAGATACTGTATCTGGAGACGGTTTTGCATTTTCCGTTTCTTCCGACAGGAGACCAGGATTGTCTGCCAGGTTCGAGATAACCATTACTGCAGATGGTGGTTATTCCAATGTAGATACATTCGTTCTTCAGCTGGGTGAACCCAGTTATTATACATGGTTCCAGTATGACTTTTCCTCTGAGGGCCCATGGGCGACTAACGGGGGATGGGCTCTGACCACTGCCCAGTATAACTCTCCTCCTTCTTCCTATACGGATTCTCCCGGTGGGAATTATGGTGATAACGAGCACAATTATCTCGTCCATACTCTGCCACTGGATTTGAGCGATGCATACTTCGCCCGTGTAATTTTCTGGCATAAATACGACATAGAGAGCGGATACGATTACGGGTATGTTCAGGTTGCTACGGATACATCCGATGGAGCTTCCTGGACGACCATTGGCTCATTCACCGGGCAGCAATCCTCGTGGGTGGCTGAAACCCTCAATATTCCTACAGATTTCATGGGGCAGCAGGTCCATGTGAGGTTCCTTCTGGAAACAGATGCTTCTGTTGAGAGAGATGGATGGTATGTGGATGACGTGGTACTTCAGAGTGATGTTCCTCTTACCGGCGTGCATCTCGTGGATATGGGATACACGGTTATAGATACGTTCTCCGATGGAAACGGAAATAATCACCTGGACCCTGGTGAGACTGCCACGCTGAAATGGATTATTTCCAATATGGGAACCGATGATGCCCTTAACGTTGTTGCGAATTTGTCCACGACCAGCCCTTATTTGACCATAAATTCCGGAACTTATAACGCTGGAAATATTGCCGGCGGCGAATCAGATACTCTGTACTTCGAGGTGTTTGCTGACCCATCCACCATGCATGGTACGGAGGCTGACCTTACCCTTGCTCTTAACGGTAGCAACGTTTCCGATACCTTCAGCTCTTCGATACTCATAGGACGAGTATTCTGGACCAGGGGAGCAGGACCCTATGTGGCGCTGGATATAACGGATACTGCATATATAAACAAAGCTCCAGTTTTTGAATGGGTGGAGATAGACACTCTGGGAACCAGTTTGTCCCTTGCTGATGATGATAGAGCAAATGTTTCGCTTCCATTCGACTTCGTATTCTATGGACAGACATATAACAACGTCTGGATTAACTCCAATGGATGGGTTGCGTTTGGACCCGACCCCGGAACAAATGACTTTTCTGAAGATCCCATTCCTGATGCTTCTGAGCCAAATATATTCGTTGCAGGATACTGGGATGATTTGAAACCCCCTGCTGGTGGCGCAATTTATTACTGGTATGATTCCACCAATGCACGCTTTATCATCGAGTATAAGGGAGTCCCACATTATGGTGATACTACCGCAGTAGAGAACTTCCAGATAGTACTTCTGGATCCTGCTGTTCATACAACACCCACCGGGGATGGCGAAATACTCGTCCAGTATCTGACAGCTCCAGCCCAGAGCGATTTTAGCGCTGGAATCGAATACTTCCCCACTTCACCTGCGTACTACGTTGCGTATGTAAGTTCTTCTGCTTATCAGGAAGGAGCCGAGACCATTACGGATTCCTTCGCAGTTCTGTACACCACGGACCATCCATTTGTCTCCCAGGATGAGGGTGGAGCTAAGGATTCTCCTGCATTCCTGAACATGGTTCCCTACATCCATGGTAAGGGTTTCCTGGGAATAAGGCTCACAGTTCCGTCTGCTACCAGAGCTCATCTGGCCGTGTATAACATTACTGGAAGGAAGGTTGCTGATGTGATAAATGGACTGGTGGATGCAGGTGTTCACAATTATCAGATCAAACTGCCGGTTACGGGTATCTATATCCTGAGACTCGAGACGCCTGAGAGAACCATAGTAAGAAAAGCGGTATTCCTGAGGTAATCTCTGGAGGGCTTGTGCCCTCCTTTAATCTTTAACAGATGCTTCAGTTCCTCGTTGCTCTGGAGATTTCTATTGGATATGCAATACCCGTCCAGCCCCTCCCATACTATAGATATGCTGCTGAGTTTTCTCTTCACAGGGGATATTTTTCCGGCTCGTATTTCCATGCTGGAAGCCGTGGAACCGGCTCCTATTATCTGTCCATTATCTCTGCAGGTTTGCGGTACAGAATCAAATTTCTTGAAGCTTCGTCGGGAATCTCCCTTATTACCAGGGGCAGGAATGAATTTCGTGAGTCAGCATTGAATCCTTTTCTTTCCGTTAATGCCCATATCGGAAATGAATACAGGGCTTTTGCAGGGATGCGTTTCTTTCCGGGCAGAAAGAGCATTCTATCCTTCCTTGTCGTGGGGCTTTCCATTATCAGATAAGGGGTGGGATGGCTCTTTAATGAACCACCACACCCACCATAATGTTATTTTGCCTTGAATAAGTTCTGATGAATATGATGTTTAAAATGCATCCGGGTCCCCATTTTCGAGGGGGTTGAATTCAATTTCTCCAACATCGTTCTAATTATAAGCATTTATCCACAGAAATTTGCCATATAAGTTGTTGGATGTTAATATGTTATAATCCTTACATGTGGATTTGAAAAATTATTGGGGTAACCTTTTAAAATTCATGACGATAGTGGATAAGAGACTCGTAATTACCTTTTCTTTCCACATATACTTTTCCTGACCCGGGCTACACCGCCAATCCTTCTTTTGAACTGTAAAATTTAATCATGAAAATCCTAACTATCATAAAGAGAGTTCCCGATACCGCAGCCAATATAAAGATTCTCGAGGATGGGTCGGGAATCGATAAGACGAACCTTAATTATGTGACCAACCCATACGATGAATATGCTCTCGAAACTGCTCTCAGATTGAGGGAGGCAAAAGGAGGGGAGATTGAGGTTCTCGCTGTCTCGGATAATCAGGATATTCTGAGGAATGCCCTCGCTGTTGGAGCTGATAAGGCATACATGGTGGAATACGCTGATTACGACAAACTGGACCCCTACAATCTCGCCAGAATTTATGCCGAGGTGATAAAGCAGAAGGGACCATACGACATCATACTTACCGGAAAGGTCACCATCGATGACAACAGCTATGCTACAGGTGGATATCTGGCGGCATTTCTGAATCTCAATTATGTTTCCCACATTGTATCCGCCCAGTTCGAGGGTGATGAGCTGGTCGTCGAAAAGGAAACAGACAGGGGAAGCGAAACCCTTTCCATATCTCTCCCTGCAATACTTACCCACGAGCGTGGTAAATACGAGCCGAGGCTGCCGAATCTTAGGGGAATAATGCAGGCGAAGAGGAAACCTCTGGAGACCCTCAAAGTGGAAGACCTGGGCATAACCATTACCCCCGCTTATGAAATTCTCAAACTCACACCTCCTCCGAAGAAGGAAGGTGGACGTATTCTCGAATCTGTGGATGAGCTCATCGAAGTTCTCAAAAATGAGATAAAGGTCATATAAGGGAGGTAGGAAAATGGCAAAAACACTCGTATTTCTCGAAGTTCTGGATGGAGAGATTAGGAGTGCAAGCCTGGAGGCTGTTAATGTAGCGCGTGAGGTGATAGGTGGAGAGGTTGTGGGGATTCTCATAGGTAAGGGGGTTTCTTCTCTGAAGGATGTGGCAGCAAAATACGTGGATAAAGTTCTCGTTGCCCAGAGCGATGACCTGGATTATCCCTATCCCATACCCTTTGCCAGAACCATTGCCAGCGCTATGGAGAAAGAGGGCGCTGATTATTTCCTGATTTCTTCCACCGTGGTTGGTAGAGAGATAGCACCTCTGGTTGCGGGTCTGGTGGATGCCATCTCTGTCGAGGAGGTAACCGGTGTAGAGAGTCCCGATGTTATCATTAAACCCGTTGTATCCAACAAAGCCTTTGCCCATATAAAACTTTTGAAGGAAAAACGGGTTATAGCAGTTAAACCAAAGGCATACCCACCTGCTTCCGAAAAGGACACTCCGGGACAGGTAGAGGAAATCACCCCTGTTACGGATAAAGGTGGACTGGTCGTTAAGCATATAAAGGAAAAGGAGAAGGGTGAAATCGATGTTACGGAGGCGGATATAGTCGTATCCGGCGGAAGGGGACTCGGTGGTCCGGAGAAATTCCAGCTTTTGAGAGAGCTAATCGATGTCCTTACGCAGGTAACCGGTCTGAAGGTGGCTCTTGGAGCTTCCCGTGCGGCTGTTGATGCCGGGTGGATAGATCATTCCCATCAGGTTGGGCAGACGGGTAAGACGGTCTCTCCACAGATTTATTTCGCCATTGGTATCTCCGGTGCCATACAGCACCTCGCTGGAATGAGGACTTCCAAGTACATCATTGCCATAAACAAGGACCCTGAGGCGCCCATATTCAAGGTTGCCGATTACGGTATCGTGGGAGACCTCAATCAGGTGGTTCCTGAGCTCATAGAGAAACTCAAACAGTATAAGAAGAGCTGATGATTTTGATACTGCTTTCCCAGAATATCGTTGGGGAGGAGGTCGTCTCCTCCCGTTTTCTTCAGGAGATTAAAAAGATAGAGAAGCCCTTATACCCGGTCTCCCTTTCAGATACCCTTCTCCAGAGCCTGTACAGAAGCGGAAGATTTTCCGACATCATTCGCATATACAGCGACAGTATTCTGGGTCCGGAAGAAAGATTGATCTTGGGAGAAGCCTACTACTACACCGGGGAAATCAGCAGGGCTGATTCCATTTTTTCAAATGTATTGAGGGAGTCGAAGGATTCTGTCCTTCTTCAGATGGCGCTCCTTTCAAAGGGGTGGGTTTATTACAGGAGGAATCTATACCACAGGTCTGCGGATATCGCCGGGAGAATCGACCTCCCGGAGCTGAAATATCACAGGGACCTGCTCCTTGCCCTTTCGAGTATAGGTCTGGATAGATATTCCGATGCATTTGGTTATATAAAGGATTACGAAACCCCGGAGGCGCTCCTCATACAGGGATATACCACATATTCCCTTGGAAATTACGACATGGCTCTGAAGGCTCTTCACAGGCTTTACGAATTATATCCTTCCCACCCCCTCGCTCCTTATGCCCTGATGAGGATGGCAATCATCTATATCAAAACGGGTTTCGTTGACGATGCGATTCGATATCTCAATCTACTCCTGGATGAGTATCCTCACTTCGAGCTCAGACCACAGGTGTATCTTATGCTTGCCAGCACCCTGTTCAGGGAGAATAGATATGAGGAACTCGCGGACGTGGTTCCCCGTTTTCTGAAGGAATTCCCCTCGCATGATTATGTTGAAAGGATTAAAGATTTCCTTCTCAAGGCGTACGAAAAAGAGCAGTTTTTCGTGGATGAGACATATCCATACTATCATCTTCTCGAGGGGTACAGGAATTACAGGAATGGAAAATGCGCTATTGCGGTGGAGCATTTCGGGCAGTTTTTAAAGGGACAGGAAAGGCGCTTTCTTTTCTTCTTCAAAAGGTACTCGAATGATCCCTTCGTACCTGACGCTCTTCTGTATGCAGCGAGATGCTACAGGAAGATGGGTGAACCCGATGTGGCTATCTCTTATCTGAAAAAGTGCTCTTCTATTGCATGCAAACTCGAGCTTGCAGAGATTTATATAGATATGGGTAAATTCAATAGGGCGTTGAAAGTCCTGAAGCCTTATGAAGGCAGGGACATTCCTCTCCTGGAAAAGGGTCGGATATACCTGCTCATGGGCATTGCTTATAGAGGCATGGGCGATAAGGAGAAAGCCAAGCAGTATATGAGGAAGGCGGAGCTTATCCTCAAGGAAGCGGGCAGTGGTGAGGATATTAAAAAATTGATGCGTGCGAAGGGTGATTCTCACTAAAATGGCACATTCTTATCCCTTATACTTTTCGATATGATAAAAATTCGCCTTCAGAGACACGGAAAGAGGAATTATCCTGTTTACCGAATCGTTGTTGCCGACTCCAGATGGAGACGGGATGGCAAGGTTATCGAGGTTTTGGGCCATTACAATCCAAAGATAAAGGAAGATTTTAACGTGAATCTCGACAGATATGAGTACTGGGTAAGCAAGGGGGCACAACCCACTTCCAGAGTTGTGAGCATCGTTAAATTGCAGAGGAAACTAAAAGGAGGTAACTGAGATGGAAGGCGTGAAGGAGCTGCTGGAACACATAATAAAGTCCATCGTGGATAATCCCGAGCAGGTGGAGATAAAAGAGATACCCGGAGAGAGGGTCGTGATATACGAGGTAAGGGTTGCTCCTGAGGACCTCGGAAAGATTATCGGAAGAGAGGGTAGAACTGCCAAGGCTATCAGAACTATTATTGCTGCTGTCTCTCTCAAGAAGGGTAAGAAGGCTGTTATAGAAATCCTTGAGTAAACAGCCTGTTGCTAAAATACTTCGAGAATTTGGGCTCGGGGGTGAGCTGAAGGTAAGGATTTATCTGGAGCCTCCCGAGCCCTTCTTCAATTACCGTTCTTTTATCGTGGAAACCCCCCTTGGACCACAGGAGTATGAGGTTGAATATGCACGCCACAGATATGGAAATATCGCTATTTTGAAGCTCCGTGGGGTGGATGAGAAGGAGGTGGCAGCCCTTTTGAGGGGTAAGGAGCTTTTCGTTGAAGAGGAGGATTTGCCCCCCAGAAGTGAGGGGGAATACTACGTGTACGAACTGGAGGGGTTGAAAGTAGTATATGAGGGGAGGGTTATAGGAACGGTTAAATCTGTTATTCAACCCGGACCATACCCTCTTTTCAGGGTGGATGTGGGGGATGATGAAATATACATACCCTTTCACGACGAATTCATAGAGCGGGTGGATTTAAAAGAGGGGAAAATATACGTGAAAAGGATTCCCGAATACGAGATGTGAATCCACGCTATAAGTCAGGTTATTCAGTGTTATTCCCTGACAAATTCATAGGGCGGCTCCCGTGTCCGGACATTTAAACTTTTGTAAATACCATGAAGAAGACCAAAATTGTAGCGACCTTTGGACCCTCGACGAATAACGATGAGGTTATAGAGAGCCTCATAGATGAGGGTGTGGATGTTTTCAGATTTAACTTCAGTCATTCTGCGCCACAGGAGCATGTAAGAAACGCCAGAAGGGTCAGGGAAATAGCCCGCAGGATGGGAAAGGAGATAACCCTCCTCCAGGATCTCTCTGGACCAAAGATTCGCCTTGGAGATATTCCCGGTGGAAAAATCCTCCTTAAAGATGGTGAGGAAGTTTATCTCGTATATGAGAAAATGGCGGGTGATGTGGAAGGGGAGAAGGTGCTCCCCGTCAGGTTCAGAGGGCTGTTTCACTACATATCCCCCGGGGATATAATTCTTCTTGCCGATGGTAAGATTCATTTAGAGGTGCTCAGGGTGGAGGAGTACAGGGCTCTGGTCAGGGTTTTAAAGGGTGGTGAGGTGGCATCCCGCGCCGGTATAAACCTTCCCGGCAAAGAGCTGGACATAACAGCTCTTACGGACAAGGATGTGGCTGATATAGCGAAGGGTGTGGAGGGTGGATTCGACTGGGTAGCTCTGTCCTTTGTTCAGAGGGCGAGCGATGTGGAGCTGGTGAAGTATTACCTCCGTATAAACGGTTCCACCGCAAAGGTCATAGCGAAAATAGAGAAATCTTCTGCTGTAAAGAGATTCGATGATATACTCAACGTTTCGGATGGAATAATGATAGCGAGGGGAGACCTGGGTCTCGAGATACCGATAGAGGAACTTCCCATAATACAGAAGATGATTACGAGGAAATCCAGGGAGAAGGGAAAGCCCGTTATTACAGCAACCCAGATGCTGGATTCCATGATCAACAATCCCACGCCCACGCGTGCTGAGGTTGCCGATGTGGCAAATGCAGTTATAGACGGAAGCGATGCCCTCATGCTTTCCGGTGAAACTGCCATTGGAAAGTATCCCGTGGATGCTGTTCGAATGATGAGAAGGATAATCGAGGAGGTGGAATCCTCCAATGAATACAGGTATCTGCCCAGTAAACCCGAATGGAAGAGGGAACTGGATGAATCTGTTGCCTACTCGGCATGTGAACTGGCACAACTTTCCAGCGCAAAAGTTATAGTTGCATTCACTTTCTCGGGAGTTACGGCTCTTAATATAGCCAAATACAGGCCATACCAGACCATACTTGCTATTACACCCAACGAGTGGGTTGTTCGTATGCTCGGCCTGGTATGGGGTGTCAAGCCCACGCTTGCACGTGTTTTAGAGTCCTTCGAGGACATGGTATATGTGAGCCGCAGGAAGATACTCCAGTATGGGCTGGCTCAGGTGGGAGACAGGGTGGTTATAGTTGCAGGGCTACCGCTGAAGATACCCGGTATAACGAATTTGATACATGTGACCGAGGTTTGAGAATCGCCGGTCAGTTTCATGGAAATTTTCGGGTGTAAAATTGTGTCAAATAATTACGATGGAAAGGCATCCGGATAATGGCACCTTTCTGAGAGCATTGTATAATCAATTAACGCAGGAAGAAAGGAGAGAATTCTTTGAGCATCTTATAGAGTGCGATGAATGTCGTTTTAAATACTCCAGTATGAGATTGAGTGCATTTGAGAAATTCGACGGTTCCCATCTGAATACCATGGTAAAATTTTCGTATGTGGTTCTGGCTCTTGCCCTCTTTATCTTATTCGGCAGATTCTCCAATTCCATAGAATCTTATTCCCGTAATGATAATCTTGCTGTTTTAAATGTTTCTTACAGCAGGGACTCTTCCCTGTATAGTTCGGACAGGTTTGAGATAAGTCGAATTTTCGTGGATACTGCCATTGTCAACCTCTACAGGTTTCGTGGAAATAATCTGGATAACAGGAGTCTGAAGGATACAGTGGGTGATTTCATCAGGATAGAAAGTCATCGGGAGACAGATTCCTTCTGAGCATGTGGAATATCTTCTCTTTTCTCTTTGACACATAACTGGTGGATTTTCCAAGGATATTGGCGATTTCCTTTTGATTATATCCATCGCACATTAGCACTATCAGCAATATATCCTCCTCCGGAAAGCCAAGGTATCTCATCTTCAGTTCTATAAGTTCACATATATCTTTCTGATCCTCTCTTCCAATATCTCTGCCCATTTCGTAAAAATGGTCGATGGATTTGAGTTGAATCTGTTTACCTTTCCTCTGAAGTGTATTTATGAGGAAGTTTTTGAACACCCTGTGTAAATAGGAAGATAGTAGTGCCTTCCCCCTGTAATTGAACTTTTTGTCCCTGCATTTGTTTAGAAGGAAGAAATAAAATTCCTGAACGATTTCTCTACGCGAATCATCATCTGTGATTCCCATATCAGCCATAATCCTGTGAAACATCGGTTCGAACATGTATCTGAACATCTCCCATGCATATTCGTTCTTCTCGCATATCTTTCTCGAGAGCTCCTTCATGCGAAGTATA
>Ga0256832_1001643_pt1 | contig 15257 bp, 9 predicted proteins | sample 134614metaG_FD_190534 | JGI IMG/M metagenome (GOLD analysis project Ga0256832, IMG submission 190534) | Hydrothermal vent microbial communities from Lau Basin, Pacific Ocean - 134-614 | ecosystem: Environmental > Aquatic > Marine > Hydrothermal vents | place: Pacific Ocean: Lau Basin | collected...
TCGATATGCACAGCACGCCCAAGCGCACGGCTCCGTCCAAGCGCGGCAAAGAGGATTTGAACCGCTGCACCACAGGCGGATTTCCGTTCTATTCTCGTTGCCCTCCTGGGTTCGTTCAGTACGCTTTTCCGTTCCGGTCGCTTTGCCTTGTTTTACGAAAGAGGTGATCCTCCCCGGCATTGTGACGGAAAAAGGAGCAGGAGCCGTCCTGCTCCCGGGAGGCTGACTCAATGGAATGCTGCTTTGTCGGAGTGGCTTCTCCGTGCCGTTATACCGCCCTAGACATAATGTTTTGACCTGCCCAACCTGGCAAGGCTCGTGTGATTATATCCCAAAAAGGAACTATGCTCCGTTCCGGGCGACAGTGGTGCTACAGGCCCTCGCACCCGTGGACGTTGTTGCGGAAACTCGCCATGGAAAGGGCGATGACTCGTTTCCGCGCCGAGTATATCGCTTTTGAATCACACCTCGATCAGAAGGGAACCAAATATGAACATCTCGGAACAGGTCAAGCATTATTACGGCAAGGTACTGGAAAAGAGCAGTGACCTGCAAACAGATGCCTGTTGCACTCCCAATGACGTTCCACCTCACGTGAAAGAGATCCTGGAAAAGATTCACCCTGAGGTTCAGTCCCGATACTACGGTTGCGGCCTGGTGGCGCCTGAAGCGCTCGAAGGCTGTGCGGTGCTCGATCTGGGCTGCGGCAGCGGGCGCGACGTCTACCTGCTTTCGGCTCTGGTTGGAGAAAATGGCTCGGTCACCGGCATCGACATGACCTCTGAACAGCTGGAAGTGGCCCGCCGGCATCTCCGGTGTCACGCCAAACGATTCGGGTATGCGCAACCCAACGTGGCATTCCTGGAGGGAGAGCTGGAACGTCTGGATGAGTTGGGCCTGGAGTATGGTGTATTCGACGTGGTGGTATCGAACTGTGTGCTCAACCTGGTGAGCGACAAGGAATCGGTGCTGAGGGAAGTTTTCCGACTCCTCAAGCCCGGCGGCGAATTCTATTTCGCGGACGTCTACACCGACCGCCGAATGCCGGAGGACCTGAGGTCGGACCCTGTGCTTTACGGGGAATGCCTGGGCGGCGCGCTATACTGGAATGACTTTCTGCAACTGGCCAAGTCCGCCGGCTTCTCCGATCCCCGATTGGTGACGGATCGTCCTCTCGGCCTGAATCATCCTGACATCGAGGCGAAAGTGGGCAATATCCGCGTCTACTCCGCCACCTATCGCCTTATCAAGCTCGATGGCCTGGAGCCCGCCTGCGAGGATTACGGGCAGGCGGTGAAATACAAGGGAACCATCCCCCACCATCCCCACAGTTTCCATCTGGACAAGCATCATGTAATGGAAACAGGCCGGATGTTTCCGGTTTGCGGCAACACCTGTCGCATGCTGAACGAAAGCCGTTTTGCAAGTCACTTCGAGTTTTTCGGGGACACCAGAACACACTATGGAATCTTTGCCGGCTGTGGAACCGGTATCCCTTTTGGGAGCGACTCGTCGGTTGAAGGGAGTGCCGGCTGCTGCTGAATGGCGGTGTCTTTGTCGAAGGAAATCCACCTGCCACAAGGCTTGCCCATGCTGCGCATGGCATCATGCGTATACTCGTCGCCGAATTGTGGGCTGGAAACCGGTGTTCGGTGTATTTGGCGGAGAGGGAGGGATTCGAACCCTCGGTACCCGCAAGGGTACACCTGATTTCGAGTCAGGCCCATTCGGCCTCTCTGGCACCTCTCCGAAGCCGCGTAGTGTACCGGATGCCTACGCGCTTGGCATCCCCCGAATGGTCGTTCCGGCATCTTCGCCAGGCGGTCCGAGGGCTTCGGCGCCGGTTTTTTAGTATGATTTATAGAATGCCATAAAACCGTGAAACAATTTCATGTATCTGCAATTGCAACATCTGCGTTGCCTGATCGCGCTCGCGGATAGCGGCAGTCTGACGGCGGCGGCCGAGCGGCTGCATCTCACTCAGTCGGCCTTGTCGCATCAGATCGGCGGTATCGAACGACATTTCGGGACGCGTTTGTTTCAGCGTAAGAGCCGGCCGTTGCGTTTTACCCCGGCTGGCGCGCGGTTGCTCGATCTGGCGCGCGCCGTGGTTCCGCGCATGGAGGAATGCGAAAACGCGCTCGAACGTCTGGGAAAGGGTCTGAGCGGACGCTTGCATATCGCGATCGAGTGCCACAGCTGTTTTCAGTGGCTGATGCCGACCCTGGACCGCTACCGCGAGCAATGGCCGGATGTCGAACTGGATCTGACTCTGGGACACAGCTTCGAGCCGATTCCCGCGTTGCGCGCCGGGCAGGTGGATCTGGTCGTGACCTCGGAGCGGCTTGCCGGCGCTGATTTGGTTTTTCGGCCGTTGTTCAGTTATGAGTCGCTGTTGATCGTGGCCTCGGATCATCGCCTGGCGCGTCGGGAATCGATCGCGCCGGCGGATCTGGCCGATGAAACCCTGATTACCTATCCCGTGCAGGTCGGGCGCCTGGATCTGTTCGCGCGCTTCCTGATGCCGGCCGGTGTGCAGCCGGCCCGGATACGGCATGTGGAGTTGACGCCCATGATCGTGCAGTTGGTCGCCAGCGGAAGGGGCGTGGCCGCGCTGCCGGCATGGGCCTGGCACGAGTATCGGGACAACCGCCGGGTAACCACTGTTCGCCTTGGAGAACAAGGAATCCACGGAACGCTTTATGCGGCGTTGCGGCGTGAAGAGGCCGGCAATGAGTATATGAAGGCCTTTCTCGAGCAGGCGAAAGCGACCTGTTTCGAAACGCTCGAGGAGATTACGCAAGGCTGACGGCCGGGGCGGCCGGCCCGCCCTTCGGCTTTTAGCGAAGCCCACGCCAGCTTGCGAGCACATGGGCGAACACCGGCACCGCCAGCAGGGTCAGGAAGGTACCGGTGAGCAGGCCGCCGATGGCGACGATGGCGAGCGGAGAGAGGCGTTCGATGCCAACCGCCCATTCCAGCGCGATCGGGAGCATGCCGACAGCGGCGGAGATCGCGGTCATCAGGATCGGACGGGTGCGGATGGCGACGGCTTCGAGCAGGGACTCGTTCAACGATTTGCCCTTGGCGATGGCCTTGTGGGCGAAATCGACCAGCAGGATGCCGTTGTTGACGACCACGCCCATCAGCAGGATCAGGCCCATGAATCCGGGCATGGAGCCGAATTTTCCGGCGATCATCAGGCCCCAGGCGGCGCCGATCATCGCGAGCGGCAGGGTGAACAGGATTGCCAGCGGTTGCAGGAACGAGCGAAAGGTGACGACCAGCATCAGGTAGAGCAGGGCCAGGCCGATGCCGAACGAGCGCACCAGGCGGCCGAAGGATTCCTGGAGCTGTTTGTATTCGCCTTCGTAGTGAATGCTATAGCCACGCGGCAGCGGCAGGTCGGCGAGCGCGGCGACGACGCGTTCGTGCAGTTTGGTGATCGAGATGTTGCGTCGCCAGGCGAGCACGTCGATGGTCGAGAGCAGGCCCTGGTGGGTTTCGGCCGTGGGTTCGGCGATCCAGCGCGGCGCGGCCATCGCGGCGAGCGGGATGAGTTTGCCCTTGGCGTCGCGGATGTTCAGCGCGTTGAGCTTGTCGATGCTGTCGCGTTGTCCGGCCTTCAGGCGCACCCACACCGGGATGGCGTTCTCGCCGGGCACCCGCAGGCCGCCCCCGGGCAGGCCATCGATCTGCGCGGCGACCTGCTCGGCGACCTGGAGCGCGGTGAGTCCGTAGAGCCGCGCGCGCGCCGGATCGACGTTGAGTTCCACGCGCAGCGATTGGCCCTGCCAGGAACGTTCGACTCCGGTCAGGCCGCCGACCCTCTTCAGGCGTTGCATGACTTCATCGGCGAGGCGGTCGAGCACGCGTGGGTCTGGCCCCTGCACCATGACATCGACGCTGGCGCGGATCGATGACAGCGGGGTGGCGCCATACACCGCCATGTTGGCCGAGATCAGGCCGGGAAGCTGGTGCAGGCGGCGGCGGATGCGGTCCTGGATGGTCCAGATGTCCTGGTCACGGTGGAAGCGGTCGACCAGGTTCAGCGTGATCTCGCCCTGTTGCAGGCGGCGTTGCGCGCCGAACGCCTTGACGCCGGCCTCGGAGCCGACCACCGCCGAGGTGAACAGGATCCAGTCGGCCGGGATCTCTTTATCGACGACCTCTTCGATGGCGCTCATCAGCTGGCGCATGCGGTCGTCGTCGCTGTCGGGTTCGGCCTCGAAGGTGATGCGGGTCACGCCGGTGTCCATCATCGGCATGATCTCACGCCCGAGGAAGCGCATCTGGTTGGCCGAGGCCACGAACAGCAGCAGAAAGGTCACAATCACCAGCGCGCGGTGGCGCAAGCCCCAAGCGACCAGGGCCAGGTAGAAGCGTTTCAGTGGCTCGGTGACGAAGCGGTCGAACGGGCGCAGCAGCCAGCCGAGGGGATCAGGCGCGCCGGGTTTTACGAGATAGGGCGCAAGCAGCGGGATCAGTGTCACCGAGGCCAGCAGCGAGGCGAGCAGGGCGATCGACAAGGTTACCGTAAGCGGGCGCAATACCTGTTGCACATAGCCGCCGATGAACATGATCGGGATCAGCACCAGCACCGTGGTCAGGGTGCCGGCGGTATCGGCGAGCAGGATCTCTTTGGTGCCGTTGAGCGCGGCGGTGAAGCCGGTTTCGCCGAGCACGCGCATGCGGCGCTCGATGTTTTCGATGACGACGATGGCATCGTCGACGAGCAGGCCGACGGCGATGATGATCGCCGACAGGGTCACCATGTCGAATTCGTAGCCGATCGCGCGCAGGGTCGCAAAGGTAATCAGGTAAGAGACCGGCAGCGCCAGCGCGACGACGATCGCGGCCCGGGTATTGCCGAGAAACAGCAGAATCACGAACACCGTCATGACCACCGCGTCGCGCAGGCCGTCGAGCATGTTCGACACCGTCAGGCCGATCAATCTGCCCTGGGTGTCGGCGATGCCGATGCGCAGGCTCGGGAAGCGCGCGGCGATGTCGGGCAGCGCGGCGGCGATCGCCTCGATCACCGGCTGCGCGTAGCCGCCCTCGGAACGCAGCAGCGCGACCGCGACCGCCGGCTTGCCGTTGCCGCGATACAGCGCGGTGGCATCGGCCGCGCCCCAATCGACGCGCCCCAGATCGCCGACGCGGATATGGTCTCCGCCGGGCAGCGGTACCAGCACCGCGGCGAGATCCGCCGGGGTCTTCGCCAGCGTCTGGGCGGTGAGCAGGTAACGGCTGCCATGTTGGTGGATCAAGCCAGCCGGGCGCGACAGGTTGGAGCTGGCCAGCGCCGCCGCGACCTGGCCTACCGAAAGCCCGTGCGCGGCAAGCCGGTCGCGGTCCAGATCCACCGCCACCTGACGGCGGTCGCCGCCGAAGACCTCGGCCTCGGCCACGCCGGGCAGGTTCAACAGGGTGTCGCGCAGCGGATTCTCGGCCAGGCGGCGCACATCGCCAAGATCCAGGCCGCTGTCTTCGGCCGGCGTCACCGCCAGCACCATCACCGGGCGCGCGGCGTCGGTGATCTTGAAGATCAGCGGTTCCCGGATGCCCTGCGGCAACAGGCCGCGCACGCGGGAAAGCTCGGTGGTGACCGCGTTCGCGGCGGTCTCGATCGAGTGACCGTATTCGAACTCCACCTGCACCGCCGAGACATTGTCGCGCGAGGTCGAGGTCACCCGCCGCACCCCGTCGATGGCCGACATGCGCACCTCGACCGGATGGGTGATCTCGCGCGCCACGTCGGCCGCGGCGGCGCCGGGCCACTGGGTCACCACCGAGACGCTCGGCCGGTTCACGTCCGGGAACAGATTGGTCGGCATGTGGCGGTAGGCGATCACGCCCATCAGCGTGACCACCAGCGTCGCCGCGAGGATCGCGTGGGTCTGTTTCAGAACGTCCTCGAAGCTCATGATGCCGGTTCCACCGTGACCCGGTCGCCGTCCTTCAGGCGCAGCAGCACACTGCGGTGCGCCACCACCACCGCGTCACCGGCCTTCAGCGCCCCATGCACCGCAAGCCGCTGCTCTCCCTCGAGCAGGATGCCGACCGGAACCCGTTGCAGCCGCCCGTCTTGCACGCGGAAGACCCAGGCCTTGCCGCCGCCGGTGCGCACCACCGCGCGGTGCGGGACCGTCAGCGCGTTTTCGATGGATTGCAGCACCACCGTCGCCGAGATGCGCGCGCCGCTCGGCAGGCCGAACGGGAGGCGTTTCAGATCGGCCTCGGCGGCGCCCAGGGCGCGCGCATCGAGCGCCGGGAACAGCCGGTCCAGGGTGATCGTTTCGTCCCCGCCGGCATAGTGCAGGCGTACCTCGCTGCCGGGGTGCACCAATGGCAGAATCTCCTGCGGCAGGGTGACCTTCAGGCGTGCGTCGGCGTCGGCGTTGAGGCGGTACAGGGGAGTGCCGGGCTGCACCGCGTCCCCGGGTTCGGCCAGGCGCGCGGCGACCACGGCCTTTACCGGCGCCTTCACCTCGCCGTAGCCGATGCGCACGTTCAGCGCCGAGATCTGGCGCAACAGGCTGTTGACCTTCTCCTTGGCCGCGACCCAGGCGGTGCGCTTGGCGCCCAGCGCTTCGTCGCTGGTCAGGCCCTTCTTCTTCAATGCCTGTTGGCGACGGTATTCGTCCAGCGCCAGCCGCACCGCGCTGCGCGCCGCCTTCAGTTGCGCCTCCAGACTGGCGCGGTTCTCCAGCAGCTCACGCACATCGATGCGCGCCAGGCGTTCGCCGGGCGCCACCCGCACGCCCTCGCGCGGCCCCATCTCCAGCACCGTGCCGGCAACCTGCGCGCGCAGCGTGATCTCCTGACTGGCGTTCAACTCGGCGAGCGTCGGAAAGCCCCGGATCAGCGCTCCGCGTCCGATCCTGGCCACGTGCAAGGCCCACGGCGCCGGTTCCGGCGGCGGCAGGGCGGCAAGCTCGTCGGCGCGTCGCTGGCGGATCTTGACCGCGGCCGCCACCAGCGCCGCGATGACCAACAGGACCAGCAGGGTCCACAGAAGCGATCGGGTTTTCTGGTTCAATGCGTTACTCCGCTGGGGGTTCGTTCGGGGGAAGGCTTTGGCCCACTATTGTAAAAGCACCGCGCGCCCGGGCTGTCCATTGGGTGACAGCGCGAACCGGAACGGCCGGAAAGACGAAAGCATAGCGGATTGACGGGATCGCTGCCCCATTGGTTTCGGGAATATACTCGTCGCCCATGACTTTTCGGTTTTTCGAGGGCGTTCCTCGCGCCCGTGGGCTAGGCGCGGAAGCGAGTCATAGCCCATTCTATGGCGAGTTTCCGCAACGACGCCCACGGGTGCGAGGGGCGGTCGCAGTGGCCGAAAATTCATGGGCGGCGAGTATACATGGATCACGGCGACAATCGGCCGGCTTCAGGCGCCCGTCTTCAGGCGCGTGAAGAATTCTTCCCACGGCATCGGCTGGGCGAACAGCCAGCCTTGGAAGCTGGTACAGCCATGCTCGACCAGAAACGCCTGCTGGGCGGTGTTCTCGACGCCTTCCGCGACGGTTTCCAGCCCGAGGTGGCGCGCCAGATCGATGATGGTTTCGACCAGCACCGCGTCATTGCGCCGCGTGGGCAGGTGGGTGATGAACGAGCGGTCGATCTTGATCCGGTCCAGCGGCAGCCGTTGCAGATAGCGCAAGGTCGAGCAGCCGGTGCCGAAGTCGTCGATCGAGAAGCGCAGGCCGAGTTCGCGGGCGGCATGCATCACCTCGGCGGTGTGCGCGTAGTCATCGACCAACAGGCGTTCGGTGATCTCCAGCTCCAGGCATCTGCCACCCAGGTGGTTGTCGTCCAGGCGCCGGCGCAGCCGGTCGAGGAAGCCGGGCTGGGTCAGGGTCGGACACGAAAGATTGATCGCCAATCCCTGAAAGCGCTCCGGGAGGCCCGGAGGGTGCTCGGCGGCAAGCCGCTGGATGACTTGCGCGATGACCCAGTCGTCCAGCGCGGTGATCAGGCCGGATTGTTCGGCGATGGGGATGAAGGCGTCGGGCGACAACAGGCCCTCGCGGGGGTGGCGCCAGCGCAGCAGCACCTCGCCCCCCAGCCAGTTGCCCCCGGCATCGACCATCGGCTGCACCTGGAGGGTCAGCTCGTTGTGGTCGAGTGCGTCGCGCAGTTCCTGTTGCACGCGCAGGCGGTCCTCGGCGGCCTGTTGCAGATCGCTGGAGAAGAAGCAGACACGTCCGCGTCCCGTTTCCTTGGCGCGGTACATCGCGATGTCGGCGCGTTGGATCAGTTGTTCGAGCGGGGTTTCCCGGTCGGGGAACAGGGTGATGCCGATGCTCAGGCTCAGACGCAGCCGGTGATCGTCGATCTCGATCGGCCGGGCGCTGGCATCGCGCAGCTTGCGCGCGATGGTTTCGGCGTATCCCGAGGCCTGGATCATGTCACCGTCGAGCTGTTCGAGCAGCACCAGGAACTCATCGCCGCCGAAGCGGCAGATCATGTCTTCCTCGCGCAGAATCGCGCGCAGGCGTCCGGCGAGCCGGCTCAGTACCTTGTCGCCGTGCGCGTGCCCCAACGAATCGTTGATGTGCTTGAAATCGTCGAGGTCGATGAAGATCAGGGCGCCGTACCGGTCGTCGCGTTGCGCGCGGGCGACCGCCTGGCGCAGGCGGGTTTCGAGCAGGTTGCGGTTCGGCAGGCCGGTCAGGGGATCGAAATGCGCGAGCTTGCGCGCGTTTTCCTCCGCCGTCCGGCGGCGCGTGATGTCCCGCGCGAGAAAGATCACGCGGGGAGCTTCCGGGTCGTCCAGCAATGCGGTTCGTCCCTCGAAATGGCGCCGGCCGACCGGCAGATCCAGGCTGTAGTCGATCTGTTGACGCTGGCCGGTGTTCACGGTTTTCGCGATGATCTTCATCAGTTTGCGCGCGGGATCGCGCGGCAGGATCTCGGGAATGCGCCGCCCGAGCAGTTCGTCACGGTCGCGCGCCAGCAGCTTGGCGTCGCCGCCGAACACCTCGAGGTACTCGCCGTCGGCGCTGAACACGAAGACCAGATCGGGCAGGGCCTGAACCAGGCTGTCGAGGCGCGCGTGGGTATCGCTCAGATGTTGCTGGGTGGCATACTCGGCGGTGACGTCCTGGAATACCATGATGACCCCGAGAACACGACCGTCGGCGGTGCGGATCGGCGCCGCGCTGTCGGCGATCTGGTACTCCGCGCCGCCGCGCGCGATCAGCGCGGTATGGTTGGCGAGGCCGACGATGACGCCTTCGTGGAGCACCCGTTCGACCGGGCTGGGCGCTGGTTCCCGGGTGGATGCGTGGACGATATCGAAGACCTCTTTCAGCGGTCGCCCGCGGGCCTCCTCGATCGGCCAGCCGGTGAGCGCCTCGGCGACCGGGTTCATGCGCGTGACATACCCTTGGGCATCGGTCGCGATCACCGCGTCGCCGATCGAATCCAGGGTCACCGACAGTTCTTCGCGCTGCTCGCGGAGCTGTTCGACGCGTGTCGCGATGGTTCTTCCCAAGCGTTGCAGATGGCGCGCCAGGTTCGCGCTTTCGCCGCTGCCGCTGATCTCCAGCGGGGGATCGTAGTCGCCCTCGCCGATGCGCCGGGCGAGGGTTTCGAGCTGGTAGAGCGGGGTGGCGATATAGCGCTTCGTCAGGTACATCAGCAGCAGGGTGCCGAGCAGCCCGAGAACGAGCAGCAGGCTTGCGTCATGCAGCGCCTGGAACAGGATCCGGCGGCGCTCGAAGCGCAGATCGTCGTGTATCCAGATCACCGCGCGATGCGGCTCGCGCAGGGTTTGCCCGCCGCGGACATAGTCGATGCCGCTGGCCGCGATGTAGCCGCCCGCCGTGGGGCGTATCCGGATGGTCCGATCCGTCGGCGCGCGCAATCCCCGCGCCTCGGGCAACGCCGTTTCGATCGGGCGGCCGTTCAGCGCGTAGCGGCTGGCTTGCAGGATACGTCCGTGTTCGTCGCTGATGGCGATCAGATCCGTGGCCGGGCGGGTGGCCAGCGAGGCGATCAACACCGCGAGGTCGCCGTTTCGGCCCTGTTCCAGCGCGCGCCGCGCTGGCAGCGACAGCAGGCCGATCTCGCTGCGCAGGGTTTCGGCCTCGCGCCTGTCCAGGGCGTTGTCGGCGCGCCGATAGGCGAGTGCCCCGATGGTTGATGCGGCCAGCAGAAACAGGCTGCTGAACAGCAGATGGAGGTGACGTCGCAGCGGGATCGAACGGATGCGGATCATGGCGTCTCGGGTAGCCAGCGGGCATCGGCCAGCGCCTCGATCGAGGGCATGCGATCGATCAGGCCCTGGCGATGCATCAATGCGAGCAAGCGGCGCGCGACGGCGGGCAGACGCGCCTTCGGCCCCTTCAGCCATCGGCGATTCCCGGCGAGATCCGGCAAGCGCATCCCGGCATAGGCGTTCAGCAGCTGTCGGGCATCCAGGCCGAGACGCGGCGCCATGCGCGCCGCGCTGCGCCCGGGCTCGGCGCGAAGCAGCGAGCGCGCCGCGAAGTAGCCGCGGAGCAGAGCGCGCACCCGCCCGGGTTGGCGCTCGATCGCCTCGCGCCGGATTGCGAGCACGTCGATGATGCGCCCCGGAATCCTGCGGCTGTCGAACAACTGGCGTCCCCCAGCCTCGATCAGCCGGGAGCGGGTCGGCTCGAAGGTGATTACCGCATCGACACGGCCGGCCTCGAAGGCCTTGGCGTGCTCGTCGACCGTCAGCGGCACCGTGGTCAGATCGCCGGGGCCGAGTCGCGCGGCGCGCAACACCGCGTCGAGCATCAGCGCGCCGACCGCCGAGAGCTCCACGCCGAGCCGCTTGCCGCGCAGCTGATCGAGGCGTTCGATGCCCGGTCGGGCGATCAGCGCATCGGCGCCGTTGGAGACATCCAGCACCGCCACCACGGCCAGATCGACCCCTTCGGAAAGCAAGGTCAGGGTTTCGTCCAGCGTCAGCGCGCCGCCTTCGAGATTGTCGAGGCGCAGATGCTGCATCACATCGCTGGCCGACGGCATCTCGATCAAACGGATCCCGGCGTCGCCATAGAGACCGGCATCGCGCGCGAGGTACAAGGGCTCATAGGCGGGCCACTGGTTGCTGCCGATGCGCAATGGCGAAGGGTCGCCACAGGCGCTGAGCAGGCATGCCGTCATCGTCAGCACCCCGGCAAGCCAACGGGTCGCAGTCGGAATCGGAACAGGATGGTGCGTCAAATCGAAGATCCTTGTCTGCTCGACGGCCAAGGCTCCCGAAGCCCGGGACGGCTCGCTGATGCGAAGACGTTTCCGTTTTTTCAAGGCTCTTCACTATAAACCATTTTTCATTGCGAAGCGGGGAGTTGCGGAAACTCGCCGTGGAACGGGCTATGACCCGCTTCCGCGCCTGGCTCGCGGGCGCGGGGAGCGGTCTCGAAAATCCGGAAATTCATGGGCGACGAATATATATCGTGCTCGAAACGCTCCGGAAGCGGAAATGTCGCATTCCCGGGAGAAAGACTTGGGCTGACAGCTCGTCAGCCTTGGGAGTAAGCGAAAGCCAGCCGAATTCTGGAGGACGTTACCGTGAAAATGGGCGAGCAGACCGAAGATCTCCGTATATTGTCACATGAATTCTCTATGCGCCTTTAAACACGGAATCATTGGTCCGCTTGCCCATCTTCTTGCCACGGTCCTCTAAGCTGACGGAGTCTCGGTGTGACGGTTCGAGTCAACCTGTCAGTGAGAGGATTTTTTTCTCCTCGAAGCGCCGACAGCGGCGAGACCGGCCAGGGTCAGCCAGAATGCGGGTGGCTCATCGACGGGGGTGTCCAGCGGGTCCAGGCTGGGGCTGATGAATGCGCCGCCGCTGGGATTCGCAAGGGCGTCGATGTGGAGGGAATTGATATGTCCAATGATATCTACCGAACCAGTATTGCATGCGGGTGCCGTCGGATCATTGTCCGGGCAATAAGCATAGTCGTAGACACGAGCACTGCCGATATCTTGCAATGCTTGACCAGCCGCGTCCTCGATAAAGAAATAGTCGGCTGATCTCTCCGGCTCACCGTCATGGTTATCGGGTGCGAAGAGATGGAGGCGGCCCTGGAAGACATGACCATCGAAGAGCGGAAAATCCGAATGTGTGGTGAGCTCGAAATCCCAGGCGGATTCGAAATAGAACCAACCATTGGTGTAAGTGATACTGCCCAGTGTAAAGGCATTGTCCGGACCAAAATTAAGGACATTACTGGTATCCGAAGAATAGGAGAAAGCGTTGACGCGTGTTCCATTGGCATAGCCGTAACTAATGGATTGGCCGCTTCCCGTGTAGGGAGTGAGGTCTGCGGTGCAGATCACTGGTCCAGTGGGGTCCACGCAGTCAGTGATGGTCTCGCCGTTGATTTGGAGCCCTCTGCCGGGAAAAGTCCCTCCATCACCGCTGTCATAGATGGTTACACCGGTGAATCGAATGCTGGTTGTGACTGGAAACGCGAAAGCTTGGGTGGACGATAATCCCAGTAATATGAAAATGGAAAATTTTTTCATTTTTTCTCCTGTAGTTGAAAGGTTAAATTTTGTAAAAATTATAGTGGTTCATGTCGAGATGGGGTGTGGTTCATATGTCAATGGATCCTGATAGACAAGCGGGAGATCAGTGCTTCCTATTTGAGATCCTGGGTTCCTGGTGGAGCTTTAAGGTACTTGCCGCATGGGTTCTCGGTTTTAGCGTTCATGACGCGGGGTGGCATTACCCCGGATCATGAAAAACCAACGACTTGGCATGCTCGCACATTTCCACCTTTGTAGGCCGGTTCAAGCGCGGCGGAAGCGGCTGCGGCGGTGCCGCGAAACCGCGCCGCTGCCCGATCCGCGGTACTTGATCGGGCCTACGCCTAGCCCGCATTTCTCACCAGCGTTCGTAGCGAGACGGATCCAGGGTGCGTCATGGGTGGCTTTTTCGACCGAGGAGCGCGCGGGCATAGCCGACACGATGTCAAGCACTCCGACCGAGCGAAAGCCAGCCAGGGCGTGCCATTGGGTCGTCGCAGTAGAAGGATGGTGAGAAATGCGGGCTAGACACCTAGTCAATATCATTGAGTGGTTACGGTATTTTCACATTGAGCCCTTGTGGCGCCAGGGACGCAGAAATCCACGGGCGACCAGTATTCAAGCCCCCATGAGAATCTTAGGAACAAAATAATTCTATCAAATTGGTCGGAGCTTGAGTAGCGCTGCGGCCGAGGCGCGGCGGCGGAAGTATTCCTTGGTTCTGTCTGCGCTCTGCCTGATAGTTGATCCAGGTTATTGTTCGCGGCCTCCGATTGGCTCAGACTGACAAAGACTGACCTATTATGAAGATGACTAGAGAAGAAGAGGAGATCCGGCTCAGCCGTCGTCGCTTGCTGCGCGGTGACCTAAGCGGTGCGCGCGCGCCGCGGCGTCCGCCGTGGGCGTTGGGCGAGGCGCGTTTCGTGGCTGCCTGCACGCGCTGCGATGACTGCGTGCGTGCCTGCCCGGAGGCGATTCTGCGGCGCGGCTCGGGCGGTTTTCCCGAGGTCGATTTCGCGCGCGCCGGCTGTACCTTTTGCGGGGAATGCGTCCGTGTCTGCCGGCCAGGCGCCTTGTCGGGCCAGGAACCGGATGAAGCCTGGCCATGGCGGGCGCGGGTTTCGGGTGACTGCCTGTCACAGCGCGGGGTGGTGTGTCGCGCCTGCGGCGATGGCTGCGAGGCGCGCGCGATCCGCTTTCGGCTCCAGACCGGCGGGCGCGCGCGGATCGAACTCGACACCACCTTATGTAACGGCTGCGGCGCCTGTTTGTCCGTCTGCCCAACCGGGGCGATCGTGCTCGAATCGCCCCCCGGAGACTGAAACATGGCTCGATTCAATGTCTGCGGCGTGCTCGTGCACGCCCGTCCCGAGAAAACCGATGCGGTGGCCGAGGCGCTGCGCGAACTGCCCGGTACCGAGGTTCACGCCACCACCGAGGAAGGTCGCCTGGTGGTCACCGTGGAAGACACCCCGGAACAGCTCGCGATCGATACCGTGAGCGCGCTCGCGGATGTGGCCGGGGTACTCTCGACCTCGCTGGTCTACCACGAATTCACTGACGAGGACGACGCCGAGGCGCCGCTCCCGGTCACGGAACACTAAGCGGAGGACACCCCGATGGCCGCGAAAAACCCGATCACCCGCCGTAAGTTTCTGCTCGACACCGCGCGCACCGCGAGCGCGGTCGGTATCGCCGCGCTCGGTCTGGGCGGCTATGCGCGCATCGCCAACGGCGTGCCGGCGCCCGCAATCCGCCCACCCGGCGCCCTCGATGAAGAACGCTTCAACGCCGCCTGCATCCGTTGCGGCCTGTGCGTGCGCGACTGCCCCTACCCGACCCTGAGCCTCGCCGAGCTGGGCGACAAGGTCACCGTCGGCACGCCGTTCTTCACCGCGCGCGAGGCGCCGTGCGAGATGTGCGACGATATTCCCTGCGTCAAGGCCTGCCCGACCGGCGCGCTCGACCACGCGCTGACCGACATCAACGACGCCCGCATGGGTCTGGCGCTGATCTCCGATCACGAAGCCTGCATCGCCTACCAGGGCCTGCGCTGCGAGGTCTGCTTCAACGTCTGTCCGGTGCGCGGCAAGGCGATCACGCTCGAGCTGCATCACAACAAACGCAGCGGCAAGCATGCGCTGTTCATCCCCGTGGTGCATTCCGAGCACTGCACCGGCTGCGGCAAGTGCGAGAAAGCCTGCATCCTCACCGAAGCCGCCATCAAGGTGCTGCCGTTCAATCTCGTCAAAGGCAAGATGCAAGAGACCTACCGGCTCGGCTGGAAAGAGAAGAGCAAGCGCGGCGAGGCCCTGGTCACTCCCGACATCCAGCACCGCTTCAACCTGCCCGAGGGCAAGGAATACGACTACTACGGCAAGGGCCTGATCGACAAGGCCGAGAACGACAAGGGCGGTAACGATACCCCGTTCAGCGCCAACCCGCTCGACACCCTCAACCGCAAGGGAGGTCTGTGATGGCCAAGGCTGGCACCAACGTGACCCATCCCGGCGCGGAGGCCATCGAGGTCAAGGGGCGGATCGGCGCGCACAAATGGCTGATCCTGCGGCGCATCAGCCAGTTTGGCATCCTCTTCCTGTTTCTGCTCGGCCCCTGGTTCGACATCTGGTTCGTCAAGGGCAACCTCGCCTCCAGCCTCACGCTGGACGTCTTGCCGCTGACCGATCCCTACGTCCTCTTGCAGACCCTGGTCGCAGGCATGCTGCCACTCT
>Ga0256832_1001644_pt1 | contig 15247 bp, 16 predicted proteins | sample 134614metaG_FD_190534 | JGI IMG/M metagenome (GOLD analysis project Ga0256832, IMG submission 190534) | Hydrothermal vent microbial communities from Lau Basin, Pacific Ocean - 134-614 | ecosystem: Environmental > Aquatic > Marine > Hydrothermal vents | place: Pacific Ocean: Lau Basin | collected...
GACGGCTTCCTCGACAAGCCCTTCGAGATGGACGATCTCGACGCGAAGATCGACGAGGTCCTCGCCGCCCGTGCCGCCCACTGATCGCCGCCTACCGTTCGCCCTGGGCGCCGTTGATGGGCTCAAGCCCCTATGCTAGAGCGCATCTCAACAGCGATCGTCGATCGATCCGTGGACTGGGCGGGACCGCTGGCGCGTCCGCGAGGCGAGAGAATGTCGAGTATTCTTGAGCTGAGAGGATGGCGGCAGAGGGCGTGCGCAGGTTGCGGAGCGGCGACGAGAGGTTTTGAGATGCGCTCTAGGACGGGCCCGAGCAGCGGTCCGCCCGGCGACCTCCCCGGTCGCCGCACAGCCATCGACGAACGCAGACCGTACGCAGACCGCCTAGGGCCGAGATCATGACCCTCCCACGATCGATTCTGTTGGCCTCTCTCCTCCTGTCATGCGGCGCGCTCTTCGCGGCGTGCTCGGGAGACGACGACAGCGCAGGCGGAGACGAAGGCGGTGAGGGCGACGAAGGCGAGCTCCGCCACGGGCTGACGAAAGCCCAGGCCTCCGAGCTCCTGGCCAAGGTCGGCGACCGCGAGATCACCGTCGGCGAGTTCGCCGAGCGCTTGGCGGACCAATCGCCGTACCTGCGCGCCCGCTACAACACACCCGAGCGCCGCCGGGAGTTCCTCGACAACCTGATCCGCTTCGAGCTGCTCGCTCAGGAAGCCGAACGACGTGGGCTGGACGAGCTCCCGGAGGTCCAGCGGACCCGCAAACAGGTAATGATCCAGCAGATGATGAAGGAGCGCTTCGAGGACCGCATCCAGCTCTCCGACGTCACCGACGAAGAGATCCGAGCCTACTACGAAGCGCACCTCGACGAGTTCAACAAGCCCGAGCAGGTCCGCGCCAGCCACATCCTCATCAAGAACCGCGCGACCGCCCAGCGTGTCCTGCGGCAGATTCTCGCCGCTCCCGACGACATGACGCTCTTCCGTGAGCTCGCCGAACGGTACGACGAGGACCCGGAGACCAGCCAGGGATCCCGCAGGGGCGATCTTCGCTTCTTCAGCCGCGACGGCACCCGCTCGGGCAGCCGTGACGACGAGGCACGGGTGCCCTCGGCCGTGGCCGAGGCCGCCTTTGGCATCGAACGCATCGGCGGCGTCTACCCGGAGCTGGTCGAGACACCGGAAGGCTTCCACATCGTCAAGCTCACCGGCCGCCGGGCGGCCCTGCGGCGCACCCTCGAAGAGGCGCGCCGACCGATCCAGAACCGGCTGTGGCGTCAGAAGCGAGAGCAAGCCGTGGAAGAGTTCGTCGCGCGGCTCCGCCGGGAAGCCGACGTCCAGGAGAACCCCGCGGCCCTCGACTCGGTTCGGATCGAGCTGGACGCCGACCAGGGCACGCCGATCGCTGACCCGAGCCAGCTCCACGACTCCGTCCCGGCCACCGCGCCCACCGGCAGCGCCATGAGCGCCATGCGCGAGGTCGGTCGAAGGACGGCGGAGAGCGAGTGATGCGCCCAGCCCCCGCCGCGCTCCTGCTCTCAGTCCTGGCCGCGGCAGCCGCGAGCCCTCGGGCCGCGCGGGCCGAGGTGATCGAGCGCGTCGTCGCCGTCGTCAACGAAGAGGCGATCTTCCTCAGCGACCTCCGGCGGCGAGCCACGCCCTTCCTTGGGCAGGTCATGTCCCAACCGACGGCGGAGGCGCGCATGGCGGCGCTACGGCAGCTCTACAGCGAGCTGCTCGACCGTCTCATCGACGAAGAGCTCTTCCAGCAGGCAGCTCGACGGATGCAGGTGCGCGTGACCACCAGCGACGTGCAGCGCGCCGTCGAGAACGTGATCCGGCAGAACGGGCTGAGCGAACAGGAGTTCTGGGAAGCCGTCGAGGCCCAGGGCTACACCGAGGCCCAATACCGCTCCGATCTCCGGCGACAGCTCCTGCGGCTGAAGGTCCTCAACCAGCGGGTGCGCGGCCGGGTGAACATCACCGAATCGGACGTGCGGCGCGTGTATGAGCAGCGTGTGCGGCAAGCGAACCGACGGCTCCGCTTCCGAACATCGCAGGTCTTCTTCCCGGTCCCCGAGGGAGCGTCCGCGACGGAGATCGCGCGCACCCGAGACGCCGCGGCCGCCGTCGCCTCCGGGCTCACCGCCGACGGCTTCGCCCAAGCCATGGACACCTATGGCGGCGGCGAGCTGGGCTGGCTGCGGCAGGGGGACCTCCCGCCGGAAATGGAGGAAGTCCTGCTGACCCTGGAGCCCGGCCAAATCAGCGCGCCGGTCCGAAGCAGCAACGGCTTCCACATCTTCCTACTTCACGAGCGCGAGCGCGGCGGCGCGAACATCCCGCCCTTCGACGACGTCAAGGAGCAGCTCTACCAAGACATGCTCACCCGAGCGATGGAGCGCCAGGAGGCCGCCTTCTTGGAGGAGCTTCGGCGCGACGCGATCGTGTCCCGGCGGCTGTGAACCCGGCGCGGCAGCTCGCCCTGCGCTGGATCGTCGGCGCCACCCTCACCCTGATCGTCGCGGCCGTGGCTCTGCGCGAAGGACGGACCTTGAGGACCCTCGAGGTCCGCGCGATCGACCCGGCGCGCTCCTTCGACGAGCCCCGAGAGCTCGCCGAGCGGGTGCGCTACTCGGAGCCCTTCGACGTCCACGCTCCCCTGCTGGTGGTCGACGCCCACGGACGAGCGGGCCTCCTCCTCTCCCTCGTCGAGGAGGCCCCCGAGGGACCGCCGGCCGTGGCCGAGACCACGCTGGCGGTGCGAGGCCAGGCTCGGGCGCGCTTCGCCGACGTGCGGCCAGGACGCTACCGGCTTCGGGTCCTGGCCGAAGGCCGAGGCCCCGTCACCCTGACCGTCTCCGAAGGGGGCGTCTCCCCACTCTGGGCTGCCCTGGCCGCGACGCTGGTGCTCCTGCCCGCCGCCGTGAGCACGGGACAGTGGATGCGGGGGCGCATCCTGAGGTAAAAGACTCTCGTGGATCTGGCTTCCATCGGAAACGCGGTCATTCTCTCGGTCGTCTTCAGCGCGATCGGCATCGTCTTCTTCGCGCTCGCCTTCTGGCTCATCACCAAAGCGACCCCGTTCTCCGTTCGCAAGGAGATCGAGGAAGACCAGAACACCGCGCTGGCCATCGTCATCGCCTCGGTGATCATTGGCGTCGCGATGATCATCTCGGCGGCGATGCACGGATGACGTGGGAGACGCCGACCGTCCCCGGCTGAATCGACCGCTCCTCTTCGTCACGGTCCTCGTGATCGCGACCTCGGGGCTCGTTTACGAGCTCCTCGCCGGCACCCTCGCCAGCTACGTCCTCGGCGACTCGGTCACCCAGTTCTCGACCACCATCGGCACTTACCTCTTCGCCATGGGCATCGGGAGCTTCCTGAGCCGCTACGTGAAGAACGACGTGGCGCGACGCTTCGTCGAGGTCGAGCTCGGTGCCGCGGTCCTCGGCGGCCTCTCGGCGCCGCTGCTCTTCGTCGGCTTCGCCCGAGCGGAATCCTTCGAGGTGCTCCTCTACGCCACCATCGTCGCGATCGGCACGCTCGTCGGCCTCGAGATCCCGCTGCTGATGCGCATCCTCAAAGAGGAGCTCGCGTTCGCGGACCTGGTCGCGAAGGTTCTCACCTTCGACTACGTCGGCGCTCTCCTGGGCTCCGTCCTGTTCGCACTGCTCTTCGTGCCGGCGATGGGCCTGACGCGGACCTCCCTCTTCTTCGGCATGCTCAACGCCGCCGTGGCGCTCCTTGCGACCCACACCCTCGGGCACCTCATCGCGCCCAAGGTGACCCGTGCCCTCCGCCTTGTGGCCATCCTCGTCATCGCCGGCCTCGCCCTGCTCTTCATACGAGCCGATCGCTTCACGCTCTGGACGGAGCAAGCGCTCTACCGCGACCCCGTGGTCTTCGCCGAGCAGAGCCCGTTCCAGCGCATCGTCGTGACCCGCGGCCGATCCACCGAGCTTTACCTCGACGGCCACCTCCAGCTGAGCACCGCCGACGAGCACCGCTACCACGAGTCGCTGGTCCACCCCGCCTTCGCCGTGGCGCCCCGCCATACACGGGTCCTCGTCCTCGGGGGCGGCGACGGATTCGCGCTCCGCGAGATCTTCCGCTACCCCGACGTCGAAGAGGTGACGCTCGTCGACCTGGACGAAGCGGTGGTGCGGATGGCGCGGCGGATCTTCGGCGCGGCAAACGGGGGTTCCCTCGACGATCCTCGGCTGAGGATCGTCCACGACGACGCGATGGTCTGGCTCGACGAACACGCCGATGCGCCGCCCTTCGACGTGGCCGTCGTGGACTTCCCCGACCCTGGGAACTTCTCCCTCGGCAAGCTCTACACGCGCCGATTCTACGCGCTGCTACGCCGCGTGTTGGCCCCGGACTCCGTGGTGGTGGTCCAGAGCACCTCCCCCCTTTACGCGCGGCGAAGCTTCTGGTGCATCGAGGCCTCCATGCGGGCGGCCGGGTTCCACACACGCCCCTACCACGCCAACGTCCCGAGCTTCGGCGAGTGGGGCTTCGTGCTCGCCCGGAAGCTGCCGTTCGACGAACCGGCGGAGCTCGCGCTGCGCGGGCTTCGCTACCTCGACGACGCCACCTTGCGCACGCTCTTCGTCTTTCCACCGGACATGAGCCGAGTGCCCGTCGAGATCAACGTGCTCAACGAGCAGGTGCTCGTTCGGTACTACGACGACGAGGTCCGCCAATGGGATCTCTGACGCGGAGACAGCTGCTCGCGGCGCTCCTCGGGGCTCCGCTGACAGCCCGGCTGTACGGCTGCCGACCCGAGCGCGAGCCGCCGGACAGCATCGAAGGCGAGCTCCTGGGTCCGGACCTTCGGCTCGGCCACCGGCTACGCCAACCACCTCCCCTGGCAGCCTGGCGCGACGCACCGCAGCGGCGAACGCGAGTCGCCATCGTCGGTGGAGGGCCTGCAGGGCTCAGCGCGGCCTGGCGGCTTGCGCGCCGCGGCGAGCGGGACTTCGCGGTGCTCGAGCTCGACACGAAGCTCGGCGGCACTTCGCGGGACGGCCGCAGCGAGGTGACCCCTTACCCGTGGGGCGCGCACTACCTGCCCGTCCCCGGTCGACACAACCACGACCTGCGGGCGCTGCTCACGGAGATGGGCGCCCTCGACGAACGAGGAGAGCCAGCCGAGCACGTCCTCGTGCGCGAGCCCCACGAGCGCCTCTTCTTCCGCGGCTACTGGTACCCGGGGCTCTACCCCTACGCCGGCGCCTCCCCCAGCGACCTCGCCGAGCTCTCCCGCTTTCGCGCGCTGACGGCCCGCCACGCGGAATCCTTCCGGCTCCCGATGGCACGAAGCGCCCGCGATCGACTCGACCTCGACCTCGTCGACGGGGCGACCTGGTTGAGGCAGAACGGACTGCGCTCCGAGCGCCTCCACTGGCTCTGCGACTACGCCTGCCGCGACGACTACGGGCTGCGCCTCGAAGACACCTCCGCCTGGGCGCTGCTCTTCTACTGGGCCGCCCGGCTCGAGGACGGGAAGGAGGCTCCCCTGCTCACCTGGCCCGAAGGCAACGGCGCCCTCGTCCGGCATCTAGCCCAGGCTGCGGGAGAGCGCGCGCTCACGGGCCGCCTCGTCGCGCACATCGAGCCGAGCCAAGACGAGGTCCGCCTCGCGGTCCTGAACAGCGACGGGCGGCGCGAACGTTGGGTCGCCGAGCGCGCCATCCTGGCCGTACCGCGCTTCGCCGCCACGCGACTCGTGCCGAACCTACCGACCGAGGGCTTCGACCACGGCGCATGGCTCGTGGCCAATCTGCACCTGCGCGACCGCCCCATCGGCCGGGGCGTCGAGCTCGCGTGGGACAACGTGTTGTACGACAGTCCCTCTCTCGGCTACGTCACCGCCACGCACCAGCGAGGCCGCGACTTCGGCCCGACGGTCCTGACCTACTACCTTCCCCTCTGCGAGACCGACAGCCGGGCGAGCCGTCAGGCTTTGTTGGCGGCGGAGCACGGGGACCTCGCCGAGGCCGCGCTCCTCGACCTCGAGCGCGCACACCCGTCGCTGAGGAGCGTGGTGCGACGCCTCGACGTCTGGCGTTGGGGCCACGCGATGACCCGCCCCCGGGTAGGTTTCTTGCTCGGCGGCGCGCGCTTCGAAGCCGGGCACCCCCGCGGGCGCCTGCACTTCGCCCACAGCGATCTGAGCGGCGTCGCCCTCTTCGAGGAGGCCTTCTTCCATGGGGTCCGGGCAGCGGACGAGGTGCTGGCGGCGTGACCTCGCGCGGCCCAACCGCAACGCACACAGCGGCCCCCCCCAAGGAGCTGCCATCGAGGCCACGGGTGTTCGGTCCGGAAGGCCCGTGGCTCTTCGACCGGCGCACGGATCTGCTCGCCTTCGGCGGGAGCGCCGTCCTCGCCTTCGCTCTGCTGGGAGTCGGCGCGGCGCTGGGCATCCTCGAAGCCGACGCACCCGAGTGGGTCTGGCTCAGCTGCATCCTCGGCGTCGACGTGGCCCATGTCTGGTCGACGCTCTACCGCGTCTACCTCGACGGCGCCGAGGTGCGCCGGCGTCCCTGGCTCTACCTCGGCGCACCCGCCCTTTGTTACGGCGTCGGCGTGTTCGTCCACGCCCTGAGCGCAGCCCTCTTCTGGACGCTCCTGGCCTACCTGGCCGTCTTCCACTTCGTCCGCCAACAGGTTGGCTGGGTGCGGCTCTATGCCCGCCGGGAGGGCGCCGGCTCCAGTGACTTGCGCCTCGACCTGGCCGCCACCTACGCCGCGACCGTCTATCCGATCCTCTGGTGGCACGCCCACCTGCCGCGGCGCTTCCATTGGTTCGTCGACGGAGACTTCGTCCGAGCCAACGCCGAACCCCTCGCGGCGGCCTTCGAACCACTCTACTGGGCCGTGCTGGGGCTGTGGGCGCTCCGTCAACTCCAGCGCTGGAGGAGCGCGCCGACGCCCAGCCCCGGCAAGGTGATCGTCGTCATCACGACCTGGGCCTGCTGGTACGTAGGCATCGTGGCCCTCGACGGCGACTACGCGTTCACGGTCACCAACGTGCTCATCCACGGCCTCCCCTACTTCGTGCTCACCTATCGCTACGGCCGCAGCCGCGTGCAGGCGCCCCTGCTCCGCCGGATCCTCCGCGCGGGAGCCCCGGCCTTCTACGCGACGGTGGTGGCCCTGGCGCTGCTCGAAGAGGCGGCTTGGGATCGCTGGGTCTGGCACGACCGCCCGTGGCTCTTCGGCGAAGGGGCCAACCCGCCGGCTGCCGCGCTGCCGCTCCTCGTCCCGCTCCTGGCGCTGCCGCAGTCGCTCCACTACGTACTGGACGCCTTCGTGTGGCGCGCCCGGAGCAACCCCCAGCTGCGTTGAGGGCGACCGGCTCACGGCCGCCCACCGCCCTGGACGTGCTACAAGAGACCGCGGAGGGGTCGAGATGCGGATCATCGCTCTGGTGCTCATGGGAGCTGTCGCTTGTGGATCGCCACAGGGGCGCGACGAGGGTTCGTCCGAAGAAGCGACCAGCGGTCGCGAGCACGTCACGCCCGAAGCGCAGCCCGCGCCCGAAGCGCAGCCCGCGCCCGAAGCGCAGCCCGCGCCCGAAGCGCAGCCCGCGCCCGAAGCGCAGCCCGCGCCCCAGCCACAACCGCAAGGGCCCGGCTCGGTCCGCGTCACCAACACGGTCGGAGGCCAGGCCGCCGGGGGCACCGTGCAGCTCGTCGACGAAGCCGGCGAGATCGTCGCCGAAGGCAGCAGCGGCGACACCTTCGAGGTCCCCTCTGGGGTCTACTTCGTCGTTGGCACCGTCACCGAACCGACGGTGCTCCTCGACACGCCGACGAGACGCTCCGATGTGCCGGTCCGCGTGAGCGCAGGGGAGGTGGCCGAAGCCTTCGTGGACCATCCACGCTCGCTCGTCCGCTTCCGCGTGCTGCGCAGCGGTCGCCCCGTGCGGCGCTGGCGCCTCGAGCTACGGCGCCGGGGCTGGGAACAAACCGTGACGGTCGAGCCCAGCGACGAGTACATCCCCCTGACGCCGGGGCGCTACGACGGCACCGTGGTCCTGGGGACCACCCGCGTCGAAGTGCAAGACGTCGTGCTGCAGGCCGACGCCCGCCAAGACCTGCCCATTCGGGTCCAGTAGAGACGCGGGAGCGGCCCTTCGTCTCGCCCCACACGACTCATTCGTCGTTGCCATCGATCCCGTCGCGGGCGATTCTGGCGGCGGCCCCATTGGCTGTCTGCCTCGTCCGCCACGGCGGGCGATGTCGAACCCAACGAAAACCAACGGAGACAGGATGAAGTACTGGCTGACATGTGCCGCCCTCCTCGCGACCGCAGGAACCACCCGCGTGGCCTTCGCGGACCTTCCCGAAGGCATCACCTACGATGACGGGTATGCCTACTTCAAGGTCGAGAGCCACGGCAGCGTGTCGAACAACCGCCCCACTCACGAATACACGTTCCACGCGAACGCGCGGCTGCTCGGCACGGGCATCGCCCAGGGCAGCGCTTTCAAGTTCGTGATCAAGCAGGGGCGGCGCACCCTCCACAGCTTCGTCTGCGAAGGACGGCCCGCCACCCGGCCCCGGCAGCATCGCGACAACCCCCCCGACATGTTCGTCGTCGACGACTGCACCGACCGTGACACGCGGCTGAACGTCGACGGCGATCTCACCGTCGAGGTCTGGTTCATCGACGACGCCACCGACGAGGAACACCTGGCCCACACCCACACCGTCGACGTTCGCCGGCTTCGTCAGGAGAACCACCAGGGCATCGAGCGCCCCGCGGACTTCGTCGTCAACCAGCACGGCTGGACGCCCGTGGCGCTCATCGACCAGACCCCGGCGCGCCACCAGCCCATGTACAGCCAGGATAGGCCCGGCGACAACTCCGTCTCCGTGGTCTTCCACTGGTCGCCCGTCGGCAGCATGGGGCCACTCTCGCTCCGTTGCTCGGTGAACGGGGAGCGGGTCCAGTTCCCGGTGCCGATCGTCCCGCGCACGCGGGTCCGGACCCGCGCCTCGGACGCCTCGGAGATCCACCGCGCGGGCAACTCCACCGAAGGCGACCACGTCAACTTCTACGCGGACATGTTCCACCTCCCGATCACCTTCGGGGAGAGCTCCCATGCGCCTCGGCTCGAAGACCATCCGGGCCGCTGGGAGTGCCTGATCCGCGACATGCAGCGCCGCACGGTGCGGGAGTTCGCCTTCACGGTGGCGGACGGTGCGATCCAGCCGCACCCCGAAGAAGTCGCCGGCGGCCTGCATTTTCCGGAGGGCGTCCACATGCTGGACGTGTCCATCCCCGCCGATAGCCCCGCCGACGCGCGCACCGACCCGGCCACGGCCCGTGCCGGCGCGTTCTACGGCCACCCCTGGGCGAGCGAGGAAGGCCGCGCGATGGCTCAGCGGGTCCCTCAAATCGGCGAGGCCTTCCCGCAAAGTGCGAGGCGCCGAGGCCGCAGCCGCCGCAGGCGCCGTTCGCGACGCTGAACGCGACCGTCCCGGAGGCCGCCGATGCTATCCTACCCGCTCGCCGTGAACGTGCTTGCCTCGTCTCTCCTCGCCCTGGCCCTGCTCTCGTGCACGCCCCAGGGCGACCCCGCCATTGGAGCCGAAGGCTACACCGACGACTTCGAGCGCGACCGCCTCGGCGACGACTGGAACAACACCGGCGGCCCCTGGGAGATCCGCGACGGTTGGCTCCACGTCCGCGGCGCCCGCAACCGCCCCCTGTGGCTGCGGCGGGTGCTGCCTCGCGACGTCCGCATCGAGTTCGACGCCAAGAGCATGACGCCGGACGGCGACATCAAGGTGGAGGTCTTCGGCGACGGCAGCAGCCGCGCCGAGCACGAGAGCTACACGGCCACGAGCTACGTCGTCATCTTCGGCGGCTGGGGCAACACGATGAACATCATCGCCCGCATGGACGAGCACGGCGCCGACCGCGCCGTCGGCCCTCGCCGCCCGGTCGAGACGGGACACGTCTACCACTGGGTCATCGAGCGGGAGGGCGACACGATCCGGGCCACCGTCGACGGACAGGAGCTTGCAACGATGGTGGACGAGCACCCCCTGGAGGGGCGCGGCCACGACCACTTCGCCTTCAACAACTGGCAGTCCGACCTCTGGTTCGACAACCTGAGGATCACCCCCCTGTGAGCCCCCACGCCGCTCCGAACAGATGAAAGCGCCCAGCGAGTTCGAGGCAAAACTCCACGACCTGGAAGGTCGGCTCGATCGCCTCAAGTCGCTCTACGATCAGTGGTTCCAAGGCCTCGAGCGCATCCCGCCGGTGCGGCAGCGCGAGCGCTTCGAGCGCGACATCCGCGAGCTACGCAAGCGCCAACCCCGCAACACCGCGCTGCGCTTTCGGTTCCAAACCCTCTACCAGCGCTACACGACGCTGATGAATTATTGGAACCGCGTCACCCGCCAGATCGAGGAAGGTACCTACAAGCGCGACCTGATGCGGGTTCGACGACGACGCCGCGGACGGCAGGCCCGCCGCGAGGACGCGGCCTCTGCAGAGGTCGCCATCGACGTGGAGCTCGACCTCGATTCCGTGGACCTCGACGCAGAGATCGCCGGCGCGCTGGCGATGCTCGACGGCCCGGACCCGGAGCCGCTGAGCGGAGACAAGACCGAACCCAACATTCAGGTCGCAACGGTCCTGGGCGCACCGCCCCCTTCGACGCCAAGGGCCGCCGCCGCGCCGGCCCCGGTCACGGCCACCTTTGGACGCCCCAAAGAGCGACCGAAGCCCGCGGTGTCGCCCGGGCCGAAACCCGCCGCCAAGCCGCCCCCGCCTCCGACCCAGGCCGCGCGTCGCCCGCCCCCTCCGCCGCCGAGCTCGCGGAGCACCGGCGACGTGGACGTGCGGCGCATCTACAGCCAGTACATCGAGGCGCGACGCCGCAACCATCAGCGCACGGACAACGTCAAGTTCGAGGCGCTGGAGCGTCAGATCAAGAAGATGGTCCCCAAGCTCAAGAAAAAGCACCGAGGCAAGAAGATCGACTTCGAGGTCGTGGTCAAGGATGGGAAAGTCGGGCTCAAACCGGTCGCGAAGGACTGACCAGCGCGGCGCCGCGCCGAGCGCATCCTCCCACGACCGACTTTACTTGCCTCACCCACTGCCGTAGGTGCGTTGGGTGCGCCGCCGAGCCCAGAGGCCTTCTGGCGTCGCCCCGCGAATGCGCGCGGGCCTTCTCGCGGTCTGCCTTTTCGCCGCGTGCGCCGCGGGCGATGACCGAGAGCCGCTCGTCGTCTTCGCCGCCTCGTCTCTGGCGGACGCCTTCGAGGAGCTCGAGAGGAGCTTCGAGCGGGCGCATCCCGACGTTGATCTTCGCCTCGTGTTCGCCGGCAGCCAGGTCCTGCGTCTGCAGATCGAGCACGGCGCCGAAGCGCACGTCTTCGCCTCCGCCGACGCGAGCCACACCGACGCGCTCACCCGAGAAGGCCTGCTCGTCGGCAGCGAGGTCTTCGCGGAGAACGAGCTCGTGATCATCACCCCCGTCGGCGAGTCCTCCGTCCACGACCTCCACAGCCTCGAGGGTGCCGCACGGCTGGTGATCGGAGCCGAGAGCTCCCCGATCGGTGCGTACACGCGGCAGCTCTTCGACAACGTCGCCCGCGCCTTTGGACCAGAGCATGCAGCCCGGCTCCGAGCAAACGTCGTGTCCCAGGAGAGCAACGCGCGGCTGGTCCGCACCAAGGTCGAGCTCGGAGAAGCAGACGCGGCCATCGTCTACCGCACCGACGCGCGGCTGTCCGCGAGCGTGCGCGCCGTCCCGCTCCCGGCCGCTCTCAACGTTCGCGCACGCTACCGGGTCGGACTCGTCCGCACAGCCCCTCCCGTCGCCGAGGCGTTCCTGCGGCTGCTCCGGTCCGCCGAGGGTCGCAGCCTCCTCGAAAGGCATGGCTTCCTCACGGAGGCGCTGTGACGAAGCTCCCCTCCGCCACGGCCACCTTCGGCGGGATGCTCGGTGCGCTCCTCGTTGGCCTTCTGGTCGCACCGCTCGGTGCCCTCGCCTGGAAGGTGGGCCCCAGCGACCTCGCCGCAGGGCTGGCGCACCCAACGTTCGCAGCCGCGCTCGGGCTCACGCTGCGGACGACGCTCGTCAGCCTCGGAGCCACGGTCTTGCTCGGTACGCCCCTCGCGTGGTGGCTCGCGAGATCGCCGACGAGGGCCGCCAAGGTGACGAGCGTCCTCGTCGAGCTCCCCATCGTCATCCCACCGGCGGTCATCGGCGTCGGCCTCCTGCAGACCTTCGGGCGCCAGGGGATCTTCGGCCCGCTCCTGGAGCAGTTCGGGCTGAGCGTCCCCTTCACGCCTTCCGCTGTCGTCCTCGCACAGCTCGTGGTCTCCGCGCCCTTCTACGTGCAGGGAGCGGCGAGCGCCTTTCGCAAAGTGGACCCCGAGCTGCTCGTCGTCGCGCGCACCCTCGGTGCCTCGCAAGGAGAGGCCTTCGTGCGGGTCGCGCTGCCTGTCGCCCGCCCGGGCTTGTTGGCAGGCGCCTCGCTCGCGTGGGCTCGGGCCATTGGCGAGTTCGGCGCAACGCTGCTCTTCGCCGGGAACATGCCGGGCACGACCCAGACCATGCCGCTGGCGATCTTCTCGGCGCTCGAGTCCGACGTTCGCGCCGCGGTGGTGCTTTCGCTGGTGCTCGCCACCACAGGGGCGGGGCTGCTGCTCGCCCTTCGCTGGGCGGTGCGCTCAGCCGACCGCGCGAGGACGCCGTGAGCCGCTGGCGCGTCTCGGTGCAGCTCGCTCTCGGCGCGCTCGATCTGCGCGTGGACCTCGAAGGCGAGGACGGCCCGCTCGCGCTCATGGGTCCCAACGGGAGCGGCAAGACCACCCTGCTGCGCGCCATCGCCGGCGCGGTCCCGGCGGCCCATGCGGAGGTCAGCGTCGGGTCGAGGGTCCTGGAGAGCACCTCTCGGGGCGTGCGCCGCCCCATCGAAGAGCGACGCATCGGCTACGTACCTCAGGGCTACGGTCTCTTCCCGCACCTGAGCGCCGCCGCGAACATCGCCTTCGGCCTGACGACGGGCCGCCGTGGCCTGAGCCGACACGAGGCGCTCGAACGCGCCACGGCCCTACTCACCGAGCTTGGCTGCGGTCCCCTCGCCGACCGGCGCGTCGACCAGCTCTCCGGCGGCGAGCGGCAGCGGGTCGCCCTCGCTCGCGCCCTCGTGCTCGAGCCGGAGCTCCTGCTCCTCGACGAGCCGCTCGCTGCCCTCGATCCGACGAACCGACGACGCGTGCGCGGCTTCCTCGCCGACCACCTGCGCTCCTTCGGACGGCCGAGCCTCGTCGTCACCCACGACCCCAAGGACGTCGAGGCGCTCGGCGGCCGATTGGCGATCATGGACGCCGGCCGCGTGGTGCAGCAGGGCACCCTCGCGGAGATCCGCTCGTCTCCCGCGACGGAGATGGTGGCTGAGCTCGTGGGTGCCTGTGGCTGAGCTCCAGCACCTCTCGAAACGCCTCGCCGCTTCGTGGTCCGCAAGCGCCCTGCGCCACCATCCTCTCACCTCGACAAGACTCGGTATTCCCTCGGCTCGCGGACGCGGCCCGTGTCGCACCCCGTCTACGGATCGACGGACGATCGTCTGTTGAGGTGCGTCTTACAGGCGCCGGCGACGAAGCTCGTAGTCCGCTGCGAAGGCTTCCTCGATCTCGCCGTCCTCGCCGGTGAGCCACCGCATCTTGAGCTTCTCCGGCACTCGGATCACCCCAGGCGCGACATAGGTACCGAAGAGCAGGTCCCACAGCGGCGAGGTCACCCCGTGGTTCTTCGAGGGATCCCCGAAGTGGTGGTAGAAGTGATGCCGCCGCGCCCAGCGCCCATAGCGCGGCGTGCCGGCGTGCGTGTGCAGGCGCCGATGGAGCACCTCGTAAAACAGGTAGAAGCCGACGAGGCCGGTGGTATAGGCGGCGCCGAGAGCCCAGCCGCCGAGAGCGACCGCCGGCCCGAGGACCACCGCGGTCGCCACGAGGGCGGCAACTCCCTTCTTCCAGGCCGGCGCGAAGTAGTCTCCCTGGCTGTGGTGGCGAATGTGCTCGGCCGCAAAGGGGTTGCGCCGATGCTTGTGCCCCAACCAACGATGGATGCAGTACTCGAGCAGGCTCCAGCTGAGAACCCCGCCCAGAAACGCCGCCACCCCATGGGCCGTCATCGCTCCTGCTCCTTCCTTCGTTCGCCCCGATTCCATTCCGCACCAAGGGTCGCGAGGCTGTTCTCATCGGCCCCGAAGCCGGTCAGAAGCGTCGTCAGCATCGCGTACGCGAGTCCGTCGGCGTCGACCAAAGCCGGGGCGATGCGCTCCTGTTTGCGCAGCTGAAGCGCTCCCTGGAGGCCCACCCACAGCAGCAGTGCCCGCTGCCGCGCGTCCCCGACGCGAATCGCACCGGTGGCGCCGGCCTCCTGGAGCGCCACTGCGAGAGGCGTCAGCGCGCGACCGACCGCTCGACCGACCTCCGGGGCCCCCTGGTCGGTGCCGATCCACACCTCGGATTCGGCGAGGAGACGGCCGAGCAAGCCGAAGGCCTGCGGCGAGCGCCGAGCGAAGTTCCGAAACGCACGACACAGAGCGACGACCCGCACCAACGGGTCGGCGGCCTCGACCGCGCATAGCTCATCGGCGAGGGCGTCGACGAGACGCACCACGACCGACGCGAGGAGCGCATCCTTCGAAGGAAAGTACCGGTACAGGGCACCCGGCGTGTAGTCCGCCGCGTCGGCCACCCGCTTGATCGAAAGCGCCTCCAAACCTTCGGAGAGCACGATGTCCACCGCCGCCTGAACGATGCGCGCCCGGTTGGCTCGATGCCGGCGGGCCCGCGGCTGGACCGTTTCGTAAACCACGACCAGAGAGTAAACGTGATTTACGCTATCTGCAAGCAGGACCTCCCCGACGAAGCGCTCGTTCCGAGTATCCGCTGCACGAGCCCCGCGCGAGGCTCATGCAACGCTTACCGTTCCGAAGAAGCCCTCCTTCCGAAGAAGCTCCGCCGTCGGCGGCGTCGCGTTCACGCAGTGCACGGACTCCCGAAGACCGAAGAAGCCCTCCTTCCGAAGAAGCTCCGCCGTCGGCGGCGTCGCGGCGCCCGAGCGCGGGCTCCGACGAGCCGCTGGCCCAACGATCGGCGCGTGCTATCGTCGCTGCCCTGGCCGAGTGGCGGAACTGGCAGACGCGCCGGATTCAAAATCCGGTTCCCTCGGGAGTGCGGGTTCGAGT
>Ga0256832_1001645_pt1 | contig 15242 bp, 11 predicted proteins | sample 134614metaG_FD_190534 | JGI IMG/M metagenome (GOLD analysis project Ga0256832, IMG submission 190534) | Hydrothermal vent microbial communities from Lau Basin, Pacific Ocean - 134-614 | ecosystem: Environmental > Aquatic > Marine > Hydrothermal vents | place: Pacific Ocean: Lau Basin | collected...
GAGACGGTCACCGGCAAGAGCGTCGACAAGGTCAAGGGCGGTTTCACCGTCGACATCAACGGCGTGCGCGCCTTCCTGCCCGGCTCCCTGGTGGACGTGCGCCCGGTGCGCGATCCCGGCTACCTGGAAGGCAAGGACCTGGAGTTCAAGGTCATCAAGATCGACCGCAAGCGCAACAACGTGGTCGTCTCCCGCCGCGCCGTGGTGGAGGCCGAGTACAGCGCCGAGCGCGAGGCCCTGCTGGAGAACCTGAAGGAAGGCGCGGTGCTCAAGGGCATCGTCAAGAACCTCACCGACTACGGCGCCTTCGTGGACCTGGGCGGCATCGACGGCCTGCTGCACATCACCGACATGGCCTGGAAGCGGGTCAAGCACCCCTCCGAAGTGGTCAACATCGGCGACGAGATCGAGGTCAAGGTCCTCAAGTTCGACCGCGAGCGCAACCGCGTCTCCCTCGGCCTCAAGCAGCTGGGCGAGGATCCCTGGGTGGACATCGCCCGCCGCTACCCGGTCGGCACCCGCGTGTTCGGCAAGGTCACCAACATCACCGACTACGGCTGCTTCGTGGAGATCGAAGAAGGCGTGGAGGGCCTGGTGCACGTCTCCGAGATGGACTGGACCAACAAGAACATCCACCCCTCCAAGATCGTCCAGGTGGGCGACGAGGTGGAAGTGATGGTGCTGGACATCGACGAGGAGCGCCGCCGCATCTCCCTGGGCATCAAGCAGTGCCAGCCCAACCCCTGGGAAGAGTTCGCCGCCAACCACAAGAAGGGCGAGCGCATCACCGGCAAGATCAAGTCCATCACCGACTTCGGCATCTTCATCGGCCTGGAGGGCGGCATCGACGGCCTGGTGCACCTGTCCGACATCTCCTGGAACGAGCCGGGCGAGGAGGCCATCCGCAAGTTCAAGAAGGGTGACGAGATCGAGACCGTCATCCTCGCCATCGATCCCGAGCGCGAGCGCATCTCCCTCGGCATCAAGCAGCTGGAGCAGGACCCCGTCTCCAACTTCCTGGCCACCCACGAGAAGGGCAGCATCGTCAAGGGCGTGGTGAAGGAAGTGGACGCCAAGGGCGCCGTGGTGGAGCTGGAAGACGGCGTGGAAGGCTACCTGCGCGCCTCCGAGCTGTCCCGCGAGCGGGTGGAGGACGCCCGCAACGTCCTCAAGCCCGGCGACGAGGTGGAGGCCAAGTTCATTGGCATGGACCGCAAGAACCGCACCATCAACCTCTCCATCAAGGCCAAGGACTACGCCGAGGAAGCCGAGGCCCTGGAGAGCTACGGTTCCAGCGCCGGTCCGGCCACCACCACCCTGGGCGACCTCCTCAAGGAGCAGATGCAGGCCAGCAAGGGAGAAGACTGACCTGCCGGCGCCCCGCTTTCGGGCGGAGCGCATCGACCCGAAACCCCGGCTCCCGCGAGCCGGGGTTTTTTATTGTTGCGGAGAGGGGAAATCGGTTCGGGAAAGATAGGGGCGGGAGGATTTTGGAGGCCGGAAACGAAAAATCCCCGCTCGCGCGGGGATCTCTCGTGTCGTTCTTTGTTTGGTCGGGGCGAGAGGATTCGAACCTCCGACCACCTGAACCCCATTCAGGTGCGCTACCAGGCTGCGCTACGCCCCGTTGGCAATGAAAAAAGAGCCTTTCGGCCCTCATCTGCCGCTGCCGTGCGACAGAGACGGAAATTATAGATTATCCCTTGAGGATGGACAAGACGTCTTCCAGTTCCGCCCGCAGTTGCCGGGCCAGCTCGCGGCGCTGATTGACCTCCGCCTTGGCCTGCTGGCCGGAGAGGCGCTGGCGGGCGCCGCCGATGGTGAAGCCCTGTTCGTAGAGGAGGGTGCGGATCTGGCGCACGGTGACCACGTCCTGGTACTGGTAGTAACGGCGGTTGCCGCGCCGTTTGATGGGTCTGAGCTGGGGGAATTCCTGCTCCCAGTAGCGCAGGACGTGGGGTTTGACCGAGCACAGCTCGCTCACTTCACCGATGGTGAAGTAGCGCTTGCCCGGGATGGGGGGCAGGGCCTCAGTCGGCCGTTCTGCTTTCGCTTCCTGCATAGGCCTCCACCCTCGCCTTGAGCTTCTGTCCCGGACGGAAGGTGACCACGCGCCGCGCGGAGATGGGGATCTCCTCGCCGGTCTTGGGGTTGCGGCCGGGGCGCTCGTTCTTGTCGCGCAGGACGAAGTTGCCGAAACCGGAGAGTTTGACGTTCTCCCCTTGCTCCAGGGCGCAGCGGATCTCCTCGAAGAACTGATCCACCAGCTCCTTCGCCTCGCGCTTGTTGAGCCCCAGTTCCAGGAACAGGACCTCGGCCATGTCTGCCTTGGTGAGAGCCATGTCAGGACCTCAGTGTCGCACCCAGCCGTTCGGCCAGGTGTTGGGTGATGCGTGCCAGTGTCTGTTCGATCTCCTCGTCCGAGAGGGTGCGCTCGGGGTGCTGGAAGCGCAGGCCGATGGCCAGGCTCTTCTTCCCCTCGGGCAGTCCGCTCCCTTCGTACACGTCGAACAGATGGGCCTCCTTCAAGGTCTCCACCCCGAGGGCGAAGAGGGCGTCCAGCACCGCCTGGGCCGGGGTGTCCCGATCCACCAGCAGGGCCAGGTCGCGGCGGATGGCCGGGTAACGGGAGAGGGGCCGGTACTGGGGGACCTGCCCCTGCACGAGCGCGGTGAGGTCCAGCTCGAAGAGGATCACCGACGCCGGGACGTCCAGCTCCGCCGCCAGGCGCGGATGGATCACGCCCAGTCGGCCCACCCACCGCCCACCCGCCTGGATGTCGGCCGACTGGCCGGGGTGCAGGGCGGGGTGGCGACTGCGATCAAAGATAAAGTTGCCCTCCCGGTGCGTCAATCCCAGCAGGGTTTCCACATCGCCCTTGACGTGGAAGAAATCGGCCGGGGTCTGGGGCAGCCCCCATTGTTCCGGCCAGGCGTCCCCCAGGACGACGCCGCCGAGGCGCGGGGCCTGGCGGATGCCCTGGTCCGTCCTTGCAAAGCACAGGCCGGTCTCGAACAGGCGCACGCGGGTCTGCTGCCGGTTGAGGTTGTGGCGCAGGGCGCGCAGCAGGCCGGGCCAGAGGTTGGGGCGCATGACCGACATCTCGCTGGAGATGGGGTTGGCCAGGCGCAGCAGATCGGCCTCGGGCTCCAGGAGGCGGGCCTCGGTCTCGTCCACGAAGCTGTAGGTGATGGCTTCGTGGTAGCCCAGGTCCACCAGGGCGGCGCGCAGGCGGCCCAGGGTCAGGCGCCCTTCCGGGCGCGGGGCCATGTCCAGGCGCGCGCGGGGCAGTTTTTCGGGCAGGCGGTGGTAGCCGTAGATGCGGCCGATCTCCTCGATGAGGTCGGCCTCGATGGCGAGGTCGAAGCGGTGACTGGGCGGGGTGGCCAGCCAACCGTCGGGACGCGGCTCCAGGGTCAGGCCCAGGCGGGTGAGGATGTCTTCCACCGTGGCGTCGTCGATGGGCAGGCCGAGGAGGGCCTCGATGCGCTCCCGGCGCAGGTGAATGGGGGCGCGCGCGGGCAGGCGGGCCGCGTCCGCCACCTCGACGATGGGCCCCGGGCGGCCGCCGACGATGTCCAGGAGGAGGGCGGTGGCCCGTTCCATGGCCTGGCGCGGCAAGGCCGGGTCCACGCCGCGTTCGAAGCGGTAGGAGGAGTCGGTCTGCAGGCCCAGGCGGCGGGCGCGACCGCGGATGGCGCCGGGGGCGAAGAAGGCGCTCTCCAGGACGATGTCGGTGGTGGCCTCGCCCACCCCCGATTCCTCGCCACCCATGATGCCGGCGAGGGCCAGGGGGCCGTTCCCGTCGGCGATGACCAAAAAGTCCTCGTCGAGGGTCACTTCGCGCCCGTCCAGGAGGGTGAGGCACTCCTCGGGGCGGGCGTGGCGTACCTGGATGGCCCCGTGCAGGCGGGCGCGGTCGAAGGCGTGCATGGGCTGGCCCAGCTCCAGGAGGACGTAGTTGGTGACGTCCACCACCGGGTGGATGGCGCGGATGCCGCCGCGGCGCAGGCGTTCCACCATCCACAGGGGGGTGCGGGCGGCAGGGTCGATGCCGAGGAGGGCGCGCGCCAGGTAGCGGGGGCAGGCGGCGGGGGCGCGCACGTCCACCGCCGGGCGTTCGTCACAGGCGGGTTCCACCGGCGCCATGGCCGGTTCGTGTACCTCGCTGCGGAAGATCACCCCCACCTCGCGGGCGAGGCCGCGGATGCTCAGGCAGTCGCCGCGGTTGGGGGTGAGGTCGATGTCGATGACGCAGTCGTCCAGGTCCAGGTAGCGGCGCAGGTCCTCGCCCACGGGGGCGTCTTCGGGCAGGACCATGAGGCCCTGGGCCTCCTCCGCCAGGCCCAGTTCCTTGGCCGAACACAGCATCCCCAGGGATTCCACCCCGCGCAGTTTGGCCTTCTTGATTTTCAGGCCGCCGGGGAGGCGGGCGCCCACCAGGGCGGTGGGGACGAGCAACCCGGGGGCGACGTTGGCGGCGCCGCAGACGATCTGCAAGGGCTCGCCCCGGCCCACGTCCACCCGGGTCACGCGCAGTTTGTCGGCGTTGGGGTGGGGCTCCACGCTCAGCACCCGGCCCACCACCACGTCGGAGAAGGGCGGGGCGGCGGCCTCCACCGCGTCCACTTCCAGGCCGGCCATGGTCAGGGCCTCGGTGAGGGCGGCGGTGTCCGCCTCGGGATCGGTCCAGGTGCGCAACCAGTGCTCGCTGAATTTCATGGAGGGTCCTTCGCGTCAGAATTGGCGCAGGAAGCGCAGGTCGTTCTCGAACAGCATGCGCAGGTCGTCGATGCCGTAGCGCAGCATGGCCAGGCGGTCCACGCCGAGGCCGAAGGCGAAGCCGGTGTAGCGTTCCGGGTCCACCTGCACGTTTTTCAGCACCTGGGGGTGGACCATGCCGCAGCCGCCCACTTCCAGCCAGCCGCTCTGGCCGCAGATGCGGCAGCCCGAGCCGCCGCAGCCCACGCACTGGATGTCCACTTCGGCGGAGGGCTCGGTGAAGGGGAAGTAGGAGGGGCGGAAGCGCAGGGCCAGGTCGTCCACCTCGAAGAAGTGCTGGAAGAAGCGTTTCAGGGTGCCGCGCAGGTGCGCGAAGCTCACCCCCTCGTCCACCATCAACCCCTCCACCTGGTGGAACATGGGGGTGTGGGTGAGATCGAAGTCGTGCCGATAGACGCGCCCGAAGGAGACGATGCGGAAAGGAGGCGCACCGGCCTGCATGACGCGGATCTGCACCGAGGAGGTCTGGGTGCGCAGGAGGTGCTCGCCGTCGTCCAGGTAGAAGGTGTCCTGCATGGCCCGCGCGGGGTGGTCGGCGGGGATGTTGAGGGCCTCGAAGTTGTGGTACTCGTCTTCGATTTCGGGGCCCTCGGCGGCCTCGAAGCCCATCTGCGTGAACAGGGCCTCGATGCGTTCCCAGGTGCGTGTCACCGGGTGGCGGCTGCCAAGGGACTGGCGCCGCCCGGGGAGGGTGACGTCGATGCGTTCGGCGGCCAGGCGCGCCTCCAGTTCGGCGGCCTCCAGTTCGGCCTTGCGCTCGGCGAGGGCTGTCTGCAGGCGCTGCTTGACGGCATTGATGCGCTGCCCCTCCCGGCGGCGTTCTTCGGGGGAGAGGCCGCCCAGGCCCTTGAGCAGGGCGGTCAGTTCGCCCTTCTTGCCCAGGTAGCGCACGCGCACCGCGTCCAGGGCGCTCAGGTCTTCGGCCGCGGCCACGGCGGCGAGGGCGTCTCGTTCCAGTCGTTCCAGATCACTCATGGGTGGGTGTCCGTCTCGGCAATAAAAAAGGGAAAGATCGCTCTTTCCCTTCTTCCGTCCGTGTCCGCACCGGGTGCGGCCGGACTCAGGCGGCTTCCAGACCGGCCTTGGCGCGCTCGGCCAGGGCGGCGAAGGCGGCCTTGTCGCGCACGGCGAGGTCGGCCAGGACCTTGCGGTCCACCTCCACGTTGGCCTTCTTCAGGCCATCGATGAAGCGGCTGTAGGAGAGGCCGTTCTCGCGCGCGGCGGCGTTGATGCGCACGATCCACAGGGAGCGGAACTGGCGCTTGCGCTGGCGACGGTCGCGGTAGGCGTACTGGCCGGCCTTGGTGACCGCCTGCTTGGCGACGCGATAGACGCGCGAGCGGGCGCCGTAGTAACCCTTGGCCTGTTTCAGGACTTTCTTGTGCCGGGCGCGGGCCTGGACACCTCGTTTCACTCTGGGCATGGCGGGATTCCTCTTGCTCGTTCGTTACGGATTCCGGCGGGGCCGGGATCGGTTGCGCTTATTTGTACGGCAGCATGCGGCGGACCAGGGGCAGGTCCACGGCGCTGACGTAGGCCGGCCGGCGCAGCTGGCGCTTGCGCTTGCTGGACTTCTTGGTCAGGATGTGCCGGCGGTGGGACTGGTTGCGCTTGAACTTCCCGCTCGCCGTGGCGCGGAACCGCTTGGCGGCGCCACGGTTGGTCTTGATCTTGGGCATTGCTCTCTACTCCGCATTGGCGGCCCGCAGGGGCCGGTTCATTTTTTCTTGGGGGCGAGGACCATCACCATCTGACGGCCTTCCATCTTGGGATACTGCTCCACCACGGCGATGTCGCTGAGGTCCTCCTCCACGCGCTTGAGGAGGTTGCGCCCCAGTTCCTGGTGGGCCATTTCCCGGCCCCGGAATCGGAGGGTGACCTTGGCCTTGTCGCCCTCGGTGAGGAAGCGAGTCAGGTTGCGCAGTTTGACCTGATAATCGCCTTCGTCGGTGCCCGGCCGGAATTTGACCTCCTTGACCTGCACCTGTTTCTGCTTGCGCCGCGCCTGCTGGGCCTTCTTGCTCTCCTCGAAGAGGAATTTGCCGTAGTCCATGATGCGGCAGACCGGTGGATCGGCTTGGGGGGCGATCTCCACCAGGTCCAGGCCGGCCTCCTCGGCGACTTTCAATGCCTCTTCACGGCTGACGATGCCGATCTGGTCCCCGTCGGGGCCGATGAGCCGCACCCGGGGGGCGGTGATGTCTTCGTTGAGTTTCGTGTCCCGAAACTTGCCAGCAGGTTTGGCGATGGTTCATTCCTCCAATACAGAACGGCCGCGCGCCTCGGCTTCATCGGTGAGACGCCGGATGATCTCCTCCAGGGGGAGGGCACCCAGGTCCTCGCCGGCGAGGGTACGCACGGCCACGGTCTGGTTTTCCATTTCGCGGTCCCCCACAACGAGCAGGTAAGGTACTCGTTGCAGAGTGTGCTCGCGGATTTTAAAGCCGATTTTTTCGTTTCTCAAGTCCGCTTCCGCGCGCAGGCCGGCGTCGCGCAGGGCCTTCTCCACCGTGCGGGCGTAATCGGCCTGGCGGTCGGTGATGTTGAGGACCACCGCCTGCACCGGCGCCAGCCACAAGGGGAGCTTGCCTTCGTAGTGCTCCAGGAGGATGCCGATGAAGCGTTCCAGGGAGCCGAGGATGGCCCGGTGCAGCATCACCGGGGTGCGTTTGCCGCCGTCTTCGGCGACGTACTGGGCGCCGAGGCGCTGGGGCATGGAGAAGTCCAGCTGGATGGTGCCCAGCTGCCACACGCGGTCCAGGCAGTCGCGCAGGGAGAATTCGATCTTGGGGCCGTAGAAGGCGCCTTCTCCGGGTTGCAGCTGCCATTCCAGGCCCTTGTCGTTCAGGCACCGTTCCAGGGCCTGCTCGGCCTTGTCCCACAGGGCTTCCTCACCCACGCGCAGCTCCGGGCGGGTGGAGAGGGCGACGATGACGTCGTCGAAGCCGAAGTCCCGGTACACCCGGAAGACCAGGTCGATGAAGGCGGACACCTCCGATTCGATCTGGTCCTCGGTGCAGAAGATGTGGGCGTCGTCCTGGACGAAGTTGCGCACGCGCATGAGGCCGTGCAGGGTGCCGGAGGGTTCGTTGCGGTGGCAGGAGCCGAATTCGGCCAGGCGCAGGGGCAGGTCACGGTAGCTCTTCAGGCCCTGGTTGTACACCTGCACGTGAGCGGGGCAGTTCATGGGCTTGATGGCGTACACCCGGTTCTCGGACTCGGTGGTGAACATCATGTCCTTGAACTTTTCCCAGTGCCCCGATTTCTCCCACAGGCTGCGGTCGATGAGTTCGGGGGTGTGGATCTCCTGGTAGCCGTTCTCGCGCAGGAGCTGGCGGATGTAGTCCTGGATGGCCAGATAGATGCGCCAGCCCTTGTCGTGCCAGAAGATCATCCCGGGGGCCTCCTCCTGGGTGTGGAAGAGGTCCATCTGCTTGCCCAGGCGGCGGTGGTCGCGCTTCTCCGCCTCGGCCAGGCGGTGCAGGTATTCCTTGAGCTGCTTCTTGTTGGCCCAGGCGGTGCCGTAGATGCGTTGCAGCATGGGGTTCTTGGGGTCGCCGCGCCAGTAGGCCCCGGCCAGCTTCATGAGCTTGAAGGCCTTGAGCTTGCCGGTGGAGGGGACGTGGGGGCCGCGGCACAGGTCCACGAAGTCGCCCTGGCGGTAGAGGGAGATGGTCTCTTCTTCGGGGATGTCTTCGATGATGCGGGCCTTGAATTCCTCGCCCAGGTCGCGGAAGAAGCGGATGGCCTCGTCGCGGGGCATCTCCATGCGTTCGATGGGGATGTCGGCGGCGGCCAGTTCGGCCATCTTCTTTTCGATTTTTTCCAGGTCTTCGGGGGTGAAGGGGCGCTTGTAGTCGAAGTCGTAGTAGAAGCCGTTTTCGATCACCGGCCCGATGGTCACCTGCGCCTCGGGGAACAGTTCCTTGACCGCCTGGGCGAGGAGGTGGGCGGTGGAGTGGCGGATGATCTCCAGGCCCTCGGGGTCGCGGTCGGTGACGATGGCCACCTCGGCGTCGTGGTCCACCACGTGGGAGAGGTCCACCAGCTTGCCGTCCACCTTGCCGGCGAGGGCGGCGCGGGCCAGCCCCGGGCCGATGGATTCGGCGATCTCGCGTACCGTGACCGGATGGTCGAAGGATTTCTTCGTGCCGTCGGGCAGGGTGATGGTGGGCATGGGCGACCCCTGTGTCCTGGACGAAAAAAAGCACTGTGCGGACACAGTGCTTTCGGGATTTGGTAGGCGCGATTGGACTCGAACCAACGACCCCCACCATGTCAAGGTGGTGCTCTAACCAGCTGAGCTACGCGCCTGAAGCGAAACGAATTCTAGCCCAGCTCGGCGGGCTGCTCAATAGTTGTGGAGTGGACGGGCCAACCCAGGTGGGTCGGCCCGTCATTTCAGGCGGGTAGGATGGATTGCAGAAGGGACCGGATACGGTCGCGCAACGCGCGGGTGGCGCCCAGTTGTTTGGCGCGCCAGATGAGGCGCATGCGCAGGTCGCGGGGCAGGCGCCGGCCCGTCTCGCCGCTGAGGAGGGCCCAGGCGAGGGCGGCGATGACGGCGGTCTCGTCCTCGCCTTCCTGCATTAGGTCGTACAGGGCCTGGTAGAGGTCGCCGCGGATGAGGCCCTCTCGGTCCAGCAGGTCGAGGGTGGGCCGGTCGGTGGCCGTGATGATCGCCATGAGGCGGGCGATCTGCGGGCCGGCCAGGCGTTCGACGAGGTGCAGGGCATCGAGGTCGTCGGAATCGAGTCGGCTCCAGATGTCGACCCCCTTCCTGCGCACGATGCGCTGCTCTCGTCGGGGGGAGTGATAGGTCAGCGTGGGGAGGGACTGGAATTCGTGGAGATCCGTCGTCCGCGAGGAGCTGTAACGCACGGTGCCCATGCCACCCCAGCTGGCGGCGAGCATGTGGGGTTCCCGGTGCAGGCGGGGCAGGCCGTCGGCCTTTTCCCCTTCCGCCCGTTCCAGGGTGAGGAGGAGGGCGGTGTCGGTGGCCAGGAGTTGCTTTTCCACGGCCAGGCGCCGGGCGGTTTCCGGATCTTTCGCCTCCAGGTCGGGGAGGCGGCGGGCGCAGGCGATGCGCCCCAGGGTGTCCGTCTTGTCGATGGTCTCGGGCAGGGGCAGGGCTTGGCGGCGCACTTGCCCGTCGTCGGTGTGCCAGTGGAGTTCCAGTTCGCCGCGGGGGCGTTCGTCGAACCAGGCGAAGAGGAACAGGGTGTCGCCGTCGAAGGCGGTCACCGGGGCCTGGGGGTGTTCGACCGTGGGGTGGCTGGGCCAGTGGGGATGGACTTGGGCCCGGGGGGCGCGCAGGCGGTGGAACTGGCGTTCGATGGCGGCGGCGAGGTCCTCGTTGGGGGTGACGAATTCGGCCTGGCCGCCGCTGGCGCGGGCGAGGTCGAGGACGATGTCGTGGGCGCCGGCGGCGCCGAGGCCCACGGGGAAGATGCGCTGGCCGCTGGTCTTGGCCTCGCGGGTGAGGGTGCCGTCGTCCCACACCTCGCCGTCGGTGATGAGGATGACCTCGGCCGGGCCTTCGCCGCCGGCGCTCTGGTAGGCCGTGCGCAGGGCACTGATCAGGTCGGTGCCGCCCAGGTCGGCGTCCAGGTGTTCCACCAGGGCCCGGGCCTGGCGCAGCCAGGGGTCGCGGGCGGGGACCTGGTGGGGAAAGAGGGGTTCGACGGTGCTGCCGAAGCGGATGAGGTTGAAGTGGTCGTCCGGTTCCAGGGCATCGAGGACGGCATTGAGGCCGGCGCGTGCCTGGGCGATGGCGTCGCCGCCCATGGAGCCGGAGCAGTCGATGACGATCTTGAGGTTGCGGGCGTGCCGGTCGCCGGCGGAGAGGTGGGGGTGGAGGGCGGCGAGGGCCACGTAGCCGTCTCCGTCGCGGGCCAGTTGGATCAGGTCGTGCCGCTCTTGCGGCAGGCGCAGTTCCAGGACGACGTCGCGGTCCATGACGGTCCCCTCGATGGCGAGGATCAGGTCGTCGCCGTCCCGGTCCAGGTGCAGGGGGTGGGTGGGGCAGGTGGCGACGGCGCGCGCCAGGGGGCCGTGCACGCGCAGGCGCAGGTCCAGGGGGTGGGTGACTTCCAGGGAGGTCTCCGGGGTCTCGTGCGCCTGCAGGCCGGCGGCCGCCGGGTCCCCGTAGCGGGGGGCGAGGGTGGTGGGTAGGGCGATGCGCAGGTGATCCTGGTGCCAGCGGGGCAGGTCGGCGTAGCGGTAGCGGATCTCCGCCTCCTCCCCGGGGCGCAGGTTGCCCAGGCTCAGGTGGTAGAGGCCGGGGGCCACGCGGCGGACGAGGGCGGCGCTGTCGCCTTCGGTGACGGCATCTTCGTAGCCGGCCTCGGCCTCGTCGCGGGCCACCACCCGCCCCTGGAAGCGCCGTTCGCCGATGCGCGCGCTCACTTCGAGGACGACGGCGTCCACCGGCAGGGGGAGGGTGTACACCGCTTCCATGTCTTCGCTGCCGTCGTTGCGCCAGGTCTGCACCACTTCCATGGTGAGGAGGGCGGCGTCCAGGCGCCCTTCCATGGTGGTGCGGCGCAGGGCGGGACGGTGTTCAGTGGGGATCGTCAGGGGTGCCATCAGTTGCATGGGCGGGTCCTCCTTGCTGCAGGCGTTCCAGGGCGGCGCCGATCTCCCGCGCCAGGGCGCGGATCTGTTCCGGACTGAGACGGGCGGCCTCGGGGTCCACCACCAGGGTGAGGCCGTCCCCCAAATGGATGTGGCTCAAGACGCTGATCTCCCCCGGACGGCGCCGTCGTGGCGGCGGTTCCACCCCCTCGGGGCCGGCGAGCAGCTCGCGGATGCGCTCCAGACTGAGCCCGGCCTGCTGCCATTTGCGGATCTCCAGGAGCTGATCCAAATGGCGCCGGGTGTAGTAGGCGCCGCGCTTGGCCCCTTCCGGCCGGTCCAGCAGGCCTTGCTGGATGTAGTAGCGGATGGTGCGGCGGTTGACGCCGGTGAGGGTGGCCAGTTCGTCCAGGCGGTAGCGTTTGTCTTGGTTCATGGGATTTATGATACACCTTAAGTGTTAAAATTCAAGTGTCCCAAAATGTGGGTGGCAAAACGAAGGCCCGGCCCGGGGCCGGGCGGGGTGGTCAGCGGAAGGTGGCGCAGCCGTCGTCGGGGAGGGCGAGGTGGTCCTGGAAGTCGGGATCCTGGGAAGGCAGTTGCAAGACCTGGAGCTTGTCCCAGGGGATACCGTCGAGGCGTTCGTAATCCTCGGCGAGATCCAGGTGGTCGTAGGGGAATCGGGAGACACTGGCCGGATCGACGGCGTAGAGCTGCGGGTTGCCGCCATCATCCACCAGATAGATGCCGTAGGTCTGCATGGCGCGGGCAAGGGCCCGTTCCACCGGAGTGAGGGGTAGGCTGCCCAGGTCCAGGGTGGGGTCCAGGCGCAGGCGGGCGCCTTCGGGGAGGGCGGCGGGGTCCGAGGACCAGCCGTCGCTCTCACTGGCGGGAGGGACGGGGCCGCCGGCGCGGGTGAGGGGATAGCTCATCACCAGGGCGTGGCGAATCTCGCCGGTATTGAGTTCGTCGGGCCACACCAGGCCGCCGGCGAAGGCGAAACCGGATCCACGGGTGGACAGGCCGTGGGCATAGATGCCCGATGAATCCAGAGGGATGGCGTTGGCCCAACTGGCCACCCAGCGGCCGTTCTCCTTGCGCGCCTGCCATAGGTCGTACTCGCAGCGGTTGGCCAGATCGAGGATGATCAGGTGGTTGTCCTGGTCGGCGTTTTCGCCGCAGCCGCCGGTGGGTACGGGGTTGTCGGCACCGTCGGCGTCCCAGGCCGCTTCGGCGTAGTCCGGGATGGGGACGTCGGCCAATGTGTCCACCCCGAGGCCCCAGGGGCCACCACAGGTGAGGTGGACGTCACGACGCGGCGTGTCTGTGTCGGCGGTGAAGACGGTGCTGCTGTATTGGCCGTAGGCGAGGACTGGGGGTGTGTCCGGGTCGGCGGCGATTTCGGCGATCTTGGCGACGTAGTCGGCGGATTCGGGGTCGAGGGGGGCGCCGGCGGGGATGGGGGCGTTCACCGGGGCGTCGTCGGCATAGAGGTCGAGATCGGCGAAGGTGGGCAGGGCGTCGGGTTTGGGGCCGACGGTGGCATCGGTGTCCCCGTCGCGGGAGGTGCCGGGTGCCCCGTCCTCCCCGCCGCCGTCACAGGCGACGAGGAGGGTGGTGAGGAGTAGTGGGACGAGATACCGGTTCACGGCCGCCGCCGGCGCCGGGCCAGGGCGGCGAGGAACAGCCCCGCCAGCAACGGCAGGGGGCCGATGGCGCCGAACAGACCACCACCGCTGTTTCCTCCGCCGGTGTTGGTGCCTCCACCGGAACCGGTATTCCCGCCGCCTCCGGTGTTCCCGCTGCTGCCGCTCCCCCCGTTCCCGCTGCTGTTGCTGCCATCCTGGGTAGTGCCGTGCAGACGCAGGGCGACCCAGGTGCCGCCGCTGGCGGTGGTGTTGGCGAAACTCAGGGTGGTCTCGTGGCCGCCGGCGGCGGTGGGTTGGTAGCGAACGGTGACGCTGCAGGTGTCGCCGTCGTTCAGGGTCTTGTTGCTGCAGTCGTCCTGTTCGATGGTGAAGGGGCCCGCGGCGTCGTCCAAGGCGACCTGGCCCAGGGCCAGATTGTCGATGCGCGAGCGGGCGGTGATGGTTTCCTGCAGGCCCGTCCCCACGCTCACGCTGCCGAAGTCCAGACCCTCACCCAGGTAGTCGATGGCGTAGATGGAACTGCCCGTGTAGGTGAGGAGCAGGGGAGTGGCGCGCACGGTGATCTCGGGGCTGGTGAGGACGGCGCCGTTGGGGTCGTTGGTGACCAGATGCAGACGGGCCTGGAAGGTGACCGGGTCCAGGACGCTGCTGTCTGCGTAGACGTACAGGTTGCAACTGGTTCCGGGGGCGAGGGTGATGGGGAAATTGTAGCTGTTGCCGGCGGTGAGGCAGCCGTCGATGGTGCCGAAGTGCCAGCCCGCACCCAGGCCGTTGTCCTCGAATTGGGCGTCGTACACGGTCAGGCTGGTGGTGCCGCTGTTGGTGAGGGCGAGAGTGGTGGCGGCGGTGCGCGTGGCCTCGGGGAGATAGCCCAGGTCTATGGGATCGCCGGGAGCGAGGCTGAGGGCGGGGGCATCGCCACTGGCGAGCTCGGGGGTGAGGGCGACGAGGTAAGGCCCTTTGTCGGGATAGGGGTTGCCCAAGAGGTCGGTGCCGGCGGGGCCGATGAATCCCTCGGGGTGTTGCAGGCCGTTTTCCAGATTGAGCCCCACGTAGATGCGCGGGTCGTTCTGGTTGCCGGTGCCGTCGTTGTAGGTCTCGGAGAAGACGAGGGCGTTCTTCTTCGGGTAGTAGGAGTCGGAGTCCGAGGGCATCAGGTCGGTGGCGGCGAGGCGGGTGCCGAGGTCCTCGCTCAGACGATGCAGACTCAGGGGGCCGACCCACGATTTGCCCGCCGGCATGTTGAGATAGGCGCCCGGCCAGGCGGTGGTGAGGGCCTTGCTGGATCCGGCGCCCGTGTCCTGCCAGTAGGTGACGTAGATGTCCCGCCGGGTCTGGCCGTTGGTGTCCTGGTGGCTGTAGAAATCCACGGCGGTGGCATAGCCGGAGCCGCCCAGGTCGCAGTCGGGGGTGCCCTGGTCACCCTGGGGGCAGAGATGCAGCAGGGTGGCGGCCTGAAGCTGCAGGCTGTTGTCCAGACGGGCGACGAAGCCGACGGTGGTGTTCTTGCCGGTGGTGGTGGCCTGGTCGATGAGGGCGCCGGTGGTGGTGGGGAAGAGGGTCATGTCCGGATAATCGGCCAGGGGCAGGGGGGTCTGCCCCACCAGGATCACCTCGGCGGCATCGGTGACCACCATGTCCCAGGGGCGGTCGGGGGTGTCGCATTCGAAGCAGTGATCGAAGCTGCCCAGGAAGGTGCCGTTGTGGAGGGTGCGCAGGTCAGGGGAAAAGCGAGCCACTACGATGTCGCCCCAGTCCCCCAGAAGCGATTGATCCCTGCCGCTTTGACTGCGGGCGTGGCCGGTGACGCCGGCCTCGAATTGACCGTAACCCCGACCGGCCACGAACACCGAGCCGGAACTGTCGGTGTCCACCAACTCGCAAAACACGCGCCAGTCACCGTCGGTGGCGTTGTTGCCCGCCCAAGTGGCATTGGCGGTGGTGAGGTCCAGGGGGAGTTGGGCCAGGTAACAGTCGTAACCCAGGTCATTGCTGGAGACCGGATGGGGATCCACGGCCATGTAGGCCGGCTGATTGTTGTCGCCGGCGCTGCCCTGGTTGGTGGGCAGGTCGGAGGAGTTTGAGGTGCCGGCCAGATAAAGGTGCTGGCCATCCGCGGCCAGGGCAAGATCGACGCGACTGGTGAGATTGTAAGGGGGATTGAGGCCCTCGTTGCCGCTGCCGGAGAGATAGGCGCTGGCAGTGAGCTGGCTGAGATCGTTGGAGAGGCGGGCG
>Ga0256832_1001646_pt1 | contig 15239 bp, 13 predicted proteins | sample 134614metaG_FD_190534 | JGI IMG/M metagenome (GOLD analysis project Ga0256832, IMG submission 190534) | Hydrothermal vent microbial communities from Lau Basin, Pacific Ocean - 134-614 | ecosystem: Environmental > Aquatic > Marine > Hydrothermal vents | place: Pacific Ocean: Lau Basin | collected...
ACAAGAGCATAAAACGGCTCAAGAACTGGCTAAAATACTGGAATTGCCTCTTTAATAGCGAGGCGGATATTTACTATAAACATTCACTTATTAAATTGCATTTTGATGACTGAAAAGCTGAAGCTTTCACTCCTGCTTATCAGGAAATTATTTATCTGAAAAACTATAGAGCAGAACGAAATGGAGGTTTAATCCTGACTAAGAGCGCTAATACGATCTTTCATCCCTCGCATAAACCGTTTGTGAGCGACCAAGAAGAAATGCAGAAATAGGAGGACAACAAAAGCTTACCGGATCACAATGAGAATGAGGAAAATTCCCACGCTGGATCGAGGGATCGGAACGTGGGAATGTGGAAACTAGGAAGAGGCTCGAGCGTGGAAACTAGGGGACTCGATGCCTAAGACCTAGGGGGAGCTTTGGAGCATTTAATAAAGTTTGATGCTAACCTCTTCTATATCGTGAGGTGCTTCTGGTTGCAATTCTTAAACGGCTACCTGTAATTAAACGTGTGTTTCGCATTCTATTTAGGCGCATAATTTTTGCAATGGTTGTACCATAACGTGCTGCTATATTATGCAATGTTTCACCTCTACGAACGCGATGTTTAACCATACGTGTTCCTTTTCTCCTATAGTATCTAGATTTACGTTTGGCTCGATAGGAATAGCGTTTTACTTTTACTGTGGGTGCTCTTTGGATTGCATTACGTAAACGCTCTACATGTTGACGCGGTAATACGATTTTTCTTGATAAACGTGGATTGGTAATGCCATTTTTAAAATGCGGGTTTAAACGCACTAAAGTAAAGGATGGTAATCCTGCCATTCTGGCTGCTTGTCTTAAATCAATGCGTCGATTGACGCTAGTTTGTGCAATGACTGCATGATTAGAAACTCTTGGTAGACGCACGCCATATTTTTGTGGATGTAAAAAGATTTCTTTATACGCGAGTAAACGTGGTACATATTCTCGGGTTTCTTTGGGTAAAGAGAGACTCCAATAGTCTGTTCTACGACCTTTTAGGCGATTTTTCGCTATCTCTCGATGAATTCGATTTTGTCCAACATTATAAGCCGCTAAGGTAAGGTACCAGTCACCATTGAACTCTCTATTTATTTTTTGCAAATAGGTTAATGCCGCCCGTGTTGATGCAAAGATATCCATACGTGCATCAAAACTTGTTGCACGTCGAAGACCAAAGTCTTTTCCTGTTGCTGGCATAAACTGCCACATTCCTGCGGCTCCTGAGCGTGAGAGCGCTCTATTTTTGAAGGCACTTTCTACCATCGGTAGTAGGGCCAATTCTGTTGGCATTCCGCGGCGCTTTAACTCATATAAGATAAAGTGCATGTATTGTGTTGAACGTGAAAAAATACGGTTTAAACGTGCGGGATTACTCGCATAATGACGGAGTACTTTTTGCACGGTTGGATTGTGCAATTCTGTTCCCATGCGAAAACCGCCTCTGACACGATTCCACATATTACCCGTATTATATGTTTGTTGGTGATTGCTTCCGCTATTAAAGCGCGGGCGATTTTGAATTTGTGGGCGATGTATTGCTGGACGCACCCAAATTCTATTATTATTGGGTCTGAAGACCTGTCGATATCGGGGAGCAGGGGTGTATCTCGCTACTTGTCGATATTGGGGAGCAGGAGTGTATCTCGCTACCTGTACGCGATTATAACGTGGCGTTGAGGCTACGTATCTTTTCGTATATCGCTTAGCCCTCCTTGGTGCTGGACGCTTATATCGAGGTGTGTGTTGTGCGTATTTTTTTGTAGTTCGCTTGTGTTGAGTGTGTCGAGGTGTACGTTGTACGTATCTTTTTGTAGTTCGTTTATATCGAGATGTTTGTCTTTTTCTGTTTGCAAGCTGTTTTTGGTATCCTGATTTTTGTCTTTTGTAGTTCAACATAGTACGCTTATCAAAACCAAGTGCAACGGCATCGGCATAGATTTCATTGTATATTTGCCTATCACTGGTATGACGTGCTATTTTTCTATACCGAATACCTTTTTGATTTTTCTGGTATTTATCTGTTTGCTGGTACTTAGCTACTTGTTTTACCTTTGGGGTTGTACTACACCCAGTTACTCCAGCGAGTGACAAAATGGTTGATATCACTACAGCTAAAGATTGCTTTGCTTTCATTTTAAACATCCTCTTCGGTTAATCCCCTCCCAAAGCCTCGTATTTTTTTATTCTATTATGATGATTAGTCTATATAATCACTTATCCAGCTTAGCATAATTAATAACCAATGATAAGTTTTTTCTATCTTTACATAAAAAAATAAATATGTCACCCTATCGTTTTATTTATTCTGCACTTTTATATCTATTGCTACCGTTTGTTTTATTACGCTTATTACTCAAAAGTCGTCACAATAAAGAGTACCGTTTGCGTATCAAAGAACGCTTAGGTAAAGTGGATGGTGATATTTCAAGGGAAAAAATTATTTGGTTGCATGCCGTTTCGGTAGGAGAGACTATTGCTGCTAAACCTTTAATTGAGAGGTTATTAAAAGACTATCCACAGCATTCACTTCTAATCACATCAACCACCCCGACAGGCTCTGCAATGGTCAATAAGTTATTTGCAAAGCGTGTATTGCATTGTTATTTTCCTTATGACTTGCCCTCTTTAATTGGGCGTTTTATTGCAATAGTGAAACCACAGCTTTTAATTATTGTGGAAACAGAAATTTGGCCTAATCTTTATGCTAACTGTGCCAAGCAAAATATTCCTATACTGTTGCTTAATGCACGCTTATCCAAAAAATCAACTCGACAGTATTTACGGATTAAATCATTAGTTAGTGAAACATTGTCTTACGTTAGCTTGATTGCAGTTAGAAGCGAGGAGGATAGGCGATACTTTGTGTCTCTTGGTGCATCAGCAAAACAATTGGAACTAACAGGTAATATTAAATTTGATATTAGCCTTGAAAAAACAATCTTAACTCAAGGGCAACAATTAAGAACACAATGGGGAATAGAGCGTCCTGTCTGGGTTGCAGCGAGTACTCATGTGGGTGAAGATGAGGCTTTATTAGCAATATTCCAGCAACTTAAACAACGCTTTCCGACCTTGCTATTGATTATTGTGCCACGTCATCCTGAACGATTTAATTTAGTTGAAAAACTGCTAACAACAAGCCCTTATTCAATACAAAAACGCAGTGATAACAAGCCCTTTTTGCATAATACAGATATTATTTTAGGTGACAGCATGGGGGAAATGTTGCTTTGGTATGCGGCGGCTGATATTGCCTTTATTGGTGGAAGTTTAGTCAAAACAGGTGGGCATAATCCACTTGAAGCAACAGCACTTGGCGTTCCTGTCATCAGTGGGCGTTTTATTTTTAATTTTAATGATATTTACCCTCCACTTTGCAAGGCTAAAATTGCTTGGGTTGAAAAGACACCTGATGCCATTGAGGAACGTATAATAAAATTACTCACTAATCGGGTAGTAATCAATCAAGAATCAATACCTACCTCTTTAATAGAAAAATATGATATAAAAGAGAAGTGCAATAAATTTATGCGCTTACATAAAGGCGCAGTGGATAAATTATCACTTCAAATTAAAAAATACCTATAAACAAGGGGATTATTAAATTATTTTTCAATCAAATAGGCTTAATAGTGGACGTAAATCATCATGCTGTACTATTATCAGTAGTAGGAACCTCATGTTGTAAATCTAACCATTCAGGAAGAATGCCTTATGACTGTAAAAATACCCCATCTCTCATTGAAACATTATCAAAAAGGTGCATCAAATCTTGTTATTGGTCTCCTTATCGCTGCTATTGGTTTTCTTGGACTCCTTGTGCTTAAATCAAAAGGCATTATTGCAGTGCCTACTTCAATTGCCAATGTTGCAACGAGTATTAATGAAACCATCAATCCCTTCGCTACTGATAAATCTGGCTATAGCATACAAATCTCCGCTAGCCACAATCTAGATGATGCAACAAAAGTGATGGATCGTTTTGCCGCTGAAGGCTATTCCACTTTTATTGTTTCATCGGAAATACGTGGTCGTAAGATGTACCAAGTTCGTATTGGTCCTTACGGAGAAAGAGAAGAAGCTAAAACCATAAGAAATAAAATCAGGCGACGTTTTCCTCATAGTCGTTATGTAAAACGTAGTTTTATTGTTTATCGCGACTGAGTAATCTGTAAGCAATGATTTTATCAATCTTAGTTGAAACTTCTTAATTCATGTCAAACGATATAATCATCAGCTCACTTTATATTTACCCCGTCAAATCACTGGCGGGAATTAGTTTGCAAAGTTCAGAGCTTGATAAAATGGGTTTGAAGCATGATCGTCGTTGGATGCTAGTGTCTCCCTCAGGAGACTTTTTAAGCCAACGCACTGTGCCTAAGATGGCATTGATTCAACCAAAATTTATTGATGAGCAACTTATTCTCACTCATTCTGAGAGTGAAGACTTCGCAGTTCCTGCTGCTAATCCACAAAATACCCTGTTAGTTAATATTTGGAAGGACACAGTAAGCGCACAGCGCATTGGTCAAGCGGCCGATGATTGGTTGTTTGAAGCATTAGGGATTAAATGCCATCTTGTTTATATTCCTGATAATGAAATCAGAGCATGTGATCCAGCCTTTGCTAAACAAGGTGATCGCACAGGCTTTGCGGATGGTTTTCCGATTTTATTGATATCAACTGCCTCATTAGATGATTTGAATCAGCGTTTAAAGAAAAAAGTCGAAATGAGACGTTTTCGTCCTAATATTGTGGTCAGTGGATGCCATGCCTTTGCAGAAGATGGTTGGCATCAATTTACCTTAGGAGAAATTCCCATGCGCGGTGTTAAACCCTGCTCTCGTTGTATCCTCACAACGGTAGACCCGAGTACGGGAGAGCGCAGTGGTGCAGAACCCCTACAAACTTTAATGAGCTATCGAAAACAAGGGAATCATGTTTATTTTGGGCAAAATGTTATTCATGACAGCACAGGCAGGCTTCAAATTGGGGATTCATTATCTTTTAAATAATGTTAAATAATGGAGCAACTATTCAGTAGCGCTAACAACGCTTTGCCTTTATCCAAGGCTTCTTGGTATTCTTCATCAATATTAGAATCATGCACAATCCCCCCGCCTACCCAATAGCGAATTGTATTTTGATTATAAACCAAGGTGCGTATGGCAATATTACTGTCCATATTACCATTAAAACCAAGGTATCCAATTGTGCCACAGTAAATTCCTCTACGATGTGGTTCTAATGTTTCAATAATTTCCATCGCACGAATTTTAGGTGCACCTGTAATAGAGCCTCCAGGAAAGCAAGCGCTTAATAAATCAAGATTATCTTTATTTTTCGCTAATTTCCCTTTTATGGTACTCACTAAATGATGTACCGTGGCATAGCTTTCAATCCCAAATAAGGTTGGTACGCTTATACTGCCCGTTTTGCAGACACGCCCAATATCATTGCGAAGTAAATCAACAATCATGAGATTTTCGGCACGATCTTTTAAGCTTGAACGTAAAACTGCAATCTGTTTTTGATCTGCTTGAGGATTATTTAAACGAGGGCGAGTGCCTTTGATTGGCTTAGTTTCTACATTATTTTGCTCTGTTTTTAAAAAACGTTCAGGAGATGAACTAAGAATCTGCCCAAAGGGTGTATTGATATAAGCGGCAAAAGGCGCAGGATTGAGTGTTCTTAACTGTTGATAAGCACACCAAGGATTTCCCTTAGCAGATGCTGAAAAGCGTTGCGTAAGATTAATTTGGTAGCAATCTCCAGCAAGAATATACTGCTTTATTTGATGAAAAGCTTTGCGGTATTGAGTATAACTAAGATTTGATTCAACCTTGCTAGTTACAATAAACCCATCCTGCTTATCTTTAAAATCATTTTGGGTAGTCGCCAGAAAGTGACAGGTTTTAATTAACTTTTGCCAACTCCATTGTGGATTTTTTTTAATAACTTCCCCTGTTAAATACGTTTTCTTTTGTTGATGATCAACAATAATAGCCCATGTATAAATACCAATTGCCATTTCAGGTAAATGCTCGGCATCTTTGGCAAGGATGGGAATTTTTTCAAGGGTACGTGCAAGGTCATAGCTAAAATAACCTACTGCCCCGCCCTGAAAGGGAAGTGCTTGTTGTTTTAAATGGCTCTTTTTAGGAGCATATTTATTCAGCGTGATACGCAAAATATCAAAAGGGGAAAGATTCGTATATTGCCGCTGAGATGAATCTGTTGTGACCGTGGTGATATTTTTTTCAGTCACAACCGTTGCGATTGGTTCGGTCACTAAAATATCATAACGCCCTGCATGGGCTGATGGATAAGCACTATCTAGAAATATACTCCAATCCTGATCGGCAAACTGTGAAAATAAATTAGCAGAATTTTCAAAATAAGGGAGGCTAATTTGTTGCGTCATTTTTCCTTACAACTATTTTTTTATGGCGGGGGAAGTTGTTATTTATCATCTATTTTGATTGATATTTATTCTATCACTGAATATTTGATCTATCGCAATGTCTTTCTTTTACGCTTCTTCTAGACTGAGACTACATTATTTTATTTCTGGAGGATTTACTATGGATATCACATCGATACAGATGCTCGTTTTGTCTGCTTTTACAATACTCTTTATCATCGCCTTTTTTAGCTACGGAATTTATAAAATCAATAAACTCTCAAAATTACCACCTGCTCCACCTTTAGAAAAGGTTGATGACTAAATTTCGAGTAATCTTACTGGATGGGTTTTGTAAACCCGTCCACAGTGCTTTATTTTGCCTAAGTACTTCATTATTGCACCTTATTACATATTATTAGTAAAAATTAATAATATCTTTGATAATAGTTGTTTAGGAACTAAGTTAAGATTTCCTTAATTGTTTCAAGAGGAAGATCAGTAATCTCAGCAATTATTTGCTGATCAAGACCTTGTTTAGCTAGTTTTTTAACAAGTTTTATCATTTTCAGATGATTATTTTGACGTTCCTGCTTAATCCCTTGTTCAATGCCTTCTTCACGTCCTTTGATTTTACCAATGACATAGGTGGATTGATACAAACTTGCTTGATGATGCAAATCGGTCTGATGTCGTTCATAGTGTTGTTTTTCTTCCTCGGACATTTTCAAATAATCCAATGTTTCCTTGGCTTTTTTTAATCCTTTGGCAGTAAAGTCATCTTTAATCTCTTCATTTTTTAGAAAATAAATCCATTGGTCGAGTTTATCTTTAGCGACATCATCAAAGTTTTTTACCTTTATTAGATAATACTCTGGGTATATTTTTTCTACTGAGGTGGTTTTATATAGTTTTTGTTGTTCACTATTAAGCTTTAGGCGGGTTTTATTATGCAGACCAATAAAATTAGTGTTGCCTTTATAGATGTAATCATCACCATCCCCAAAGTCAAAGTAGAGAATATTCACCGAAATTACCTTGCTAACCTCAGCATACGCCATACTTTCTTGCATATGTTCCGCAATTGCCTTGCTAGAGGCATAGAGAATACGGTGTAGATAATCTAGTTCACGACTATATTGAATTTCAATAAGAATAAGTTTATTACTTGAATCTCTCACTTTAATATCAAGGCGATTAAACTTATCACTTTTGCAGTCTTTATTGCTTTCACTTTCTAACACTTCAATAATGCTAATATCTTCAAATAATAGCTCGGATAAAAATCCTTCTAAAATACTAAAGTTTGCTTTACTGCGTAGAATACGCTTAATAGCCCAGTCAAAGCTGACTAATTTTCGTTTCATGTTTACTCCTTAACAGCAGTTATGGTACTGTTATTGCACTGAGTATTCCACTGCGCCCTAGGCTATAAACTGTCTTCCCGTCTACCTTTGATGCGATATGATAGCCTTCTGGATCACCTTTTATGCGTGCTACAAATTGTCCGTTTTGAGTATTGATAAAATGTAAATTACCTTTTCTATCTCCAACCACGATTAAATTTGAACCAATAAGTGTGGGTGCTGTGGGCGCTCTACCAACTAGGTCATCCATTTTCCAAAGAGGGTTGCCTGTTTGTGGTTCTAATCGCCAAATATTACCTGCTTCATCAGTGGTGTATACACCCTCAATATTTGCATCAGCTCCTGTATAGGAGGAGTGTTTTTTTGCCCAATGAACTTTGCCTGTTTTTAAGTCAACCCCAGAGATTCGCCCATGAAAGCTAGTTGTGAATAGAGCGCTACCTAATGGGCTAAGTTTGCCATCTACATCAACCATTTTATCTAATTCATTACTACCACGGGGCAGTGTTAGAGTGGTTTCCCATACAGCCGTTCCATTTTGTAGTTCGTAAGCGGCTAGCTTGCCATTATCAAATCCTGCGACCACATAAGGACCAACGATAATAGGAACGCTTGCGCCATATAAAGAAAGTACAGGTGTTAATTGCTGTTGTTGCCAAATAATATTACCTGTTTTTGTTGCTAGGCCATGCAGTTTGCCATCAATAGTACGAAATATTATGCGTCCATTTTTTGCAATGGATAGACTAAGAATTTCAGTGTTTAAATGCTTAATCCATAATGTTTTGCCTGTCTTTTCATTAAGAGCGAGGGCATTACCATGGTCTGTTCCTAAAAAAACAACCCCATTGCCACCATTGACCCCCCCACTGATTTTTTCGCTAATAGATTGATGCCAAAGGGGCTTACCCGTTACTTTATCCCACGCGCTAATTTTTTTACCACCTGCAACAATAACGGCGTTGTTAGTTAGATAAGGGTGAATTTTACTATTTGCAGAGACACTATCGGTTTGTACTTTCCACTGTGTTTTAACAGTAAGACTAGAGCTAATATCTTTAAGTTTTTTAAGTGGAGTAATGGCTTCTTGCTGTGAAAAAAGCTGACTACCTGCATTTTGTCCGCTACATCCTTGCAAGCTGAACAATAGAATAATTGTCCATAAAACAGATTGTACGGGTAGTCTTTTTTTCACCTTTTTTATGCTCCTTCTCCAAGATTACTACGCTTCATTTTTAAGAACTTTACTGAATCCCCACCTGCACTGAGAATAGCACGATCATAAGATTGCCTCGCTTGATCAAGCTCTTTTTTTGCTAAATGCAAATCTCCTTTTAGCTCTTCAACCAGCGAGGTATAGGCAGAAGGTAGTGTTTTATTAAGTAAGTTGCTGGCTTGATCTAATTCACCTTCTGTAATCAGCATACGCGCTAAACGCAAGGTAGCAATGCGTGAAATATTCACTTCCTTAGAGTTTGTGGCATTACGCAATGCTGCAATAGCAGATTCACTGTCTTTTGCATCTTTTGCCTTTTCCAAGAATGCAAAAGCAGCATAAGGCGTTGAGCCATAATCATTAATTAATTTATCAAGAGTCCCTGCTTTGTCAATAGCAGTACCTGTGCTAATTTTTGAAAAAAGAGCAGATGCTTCTTCTGATTGTGTCACTTGATAGGCCTGCCACTGTTGCCAGCCAAAGGTACCTGCAATAGCCAAAGCAATACCAGCTAAAACAGAACTACCATTGTCTTTCCACCATTGTTTTATTTCTTCTGCTTTTTCTTCATCTGTTTTTAAGCCAGTCATTAAATCGGTCATATGCTTCCCCTTGATATTATGTCAGTATATTTTTTTGAATGAAGTTATTTAATTCGTGCTGTGAAAGAGTGAGTTGTTCAGTACGATGACGCAATGCTTTTATGGTAATACTGTTTTCTTCAATTTCACGATCACCGAGGATAATAGCATATTCTGCTCCTGATTTATCAGCACGCTTTATTTGTGCTTTAAGGCTTCCTGCGGCTAGATTGCATTGTAAAGACAGGTGAGCATGAGTATCACGTAGCGTCTCGGCAAGTTTTACTCCTGCTATTTGTGCCTCTTCTCCTGCTAATATAAGATAAATATGTGGTTTTAATGCAGGCGTTTGGATTTTTTGAGATTCCATCAATAATAATAAACGCTCTAAACCAATGCCAAAGCCGCAGGCTGGAGTTTCTCGACCACCGAGTTGTTTGACCAGTCCATCATAACGCCCCCCTGCACAGATTGTCCCTTGTGCGCCTAGCTCCTCTGTTACCCATTCAAAGACAGTGCGATTATAATAATCAATGCCACGTACCAGACGTGGATTAATTTCATAGTCTATTTCTAAACTATCTAAACGAGCGCGTAATCCTTCAAAATGTTGTTTAGATTCTTGATCTAAATACTCGATTAGATTTGGCGCTGCTGCGACAAGATCTTTTAAATTAGGATTTTTTGTATCTAAAATACGCAATGGATTTTTATGTAAACGGTGCTGCGAATCTTCATCTAATTGATCATAATGTGCAGAAAAATAGTCAATGAGCACCTTACGGTATTGTTGACGCGCCTCATCACTGCCGAGTGTATTTAATTGCAGTTTAATATTTTTAAGACCTAATTGTTTCCACAGGCGCGCAGCAAGGACAATGACCTCAGCATCAATATCAGGGGTTGCGACACCATAGGTTTCTATACCTGCCTGATAAAATTGACGATAACGTCCTTTTTGTGGACGCTCATGGCGAAACATAGCCCCTGTATACCAAATACGTTGTTGCTGATTATGCAGTAAACCATGTTGAATACCTGCACGTACACAGCTTGCTGTCCCTTCGGGGCGCATGGATAAGCTATCACCATTACGATCTGTAAAGGTATACATTTCCTTTTCCACAATATCTGTTACTTCGCCAATGCCACGCGAAAATAATTCGGTCGGTTCAATAATGGGAGTGCGGAGTTCTCGATAGCCGTAACTATTAAATAATCTACGAATTGTTGTTTCTAAATATTGCCAAGAAGCAGATTGTGAGGGAAGAATATCGTGCATCCCTCGTATTGATTGGATATTTTTTGCCATAAGTTATTTATTCTATTTTGAAAGTAGCGACACTTCCTACCGTATATTTTGTGATATCTAGACGTGTTCCTTCAACGTAAATTTCAATACCTTTCGCCTTTCCAATACGAAAGGTAAGCGGTGTTTTTAGTCTAAGTTTCTTTTCAGTACCTGCAGGCGAGAGAGCCTCGAAAACAGTCTTTCGTTTATTATCTCTAATTCTCATCCAAACTTCTTTTTTAAACACAAACCTTAATTTTGTACCTTCTTTATTTTCTTTGGTATTTTTTTCAGGATCCTCTGTCTCTTTTGCTTCAGCTATATTTTTTTCATCTGTAGCGTCTGGATTATCTTTTTGCTCTTTATCTAGGGTGCTATCTTTAGCTTGTTTCGATGCTGTCTCAGATAATGCCACCGAATCAGAGTTTTTAGTAGCTGTCCCCGAATCCTTAGGAGGCTTTTCTGCTTCATATCCAGGTAGAGGCTCGGGTTTTTCGATTTGATTAGCCATCGAAAGATCTTTATTATAATTTTTCTGAGCCGTCTGTTTGGAAAATCCAATCCATGTCTCACTGATCCAACTATTCACAGCAGGTATCATGCTAAGAGCTGCTAAAGAAACCAATAATAAAGCAATTAATCCTAGCCGTAGTGTTGTTGCGGAAATGGGGGGTTTGGCTAAATTGTCAGTATTGGGTTTGAAATGGTATTCTAAATCTTGTGGAGCCACGCCACGTTGAGCCTCATAAAGCTCAATAATTTCTTTAGAGTCAATTTCTGCAAATTTAGCATAACTGCGTAGATAGCCTCGAATATAAGGGGACTCAGGCAGTCTGTCAAAATCCTCATCCTCTAATGCTTGAATGATTGCTGGAGATAAACAAAGTGCTTCAGCTACCTCATAAATATCGTATCCATTTTGTTCTCTATAGCTTTTTAAAAGTGAACCGAGTTTCCCTTCAATTTTTTCCTTAGTTTGCTGCTCTGCTTCTACTTTTGTCTCTGACATTATCCGTAAGCCTTAGTCTATCCGTGTTAGTGGTATGGATTTTTATAACGATACAAGCAAGTTCTAAGTTAATCAATCTATACAATATAGATTGATTGACTACTTAAAACTTCCTGATCAGTTTATTTAGAGAATAAATGAAGTTTCTTTTCTAAACAACGATCAGCTTTATCTGTATTTCCCAATTGTGTATTAATTTGAGTACATAATGCTAATGATTCTACTGAAGGTAAATTATTATCATCATATCGTAATAAAAATGCCTGCGCTTTTGCAAAACTACCTTGATCATAGTTTAATTTTGCCATTTCGAATAGAGCAGAGCCGAAATTAGTCTTTTTGCTCAACGCCTTGCGGAAATATTGTTCAGCTTTTATGTCATTTTGCATTTTTCGTGAGCATATACCAGCGTTGGTATAAGCAAATTCAGGTGTTTTATAAAAGGGACTTTTTGATGCAAGCTCAAATTGTTTCAGCGCCTCATCATAGTGGCCTGTTTGACAAAGATGGGAACCATAATTATTGAGTAGACTAGGGTCTTTATGATTTATTTTAACTGCTTTTTTAAAATATCTAGTGGCAGCATCCATATCACCTATTTTTTGTTTTAATAAGGCATAGGAATGATTGACTTTGCTCGAATTTGGATCTTGTTTTAAAGCCTTTTCTAATTTCTGATTAGCCAATGTTAGCCGACCCATTTGCAAATATTTAGCACCTAATTCGGCGTTGTAACGTGCTGCACTGTTTTTATCTGCCTTTTTGCTTTGTGAGCTACAGCCACTCAACAAACCAAGTGAGGTGCTGAAAACAAGTAGTAGTAGCATCACTCTAAGAAAATTATTTATTATTATTTTTATTGCCAACATGATATTTTAAGTCTCTTTTTCTATACGCAAAAAATGAATTTCACGACGGCTACGATCATTAACTTCTCCTGCGAGCTGTCCACAAGCCGCATCGATATCATCACCGCGTGTTCTTCTAGTAACCACAATTAATCCAGATGCAATAAGAATATCCCTAAACTGATTGATTCGTTTTGTAGGTGAGCGTTTGTAGCGTGTGTCAGGAAAAGGATTGAATGGGATTAAATTAACCTTGCAAGGAACACCTTTAAGTGTATAAATTAATTCTCGTGCATTTTGATCACTATCATTAACCCCATCTAGCATCACATACTCAATCGTAATACGTTCTCTTGCTGCTTTACCTTTCATAAAGCGTTTACAAGAATCCATTAGCATTTTAATCGGATATTTTTTATTAATAGGAACCAGTTTGTCGCGCAGTTGATCATTGCCCGCGTGCAATGATAGCGCAAGTGATACATCAACTTCATCCCGTAAACGATCAAGTGCAGGTACAACACCCGAGGTACTGAGTGTGACCCGACGTTTGCTAAGCCCATAAGCGTTGTCGTCTAGCATTAATTTCATTGCATCAATAACAGGCTTAAAATTCAATAATGGCTCTCCCATCCCCATCATAACCACATTGCTGATCACACGTTCACCGCCTGCTTTGGGTTGTAAGCTACGTTTAGCCGCCCAGAGTTGTCCAATAATTTCCGCTACTGTTAAATTACGGTTAAACCCTTGTCGTGCCGTTGAACAAAAAGTGCAATCTAAGGCACAGCCAACCTGTGATGAGACACATAATGTCCCACGGTCTTTTTCAGGAATAAAGACCGTTTCAATACAATTACCATCCTCAAGACGCAATAACCATTTATGTGTACCATCGGATGACGCTTTATCAAGAACGACTTCTGGAGCGCGAATTTCTGCAAATTTTTGCAACTCATGGCGCAATGCCTTACTGACATTGGTCATCTGATCAAAATCATCAACACAATATTGATGCATCCATTTTATAATTTGTGTTGCCCTAAATGGCTTCTCCCCTTTTTCAATAAAAAAATCTTTTAGTTTTTCAGTAGTAAAATCCAGAAGATTCACTTTTTGTTGTTGCTTTATATTTGTATTGCTCATGGCAGGCATAATGTATAGGGAAAAACATTGCATTTTAACAGCGATAGCCTACAAGTCATCTTTAATTTACTGATGTTACACAACCTCGGATATTAAAATCTGCAACTCTTTAAAAGCTATCTGTATAGCTTTGATACACATTTTTTGGATATTTCCAAACAAAAGACCTCAGTACTTTTAAGCAATGAGGTCTTTTATTGACACTATGAACATCTGTCTTGCCTATCGGCATTGGAAAAAGATAAATCTTTCACTCCATTCGGTAAAGGATGCCTTATTTTTATTTATTTTCATTAATAAAAGATGATTTTACATAGGGGTTGTGTCGGTAGCGGTTTTTTAGAGCATAAAATACTCTTTTGGCTTCTGCTTTAGTGCTATATGGACCAATTTGAACACGATATAAGGTTTGCCCGTTACGTTGAATACTGTTTTGAATAACGGGATAACCATCTGCTACAAAAGCATTTTTGATTCTATCCGTTTTCGCTTCACTAATGCTTGCTGTTAATTGTACAACAAATCCTTTTTGAGCTGAGTTTTTTGGTGTATTTACAGTGTCTGTTGTATAGCTTGTATCATTACTATAGCTTACTTCTGGAATATTAGTGTTATTACTGTAGTCTACTTCTGAATTAATATTACTATTGCCTCCAGAGTAAGTGTATCCATCTGTATTACTGGTATTCGTATTACTGGTATTTGTACTGGTCGTGTTTGTGCTAGTGGTATTAGTATTATAGCCCCCTGTTGCTGTGTTACGGTCATCTGTCACAGGATTAGTGCTACAAGCTACCATTGTTGTGGATAAAATAGTGATAAAAAACAATCGATTAAGATTCGATTTCATATTGATTCCTTTTGATATTTTAATTATTTTTATTAGTTATTCTTTATATCTTATAGGCTAAAACAGCAAGAATCTTAGGCGGAAGAGACTTAGAAGAAGTTTGAGTGTAACCTTTGATTCTTGCTGATAGTAGGGGTTATTATTCATAACCCCTAGAGGTGCAGGTCATTATAAATCACCGCACAGAGGGTCAGAGCTGAACAGTTAGAAAAAGTTCCTAAAAATATAAATTTTTTTTATTGTGTGGTTAATAAATATAGGAAGAAAGCATTATCGATGCCCTTTATACTGCCTTTTTTATTATTTGCTAGAGATATCAGCGTGAAACCTTTTCTGTTTAAAAATATTTGTTGGGGCAACTGGTTGTTTTTCATTATTGTTACCTTTTTATTTGTGATTAGCCTATTAAGTGCCTGTGGCAACAAGGCGGCTCTTTATCTTCCTGATAAACCCTCTAAAATAACAAAGACTAAAGACTAAAAAACCTAATCATAATCTTTC
>Ga0256832_1001647_pt1 | contig 15231 bp, 14 predicted proteins | sample 134614metaG_FD_190534 | JGI IMG/M metagenome (GOLD analysis project Ga0256832, IMG submission 190534) | Hydrothermal vent microbial communities from Lau Basin, Pacific Ocean - 134-614 | ecosystem: Environmental > Aquatic > Marine > Hydrothermal vents | place: Pacific Ocean: Lau Basin | collected...
TCCCCTTCGCCCGTGCTCCAGCGCCGAGAGATAGGCCGCGCTCACCCCCAGCGCCGCCGCCAGCGCCTTCAGGCTCATGCCGCGCTGTTCGCGCAGCGCCCGCACCCGTTCACCGAAAGGAGTCATACCAATCTGCGCAAAGGTTGACCGGTGAAACCGCCCCGCGCCCCTCAGGCCCTTGTTTTTCATAATTTGGGGGTTGGGTGGGGGCGCGGGACGGTGGGTGGTTCTTTATGCATCTTGGTATCATGGCGCGCTCGCGCGTTTCCCGTTCCTCATTCCCGCGGCCACAGCCCCTGTTCCACCAGTTGCCGGCGCACCGCGACGAAGGCGGCGATCACCGCGTCCACCTCCTCTTCCGTGTGCGCGGCGGAAACCGAACAGCGCATCAGCGAGAGCTTGTTCGGCGTGCCCGGCGGCAACGCCAGGTTCACATAGACGCCGGCCTGCAACAGGCCGTTCCACATGGCCACCGCCGCCTTCTCGTCCGGGCAGATGACCGCCACCACCGGCGAAATCTCGTCCACGCCAAGGGTGAACCCCTCCGCCTTCAGCCCCGCATGCAGGCGCTCGGAGAGGGTGCGCAGCCACGCCCGCCGTTCGGGCTGTTCGCGGATGATCTTGAGCGCGCACAGGGCGGCGGCGATGGAGGCCGGCGCCGGGGCGGCGGTGAACATGTAGGGCCGCGCGGTATAGCGCAGCACCTCGAAGTCGGGATGATCGCTCACCGCATAGCCGCCGATGCCGCCCAGCGACTTGGAGAAGGTGCCGACGATGAAGTCCACATCCTCTTCCACTCCTTCCCGCTCGGCCAGCCCACGGCCCTTCTCGCCCAGCACGCCGAAGGAATGGGCCTCGTCCACCAGCAGCTGGAAGTCATGCTCCCGTTTCAGCGCCACGAAATCGCGCAGCGGCGCGGTGTCGCCCAGCATGGAATAGATGCCTTCCAGGATCACCAGCCGCCCGCCCTTGCCCGGGTCGTGCCGCGCCAGGCGCTTCGCCAGATGGTCCGGGTCGTTGTGGCGGAACAGCACCACCTTCGCCCCCGACAGGCGGCACCCGTCGAAGATGGAGGCATGCGAATCGGCATCGATGAAAATGGTGTCGTCCGGCCCGCACAGGCCGGCGATCATGCCCAGATTGGCCTGAAAGCCGGTGGAGAACACCATGCAGTGCCGCCGTCCCATGAATTCGGCCAGCGCCCGCTCCATCTGCCCGTGCAGCGAATAGGTGCCGTTGGCGATGCGCGAGCCGGTGGTGCCGGTGCCGAATTCCTCCATCGCCTTCTGCCCGGCGCGGATGCATTCCGGCTCGAAGGTGACGCCCATGTAGTTGTTGGTGCCGGCGAGGATGATCTCGCGCCCGCCGATGATGGCCCGCGTCGGCGAGAGGATGCGGTCGTTCACCAGCCCCACGGCATCCACGCCGATGCTCGCCAGCAAGTCGTGGCGCTCCTTCGCCGCGCGATATTTCTCCAGCAGATCCACCATGCACTCCTTTCCTCGCTCACGCTGGCGCATTCAGGCCCCGACGCGCTCCGCCACCAGATCGACCAGTTGCGCGATGGTGCGCACGTCGGACAGTTCGTTCAGCGAAATGTCCACGTCGAAGGCGTCCTCCACCTCCATGACGAAATTCAGCACATCGGCCGAATCGATGTTCAGATCGGCGGCGATGTCGGTTTCCGGCGTCAGCTCCACGCCGTCCTTGTTGTAGCCCGCCAGCAGATCGCGGATGGTGGCTTCCACCTGTTGCCTGTCCACGCTCATTCCTTCCTCTCCGTCTTCGCCACCGGGGCCAGCCGCCGCGCCGGCAGCCGCCCTTGCGCGCACCAGTATTGCAGCGTGTCGGGAAAACCCTGAGCAAATTGCAGCGCCGGTGTCCAGTCCAGCCGCTCCTGCACCTTCGGCGAGCGCGCCACCCAGTCGTGATGATACAGCTCGTTCACCTTCTCGCGGTTCAGCATGAAGGCCCGGCCCAGCACGCCGGCCAGCGCCTCCGCCGCCGTGCCCGCCGCCGCCACCAGCGGCCGCGGCAGGCAATGCAGCCGCACCGGCCGCTTCAGCGCCGCCGCCGCCACCGCCGCCAGATCGTCCCAGGAATAGCCGCCATCACGCCCATCGTCGATCTCCAGCACCTCGCCGCCGGCCACCTCCGATGTGGCCAGCCGCATGAGCGCCTCGGCGAGGTCGCGCACATGCAGCAGCGAAAAGCGCATGTCCCTGCGCCCCGGCACCAGCCCCCGCCGCCTGGAGAGCTGATCGATCAGCCCCAGGGTGGCTTCGTCGCCGGGGCCATAGACGGCCGGCGGGCGCACCACCACCACCTGACCGCCCAGCGCCGTCAGCGCCGCCTCCTCGCCGGCGCGCTTGGAGCGGGCATAGGACGACAGCGCCGGCTCGCGCGCCGCCAGCGACGAGACATGCACCACGCGCGGCACGCCCCGCCGCGCCGCCTCCAGCATCAGCCGCTCCGTGGCCTCGGCGTTGACCTCGAAGAATTCCCGCCGCTGGCGCGCCTTCACCAGCCCCGCCACGTGCACCAGCGCATCGGCGCCCGCAAGCAGACTGTCCAGCGCACTCGCGTCCCGCAGATCGCCGGCGACGATCTCCAGCCTCCCCGTCTTCGCCGCTTCCCGCAACCGCTGCGGCTGGCGTGCCAGCGCCCGCACCGTGTGGCCGCGCTCCAACAGGCGGCGCAGCAGGTGGCCGCCGACGAAGCCGGTGGCGCCGGTCAGCGCAATGGTTTTTGCGTGCTGCGGCATGCGCGAACCTCCCGCCCCGCTTTTATGCGTGGCGGACGCAAACCGCAAATGACAGCATGTTTCCAATGGAAAAGGTTTACGGCGCCATCGGCCCCGTCAGTTCTTCTTCTCCGGCAGGGGCGGCAGAGGCAGCACCTCGATGCCCTCCTCGCGCAGCGCGCGCACCTCCTCGCCGCTGGCCTCGCCCCAGATGGGCTTCGCGTCATCCTCCTCCGCGCGCTTGCGCGCCTCTTCCGGAAAGCGCCGGCCGACATATTCCGCCTCGCGCCGCACATGCTCGTGCAGCGCCCGCACCATGGCGCGCAGTTTCGCCGTTTCCGCGGCCAATCCCGCTTTTCCGCTTTTCGCGGCGGTCACGGAAGGAGCCATGAGTTGCTTTTCCACCCGCGAGCAACCACACACGGGGCAGGCCACCAGCCCCGCCGCCACCTGTTCGTCGAAGCTCGCGGAATCGGAAAACCAGGCGTCGAACAGGTGCCCTTCCGCGCAAACCAGATCGTAGCGAATCATGCCATCCGTCGCGGTTTCAACACGGCCTTCGGCACGATCCTACAGGATATCGGCCTCTCCCTGCAAACGCCGGAGTCGGCGGCGCAAATCGTCGATCTCGTCGAGCAGGTCAAGCACCAGCGCCAGCGCCTCCGGCTCCAGCAGGAAGTCCTGCGCCAGCCGTTCGGCCCGCTTCAACCGCATTACCGCCGAACCGGCGAATCGCCAATCACGGGCGCCGCGACCGCTCACCGGTTCGATCAGGCCGATTTCCACGTATTCCACCAGCGTCTCCGCCGGCACGCCGGAAAGCGCCGCCAGCTCCAGGAGTGAACAGGCGGGCCGCTCCTCGATGAGTTCGCCCATCAGGGGCGCGATGTCATGCCTGCGCCGCGTCATGGCCTCACACCCTCATGCCTGCGCGCGGATCGAACGCCGCGAACCGTTTTTTCATGTCCTCATAGAATGCCTTGGCCTCCGCCGTGTCCGCCGGCGGCAGCACCACTTTCAGCACCACATAGAGATCGCCCGGCGTCCTGCCCGGCAGGCCCTTTCCCTTCAGCCGCAGCTTGCGCCCGCACTGCGATCCGGCGGGGATCTTCATCTCCACCGCGCCGACGGGCAGCGGCACCGTCACCTTCGCCCCCAGCGCCGCCTCCCACGGCGCCACCGGCAGATCGACATGGATGTCGCGCCCGTCCACCCGGAAGCGCGAATCGGGCCGGAAGGAAACCTCCAGATACAGATCGCCCGGCGGGCCGCCGTTCAGCCCCGGCGCGCCCTGCCCCTTCAGGCGGATGTGCTGGCCCTCGCGCACGCCCTTGGGGATGCGCACGGTCAGCGTTTTCGTTTTCGTCCGCACGCTGCCGTCGGGCTGTTGCTCCGGCACCTGCAGGGTGATGGTGCGCTCCGCGCCGGTGTAGGCATCGGCCAGGTCGATGGTCAGACGGGCGTGGATGTCCTCGCCCTTCACCCGCATGCCGCCCCCACCGCCGGTGGAAAAACGAAAGCTGCGAAAACCGCCGCCGCTTCCGCCGCCGCCCATGGCGCCGAACAGGGTCTCGAAGAAATCGGAAAAGCCGCCCGCGTCGCCAAAGCCGAACCCTTCCGCACCCGCATGCCCGCCGCCTGCGCCGGCGCGGCCGAAGCCGAACTGTTCCTCCCAGCCCGGCGGCGGGCGGAACTGCTGGCCGGCCTTCCAGTTCGGCCCCAGCGCGTCATAGGCCTTGCGCTTCTCCTCGTCGGAGAGCACCTCGTAGGCCTCCTGTATCTCCTTGAATTTCTCCTCGGCGTCCGGCGCCTTGTTGAGGTCGGGATGATACTTGCGCGCCAGCTTGCGATAGGCGCGCTTGATCTCGTCCTTGCCGGCGCCGCGCTCGACACCGAGGATCTTGTAATAGTCCTTGAATTCCATCTGATCACCCGCTGATCTTCCGCCGCGAACGCGGCCACGCGCCCTTTCAGATGGTTAGCCGCGCAAGGTCTGTCAACGCATCACGAAAAACGCCGGTGGCCACAACGACCACCGGCACGAATTGCACTCCGTCTCCCCGGCGAAAGCCGGCGTGACGGGAAGATGTGACCACGACCGGTCGGGCGCCGGCGCGGCTCAGCCCTCCTGCTTCTGCGTCAGGTCTTCGCCGGTTTCCTGGTCCACCGCCTTCATCGACAGGCGCACCTTGCCGCGCTGGTCGATGGCCAGCAGCTTCACCTTCACCACGTCGCCTTCCTTGACCACGTCGGTCACCTTGGCCACCCGGCGCGGCGCCAGCTCGGAGATGTGCACCAGGCCATCCTTGGCGCCGAAGAAATTCACGAAGGCGCCGAAGTCCACCACCTTCACCACCTTGCCTTCGTAAATCTTGCCCACTTCCGGCTCTTCGGTCAGGCCCTTGATCCATTCGATGGCCTTGGCGATGGCCTCGCGGTCGGTGGAGGCGACCTTGATGGTGCCATCGTCGGCGATGTCGATCTTCGCCCCGGTCTTTTCCACGATCTCGCGCACCACCTTGCCGCCCGGCCCGATCACGTCGCGGATCTTCGCCACCGGCACGGTGATGACCTCGATCCGTGGCGCCCGCTCCGTCAGTTCGGGGCGGGAGGTTTCCAGCGCCTTCTTCATCTCATTGAGAATATGGGCGCGGCCGGCCTTGGCCTGCTGCAGCGCGGTGCGCATGATCTCCTCGGTGATGCCGGTGACCTTGATGTCCATCTGCAAGGACGTGATGCCCTCCTCGGTGCCGGCCACCTTGAAGTCCATGTCGCCCAGGTGATCCTCGTCGCCCAGGATGTCGGAGAGCACCGCGAAACGCTCGCCCTCCAGGATCAGCCCCATGGCGATGCCCGAAACCGGGCGCTTGATGGGCACGCCGGCGTCCATCAGCGACAGCGACGCGCCGCACACCGTGGCCATGGAGGACGAGCCGTTGGATTCGGTGATCTCCGAAACCACGCGCACCGTGTAGGGGAACTGCGTTGAATCCGGCATCACCGGATGAATGGCCCGCCAGGCCAGCTTGCCATGCCCGATCTCGCGCCGCCCGGTGAAGCCCACGCGCCCCACCTCGCCGACGGAGAACGGCGGGAAGTTGTAATGCAGCATGAAGTTCTGGCGGTAGGTGCCCTCCAGCGCATCGACGAACTGCTCGTCCTCGCCGGTGCCCAGCGTGGTCACCACCAGCGCCTGCGTCTCGCCGCGGGTGAACAGCGCCGAGCCATGGGTGCGCGGCAGCACGCCCACTTCCGACACGATGGGCCGCACCTCGTCCAGCTTGCGCCCGTCGATGCGCGTGCCGGTGTCGAGAATCCGGCCCCGGACGATTTCCTTCTCCACCTTCTTGAAGGCTTCCTTCACCAGCCCCGGCTCGCACTCGCCGGCCTCGGCCTGCTCTTCCGGGCACAGCGCCTCCAGCACCTTTTCGCGCACGGCGTCCACGGCGTCATGACGCGCCATTTTCTCCGGGATCGCATAGGCCTGCTTCAGGTCGTCCTCCGCCAGCTCCTTCACCTTCGCCACCAGCTCGGAGATGTCCTTCTTCTCCACCTCGCGCGGCGGCCTGGCGGTCTGCGCGGCCAGCTCCTCGATGGCGGCGATGACGGGCTGGAACTGCTCGTGTCCGAACATCACCGCGCCCAGCATGTCGTCCTCGGACAGCTCCTGCGCCTCCGATTCCACCATCAGCACGGCGTCCTTCGTGCCCGCCACAACCAGGTCGAGCTTGCTGTCCTCCATGTCCTCGATCATCGGGTTGAGAACAAAGGCGCCCTCGATCAGCCCGACGCGGGCGGCGCCGATGGGCCCCTTGAACGGCAGGTTGGCGATGGCCAGCGCGGCGGAGGTCGCCACCATGGCCACGATGTCCGGATCGTTTTCCAGATCGTGCGACAGCACGGTGGCGATGACCTGCGTCTCCACCTTGAAGTCCGGGTCGAACAGCGGCCGGATGGGCCGGTCGATGAGCCGCGACACCAGCGTTTCCTTCTCGCTGGGCCGGCCCTCGCGCTTGAGATAACCGCCGGGGATCTTGCCCGCGGCATAGGTCTTTTCCTGGTAGTTCACGGTGAGCGGAAAGAAATCCAGCCCCGGACGCGGGTGCTTTTCCGCCACCACGGTGGCCAGCACGGTGGTTTCGCCATAGGTGGCGACCACCGCGCCGTCCGCCTGCCGGGCCACGTGGCCCGTTTCCAGCTTGAGCGGGCGTCCGCCCCACTCGATTTCCACGGTCTTTATGTCGAACATGGTTCTTGCTTCTCTTCCAGCTTGTGTTGGGCGGGGGCCTTCCCCCGCTGGCTGACCGCCTGGATTGCTTGCTCCCTCATCCTGCTTGCGGCGGTCTGGCCATTTGCCGGGGCCGGGGCCTTGCGGGAAAGCCCCGGCGCAGACAAGCAAGATGCGGACATGCGATGGGCGATGCGCCTTCCGCTTAGCGGCGCAGGCCCAGCTTCTTGATCAGATCCTGATAACGGCTTTCGTCCTTGCGCTTGAGATAGTCAAGCAGCTTGCGCCGCTGCGAAACCAGCTTCAGCAGGCCGCGGCGGGAATGGTTGTCCTTGTGGTGCTGCTTGAAATGGTCGGTCAGGTTGTTGATGCGTTCGGTGAGAATGGCCACCTGCACCTCCGGCGAGCCGGTGTCGCCCTCCGAACGGGCGAATTCCCTGATCAGTTCCTGCTTGCGCTCTGGCGTGATCGACATCGGTTTCCATCTCCTCGTTCAAGGTTGTCTCCAGAAGAAGGACGGAGGCAACTTCGCACCGGCCCTCTTCCCCTCACGGCCTCGTGGCCCCACAATTGGGAGGCCGGGAGGGGGAGAGGGCCGGTGCCGCCTCTCCTTCAAGAACCCGCCGCCCCTTGACTAACCGTTCAGGTTGAACACCCTCTTCGGCTTCAGCATGCCGGCCTCGACCGTGCCCAGCGCCACCGGACGCCCTTTCCAGATAACGAGCACGGTTTCCTCCGCCACCGGGGCGTCGGCCCCGCGCAGCAGAACGGCCTGGCCGGAAGCGATGCGGGCGGCCTGCTGCTGATCGACGGCCAGCGCCGGGATGTCGGCCAGCGCGGTCGTGATCGGCAGCAACACGGCGTCCAGCGCCGTGCGGTCGGCGTCCTTATGGCGCAATTCCTCCAGCTTTTCCAGTGTTATTGCCTTGTCGATGGTAAACGGCCCCACGGCGGTGCGTTCAAGCTGCGCGATGTGGCCCAGGCAGCCAAGCTCCCGCCCCATGTCGCGCGCCAGCGCCCGCACATAGGCGCCCTTGCCGGTGACGGCCTCGAACACCGCCGTGTCGGCGTCGGGCATGTCCACCAGCTTCAGGTCGTATATCATCACCTCGCGCGGCGCCAGCTCCACCGCCTCGCCGTCGCGCGCCAGGTCATAGGCGCGTTCACCCTTCACCTTGATGGCCGAGAAGGTCGGCGGCACCTGCATGATGGCGCCGGTATGGGCCGGCAGCAGCGCCTCGATATCCTCGCGCGTGGGGCGCGCATCGGAGGTTTTCACCACCTCGCCCTCGGCGTCGTCGGTGCTGCGCTCCTCGCCCCAGCGCACCGTGAAGCGGTAGGTCTTGGCGCTGTCCATGGCGAACTGCACCGTCTTGGTGGCTTCGCCGAAAGCGATGGGCAACACGCCCGTGGCCAACGGGTCCAGCGTGCCGCCATGGCCCACCTTCCGCGCGTTGAACAGCCTTTTCACCACGTTCACCGCTTCCGTGGAAGTCATGTCCAGCGGCTTGTTCAGCACCAGCCAGCCATGCACCGGCCGTCCGCGCCTCTTTCCTCGTCTGCGTGCCATGTCCGTTCGTCCGTCAATCGTTTTCATCGCGCCGCGCCTGGCGCAGCAACTCGTCGATGTGCGCGCCGTAGTCCGCCGCCGTGTCGAGCCGGAAATGCAGCCGCGGCATGAACTTCAAACCTCTCAACGCCGGCGCGATGACGGCGCGAATGCGTCCGGCGTTCTCGTTCAGCATCTCCGCCAGTCCTTCCTTCTGCGTCGCCAGCAGCGGCCGCACGTAGACGGTGGCCTGCTTCAGGTCGGGCGAGATGTCCACGTCCGTCACCGAGACGCCTGCGAGATCCAGCCCTGGCTCGTCGATGCGGCGCATGACGAAGGCCTCGCCCAGCGCCTCGCGAATGAGTTTCGCCACCCGCAACTGCCGTTGCGACGGCGGTTTGCGTCCTCTGCTCATGTTCCCCAACGTTTCAATGAACCGTCATCCCCGCGAAGGCGGGGATCCATGAACCTGCTTCCGATTTGAGTGGATTCCCGCCTTCGCGGGAATGACGACATGGTTCACCCGTTGCACGCGAACATCACAGGCTGCGCTCGATCTTCTCGACCTGGTAGCACTCCACCACGTCGCCCTTCTTGATGTCCTGGAAGTTCTCGAAGGCCATGCCGCATTCCTGCCCGGCGGGCACTTCCTCCACCTCGTCCTTGAAGCGCTTCAGCGAGGTCAGCTTGCCTTCGTAGATGACCACGTTGTCGCGGATGAGCCGCACGCCGGCGCCGCGGCGCACCACGCCTTCGGTCACCCGGCAGCCGGCCACCCTGCCCACGCCGGAAACCTTGAACACTTCCAGCACCTCCGCGTTGCCCAGGTGCGTTTCGCGGATCTCCGGCTCCAGCAGGCCGGACATGGCGGCCTTGATGTCGTCCACCAGGTCGTAGATGATATTGTAATAGCGGATTTCGATGCCCTCGCGCTCGGCCAGCTCGCGCGCCTTGCGGTCGGCGCGCACGTTGAAGCCGAGAATGACCGCCCCGGTGGCCGAAGCCAGCTGCACGTCGGATTCGGAGATGCCACCCACGCCATAGTGCACGATGCGCGCGCGCACCTCCTCGTTGCCCAGCTTCTCCAGCGCCTGCACGATGGCCTCCGCCGAGCCTTGCACGTCCGCCTTCACCAGCACGGGAAACTCCTTCAGCTCCCCTTCCTTCATCTGGTTCATCAGCTGCTCCAGCGAGGCCTTGCGCATGGCCGCGCCCCTCGCCTCGCGCTTCTTGCGCTCGCGATATTCGGCGATCTCCCGTGCGCGAGCCTCCGTCTCCACCACGTGCAGCTTGTCTCCGGCCTCCGGCACGCCATGAAAGCCCAGGATTTCCACCGGGGTGCTGGGGCCGGCCTCCTTCACCCGCTGGCCCAGGTCGTTGATGAGCGCGCGCACCCGGCCCCAGGCGGCGCCGGCCACCACGATGTCGCCCACCTTGAGCGTGCCGCGCTGCACCAGCACCGTGGCCACCGGCCCGCGCCCCTTTTCCAGCTTGGCCTCAATCACGATGCCTTCCGCCGGCCGCTCCGGATTGGCCTTCAGCTCCATCAGTTCGGCCTGCAGGTTGATGGCCTCCAGCAGCTCCGGAATGCCCTGCCCCGTCCTGGCCGAAACCTCCACGTCCTGCACCTCGCCGCCCATGCTCTCCACGAACACCTCGTGCTGCATCAGCTCGGTGCGCACCCGGTTGGGGTCGGCGTCGGGCTTGTCGATCTTGTTGATGGCGACGATGATGGGCACCTCCGCCGCCCGGGCGTGGCTGATGGCCTCCACCGTCTGCGGCTTCACGCCGTCATCGGCGGCCACCACCAGCACCACGATATCCGTGGCCTTGGCGCCACGCGCGCGCATGGACGAGAACGCCTCGTGCCCCGGCGTGTCGAGGAAGGTGATCCTGCCTTCCGCCGTATTCACCTGGTAGGCGCCGATGTGCTGGGTGATGCCGCCGGCTTCCGAGTCCACCACCCGGGTCTGGCGGATGGCGTCCAGCAGCGAGGTCTTGCCGTGGTCCACGTGGCCCATCACGGTGATCACCGGCGGCCGGGGCTTCAGGTCTTCCGGACGGTCTTCCGGGCCTTCCAGCCCTTCCTCCACGTCGGCCTCGGACACGCGCTTGGGCTTGTGGCCGAATTCCATGGCGATCAGCTCGGCGGTATCGGCGTCGATCACGTCGGTGATCTTGTGCATCTGCCCCTGCTGCATCAGGAACTTGATGACGTCCACCGCCCGCTCGGCCATGCGGTTGGCCAGCTCCTGGATGGTGATGGCCTCCGGAATGACCACCTCGCGCGAAACCTTCTCGCGCGGCTGGTCGGAAATGCCCTGCTGCTGCTTCTTCTGCCGCTCCATGCGGCGGCGGAAGGCGGCCAGCGAACGGGCGCGCTCCTCCTCCGTCTCGCCGGAAAGGGCCTTGGCGATGGTGAGTTTTCCGCGGCGCTTCTCGCCCGCGCCCTTCACCGGCCGCGCCGGCTTGTGCTCGCGCTTCTTCTTCGGCTCTTCCTTGGCCTTGGGCCTGGCGGCGGCCTTGGGCGCTTCCGCCTTGGGCTTGGCGCGCTTGCCCTGTTCCTCGGCCTTGCGCCGCGCGGCCTCCTCGGCCTCGCGCTTCGCCGCCTCCTCGGCCAGCTTGCGCTGACGCTCCTCTTCCTCGGCCTTGCGCCGGGCTTCCTCCTCGGCGCGGCGCTTCGCCTCCTCGGCGCGGCGCTTTTCTTCCTCGATGGCCAGTTCCTTGGCCTTCTCGATGGCGCGCAGACGCGCCTCGCGCTCCTCCGGCGTGAGGCCCTTCAGGCTGTCGGCTTCTTCCGGGCGGGGCTGCGCGGGTTTCTTCGGCGCCGCTTTCGGCTTCCTGCCCGCCAGCGGTTTCTCCGGCTCGGGCATCTTCGGCGCCGCCGGCTTTTCCGCCGTCGCACCCCCCTTGCCCGGCGGCGTGATGACGCGCTTGCGCCGGGTTTCCACCACCACCGTCTTGGAGCGGCCATGCCCGATGTTCTGCTTGACGCGGCCCATTTCCAGCGTCGTGCGTTTCAGGCTCAGCGTCGGCTTGCCGCCCTTCTTGTCGGAATCGCTCATCGTCCGTTCTTTTCCATTTCCTCTGGGCGGGAGATGGCGACCGGCTCCACCCGGCCGTTCGTCAGCCCCGCCACCTTGCGGGCCAGTTGCAGGAATTTGTCCGCCAGCCCGCCCGGTTTCATTGCCGCATGTATGACACGCTCGCGGCCAAAAGCCAAACCCAATTCCCGCGAATCGAGCGTTTCCACCAGCATCGCGCCGGGATTCGCCGCCCGCGCCAGCGCCAGCAGCTTGCGCCGCCCGTCTTCGGCGCCATCAACGGCCGCGATCAGCACCGCCACGTCGCCGGCGCGCAGCGCCTCGCGCACCTTGTCGAACCCGGCCACCGCCGCGCCCGCCTTGCGCGCCAGCGACAGCGTGGCGATGGCCGCTTCCTTCAGTTGCGAAACAACGCGCTCGGGCAGACCGTCCGGTGCTTTCACCGGCGCCTTGAAGGCGCGGGAAAAGGCACGGCGCCGCACGGCTTCCTCCAGCGCATCACGCGCCGGCTTCACCCACGCGCCACGTCCCGGAAGATTGCCCTTCAGGTCGAACACCACCTCGCCATCGGGCGACAGCACGAACCGCAGCAGGGCCGCGCGCGGGTGCGTCTCGCGCGTGGCGATGCAGGTGCGCTCCGGCACGTGATCCGTCTTCCTGCCCATGGCGGTTCCGTGTTTTTTCGTTCAGGCGCCGGCCTCACTTGTCGGCCTCGCCGCCTTCATCGGAAACGGCTTCTTCCTGTTCATCCGCTTCTTCCGCCTCCGGCTCGATCAACCCGGCCTTCACCCGCGCATCCATGATCATTTCCTCCGCTTCCTGCGGCGAGAGGTCCTTCGGCGACAGGATGCCCTCGTGGAACACACTTTCGCCGTCCTTGCGCTCGCGCCAGCCCACCAGCTCGTCGGTGGCGCAATAGGCCAGGTCTTCCACCGTCCTGATGCCCTCGCGGCCCAGTTTCACGGCGATCTCCGGCGTCATGTGCGCCACTTCCAGCACCGCGTCCTCCACGCCCAGTTGCTGGCGTTCCTCTTCCAGCGCCGCCGCCTCGCGCTCCAGATATTCACGCGCGCGCGATTGGATTTCCTCGGCGATCTCCTCGTTCAGCCCCTCGATGCCGGCGATTTCCGCCACGTCCACGTAGGCCAGCTCCTCCACCGAGGTGAAGCCTTCAGACGCCAGCAGTTGCGCCAGCATTTCGTCCACGTCCAGCGCCTTCATGAACAGCTCGGTGTTCTCCAGGAACTCCTTCTGGCGCTTTTCGGCCTCTTCCTCCTCGGTCATGATGTCGATGTCCCAGCCCGCCAGCTGCGAGGCCAGACGCACGTTCTGGCCGCGCCGGCCGATGGCCAGAGACTGCTGGTCTTCCGGCACCACCACCTCGATGCGTTTGGCGTCCTCGTCGAGCACGATCTTGGACACCTCCGCCGGCGCCAGGGCGTTGACCACGAACGAGGCCACGTCCGGCGTCCACTGGATGATGTCGATCTTCTCGCCCTGCAGCTCGTTCACCACCGCCTGCACGCGCGAGCCGCGCATGCCCACGCAGGCGCCCACCGGGTCGATGGAGGGATCCAGCGACCGCACGGCGATCTTCGCCCGCGAGCCGGGATCGCGCGCCACCGCCACGATCTCCACCGTGCCGTCATAGATCTCCGGCACCTCCTGGGCGAACAGCCTGGCCATGAATTCGGGCCGCGTGCGCGAGAGGAAGATCTGCGGCCCCTTCTGTTCGCGGCGCACGTCATAGATGTAGGCGCGCACGCGGTCGCCCGGCTGGAAATGCTCGCGCGGCAGCGTCTCGCGCCGCGGGATGACGGCCTCGGCCCGGTTCAGATCGACGATGACATTGCCGAATTCCACCCGCTTGACCACGCCGGAAGCGATCTCGCCGACGCGATCCTTGTATTCGTTGTATTGGCGCTCGCGCTCGGCCTCGCGCACCCGCTGCACGATCACCTGCTTGGCGCTCTGCGCCGCCACCCGGCCGAACTCGATGGGCGGCAGCGGGTCTTTCAGCTCGTCGCCGATCTCCGCGTCCGGCTTGATCTGGCGCGCCTCTTCCAGCGAGATTTCGCGGTGATGATCCTCCACCTCGTCCACCACCGTGCGCACCCGCCACAGCGTCGTCTCGCCCGTCTTCGGGTCGATGTGGGCGCGAATGTCCAGCTCCGCGCCATAACGCGAGCGCGCGGCGCGCTGAATGGCCTCTTCCATGGCCCTGAGCACGACCTGCTTGTCGATGTCCTTCTCGCGCGCCACCGCCTCGGCGATGCGCACCAGTTCCAGCTTGTTGGCGCTCACAGCATCCGTCATGTCTTCACCCCGTGTTGCTTCCGTTATTCCGTTTCTTCCGGCCCTTGCCAGAGCCGGCGTCCCGCACGCTGCCATCCTGCACGCCCTCGCCCTTCCCGGCCCGGCGCGCCGCCTCGTTCATCAACGCATCCGTCATCACCAGCTTCGCCGTGTCGATGTCGGCGAACGGCAGGCCGATGAGCACGTCTGCCGCGCCCTTTTCGCCGCCGGCCTCCTCCGCCGGGATGAACAGCCGCACTTCATCCGTCTCCACGTCGAACCCTTCCAGCACGCCGCGAAAGCGCTTGCGGCCGTCGATCGGCGTGATCATCTCGATCTTCGCAATGTGCCCGGCGTAGCGCTCGAAGTCCTCCGGACGCACCAGGGGGCGCGCAATGCCCGGCGAGGAAATCTCCAGGTTGTAGGAGCCGCGCACCGGGTCTTCCACGTCCAGCAGCGGCGAGACGGCGCGCGAGATGGCCACGCAGTCGTCGATGGCGAGCGTGCCGTCCGGGCGCTCGCACATGATCTGCAAGTCGCGCCCGGCCATGCGCACGCGCACCAGGCGATAGCCCATGGATTCGACGAGCGGCTCCACCAGCCGCGCCACCTCCTCGGCCACGCCCACCTCGCGTTTCAGTCGCCTGTCCTCGTTGCCACTCATGGCGCCCGATTCACCCGTCAACGCGGCCTATCTTCCGGCCCGCTTCCCCACCCGGCCACTCACCCCACGATCTGGGTGGTCGGCTCGGGGAGCGGGCCGGTGCCGCCATATAACAAAAATGGCGGGCCCGTCGCCGGACCCACCCGCCTGTTCGGCCTTCCTTGTCGGAAGGCTATGGGGTTCGCGCCCCCTATATAGTCCGCGCGCCTGGCGGTTGCAAGCACTGATCACGCGGCACCCTTCGCCCGCCGGATGAACTGCTCGATCAGCGCCGGATCCTTGCGCCCGCGCGCCGCTTCCACGCCGGAGGAGACATCCACCATCGGCGCGCCGGTGGCGGCGATGGCGTCGGCCACGTTGTCCGGGCTCAGGCCGCCGGCCAGCATGAACGGCTCCCGCCAGCCGCGCAGCCACGACCAGTCGAAGGCCCTGCCCATGCCGCCGGGCAGGTCCGCCCGGTCGTGCCAGGCATCGAACAGCGGAAAGGCGATGTGCGGCGAAAAGGCGGTTACCTGCTGGAGGTCGTCCGCCCCCTTCAGGCGAAAGGCGCGAATGACCGGACACCCCATCAACCGCCCGATGGCGGCGATGCGCTCCACCGGTTCGTCCCCATGCGCCTGCACATAATCCGGGCGCACCGCCTCGCGAATGGCCTTCAGCAGCGCGTCATCCGCCCGCACCGTCAGCGCCACGATACGCGTGCGCCCG
>Ga0256832_1001648_pt1 | contig 15224 bp, 13 predicted proteins | sample 134614metaG_FD_190534 | JGI IMG/M metagenome (GOLD analysis project Ga0256832, IMG submission 190534) | Hydrothermal vent microbial communities from Lau Basin, Pacific Ocean - 134-614 | ecosystem: Environmental > Aquatic > Marine > Hydrothermal vents | place: Pacific Ocean: Lau Basin | collected...
CCTCGGTTTCAAAGGGAGGATACCCATTTCTTTTCTTTCTCCGGGCTATTATACCGTCTTTGTTCAAGCTGGAGAAAGTGTATACACCGGATATCGCCGTTTTTATGTGGAGTGATTTTTGTAACTTATCCCAAAGCCCCTGTCATCTATTCGTCCTGTCAATGATACACTTTTGAGATAGATAGGAGCCGTTTTTCACAGAAAGAATCAAGAGAAATGCAGACATCTCCATTAGAGCCGTAAAATTCTTTTTGCAGCTCTTTTTTTCATATTATCCCGTTACATAATTCTAAAGGATTTAAAACATTTCAAACCCTTTGTGAGTTGAAAGGTTGTATAAGTAATACCCCATTGGGCGAATTCATTTAGCTTATAAATTCTTAATCGTTATGCATGACATCAGATGGATTGTTATTATAATATTGTTTGTTTCAATGGGACTACCGGCCCAAAAAGCGGTCTTGGACGGATATGTCTTTGAGGACGAAAACCGGGGTTTTCTCGGTCAAGTCGAAATCAAGGCCTACCCCAATTCCTATTCGACCACTCCTATCGCCGAGACCTATTCGGATGCAGAGGGGCATTTTGTCCTGGAGGTTCCGCCCCTCCAACCGGTTTTTATCACAGCCGGGAAACAACTATTTCATACCTTAAAAATGGATACCACGGCACCCGCAGCTGGCCAAAAGTTGTTCTTAAAGTTGCGGTTGATTAGAGAGCCGGGATACATCTTTGAGATGCTCATCGCAAAAGCGACCGATGATCCCAATGCTCCGATGGAATCCATTAAGAATACCCGTATCGAGATCTTCAACAACACTACGGACAAGGAGGAACTGGTTTTGGAAAATTACCCCAAGTCAGAATTCAATTTTACCTTCAAAAAGGGCAACCACTACACCATTATGATAAGAAAAAAGGGTTTTTTGACCCGGAGAATGGAGGCCTATGTCAATGTCCGGGGGTGTATTTTGTGTTTTGACGGGATAGGAAGTATTGAGCCCAATGTCACCGACAATATCAATTCGGATCAGCAACACGGCACCTTGTTATCGACTGTATTGCTCCGTCCAGCCGTAATCGGCAGTTCGTTTAAGATTAGAAATATTCATTATGATTACAATAAGTATTTTATTCGTCCTGATGCCGCAGTGGAACTGGACAAAGTGGTGAAGATGCTCAAAGACAATCCGGCACTGGAAGTCGAACTGGGTTCCCACACCGATGCCCGCGGAAAGGATAGTTATAACATGCGCCTCTCCCAAAAGCGAGCTGAAGCCGCTGTCCAATACATCGTCAAGAAAGGTATCGATGCCAAGCGCATTTCAGCCAAAGGGTATGGAGAAACGCATATCCTCAATCGTTGTAAGAATGGCGTAAATTGTTCGGATAAAGAGCATGAAGTAAATCGCAGGACGGAGATCAAGATCACCGGCATCAACGAAGAAAAAAGCAATTCCTTTAAATCACTCCAACAGATTATTCACGAAGAGAATTTTATGCGCAAAGTAATGGAGGGTGAACCCGAGGTCGTAGAGTATAAAGAAGGGGAGGATATGCCCGAAGACCTCAAAAAGTTTCTGAAGCAAAAAGAGCAAAAACAAGCGGATAAACCATCCACACCGATAGTAAAACCGGATACAATGCCTACGGGGACAAATGGGCCGAAAATGCTAGCAACCATACCTTCTTCTGCACGGATTCCAAGCGATTTTACCGGATATCTATTGTTTTTGGAGTCCAGGGATGATATCATCTCACAGGATGATAAACACTTTAACGGACTGAAATCTATCTTTATTGAGGATGAAGCCGGTTCAGGTAATACTTACCGTTACTATACGGGACCCTTCACGATTTATTCGGAAGCCGTCAGTTATTTGAAGAAGATGAAAAAGAGTTCTACTTTCAAATCCTTGCGGTTGGTGCTATTTAAAAATGGTAAACCTAAACAGTAGTCAAATATTATTACTAACTTGTCACGCGTTAAAGTAAGTGTAAGGGTACACCTTATTATTATTTCTGTTGGATAAAATTTTAATTATGAAAGGGAGAATAGTTTTTTTTCTATTGATTTTGGGAATAGCATGTTCCGGTCCCACAAGGGCCCAACTGCCGGAAAATGTACGGTTTGGATTTAACCTCAATCCGACCTTTACCTGGCTTTCTCCAAGTGTTAACAAAGCAAAGGGAGATGGCATTTTGGTGGGAGCAAAATTGATGACCGTTGCCGAATATTACCTGAGCGAAAATTATGTACTGTATTCCGGTTTTGGATTGTCCTTCAATCAAGGGGGAGCACTCAAATACCGAACCGGAGGAAAGATTCTGACAGGTGATTTTAGCGATAAAATCTATTACAATTTACCGGACGATTCCCGGGTGACCTACAAATTGCAGTATTTGGAGATCCCTTTGGGATTTCGCATGCGCACCAAGGAGTTAGGACATTTCAGATATACATTTCAGTTGCCGGTTTTTACATTGGGCATCCGAATGAAATCCCGGGGGAATATCGAAGGCCCCGGCATTCCCTCTACCTCCGGAGAGAACTTCTCTGAGGTCACACGGATTTTTAATTTTTCCTACGGATTTGGCGCCGGAATCGAATACAGTGTCACGGAAGATCTCTCTCTCATCTTTGGGCTGAAATACCAACAAGGGGTCGCCGATATCACCAATGAATCCACTAATGAAATCAAAGCGACATTGGGATCCGTAGTGCTACAGGCCGGGGTTTTGTTTTGATACTCTTTGCTATTATAAAAAAAATCACAGCATCAAATCTAACATGAAGTACGTACATTATGGAATGGATTAAAATATACGAAACCCCGGACAATTTCAAAGCCCAACTCATCCTGGCTTCACTGCAAGAATCCGGTATCGAGTGCCGTTTAGTCAACAAAAAGGACTCCATGTATGTCATGTTGGGACAGGTCGAACTATACGTTTTGGAGAAAGACGTAGAAAAGGCGCAATCGCATATCAAAGCTATAGAGGAGCAAGAGTGAGCTATCTATGCTCTGCACATAAATGAGGAATACACTCCGAAAAGTAATATTCCCTATAGGTCAGATTGGGAAATGGTAAATGCAATTTCTTGAGAAAAGCGTTAGATGCCGTCCATATTGCGCTTATAGATATAAATCACTAAAGCGATAAAGGCGATTAGATACACCAAAAACCACAAAAATTTTGGTCCTTTGCTCTTGTAATCGTTGTCGTGTACACTCATTGGATTTTGCTTTTGTAAGCACAAAGAAAAGGCAATTCGCGGACTTGTCCTAATTCTACTTTGAAAAATACATGTATGCTGGATTTTCTTCGTGGTGCAAAAGCGCTGTGCACAGTGGAGAATAGAGATAGTCCCCCCTTCCACTTTATAAAGGAGGCACTCTACAAAAACACCCGGAGAATAGCCCAGACGAGTGTTATCAGCAACAGTCGATACGCCCAAAGGTCTGCCTTGGGGTACTTGCTGGCCCATCTCGCAGTTATCCAACCGCCCAACCCCTGTCCGACCGCTACAATACCCCCCAATCGCCAGTCCACCAGTCCTTTCATATGGAAGACAAAAAGAACAACTAGAGTATAGGAGGTCACCACAAATAGCTTCAATGCATTCGCACGGATTAAAGGCATCCCACCCAGTAAGACCGTTGTCGCTAAAAAAAATATTCCCATACCCATTTGAATAAAGCCTCCGTACACGCCTAAGAGAAACATCAGAATTCCGTATAACCCAACCGGAATGCGTCGCTCCTTAGGTTTTAACCAGCGCTTTGGGTGGGCCAGCGCCAGGACCAGCATAAGGATTAGAATGAGCCCAAACACCCGTTTAAATCCCTGTGGAGAGATCTGTATGGCCATCCATACGCCGAGCATTGCACCCGCGATGGCCGGCAAAATCACCCAAGGATGCTGCCGGGGTTTTAGTATTTTATTGCGGTAAAATGTACCGGTCCCCATCAGTCCCTGTACGAGGATTCCGATCCTGTTTGTCCCGTTGGCAGTGTTGGGAGGGAGTCCGAGGACAAACATGAGAACAGGCAGGGTGATGGCGGAGCCGTTGCCGGCCAGCGTGTTAATAACGCCGGCTAAAAATCCCCCGCCAATGGCAATCGAGAGTTGGAATATAGAAAGGTCATGCGTCATCTCGGATGGATTGGCACAACTCGACCAGTACACCACCGGTAGTCTTCGGGTGGACGAAGCATACGAGCTTGTTATCTGCACCCCGCTTGGGCACATCATTCAATACATGAAATCCCGCCTCTCTAAGTCGATTCATTTCCAGTACAATATCCTCTACCTCAAAGGCAATATGATGGATGCCCGGGCCTTTTTTCTCCACAAACCGTGTGATGGCACTTTCCGGAGACGTCCCTTGCAAAAGCTCGATTTTATTCGGTCCGGACCAAAAGAAGGACGTTTTTACCTGTTCTCCTTCGACAAATTCTTCTTTGTAAGGAGGGAGTCCGAGGAGTTTTTCATAAAGCGCATTGGCTTCGGAAAGGGATCGGACGGCGATGCCGATATGTTCGATGCGTCGTATCATATTTTGGATTGTTAAGCGGTAAAAATACGGCAACTATCCCGGAAGGGAACTTTAAGAGCACAAAAACTTTTCACCATACCAAAAGATACATTTCTAATTTTGAAGAGTTTTCTTGCAGGCACTACTTAACGACCACGTTTTTTAGGGTTTGGCTCTGACCATTGATCGTAATCCCGGTATAATATACCCCGGGCAAGAGCCCCAACGCGTGGGTATCGACCGGAATAATATGTTTTCCAGGATGCATCTTCCGGTTGGTAAACAGGGTTTTTATCCGTTTGCCATGGACATCTCTCAACACGAGGGAGACCGTCGCAACCGCATGAAGTTTAAATGAGATATAGCTCATTTTATCTGTCGGATTGGGGTATTGTTTGATCGGGTATGAAATGGTGGACTTTAAGGGGGCACCGGTGGACAACAGCGTATCCAAATCGGTAATATCCGTCCAAAGGCTGAGTTTACCCTCATGCAAACGCGTCCAGATAGGCCGGACGATACCATCATGTGCGACGATATTGTTGTAGTCTCCAAAGAAGATGCCTTCATTGGGGAGGAAGGGGCGCTCGCTAATCCGTCGATTGATAAACGTCTCTCCACCGTCTTTTGAGATAGCCAAATACACATCTGTCCGATTGTCATTATAATTGCGCCGGTCATAGAATACAAAAAAGAGATAACCTGTCGTCCGGTCAATATCCATCCAAGTCAAAAATTGATGCTTTTGGCCGGGGTCATCATTGACGCGTACCGGAGTGCTCCAGGTATTTCCTCCATCTGTAGATTTGGATAGCCAGATGTCTGTGTCATTCTCTCCGTTGCGTTGGTCCGACCAGTTGACATAGATGGTGCCCCGGTGTTTGCCATGACTCAAATCGCATTTGGTGACCGGCAACCCATTGGCCCGGTATATCCCCGGAATAGAATAATCCCATCCTCCGGGATTGTCGGATACATGGATTTCCCGCGCCAACCAGGTCTTACCGGTATCCAGCGAACGATTAAACACAATCCCATCGGGTCCGGCCCAGGCGACATAGATCTCTCCATTGGGTCCGAGGGCCGGTACGGCACCTTCGACGGTATTGTCGCTATCCACACAATCCCCGGACACATGGTTGATTTGTTGAGGGGGGCTCCAGGACGCTCCTCCGTCCGTCGAAGTAGAAAAGAGGATGTTACTGCTGTCCTTTGGATCTGAGCTGTTGTACTTGTCAAACTGTGTCCAGGTCACAAATATCTGATTGGTGTTTCTATCGATAATGGTCCAGTGCTTGTCTTGCACCTTGGTGCCGTTGCGTCCGGTAAAGGTCCCCGGCGACCAGGTCACTCCACCGTCGGTAGATTTTTGGCAGACGATGCGATCTACCCAATGCCCATCCTGTGGGGGATTGGACAGGTGAAAGAAATAAAAGTCACCTCCCGTATCTACATCAATGACCGGATCTCCCCAGACACCGTAAGTGGATTGAAGGCGTCCTTCCTCCCATGTCTTTCCCCCATCCCGGCTATAATAATAAGAGTTGATATTGGCACCGGCCACTAAGCGGTCCGGATGCTTTGGATCGATAGCGATTGAGGGTTCATTGGGATTGTCCGTATCGCTAATCATAATGTTTTGCGCCTTGCCATACATTGCTAAGAGAAGCGAGAAATAAAAGATAACGAAAGATCGAAGCAGATGCAACATACTAATTAATATTTGGGTAGCGAAGCAGATAGGGCTATTCGTGGGATCCAAATCATTTTTCTACCGGTCATTATACACCCCCCGGACCTTCCTCGCGTATTTTGGATTACAAAACTACAAAGAATGTGACAAATAGTTTTAGTATTGACTTGCTCTAAAATAAGTCGAATCAAAAGGTATGTATCTGCTACTTATGCCCCCTAAACGGTGACCTATCGGCGCTATAGCCTCCCCCCAGGCCACCTTAACTTGCCAACATATCTTGAAAATTAATAGAAGATCATTCCAGTCACCCTGTCTATAACTTAATTTGAAGTTTTTTTTTAAAAAAAAGTTTATCCGTATAGGGGGTAAGTTGAAACTGTTCGTCTGGAGGACAAATATCATTAATTAATCCTTTAAAATATTTGAATTATGAAAAATTATCTTGTTTTGTGCCTCTTTACATTAGGCCTTATCTTTACATCATGTGAAAAAGATAAAATTATTGGCAATGAAAACAATACGGCCAATATTTATCTACCCGTATCCAAAAGAAGTTGTGGTCTGAGTGATCACATGAAAAAACTATTATCAGACCCGGCCTATCGAAAACAACATAATGAAAGAATGAAAGCCATTAGCTTGTTAGAGGGGCTTAGCTATTTTGAGATCAATCAAAATACGGTGCTTCCTGTTGCTGTTCATTTTCAAAATGTTGTTAATCCGGATATTGAATGCCTTCGACAATTGGCTCAAAGTCAAGTGGACGTTTTGAATAAAGACTATAGTGGGACCAACTCCGATATTACAAAATGGATAAATGGCGCATCAAGTACCTTCCCTGGAGTAACCAATGGGAAGGGAAAGTTTAAATTTTGTATCGCTACAAAAAATCACCCGTCCGGATATGGATTATCCGATGGAGACCCCGCTGTAACTGTCAACAAAACATCCGGCGACTTTGATGCAAAATGGTCTGGATACATTAATATCTTTGTCCAACCCAACATTGGAGTCCTAGGATACTCCCCCCTGGGTGGTATAGGTAATGGTGATGGCGTAGTAATTGATGCAGCTGCGTTTGGAAAAGGATTAAGTTGTGGTTCTATTCAACCCCAAGCTCCTTACAATTTAGGCAGGACTTTGACTCACGAGATGGGGCACTATTTAATGTTGGAACACATCTGGGGTGGTGGTTGTGGTCAGGATGATCAAGTAAGTGATACACCAGACGCCGAAGAACCCCATTATAACTGTCCGCAATTAGGTATAGAAAGTTGTGGATCCTCTGATTTGTTTATGAACTATATGGACTATGTTGATGATGATTGTATGTATATGTTCTCCGAGGGACAAGTAGTAAGGTCTACGAACTATATTGGTATGTCATTACAAAACCTCGTAGACAATGCCGCCAATGTATGTGTTGTTGAGACTTCTGATGGTACTTGCTCAGATGGTATAAAAAATGGAAAGGAAACCGGCATCGATTGTGGAGGTCCGGATTGCAAACCTTGTGATACAACAAGCGCCTGCCAAACTCCCTCAGATATTACAGTACGTGAAATTACAGCCGAATCTGCAAAAATTGAATGGTTACCCGTTTCCGGGGCAGTTGGTTATATGGTCAGATATAAAGAGGAGACAGAGCAGAGTTTTGTAGAGATACAAGTGGATGTTCCGTCACTTGTATTGATTGATCTACTTGCTGGTAAAACATATGAGTATCAAGTAAAATCTATTTGCTCAGACGAAGAAGGAGAGTATAGTCCGATCTCAACTTTTGGTACCAAACAAATCGAGAATGGATGCACTTATAATACGATTGGGCTGAATTTTGTCCTTGATGATTATGGCAGTGACGTCAAATGGGTGCTTATCAATGAATTCGGAGAAATATTATATCAAGGTGGAAATTATGAGGATGGATATGCAGGGATAGAAGTCCGGGAAACGTTTTGTCTTGAAGACGGATGTTATACCCTTATCGTAAATGATGCCTATGAAGATGGATTGTGTTGTGAGTATGGGGAAGGAAGTATTGAACTTGTAGGTGAAGACGGAGAGTTTATTATCGGATCTGATGGAGTTTATGGTTCGTTTGAAGTCCTTGCATTCTGTGTGGAAATTCATTTAGGGAAGCAAAAGATCACAAACACAAGAAGAAAAACCAGTGTTAGAAAAAATGAGGTGATAGCTAGGTCAAGAAAGGCCAAATTGAACAAATAGTACTCATACCAATCATACCTCCATTTTAAACAAGGAATTGCCCGAAAATTATAGGGCAATTCCTTGTTTTACTTTGATGATTCAAATTGGATGCTATACTTGAAGAATGGTATTAATGGAAGAGTTGTTTTATATATGAGTTGATCATCCTTTTCTTCAAGTATATCAACAAAGTTATATGCAAAATAAACATTTTTATGATCGTACACATTGTTCAGACCTATCGCCAATCTATTTGAGTAATTCTTTCTTGACCACTGTATGAGCAGCCCAAAATCCAGACTGTGATAATCCGGCAATCTGTTGCCGTTAATAAGACCTGAATGGCCGGTATTATCATCTTCTGATTCTAAACCAAAATAATCGGTGACAAAAGGGTTGAAATGTACTGTACTATTGAAAAGAGTATAAGGCGTTCCGGAATTCCATTGCCAAGATAAATAGAGACTCATGTTCTTATTGAGAACGATATTGGCCTGCGTATTCATTCGATGCTTTTGATCAAATATATCCGGAAAAAATTGATTATTATTAATACCCTCAAATTTCCTTACTGATGTGGAGTAGGTATAACTGATATCCCATTTCCATTTAGATGTAGACACGAAAGTTGCCATTTCAATGCCATAAGCCTTTCCAAGTCCCACATTTACCTGATCTTCCCAAAACAAAGGATCATTTTCTACAATTCCAGGCAATTTTGCCGCATCATAAAGCTGTATCAAATTCTCCATGTTCTTGTAATAGGTGGAAATTGAAGTTCTCCATGATTCGTTCCATTGTTTCGAAATGGAACTGGATACCTGCAAAGAGGTTTTTGGCTTAACCCATTCATTGGAAGGAACCCAAATATCCGATGGGAATCCTCCGGACACACTTAGATTATGTAAGTTTTGATTCATTTTGGTAAAACTCAGATTGGCCAAAATGCTTTTGTCGGGAACCCAAATAATGTTGACCCTCGGTTGGATAGAAAAATTGTAAAAGCTTTCATGGTTAAAGAGATTTCCTCTAACTCCATAATGGATAAGAAAATGAGAACTCAATGTGTATTTATTTTCAAGATAAAGACTAATCTCATCAGCTAAAAAAACTACCGGGGAGGAAATAGGATCTACATATTGAAGTTTTTTATGTGGTTCCGTAAATATATCGTCCAAATCAATGTCATAGTAAAACAAGTCCGTATGAAATTTTCTATGTAAGAATTGACCACCAAAAAACAATTCAGACTTTTGGGTTAAATAAAAGTTATAATCAAGCTTTATATTGTCATCGATGATGGTCGTATGATAGTCGCTTTGGTTCAGGCTTTGGAATGAAGAATCTATTAATAATAGCTGACTGTATTGTCTTAGTTTACTATTGTATCCATACCTACTATGTGTATATGTCAAATTACTAAACAACGAATTATGGTATATATGATTCCACCTGGAGGAAATAAAACTATTTTGCCATTTCAGTTCTTGATTTTGATTTTGGACAACATTATAATCAATGTCGTGATCAACAAATCCCGTGGTATTACTATATAGGTCTCCTCCATTGTAAATACTTAAATAGACTCTATTTGATTTGGTTATGGCGGAGTGGAATTTTATATTCAAATCATAAAAAAAGAAATTATTGACTCCATTTTGGTCTTTTTCTTTCTTTTGCTTCCTTGAATACCATCTAATGAAAGGGTCTATATGAGTTCTTCTCGCTGCGAAAAAAAGAGCCGCTTTCTCCTTTTTAAGAGGTACGTCAGCAGTGATTCCTGTCATTAGCGTACTTGTCGAGAAGTGATATCCAAAGTGTTGGGTATTTCCTTCTTTTATTTTGATGTCCAAAATAGAGGAAAGCCGTCCACCATATTTGGCGGGGAAACCCGACTTATAAAAGCTTACATGACGTATCGCATCCGTATTGAAAATAGAAAAAAGCCCAAATCCATGGTAGGGTTGGAATATAGTCGCATCATCTACAATGAAAGTATTTTGATCAAAATTTCCCCCTCTTACATTGAGCCCACCAAGTCCGTCAGCTCCACTTTTGACTCCGGCTATAGTTTGAATATATTGAACCAAGTCGTTTTCTCCTCCTTTCCCGATTTTATTGTTAATTTTCTGGAGACTAATGTCACTCTGTAATGATTTACCAAATAGATCGCTCTTGAATTGATGTTCATTCACGATCACCTCTCCCAGGTAGGTTGCCGGCTCCAATAGTATATCCAAACTAACCGGAATATTTAGGGCTTGATGTATTCGTTTGGGTTGATATCCTACATAGGATATATCAAAATCGTAATTGCCATTGGGGAGTTTGACACTAAAATATCCATAGTCATTGGTAATAATTAAGGTATTATGAACCCTGTCGTAAAGTGTCGCCCGAACAAGTTTTTCCCTGCTTGTTGCATCGGATACATAACCTGTAAGTCTAATCTTTTTGAGAACATTCGGCTTGAGGATAATTTGGTTATTCTTAATTACAAAGTCAACATTTGTCGAATCCAAAATAGTAGTTAAAACCGAATCTAATGGTGTGTTTATAAAATTTGCATGTATGCGTTTATTTTGATGGTTAAACATATGCGGGTCAAAACCAATGGAAATATCGGCTGCTTCACCCAGTTCTAATAATGCCTCTTGAATGGTCGTGTTGTGGAATTTGATACTGATATATCTTTCCAAGTTTCCTTGTCCGAAACTAAGATTAACTGATAATAGAAGCCAAAATATAAGATGAATGATTCTGTTACAATAGGTTACCGGCATGTGCCATTTTTGATGATATAACTGTTTTTTCTCTTTTCAAAATCAAATTTATAAATATTGCGCAAATAATTAAGCGAATTATCCATACTGTCAATATTCAACCTTCCAGTAAATGGACAGTTTAATAACCTGCTGTTTAATACGATAATCTCTTTGTTATATTGCTTCTGAAGGATGTCAAACGTCTCTTTAAGGGTGTTGTTGTTGAAGATTAACCGTTTAGTAAACCATGCAAGGTCATTTTTATCTACTTTTGACTTTTCTAAATGCTCATTCCTTTGGTCATAGGAGCCTTTTTCATTGGCTTTAAGAATGAGGGATTCATGAGAATCTTTTATAGAAAACTTGACTACACCACTTACTACGTTGACTATCGTTTTCTTTTGATTGGAATCTTCTCTCACGTCAAAAGATGTCCCCAAGACTTCAATGTTCGTTTTTTGGGTGTGGACAACAAACCGTTTATTTGGGTTTTTGACTACATCGAAATAGGCATTTCCGGCCATGATCACTTCTCGTTGGCCTTTGCCAAAGGTCTTTGGGTATTTGAGTAGAGAACCTTTCTTTAGCCACACCTGTGACCCATCTGGCAGCTGGACTTCCTTTACAGGAACATCCATATTAACGATACTCAACATTTCTCTATCGACCAGGCTGTTAAACCACAACCAACCAGCTGCAAAAAGAAGGAGGAATGACGCTGCGATTCCGAGCCAAGTACGCCTTTTCATCTGCCTTGAGCTCGGTGCATTCTCGTTTTCAGACGATTTTATCTTGTCTAAAAGCAACTCGTAATCGTTATCGACATCAATATGAATGTCGGGTTGGTAATTGGCACTTAAATCCCATTGTTTGGCTATCTGGTCATAAATCGTCTGATGCTCATCAGATTCTTTCAACCAGCTCTCGAGATTCAAAACTTCCTCAGTAGAAATTTCACCCTTGAGACTTTTATAGATTAATTTTATGTAGATGTCTTGTTCCATATTGTATAGAGTACTTTTCTTTTAGACGTAATTTTAATGATATTCCCCTATAATGAGTTTTGCCAGAATGAATATAATGAGCCAGGTATCTAGAAGATAAACATACTCCCTCATTATTTTTAGTGCTTTTGTGATTTGGTTCTCGATTGTTTTCACGGAGATGTCCAGTTGTTCTGAAATTTCCTTATGGGATAAATTCTCCAATCTACTCAAGCAAAAAACAGTACGGCAACGACTGGGCAACCGTGAAATGGCATCGTTAATTCTGTCTTGCAGTTCTTGTGTCTCAAGATTCTGTAATCCGGATCCTGACTCTATTTGATGATGACCTTCATTCAGTTCCAAAATTTGTCCTTTTCTTTTCTTCTTTCTGATTTCATCAATAGAACGATTAAAGACCATTTTCCTTAGATAGGGTTTAAAGCTTTCAATGTCCATTTGGTTTCTTTTATTCCAAAAGTAGACGAATACATTCTGTACAACATCTCTGGCAGCGTCTTCGTCGCCCAATATATTAAAGGAGGTTATAACCAAGTACTTGTAATACTTTTGGAAAAAATAAGCCAATCCTGCCTCATCTCCATTCTTCATTTTATCAAAATGGCATTTCTCTTCCTTTCTCTTATCTATATCTTCTTCTGACATAATTGCATTTTGATATGGAGGATAGTAGATTTAAGTTACTATAGTAGCTTTTAGTAAGCTTGTAGTTGAAATAATCATTTTTCATTCAATAGAAACTGGAAAACACTACCTTGCATCTTCTTTTTGCACAAATGTACATCCCTAAATACTGTTGACCGTTTTTTGAATATAAATTATTTCATAATTAACTTATTATTATCGGGCAATTAATAGCCTGAGGGAGTTCTTGATTAGAAAGTAGATGAGGCCTGATGCTTCATCTATTCTAATCGCGACGGCGGTATAAATAATCACCCGTGGCCATTGTTGCTCATGCAAATTTATTACTTTTGCAGATAGTAAATAAACTAGTTCTGCACACATACAATTGTGCCCCACTATATCAAATAGTACAATATGACCATTTCAATAGGCTCGGACCACGCGGGATTCGAATACAAACAGAAGCTCATCGAATTTATGATTGGCAAAGGCATACAAGTCATTGACCATGGTACGGATAGTGACCGCTCCGCCGACTACCCTGATCACGTCCACCCTGTAGCACGGGATGTAGAAGAGGAGGAAGCGACCTTTGGTGTGGTCCTCTGTGGAAGCGGCAATGGGGTGGCGATGACCGCTAATAAACATCAAAGTATCCGGGCAGCCTTGTGTTGGAACCGGGAACTTGCAGAGCTCGGACGGCGGCACAACAACGCCAATGTCCTCGCCCTTCCTGCCCGCTTTATTTCTTATGACCTCGCACAAGAACTCTTCGAAGTGTTTATCTCTACCCCATTTGAAGGGGGAAGACATCTGCGACGTGTCCTGAAGATGCCTGTAAAATGTTGATCAATAGAGGATATCTCGTTACTTTCGCCTTATGCAGTATTTTTTACATTCATCCTGTCATAGGCCAATATTACTCGGGCATTAGTCGTCCGGATAGCAACGTCGTACTCACCCGGGACTCTGTCTATAAAATGGCACAGACCATTCAGACCACTTTCTTGCAGCGTCATTTGAAGGTGTTTGCTTCGGACGAATTCGATGGTCGTGCCTTCAACAAACCCGGCAACACAAAGGCCATCCGGTATATAGCAGCCCAATTGCACAGCATGGGTGTTCGCCCCGGCAACGACACTTCTTACTTCCAAGAGGTCCTCTACCACCGAAAGTTTTGGGATAAAATACGCTTTACCCAAGAGGACCACGGCCGCATTGTCCGTCGATTTGTACACAAACAGTCGTTTTTTAGTTCCTACATCGACCACTTTGACAGCTTGGACCTCCGCTTTGACAAAGTCGTTCGACTGCCTTGTTTGGTTTCGTCCCCGGACTATACCCCATATAGCCTGGAGATAGATGGAAGCGTTGTCGTTTTGGAAGGCTGCTCACCCGTGGTCGATACAGTATTGATCGATTATCATCCTATTCTGCACACCTTACACCAACTCGGAGCTACCCTGGTGCTCATCGTGGACCCACAGTTCAATCTGAGAGTACGTACCTTCAACGAATCTACATATCTCCGCCACCGGGCGACCATGGGACCACCTCCGGCGGACTCCGGCATCGCCCATTACCTCTTCCTCACACCAAAGACCGCCGGGGATCTGTTCCCCAACAATCAACCCAAGAAGCGCTGGTGGCAACGATGGTGGTGCCGTCACAAGGACTCACATAGTTATTCCCTCTCCAAGGAGATGCACATCATCCAAGCTCCACGGGTTATACGCTACTCAGGAGATAATGTCTTAGCCTATTTCCCGGGCACCGGGGATAATGAACAACTCATTACGCTAACCGCTCACCCGGACCACCTCCCCCCACGCGGCACCAAGATATACAATGGAGCCGATGACAACGGATCGGGTTCGATGGCATTACTCGCCATTGCCCGAGCACTCCAAGAAGCCGAAACTCTCGGTTTTCGTCCGAAGAAGAGCATTTTGCTCCTTTGGTGCAACGGAGAGGAAAGCGGCCTTCTCGGCTCCCGGTATTACGTCCGTCACCCGGTCTTTCCGCTTAGCAACACCGTCGCGGAAATCAATGTGGATATGATCGGTCGTGTCGTCCCTGCCTGGGAGAAGGACTCCAATTATCTCTATGTCATCGGCAGCGACCGCATCAGCCCTACCTTGCATGCACTTAACGAATCGGTCAACCGAAAGTACGGAGGATTAATTCTAGACTACAAATACAATTCCGAAGAAGACCCCAATCGCTTTTATTATCGCTCTGACCACTACAATTTCGCCGAGCACGGGATTCCCTCTATCTTCTTTTTCAACGGAGTGCACCAAGACTATCACCGGCCCACAGATACCGTAGATAAAATCTGCTGGAACGTATATACCCGTCGTACGCGATATCTCTTCACCCTC
>Ga0256832_1001649_pt1 | contig 15220 bp, 15 predicted proteins | sample 134614metaG_FD_190534 | JGI IMG/M metagenome (GOLD analysis project Ga0256832, IMG submission 190534) | Hydrothermal vent microbial communities from Lau Basin, Pacific Ocean - 134-614 | ecosystem: Environmental > Aquatic > Marine > Hydrothermal vents | place: Pacific Ocean: Lau Basin | collected...
ACAACAAATTGTTTAATACGATTAAAGTCATATCTACATTACGACGGGCGGCTTCTAAGATATGTTGTAATCCTATGGTAGCACCGCCATCACCGATAAAGGCAATGACTTTTTTGTTTTGTTTTTGTGCCACACCGATAGCAACCCCTAAACCCAGCGCTGGAGAGCGACCATGCAAACCGTGAATGGTGTGTGTGGCAAAAAGCGGATCAATCAAACCGCTACAGCCGATATCACTAACCACAATCACATCTTTCGGGTCATAATTGAGTTCTTGTAAAGCTTTGTTTAAAGCATTTATAGAAATACCGTGTCCGCAACCCGGACAAAACGGAAATTTTTTATCGGTTAAATAAGTTGTTTTCAGATTCTGTGTCATCTTTCAAAAGTTTTTGCTTATAAAACAGCGTCAATGATTTCTTGCGGGTGAATCATATTACCCATTTTATTGACTTGTTTGATATGTTTTACAGGACGGTTTCCATACAAAATTTCTTTGTATTGACCGGTTAAGTTTTCTTCGGCTATGACAACCTTATCATAACTATCAATAATATCATAAATAACAGGAGCTACCGGCAAGAGCGATTTAACGACTAATAAATCGACTTTTTTGCCTTGTTGTCGCAAACTTTGAAGGGCATCACGAGCGGCATCGGCAGTAATGCCCCAAGTAACGATCAAATCTTGGGAACCTTCTTGTTCATCTAAATCATAAATAGTCAATTCGTCTATGCGGTTAATAAACTTATCTCGTAAACGTCGGGTATTAGCCAAAGCTTCCGGATCATTTTTGCGGATATTGGCGGCTTCATCATGCGTAGATGCCGTTATACGTACCAAATGGTCTTCGTTACCAAGCGGTAAAAACGGCGGTACCAAACTTTCATCAGCTTTGTAAGGTAAATACGTGCCTTCAATTTTGGGTTCCGGTCTCACTACTTTGTTGATAGGTTTGAGTTTATTTAAGTCAAAAGATTTTTGATACATGACCATTTCTTTTGAGGTCAATAAGAATACCGGTGTGCGAAATTTCACAGCAGTATCTACGGCTTTGGCTGACAATTCCCAAGCATCTTCAAAATTAGAGGGCGAAAATACCGGAACGGGATAACCGCCCGAAATAATACCGTTTAAGATAGCCAAATCACCTTGCGCACCGGTGGTCGCCGAACCCGTACTGGGTCCTAAACGTTGTGTGATGATAACCACTAAAGGCAATTCCATAGCGTATGCCATATTAATACTTTCGACCATTAAGGCTATCCCGGGAAAGGCACTGGAAGTCGCCGGCAATCTTCCGGCAGCAGCCATACCTGCCATCCATTGAAAAGTGGTGATTTCATCAGGAGCCGCATAAAATTGCGGAAAACGTTGCTTACCGTATTTGTACATCCAATTAGATGGTGTAATCGGATAAGCTACGAATGTATCTGCGCCGGCTTGCACCAATGCTTCTATCATCAGTTTTGAGCCGTCTATTAAAGTTTTGGTTGAAGTTTTTGTTTTCAAAATATTAAAATTTTAAGAGACAAATGTAAGGTTTTTTTAGTTAATTAAGCATAGCTGCTGTTTAAAAAATCAGCTGGTCATACGCGCCAATTACCACTTGATACTTTTAACATTTAGCTAATTTTTTCCAAACGAATATTTCTTATAAAATCAATCGATTTGGCAATATCTTTTTGTAAAATACGGTCTTTTTCTATAAATGATACTTCTTGACGATAGCTTTGTATAAAACTTTGTAAGAAAGTGGATGTTTTTAATTTTCTGAATGATAATGCTTGTGAGCCGGTCAACAGTTCTATAGCCAATACTTTTTGCACATTGTCCAATACACGATACGCTTTAGTAGCAGCATTAGCGCCCATGCTGACATGGTCTTCTTGTCCGTTACTGGATTCTATGGAATCGACGCTTGCAGGTGTAGCCAATTGTTTATTTTGACTAACGGCACTGGCTGATGCGTATTGTGGAATCATGAGTCCGGAATTTAAGCCCGGATCATTGACCAAGAATGCCGGTAAACCGCGTTTACCACTGATTAATTGATAGGTGCGACGTTCTGAAATATTGGCAATCTCACTCATGGCAATGGCTAACATATCCAAGGATAGCGCTAAGGGTTCTCCATGAAAATTGCCACCTGAAATGATTTTATCTTCTTCCGGAAAAATCAAAGGATTGTCGGTAACGGCATTAATTTCGTTGATAATCGTGCGTTCTACATAAGTAACAGCATCTTTTGCAGCCCCGTGAACTTGCGGCACGCACCGAAACGAATACGGGTCTTGTACATGTTTTTTGGGTTGTTTGAGCAGTTCGCTATCGTGCAATATATCTCGGATAAATACAGCGGTTTGTATTTGTCCTTGATGCGGACGGATGTCTTGTACCAAAGCATCAAAGGGTTCGATACGCCCGTCAAAGGCATCGAGTGATAAAGCAGCCAGCACATCGGCTATATACAATAATTTTTTGGTGGCAAATAAGGTATAGACACCATATGCCGACATAAATTGGGTGCCGTTGAGTAAGGCTAATCCTTCTTTGGCTTGTAGTTTGATCGGTTGCCAACCAAATTTTTCTAAAATGTCTTTACCGGTAAAAATCCGGTTTTGATAGTTTACTTCACCTTCTCCCATCAAGGGTAGTGACAAATGTGCCAAGGGAACTAAGTCGCCTGACGCCCCTAATGAACCTTGGCGGAAAACGACCGGCAGGATGTCATTGTTGTAAAAATTAATGAGTAATTCGACCGTTTCAAGTTGTACGCCCGAGTGTCCTTTGGATAAGGATAATATTTTAAGCAATAACATCAGTTTGACTATCTCGTCAGGTACACGTTCACCGATACCGCAAGCATGGCTTTTGACTAAATTTTCTTGCAACTGATTGATTTGGCTATCGTCAATTTTGATATTGTGCAAAGCACCGAATCCGGTGTTGATACCGTACAAAGGTCTTTCGGACGTTTTAATTTTTTTGTCTAGAAATTGACGAGCTTTGACTATTTTTTGCCGGCTGTCATCGGAAAGTTGTAATTTTTTATTTTGCGAAAAAATTTGCCATAAATCATTGAGATTTAGAAATTTATCGTCTATTATATGATGGGTTTCCACTATAATTTTGTTTTTGTTAACGGCTTCAAATATACAATTTTCAGCTTAAAAAACAATTGCGGTATGTTAGTTTGAAAGTATGTTAAAATTCTTTAAATTTCAAAAGATTTTCCTTCGCGGGCTATATCTACAGATTCAAAAATTTCAGAAGCTTCTTTAACAAATAAACTTTCATCGGGATAACGGGATGAAAAATGTCCTAACACCAAAAATTTCACTTCGGCATCTTTGGCTATTCGTGCCGCTTGTTTGGCAGTACTGTGTTTGGTTTTGGTTGCCAAATCTTTATGTTTTTCGAGAAAAGTGGCTTCGTGATAGAGTAAATCAACTCCTTTAATGATTGGAATGATATCCGGTTTGTAAATAGTGTCTGAGCAGTAAGCATAAGATTTTGCCGGTGGCGGCGGCAGGGTCAATTTGTCATTAGGAATGACGCTGCCGTCTTCTCTGATAAAATCCTTGCCACGTTTTAGATTGTGATATGCCCAAGTTTCTATTTCGGGATATTGTTTGACGACAATGATATTGAGTTTGCGTAATGCCGGTTTTTCCTGAACTAAAAAACCATTAGTATAAATACGGTGTTCTAACGGGATGGTTTTAACGGTATATTGGTCGGTTTCTAAAATCAACTCGCTCTCAGGTGATGATAGTTCATGAAAAAATAACGGGTAATTAATGTCGGTTTTGGTCAATTTGAATTGTAATTCGATGATGTCTTTCAATCCAACCGGTGCATAAATATGTATGGGTTTGTCTCTGCCAATTAATCGCAAACTGGATAAAAAACCAACCAAACCGAAAAAATGATCGCCGTGTAGGTGTGAGATAAAAATATGTTGGATTTTATTGAATTTATGTTTGTATTTCCGCAACTGAATTTGCATACCTTCGCCGGCATCAATCAGTAGCAATTCATTGTTGATTTCCAATAGTTGCGAACTGGGAAAAACCGTGCTACGAGGTGTTGCGGAGTGACATCCGAGAATGTGTAATTTCATCGGGTATAATTTTAGAATTGTTAGTTATGAATTGCTCAAAAATACACTAATTTTTCGGGGGGTGCAAAAGTATTTATAAACAAGCAATAAGGCATGAAACTTACTGAGATTTTCTACCATTTTCCAAAATTTAAAATTGAATTAAAAACATTATATTTGTGATGTCATATTCAAACTTGCCTGCCAAAGGCTATTTCATTTTAATTAATTTTTAAATATTGACCTATCATTTTTTTAATATTAACATAAACATTATTTTAATTTAAGTGAGTTTTATTTATTTTATAAACATGTCTAATACTAGTCGAAATTTATGCTAAACCGGATGCGTAGAAAACACTTTCATTCCTTTGACGCCTTTAGATTTTCTGCTTTTTTCTTGGTATTTTTGCATCACATACCCAAAAAAGGCGATGCTTTTATTGATTTCTTCCTAAAAAGTGGTGGTATTGGTGTCATGTTCTTTTTTGTTTTAAGCGGATTTTTAATCACCTATATTTTATTGTATGAAAAGGAACATAAAAAAACAATATCTTTAAAGAAATTTTTTGCACGTCGTATTTTAAGAATTTGGCCATTGTTTTATTTGATGATAGCTTTTGCTTATTTATCCCCTTACATTTTACATTTTTTTAATTTATCATATGAAAATAATGGTTACAAACCCAATTTGCTAACATCAATGTTATTTGCCGAAAATTATAAAATGATGCTTACTCATTCGTTTCCCGACGGAGCGCCTTTAAGAGTTATGTGGTCACTTTGTATTGAAGAGCATTTTTATATTTTATGGGGTATTTTGTTTTATTTAATTCCGACAAAAAAGGTCCCTGTTCTTATTTTGGTTAGCATATTGATAGCTATTATTACCCGACAAGTTTATACATATTTTGGAATTAGCTCAATTGATGTTTTTTCTCATTTAGATTATTTTGCATTTGGTGCCATTCCGGCCTATATATTAATGTACAAACAACAGTTTATTCATTATGTAGAATCCATTCCAAGATATGTAAAATATATCTTTTTGCTTTTGGTTATTACCGTTGTGTTTAGTATACCTAATATTGATTTAGTTTCACTGGAACCTATATATCCATTAATATTAGGAGCATTATTTTCTATAACAATACTGTTTACATTAGGACAAAATTCTATTCACATCAATGATAATTTATGGGTTAGTAAATTGGGAATTTATACTTATGGTTTATATTTATATCATACTATTGTAATCTTACTGTTTGTTAGGATTTTAAAACCGATATTGTCATCAAATTGGTATGTGTTTGTAGTTTTATCTTTAATAGGTACAATTGTGGTTAGTATTATGTCTTATCATTTATTTGAAAAACAGTTTTTAAAATTGAAAAAATATTTTTATTGATAAAAAATGACAGATTTTTTGAAACTGCAAATTTTAACAAAAGTTTGGCTTGACATTTGAGCTTTTCGGACTATTTTGGGGCATAATTTGCAGAAGGTTGCTTATAAAATTTCATAATTAGATATAATAGTCTTATTTTTGCAAATTAAAAGTCATGGCTTCATGAGCCTGAAGCTTGCAAGAGGGATAGGAATGACAGCTGTAACTGTGGCAGGCACTGACAAAGCAAACCGGAGGACAGCGACCGCAGGAAGCTCGGCAAACGGTTATGCTTTGTGTGACTGACGCAGATACACTATAATGAATAGCCCGACCGCGTGGCATTGAGTGACGAATTTGCGGAAGCGGACTTGCCATAATTAAAATTAAAAACGATATAAATGAAAAAATTGATTCTGATATTTGCCGGTGTTTTGCTCTTGACGGCTTGTAGTGAGTACCAAAAAGTGTATAATGGTAATGATATTCAAGCCAAGTATAAACTGGCATGGAAAATGTACAAAGCGGGCAAATACAACAAAGCCGACCAATTGTTTTCGCAAGTGGATAAATTTTATAAACATAAACCGGTGTATCAACGTTTGTTGTTTGCACATGCGATGTCATTGTACCATTTGAAATTTTATCAATCAGCAGGTGAAAAGTTTAGAAAATTTACACGTTTGTATCCCGAAAGTAGCAAGGCGGAGGAAGCTGATTTTTATATAGTTAAAGCGTATGAAGCGCTCTCACCGACGTATTCGCTGGATCAAGGATATACGGTACGGGCTATTGAGGAGATTAACAGTTTTTTGAAAAAACATCCTTATTCAAAATACAAAGACGAAGTGAATGCGATTAACCAAAAATTGCAACAAAAACTGGAACGAAAGTATTTTGAGATATCAAAAATGTATTACGATTTAGACCGTTACAAAGCAGCTATTCGGGCTTTTAATAACTATTTGGTGGATTATCCGGGTTCCTATTTGAAAGAGAAAGCGCTTTTTTACCGATACAAAGCCGCCGGTGATTTGGCATTAAATAGTGTGGAATCTAAAAAAGAAAAACGATTGAAAACCGCCATGCAATATTACCAAAATTTTGTGCAAAAAAGTAAAGATACCGATTTGAAAGCCAAAGCTAAAAAACTTTATGACAAACTGCAAAAAGCAATGGATGAAATGCATCAAAGTGTGGTAAGTGAGAAATAATATAGCGAAAATAAAATAAACACATAGATTATGTCAGATTTAAAGAAAACGCAAGCGCCTTTAACTACTATTACTTACGATCGAAAAAAGGTTAAGGCACCAACCGGAAATATCTACAAAGCAATAAAAATTGTAGCAAAACGCGCGGAACAAATTAATGCCGATTTGAAAGATGAATTGCTTAAAAAGCTCAAAGAGTTTGAAACAGATCAAGATTCTTTGGCAGAAATTTTTGAAAATAAAGAACAAATTGATATTTCACGTTTTTATGAACGTTTACCAAAACCGACCGCTATTGCCTTACAAGAATGGTTGGAAGGTAAAATCTACTGGCGTGATATGTCAGAAGAAGAGTATAACGAGTTTAAATAATACCACTTACATATTCAAAATAGTCCAATAAATTGTACTATACCGCTTGCATATTCAATATTGTTCAATTTGTTGAACGATTTTCATATTGCATCGGTATGATAGTTTGTTTTGAAATATTTTATATTTTCCTAGTATTATTTTCATGTAGTAATGGTATATCTTGTCCCGACTTGTCGGGAATACCAAAATATTTTGAACTATTTTATATTTAGAATTAATATAAAACGTGTCTATAAAAGACAAAAATATTATCATTGGTGTAAGCGGTGGCATTGCCGCTTATAAAATTCCTTTGTTGGCACGCATGCTCAAAAAAGCAGGTGCCAATGTACAAATATTGATGACACCGGCGGCTCATGATTTTGTGACACCGGTTACTTTATCAACCTTGTCGGGACGTCCGGTTTTAACGGATTTTATCAAAGACGATACGGGCTCATGGAACAATCATGTATCATTGGCTTTGTGGGCAGATTTGATGGTGTTTGCACCGGTTACTGCCAATACTCTGGCAAAAATGGCATATGGGCAGGTCGATAATTTTTTGCTGGCAGTATATCTGTCCGGAAAATGTCCGGTTATGATAGCGCCGGCTATGGATTTGGATATGTATGCACATCCTGCCACCCAAGCTAATCTTGAGAAGCTGCGATCTTACGGCTACAATATCATTCCGGCTACCAAAGGTGAGTTGGCAAGCGGATTGACCGGTTACGGCCGCATGGAAGAACCCGAAAACATTTTTAAACATATTAACGACTTCTTTAAAAAAAAAAGTGAACTAATCGGCAAAAAAGTTTTGGTAACTGCCGGACCTACTTACGAATCTATTGACCCTGTACGATTTATCGGCAACCATTCGAGCGGCAAAATGGGGATTGCCATTGCCAAAGAAGCTGCCGCGCGCGGTGCTGAGGTGGTTTTGGTGTTGGGTCCGACTCATTTTCACGTTAATCACCCGAATATTCGTACGGTTAAAGTGCAAAATGCTGCGCAAATGTATGATGCTGTTAATAAAGAATTTAATACGGCCGACATCACCATTATGGCGGCGGCAGTAGCAGACTTTACTCCGGAACAAACTGCAACAGAAAAAATAAAGAAAAAGGGTGATGTAATGACACTGACATTGAAACCGACTAGAGATATTTTGGCATCGTTAGGACAGAAAAAATCCAGCAATCAAATACTTATCGGCTTTGCCATGGAAACCGAAAACGAAAAAGCCAATGCGCTGAAAAAACTACATAAAAAGAATTTGGATTTTATCGTCCTGAATTCGCTACGTGAAAAAAATGCCGGTTTTAAACACGATACCAACAAAGTCAGTATTTTGACTAAAACCGGTGAAGTTATCGACTATCCGTTAAAAAGCAAAAAGGAAGTAGCAGGGGATATTTTTGATTTGGCCATGAAAATTGTCAGATAACCGATGTCAAATCTTCGAACCTGAGATTTTTTTATACAAACAAAAAAGTGGCTGCCTTTTGAGACAGCCACTTTTTATGGTAAGAATATTGAATTTTACTTTTTAACAACCTTAAAGGCAGTTAATTCACCATTAACTTGCGCTTTTACAAAATAAATACCGTTTTGTAATTGGCTCATGTCAACTTTGGTTTCAGTAACATTTGGAGACATACGTAAAACCTCTTGCCCCATAACATTAGAAATACTAATTACTTCAATATTATTTTTTGCAGACAAGTTCAAAGTATGATTCACAGGATTCGGGTAGAATTTAAAACCGGCAATATGATTTTCAGAAACTGCACCGGCATTAGGATCCCAAGCACAGATATTAAATTCACCGAACGTATCATTTCCGTATTCCCAAACTCTGACATACAATACATCACCAACATTTTGACCGGTTAATTCTATTTTTGAGAAAGTACTTGCACCGCCATCATCATCACAATCAATTTCAGTTAAATTCCCACAGGTGCCACTGTAAACAGCCATTCCGGTATCGGTTAAGTTACTACCTGTAACTTCGGATGTTTCAATAGTTACAGTGCCACTGGCAGGTACTGTTACGGTAAACCACAAATCACCACCGGAGTAATTAGCACAAGATGGAGCTACTTCTCCGGAATCTAATGCAACAGAGTTGTCTGCAACAGTAGGTGTAGCACAAGCACTTGCATCTACATTTAAAGCAACGGCACCTGAACAATCACTATTGGCAACAGGAGCCGGTAAAGCGCCGGTTGTAAATGACCACTCGGGACATCCGGAAGCTTCGCTTCCTCCGGATATTGGAGCAACTTTCCAGTAATAAGTGGTGTTTTCAGCAGCATTAGTTAAAGTAATAGGATGCGTGGTTAAAATTGCATCAGCTGTATAATTACCGGGTGATGTCCCCAAATAAATATGATAACTGTCAGGTGTTGGACCAGTAGTAGGGTCAGACCAATCTAAAGTCACTTGAGGTGCACTTAACGGACCGGTTAATGCAACAGTAGCACCATCAGCAGGTGTTGGGTTATCTGCACAGTTAGGGGCAGGCGGTAATTTTTCAATAACAACGTTAAAGGTACCGGCATTAAAACTATCTAACCATAATTGTAAGTAATAAGTTGTACCTGCAGTCAAACCTGTAAAAGTGTGATAAGCATTAGATGAAGAAGCTAAACAAGCTAATTCGTTTCCACCACAACCATCCCAAAGTGCAGCTTCTACTTTATCGGCTTTATCACCGGAATAAATGGCTTTAAATCCGGTTTCACCGGCAGGAACGGTTACTTTAAACCACATATCAATATTGGTTCCAACATCATCACAAGAAGGATGCATGCCGCTATCAGTAAAATTAGCAGCATCAATAGCTGATTCATTTCCGGCTCCCATACCAACATCATAAACTGTTAGATCCATAGCATTATAACAATCATCATTGTTTACAGGACAGGTGTATGAAATAGAATTTGAAGCCGTAAATGAGTTGTCATCATTGTTAGTTACCGTAAAAGTCACATTGGTGCCATCTGCATAAGGTCCGAAGGTTACAGAACCGGGAGCCGATAATTGTTGTGTAGCGCTACCTTGATCATCGGCAACAGTAACAGAGCTTGCGCCCCCCAAATTGGTAACATTAACATTAACTGAAAATTGACTATTAGCACAATCAACATTGGTTAAGGATAAATCAAATTCGGGATTTAAATAAGGCGGTGCCACATCAATTTTAAAATCATCAATATAAAATTCATGAGCATAGTCTCCGGTGTATTTAAAGGCTATATAGATGTTGGTTCCGGCAGTTTCTGTAAAGAAATGTCTAAACAGCGTCCAAGCGTCTTCAGAATAAGGTTGATCCGTATCATTAAACTCGGCTATTTGGGTCCAATCGCCCGGATTTTGCGTAGGATCACTTCCGGTAGTGGAATACCAAACACCTGAATAATCGTAAGCAAAAGAAGTATAGTTTTGACGATAATAAAACTCTAACATATCATCTCCGGTAGATACATAAACCGGGGCTACAATCCAAGAGGTGCTTACAGTTGCCACATTATCATCGTTGTGGTATAAACTGTTAGGTGCAGAATTTGATTGAGAGTCTATTACAATAAAACCGGGGTCATCAGATTCGGTTTGATACTTAGTCCAACCGGTAGGATCATCACCGGATGTATAGCTGTCAAAATTGTCTTCAACTGCCTGAGCGGTAATTTGCCAGCTGACAGTTGCCAACAAGAAACTAAAAAGTAAAGTAATTTTTTTCATAGTGTATGATTTTTTTTGTTAATAAACTCAAATATATATAAATTTTTTTTAAGCATATTGATGATATACGCGAAAATATCATCAAAGAATTAATTTTTACATATAATGTAATAAATTTAAATTTTTAATGATTTTTTTTCAATAAAAAAGCCCTCAAAATTGAGGGCTTAATAGTAATATTTGTATAATAATCTTTGATTAGCCTAAACTATTGACATGTTTAGTCAATTTAGATTTTAAATTGGCGGCTTTGTTATGATGTATGATGTGTCTTTTAGCCAAACGATCAATCATTGAAATGACTCTGGGCAAAAAACTTTCCGCTTCTGTCTTATCAGTCATTTTTCTCAATTTTTTAATGGCTGTACGGGTAGATTTGTGATAAAATCTATTGTGTAATCTTTTCTTTTGATCTTGTCTGATTCTCTTTAATGCTGACTTATGATGTGCCATATTTTCTTTTTTTATTTTTAATAATAAACCTTAATAGGTATTGATCTTTGTAGTCCGTAGGGGAATCGAACCCCTGTTACCAGGATGAAAACCTGGCGTCCTAACCCCTAGACGAACGGACCAAATTTTAGGAAAACCTAAAAAATATTTTTAGTTTGTAGTCCGTAGGGGAATCGAACCCCTGTTACCAGGATGAAAACCTGGCGTCCTAACCCCTAGACGAACGGACCATTGCAATTTCGAGTTGCAAAAATAATAAGAATTTTTAATTCCGCAAAAAAAAATATGAATTTTTATTTTGTCAGATTAAGCCATGTGAAATCTATTGAGTCTAAAAAAATATTATTATTCGATGTTCAAAGCAAAATCCCTATCTTTGCCATATGGAAACAACAAGACAAAAGCGTATTGCCAAAATAATTCAAATGGATTTGGCAGACATTTTACAAGGAGAAATACGTAAAGCCGGTATCAAAAATTTAATTATTACAGTCTCAAAGGTAAAGGTAACTCCCGATTTGAATATGGCAAAAGTATATATCAGTATTTTTCCATCCAACAAAGCGGATGAAATATTAAAAGCTTTGGAAGCCAATGCCAAATTAATCAAACACGAAGTAGCGCAGCGGGTCCGGCATCAATTGCGCAAAATGCCCGATTTAGTATTTTTTAGAGATGATTCTTTAGATTATATAGAAAAAATAGACAATGCACTCAAAAAAGGTGAAAACCCAATAGATTAAATCATATTGTTTTGGGCTATATCCGATTCATATCTCAAAGGTATCTGTTTTCAAAAAGCGGGAATAATGCCATCAATATTATTGTAAAAATCGCATCGTTTGGTGTTTTGATGGTTTCGGCTGCTTTTATCATTGTTTTATCAGGCTTTTCCGGTATCAGAACTTTTAATATCAATTTGATTAAAATGACTGATCCTGATATTAAGATTACGCCTAAAACCGGAAAAAGCTTTTTGTTTGATAAAGATTGGCAAACCGTTTTGCAAAATGATAAAGCTATTAAAAGTTATTCTAAAGTCATTGAGGAGAAGGTTTTTATCAATTATAACGATAAGCAAAAAATAGCCAGAATTAAAGGTGTAGACAGTAATTATTACCGCGTCATTAATCTGGACTCTACATTAATTGCCGGACATCTTCCAACCCCCGGCTCTAATGAAATGCTTATGGGTATTTCATTAGCCAATGACCTATCCTTTATGCTTTCTAATAATTTTGAAATGATTCAATTATTGGTCCCAAAACCCGGAAAAGGTTTTATAACTGACCCTAGAAAAGCCTTTTATGAAAAATATTTTATGCCTGTGGGTATTTTTCAGACCACACCCGAACATGATCAAACATATTTATATGCAACTTTAACCGGTGCGCAAGCTTTGCTACATTATAAACCTCAACAAATTACCGGTATTGAGATTAAAACGGCACCCGGGCAAATAGAAACTGTTCAAAGTCGTCTAACAAATCATTTTGGCAAACAATTTAATATCAGAAACAGACAACAGCTTAATAAATTACTGTATAAAATGCTTAATACCGAAAATTTAATGGTATATTTTGTCTTTGCCTTAATTTTGCTTTTGGCTTTATTTAATATTGTTGGGACTATTATCATGATTGTTATTGACAAAAAAGACGACATACAAACTTTACGTGTGTTGGGATTGGAGCGCTCGGAAATTAAAAAAATATTTCTAATTCAAGGTTTAGGCATGACTATTTTAAGCGGTATATCCGGATTGATTTTAGGATTAATCTTAGTAGGGATTCAAAACGTGCAGCCCTTCTTATATATTCCGCAGACTAATATGCCTTATCCGGTAGAATTTCATTGGTCTAATGTCATTTATGTGTTGTTAACTATAGTTTTCATGGGCGCATTAGCCACTATGATAGGTATTTCAAAAATTGAGAAATAAGCTTTTTTTGGCTTAGTTTCTAAAAAAAACTACCTTTGTCTTCAATTGAATTTCATGATTAATGTCCGCTATCTTCCAAACATATTATCCGGCTATAAAGTTTATTTTTAAATTTATTTTAATATATATGCTATTAGTGACGATATATAATTTTTATTTGTCGTTTTTTCAACAACAAACGGATCTATTAACACTTTGGGTCGGGCAGATGGTTAGTGGTATTTACAATATTATTGGCTTGGATGTGCATACAACACCACTTGAAACCGAACCCGGATTAAAACTGATTGTGCAAGGACAATATATTGCTCGTATAGTAGAAGGTTGCACAGCTATAAGTGTTATTATTATGTTTATGGCATTTGTATTAAGTTTTGGACAAAATTTTCAAAAAACCCTACTGTTTGCGCTTATAGGTAGTATTTTGATTTTTGTATTTAATTTGATCCGTATCATATTCTTAGGTTACTTATTTTATGCCTTTCCGCAATATCAAGATGTGGCTCATCGTATTATTTTTCCGGCATTAATATATGGATTTGTCGTGTTTTTATGGTTAATTTTTATCAAAAAATACTATGCATAAGTCCTATTATAAGCATATTATAGCCGGTTTTTTAATGCTTTTATTAATTTTAATCAGATGGTATGAAAAAACATATTTTGACGATGGTTTAATTGACTTTTTTCATCACGATTACTTAAAACATGCTTTACCGAATGTTTCAATTTTTAATATTTTTTGGATAGACAGCTTGCGATTTTGGTTAAATTCTATAATAAGTATTGCTATTATTTTCTTGTATTTTAAACAGACAGGATTGATGAAATTTTTATTGATTTTTTATACCATTGCCTATTTGATAACTGTTATTATTTTGCTTTGGTCAATTGATAGTTATCAAACCGGACAGTATTTGGTTCTTTTTTACACGCGGCGATTTTTAATACAGCCAATGTTATTATTATTGTTGATTCCCGCCTTATGGTATCAAAAAAAATACCAGTAATTTTTTAGATTACCGGTATTTTTTACAAGCGTTGTCTTTGGCTTATTTTTGCTTTTGTAACAAAATTTGCAATTGACTTTCCAGCTTTTTCAATTTCAATTTCATCTGTTTGATTTCTTCATTTTGAGCTTCAATGATTTCCTGCTGTTCTTGCATCCCTTTTACCAAAGGTACTACAAACTCAGCATAACGTAAGCCATAATGGTCCCGGATATTTTTGGGCGCATCTACTCCATGAAAATTATATCCGGATTTTTGCGCAGCTTGTTCTACTTCTTGGGCAATAAAACCACTTTGTAATTCTGCTGCTTTCAATTGTTCGGCTTTGGACAAACGTAAACTGTCAGGTGTTTTATTAAATTTAGCAATAGCGTCCATATTTAGATGATACGTTACCGGGCGCAACTTTTTGATAAAATCAAGCCCTACTACATTTTCTTGAATATCTTTTTTAAACCGTCTATCGGATACATTGGTCCAGTTGGCATACCCGCCAATGCTTGTTACACTGGCATTACCGACTCTAACCTCATTAGAACCGGTTGGTTGCGCTTGATAGCCAAGTGCAGTGGCGTTAGAATAATTATTTCCGGTCACAAATGCTGCATATCCAATTGCGGTATTGGCCTTTCCGGTAGTATTTTCAAATAAAGATGAGGAACCAATGGCGGTGTTCCAAGGACCTGTTGTATTGTTAAACAATGCGGCATAACCATTTGACGTATTAAAATATCCAGTTGTGTTTTTATTCATGGCGCTGACACCAGTTGCCGTATTACGATAACCTTTTGTGTTGTGATATAAAGTTGCATAACCAAATGCACTATTATAATTACCAGTAGTATTAGATAGTAAGGCAGTTGAGCCGCTTGCCGTATTGCCTTTTCCTTTAGTATTATGATACAATGCTTCAAAACCTTGTGCCGAGTCATGATCTCCTGTTGTATTTCTAAATAAAGCCCTGAAACCTGTCGCTGAGTTGTAATTGCCCGATGTGTTATC
>Ga0256832_1001650_pt1 | contig 15217 bp, 13 predicted proteins | sample 134614metaG_FD_190534 | JGI IMG/M metagenome (GOLD analysis project Ga0256832, IMG submission 190534) | Hydrothermal vent microbial communities from Lau Basin, Pacific Ocean - 134-614 | ecosystem: Environmental > Aquatic > Marine > Hydrothermal vents | place: Pacific Ocean: Lau Basin | collected...
CCGAAAATCCCCAGCAGCACCGCCGGCTGCCCCAGATGCCCCAGGGTAACGAGCGTGGCTTTGTCGGGGACGATGATTCCGAGCTGCTTGAGGCCGATGAAGGCGATGAAGGCGCCGATGCCCGCGCTGATGGCCCGGCGCAGGTCCATCGGGATCGAATGCATGACCCAGACCCGGAAGCGGGTGAAGGAGAGCGCAACGAAGATCACCCCCGAGAGGAAAACGATCCCCAGCGCCGTCTGCCAGGGGATCTTCATCCCCAGAACCAGGCCGTAGGTGAAGTAGGCGTTGAGCCCCATCCCGACACTCATCGCGACGGGGGTGTTGCTCCAAAAGCCGTTGAAAGCGGTGGCGAGGATCGTCACCAGAGCCGTGGCGGTGATGACCGCGGGCATCGGCAGCCCCGCGTCGGCCATAATGAAGCCGTTGACGGGGACGATGTACATCATCGTCAAAAAGGTGGTCAAGCCCGCGATCAGTTCGGTGCGGACGTTGCTTCCTTTCTCCTCGAGTTTGAAACGTTGCAAAAAAGCCATCATACTCTCCTCGCTTCTGAAATATTGGATTGAGTGCCCTGAAAAACCCTCCTCTCGGCTTTTCAGAGCACTCCGTTACGACTTTGAAGTATAACACGCGGTGCATCAAGTGGAAATTTTGGCTTGAATCGTTGCATTTGATGTCTCAAAAACCGTTGAAAATCAGTGTGTTAACCGTGCCGTAGGGCCCAGCTGCTATAATAAGCGCTAAAATTCAAAGAGATCAAGAAAAAAGAGGTAGAGAATGCAACTGTTTGACGACGACGATGATTTTTTGAGTACGACACCGCGGGAAAATTTCTATCAGGTCCTTTTCACCGCCAACCGGAACATCGTAGAGAACGAAGTCGAAAAGCTGATCGAGCGTCTGGCTGTCGCGGAGAAGATGCTCGAGGATCAGGGACTCGAGGAGGAGTACGAGCGGCAGGTGCTTTCGATGCCGATCGCGGAGCCCTCGGAGATCGACAACCGCAAAAATTCCCTCTTTATCGAGACGGTGGGCAACATCGTCACCCAGTGCGAATAGGACGCTGAGGTGTTGGAGGCTGTCGAGCGCAAAATCGCGCAGTACATCGCCGAGCTCGAAGATCCCGATGCCGTGGCGCTCTATCGCAGGCTCCCGGCGGGCAAGCGACTGCGGGCCCGACTCATCCTGACAATCGCGGGAAACGGTCTGGCGGCGGTGGAGACGGCGGCGGTGGTGGAGATGATCCACGCGGCGAGCCTGCTGCACGACGACGTCATCGACGACGCCTTCGTCCGGCGGGGTGAAGCCTCCCTCAATGCCCTCTACGGCAACAAAACCGCCATTATGTTCGGCGACGTTCTCTACTCCAAAGCCTTTCACGAACTGGTCGACATCGACCGGCGCATCGCCCGGGTGATCTCCAACGCCGTCGTGCAGCTGAGTCTCGGAGAGCGGCGCGACGTGCTCCTGGGCGAACGCTTCAATCCCGACCGGGAAGCCTACCTCGGGATGATCTACCAAAAGACCGCTTCCCTCATCGAAGCGGCCTCCGAAGCGGCGGCGCTGCTGGCGGGCAAACGCCCCGAACCCTACCGGATCTACGGGCGCAATCTCGGGATCGCCTTCCAGATGATCGACGATCTTCTGGACATCACCCAACCCTCTGAAGTCCTGGGCAAGCCGGCGATGCACGACTACGAAGAGGGAAAGACGACGCTGCCTTACATCACCCTCTACGAACGTCTCGACGAAAAGGGACGCGCGAAGCTCGTCGCGCTTCACGGCCGGCGGCTTCGACCGGAGGATCAAGCCTGGATCCTGGCACAGATGCAGGCCCATGACGTGCTGGAGCACTGCTACGCCGAAGCCCGGGAGCTGGTCGAAGAGGCGATGGCGCTGATGGAGCAAGAGGGGGAGCCCAATCTCGAAGCGATCGCCCGGAAAATGATCGAAAGGAACTATTGAGATGCATTATCAGGTCGTCAGTTTCAACTACAAACGCTGCGATCTCGATCAACGCGAAGCGCTGGCGTTTACCGACGACGATGAAATTCGGGATTTTCTGCGCACGCTGGTCCATTTCGACTTTATGGTTGAAGCTTTTGTCATCAACACCTGCAACCGCATCGAAATCGTCAGCGCCAGCCGGGACAACTTCGCTACCTTTCACGCGATTCTCGGTCTGCTGAGCCGCCGGACCGGCGTAGGGTTTCACGAGTTGGCCCAGAGTGCGATGCGTTACGAGGATGAGGCGGCGGTGGAGCATCTCTTCAGCGTCGTCTCCTCCTTGGACTCTCTTGTCATCGGTGAAGCCCAGATTACGGGGCAGGTGAAGCAGGGCTTTCGACTCTCCTATGAAAACGGCACGGCGGGGCGGGAACTCAACCGGGTGCTCAGCTATGCCGTCAAGTGCGCCGCCGAAGTGCGCAACGCCACCAATATCTCTGAAAATCCCGTCTCCATCGCCTCCGTCGCCGTCGCCCAGGCTCAGGAGCTGATGAACGGTTCGCTGGCGGGAATGACAGGTGTCGTCGTAGGCACCGGAGAGATGGGGCGCCTGGCGGCCAAGCACCTGCTGCGCTCCGGCGCCGACGTGCTGTTGGTCTCCCGGACCCGGGAAACGGCCGAAGCTCTGGCCGAGGAGCTGGGCGAGAACGTGCGCGTCGGCGATTTTGCCAAACTGAAAGATTACCTCAATCGCTATCGCCTTCTTTTTACCGCTACCGCCTCCCCCGAGCCGATCATCACGCCGGGGATGTTGGAGGAGAAGGCGCTCGATCGGATCTGGTTCGATATGGCGATTCCCCGGGATGTGGCCGAAATGGGCGAGTGCAACGTCCGTCTCTATCGCATCGACGACCTTCAGGCGATCTCCAAGAACAACCATGCCCTGCGCCAGGAGCAGGCGCTGCGGGCTTCCGAAATCGTTCGGCGCTACAAAGAGGAGTTTTTCCGTTGGCTCCAGGCGCTCTCGGTGGAGCCGGTCATCAAGCGGATGCGTCTCGATATCGACCGGGTCGTCGATGAAGAGGTCGAGCGGGTTTTGCGCAAAGGGTATCTGCCCCCTGAGTATGAGGCCAACCTTCGCTACGCGATGAAACAGGCTTTCGACAAATACCTCCATCAGCCCACCCGGCAGCTGCGGGCGATCTCCAAAGAGAGTGAGGGGAGCAACGCCATTGACGCCGTCAAACGGGTTTTCGGGATCGACACCGAGGATGTGGATCCCCGCCAATACAAAGTCAGTATCAAGGACAATGAATGAGATTTTCACGAACGTTAATCCCTACGGCCAAAGAAGCGCCCAGTGACGCGGTACTTCCGAGCCATATCTATCTGCTGCGCGCCGGGTTCATCCAGAGCGTCGGCGCCGGCCTCTACAATCTCCTCCCCCTGGGCAAGCGGAGCCTCGATCGGGTCCGTCGGGTGGTCAAAGAGGAGCTCGATGCCGCCGGCTGCCAGGAGGTCGATCTGGCCTTCGTCACCCCAGCCGAGCTCTGGCGGGAGAGCGGACGCTTCGAAAAGTACGGCAAGGAGCTGCTGCGCTTCACCGACCGCAAGGAGAACGAGTTCGTCCTGGGGCCCACCCACGAAGAGATGATGGTCAACCTGGTGCGCCAGAGCGTCAAGAGTTACAAGCAGCTGCCTCTGCACCTCTATCAGATCAAGACCAAATTCCGTGACGAGATCCGGCCGCGTTTCGGCTTGATGCGTGGGCGGGAGTTCCTGATGGAAGACGGCTACAGTTTCCACAAAGACGAAGAGGATATGAAGCGGGAATTCGACCATATGGAGGCGACTTACAGCCGGATCTTCACCCGGCTGGGGCTGGACTTCCGGGTGGTAGAAGCCGACAGCGGTGCCATCGGCGGCAGCGGCTCCAAGGAGTTTATGGTTTTGGCCGAGAGCGGTGAGGATACCGTCGTCGTCTGCGACGGCTGCGACTACGGCGCCAACGTCGAAGCGGCGACGAGAGCGCCTCGGGAAGCTCCGAACTACGAGGAGGGAGAAGCCCCCGAGATGAGCAGCGGAGATTTCCATACGCCCGAGACGAAGACGATCGAGGATCTGGCGGAATTTTTCCACATCGATCCCCATCATCTGATCAAAGCGGTCGCGAAAAAAGCTCTCTATGACGAGGGGCGTGAAGAGATCGTGCTCTTCTTCATCCGGGGCAACGAAGAGTTGGAGGAGACCAAAGCGGCCAACGCCGTCGGGGCCAACGAATTGATCGAAGTGAGCGAAGAGGAGCTGCGCTCCGCCGGTCTGACACCGGGATATATGGGCTTCATCGGCCTGCCGGAGACGGTGCGCTACGTCATCGACAACGAGCTCAAAGGAGAAAACAATCTCATCATGGGCGCCAACCGCGATGAGTACCACAAAATCGGAGTGAGCGTTCCCGATTTCGGAGAAAACTTCGCCGATCTCGTCACCGTCCGGGAGGGGGACCGCTGTGCCCGATGCGGCGGGCGTCTGTCGACCACCCGGGGGATCGAAGTGGGGCACATTTTCCAACTCGGCACCCGCTACAGTGAACCGCTAGGGGCGACCTTCTTGGATGAAAACGGCAAAACCCGCCCCTTCGTGATGGGGACCTACGGCATCGGCGTCTCCCGGCTTTTAGCGGCGATCATCGAGCAGCACCACGACGACAAAGGGTGTATCTGGACCCGGCAGAGCGCCCCTTTTGACGTGGAGATCGTCGTCTCCAACATCGCCGACGAGGCGCAGAAAGAGGCGGCGGAAAAGCTCTACGCGACCTTGCGCTCCCGCGGAGTGGAAGTACTGTTGGATGACCGCAAGGAGCGTTTCGGTTTCAAAATGAAAGATTTCGAACTCATCGGCATCCCTCTGGGGATCGTCGTCGGCAAGAAACTGGACGAAGGGCAGGTGGAGCTGATCGTTCGTGACGGCCTGGAGCGTCAGGAGCTCGCATTCGATGCCGTCGTCGACGCGGTGCTCGAACGGGTCTGAGATGCTCTTATTCCTTCTGCTCTTTTTCTTTGCCGAACTTTTCGTCTCCCTGAAAGTGGGGATGATGATCGGGTTCGGCTGGACGGTGACGTGGATCCTTGTCAGTATGGCGGTAGGCATCGTGCTGCTACGCCTCTCTCCCTACGCCCTGATGAGCAATTTTCAGACCTTCAATTTCGGGCGTTTCGATATCCGCGACGTCCACAACGCCAGCCTCGCCTATCTGCTCGGAGCGATTCTTCTGATCGTCCCGGGAGTGCTCAGCGACCTGCTCGGGGTCGTTTTGCTGCTCTATACGCTCTATTTACACTTGTTCGCTACAATGCGCCCAACCCCCAAAACGAGCTACAAAGACCATTTTACCGAAGAAGGAGAATCGAATGTCATTGACGTCGAAATTGTGGACGACCGCGATCGTCTCGACACTGATCGCCGGAGCCGCTGAGTTCAATCTGGAGAGTTTCATCAAGCACTCTCTTGTCAAAAATCCGCAAGTAAAAATCCAGAAACTGAAAGTTATAGCCGAGGAGCCCCTTCCCGGACACCCGGACTGGAAAGCGTACATGTTTACGATGGAACTCAGTTTTCGCGGAAAGAAACAGACCATTCCCGATACGCTTTTTGTCAATCAGAAGGAGCAGCTGGTGTCGCTGGATCTGATCGATCTGCGGACGGGGCGGGATCTGAAGGAGACGATTCGGCCGACGCTTTCTCAGAGCTATTACGATGCAAAACATTTGGTGGCAGGTCATGCGGACGCTCCCCATAAGATCGTTGTTTTTTCCGATCCCCAGTGTCCCTTCTGTATCGGATACGTTCCCGGATTGGTCAAAGAGGTCAAAGCCCACCCCGACAAACTGGCACTCTATTACTACCATATGCCGCTGCTGAGTCTGCATCCGGTTTCCGAGACACTGACGCGGGTCATGGAGTATCTCCAGAGTCAGGGAAAAACCGATGAAGCGTTCAAGCTCTACAAACTGAAAATCGACCCCCGGACTCGGGATGAGAAGAAAATTCTCGCCGCGATCAAAAAACAGCTGGGCATCGAGATTACTCCCTCGGAAATCGATAAGCCGGAATACAAAAAAGCGGTGCAAGCAGATATACAAAAAGCGCGGGAGATGATGGTGCGTGGGACCCCGACCGTCTTTTTCAACGGAAAATACGATGCCAATCGTAACGCATACAAAAAATATCTGAAATAATCCAAAAAGAGATGTCGTGCAAAAGCTGATCATCGCCACCCGAGCGAGCCAACTGGCACTTTGGCAAGCCCATTTCGTCAAAGAGCGGATCGAGAGAGATTTTCCGGGTATCCGGGTCGAGTTGGAGGAGATCACCAGCCGCGGAGACAAGATCCTGGATAAACCGTTGGCTCTTGTCGGCGGGAAAGGGCACTTCACCAAAGAGCTCGAAGACGAGATGCTGGCCGGAAACGCGCATCTGGCGGTCCACTCGCTCAAAGATGTCCCCACCTTTATTCCCGAGGGGTTGGAGTTGGCGGCCATTACCGAACGGCAGGATCAGAGCGATGTTTTGCTTTCCCACCGTTACGCTTCTTTGGAAGAGCTTCCCGAAGGGGCGGTCGTAGGCACGACGAGTCTGCGGCGTCGAATGCAGCTGCTTCAACGACGCCCCGACCTGACGGTTCGGGATCTGCGCGGCAACGTCAACACCCGCCTACGCAAATTGGCCGAAGGGCAGTACGACGCCATCATCCTCGCCTACATCGGTCTGGCGCGTCTGGATCTGCTCAGGGAGATTCCCCATATCCAGCGGCTGGAGTGGATGATTCCTCCGATGGGGCAGGCGGCGTTGGGGATCGAGATCGTAGCCGACAACGATGAAGTACGCCGGATCGCGATGAGCCTTGACGATCCCGACACTCATCTGTGTACCGACATCGAACGGGAGTTTATCGCGGCCATCGGGGCGGGGTGCTCGGCACCGGTCGCGGTCAACGCCCGTATCGAGGATGAGACGATCGATTTGCGGGCGATGCTGGGCTACCCCGACGGTACCGAAGTCCTCTACGAAGAGTGGACGCTTCCCCGCACGGAAGCCGAAGGCGCCGGAAAACGCCTCGCTCAAAAGATGATCGAGGAGGGTGCGCTGGAGCTTTTGGCCGAAGCGGAGAAGATCGCTTTCAAAGACGAGCGGCCAGAGAGGCTCTAATAAGGAGATCGGGATGCTTCGGCGTAGCGGGAAAGTTCAGTTTCTCTTCTGGAGTATGTTTTTCTCCATCCTTCTCTATCTTTGGATTCTCTGGATCGCTACACGCACATTCTTGCTGCACGAGGGGCCGATGATGGAGTTGCCTCAGCAGGAGGTGACGCTGCTTTTTATCCTCTACGGCCTGCTTGTTTTGACGACACTTTCCGGGACCATCGTCTCCATCATGATCGGCAATCAACCCTATATCCGCCGTTTCGGCGCGATGGTGATCGTCGTCTTCGGCACCATCGTCGCCGCCAAGGGAATTTTCGGCTGATCTCCCGGAAAGAGCCCCGGAGCGCCTAGGAGGATAAAGCGCAAGACTGCTATAATGCCGTGCCTCGTCGGAGAGATGGCAGAGTGGACGAATGCGGCGGCTTCGAAAGCCGTTGTCCGGGCTTCCCGGACCGGGGGTTCGAATCCCCCTCTCTCCGCCACTTAATAGATTTCCCTTAACTCAATAAAACCGGCACAACAAGCCTCAATCTCCTTCTTCCTTCTCTACGGTCTCGATGCGGACGCATAAAAGTTGTTCCTAAGCTTCCCGAGAGTTATAATTGTGCGAAGGAGGCTGCAATGAAAAAGTGGCTGAAACGTACGATCAAACACCTGGTGTTCGGGGACCGTGATGTGGATATCCGGGGTCGCTTGAGTCGAATGTGTCGCAAAGACCTCTGCTCGATGAACATTCGAATCGATTCGATCTCCATCATCTTTTTTTTGGGGCGCTGGCTGCCTCTGTCGATCGCCATCGGTATCACGATGGGAGTGATCGCTTCGATGATGGATCTGTTGGTGATCAAGATCAACGACCTCCTCTCTACCCAAATCGTTTTGCTCTTTGTCTATCCGCTGCTGGTGGCGGCGATCACGGGATATGTGATCAAGTACAATCACGAAGTCTCGGGTCCGGGGATCGGGTTTTCCATTTTGCACCTGAAAACCAAAAAATATCTCCAGCTTCATTCGATTCTGGCCAAGCTGTTCATTTCGGTTTTGACCCTTTCGGGAGGGTTCATCGCGGGACGGGAGGGGCCCTCCTTTTTCCTGGGAATCGGGATCGGTGAGTGGATCGGTAAAGCTTACGGATTCGGAAAAAAGTTCAAAAATATGCTTGGGCTCATCGGCGGCGGAGCCTTTACCGGCGCGCTGCTCAAAGCGCCGCTGGGAAGTTCCATTTTCGCCATGGAATTGGAGAATATGTACGATTTCGATTATCGCCCCTTTATCCCGATGATTGTCGCGTCGATCGTTAGTTATCTGACCTTCTCTTTTTTCCGGGGGAACCACGCCTTTATCAAGTTGACGCATAAGGCCGTCTGGAACCTGGAGAGCATTCCTTACATCATCGCGATGGGATTTGCCGTCTCAATGGTCATCTATGCCTATACGCTTTTCTTCCACTTTTTCCTCAAGCTCTCCAAAATGATTCCCATCGGACGCCGCCCGCTCATCGGCACGATCGCCGCGATACCTTTTATGGTGCTTCTTTATCTGATCAGCCAGGATCCCGATATCCTCTCGGCACCGGTGAATATGAACATCCTCTCCAATCTGGCTCAGAGCGGTTTTCCCATCGGGGTCAATATCGCCATTATCGTTTTTACCATCGTCATCACGAGTCTGACTTTGGGCTTCGGTATTCCGGGAGGATTGATTTTGCCGGTGCTGATCATCGGGGCGGCGATGGGAAATATCTTCGGTCATATTTTCCCCGACCAATTGGTGATGTTCACTCTCGCGGGGATGGGGGCCGGGCTTTCGGCCGGGGCCAAAACCCCTCTGGCAGCCATCGTGATGATCACCGAAATGAGCCACGACGATGTGGTGATTCCGATGACGGCGGCGGTGATTACCAGCTATTTGACCAGTTTCGGCTACAGCCTCTATCTGGGGCAAGAGAACATTTTCCGCAGTTCCCTCAAAGATTTTCGCTCCTATACCCAGCATCCCAAAGAGAGTGAATGATTCTCGAGGAGCTGCTGCATTTTTTCATTCTTCCGATCATCATCGGAATATTGGGCGGATTTGCGGCCTACATCTTTCGAATATTGATCCGTTTTTTTACCTCGGTCTATGAGACGCTGGATCTTGTACACTCCATAGATCTTTATCTGCTGAGTATGCCGCTGGTTTTTTGGGGATCCTATCAGCTGATCCGCACCTTTCTCCAAGATCACGGCAACGTTACCATCGATGAGATCGCCAAGAAAATTTCACTCCTGAGCGGTCGATTCTCTTTTGTCAAAGGTTTTCTTGTCCTTTTTTTGACTTCGGTCAGTATCGGCTTCGGTGTTCCCATCGGACGAGAAGGTCCTATCGCCAAACTCGGCGGACTGCTTAGCGAAGTCTTTTTGCGAACTTTCAAGGTACAGCGCGTCAATCTGCCGATCTATTTGAGTGCGGGTGTCTCTTCGGCACTGGCCGCGACTTTCAACGCACCGATTGCCGGCGTGATTTTCGGGATCGAGATCATTATCGGGAGGATCAATTCCTATATCCTTATCCCTCTCGTTGTCGCCTGCGCCACATCGACGATGATCGCACGGGAATTTATCGGAGACTACACCGCCTTTTATGTTCCTCCTTTGCACTATACCCATGCGTATTTTTTCTATGTGCCCGTCGAAGCGATCTTCTTCTCCTTAATCGCTATGATATTGAGTTATTCGCTCAAGCGCTTTCTCAAACTGCGTTTCAGATATCGTCGCCATTGGAGTCTGGTGGTAGTCGTGATGGGGCTGCTTGTGGCCTGTTTCATCATCATGACTCCTCAGATTCGCGGAGTAGGGTATGAAGCGGTGAATCAAATCTTCGTCGCCGGTTATCGGCCCTCGGAGGCTTTCGACATTATGGCTTCAAAGCTTTTTGCGGTGATTCTCAGTATCGGAAGCGGCATTTTCGGAGGCTTGATGTCTCCGTCAATTTTTATCGGTGCCTTCGGCGGATACTGGTTCGGCAGCGAAGTGATGGCTTGGCACAGTGGAATTGACCCGAGGGTTTTTGCGCTGATCGGCAGTGCGGCGATGTTGGCGGGCATCTCCCGTGCTCCTTTGCGTAGCGCGGTCATTATCATGGAATTGACCCACTCGTATCAGCTTTTGTTGCCGATGTTGATCACTTCGGCCATCACCGCTTATCTCTTGGCCAAAACCCAGGCGGGTTCGTATTTCAAAAGAAGTCTGTTGCAAAAAGGCATCGATATCGAAGATCCCGGAGTCGTACGTTTCTTGGAGCGTTGCAATTTGAAAGATTATCTGGATTACGTTCCGGCTGTGTCTGCAGAAGATCCGTTGAAAAAAACTTACAAGATCTTTCGTCGTTCCCACAGCAATTATTTACCGGTCGTAGACGATTCCGGGCATCTAGTCGGAGTGATCTCTCTGCGGGATGTTCGCAAAAGCCGACTGCTCCGTCAACGGAGATTCAAAGTCGAAGAGCTGATGAGCACTCAACCCTTTGCGATCGGCGAAAACTATACGAAAGAGGATATCTACAAAGCGCTCTCCATTCTCAATGCCAATCATATTCCGCTTGTGGATGCCCAGGGTGTTTATCTGGGAATGGTCAATCTCAATCGTCTTCTCAAAGCCATGACTCTACATCAGCAGGGATACCGGATTCGGAGGTTGACGGAATAAATCCAAGTGGCCTTCACCGTGGGAGGGGAAAGATCCGGCATATTCGTTGTCCGTTATTTGATTCGGTTTTTGGTTTTGGAGTCAGGGTTTTGGGTTTTACTCGTTCTTGGCGTCCTTGTCGGGAGTGTACTGCACAGAGTGCGGCACGCGGCGTGTGGAGCACGTCTTACTGAACTGATGAGGTAGAAAAACAGGGCGAATCCTCACTCCTCGATGTAATTCTTCAGCTTGCGCCCCACTTTGGGGTGTTTGAGCTTTTTGATGGCGCTGGATTCGATCTGGCGGACCCGTTCGCGGGTGACGTTGAGCTCTTTGCCGATCTCTTCGAGGGTACGGTCGCTGAGGTCTTCGAGGAGGCCGAAGCGCATACGGATGACCGCCTGTTCGCGTTCGTTGAGCTGGCCGAGGACTTCGTCGATCTGCTGGTTGAGGTCGTCGTTGAGGACCGCTTCGGTGGGGCTGAGGGTGTTTTTGTCTTCGATGAAGTCTCCGAAGCGGCCGTCCTCTTCATCCCCCACGGGGGTTTCGAGGCTGACGGGCTCTTTGGTGATCTTGATGACGTTTTTGACCTTGTCGACGCTGAGGCCCACCTCTTCGGCGATCGTCTCCAGATCGGGCTCCTTGCCGGTCTCCTGGAGGTGCTTGCGGATGATCTTGTTGATCCGGTTGATCGTCTCGATCATATGGATCGGGATGCGGATCGTGCGGGCCTGGTCGGCGATGGCCCGGCTGATCGCCTGGCGGATCCACCAGGTGGCGTAGGTGGAAAATTTGTAGCCCTTCTGATACTCGAACTTGTCGACGGCTTTCATCAGGCCGATGTTGCCCTCCTGGATCAGGTCCAAAAAGGGCAGCCCCCGGTTGGTGTAGCGCTTGGCGATGGAGACGACGAGGCGGAGGTTGGATTTGGCCATTCTCGTCTTGGCCTTTTCGCTCTTGGCCTTACCGATGCGGATCTGCTCCAGGATCTCTTCGAGCTTTTCGGGGGGCAGGTCGAAGCTGTTTTTGCTTGCTTCACGGGTCTCGAAGAGCTTTTTGATCTGCACGTAGGTGCTCACCATCGTCGTCTCGGGGACCGCCGCGGCGATATCCTCCTTGGACATATTGACGATATTGTCGAGGATCTTGCGGTGGTTTTCCCGCAGCTGGTCGTTGAAGAGCTGCAGGCGGTACTCCAGGCGCTTGAGTTCGCGCTCGAAGCCGTCGTCGCTCTTGAGCGCCGTCTCCATCGCTTTGACCAGTTCGTTGATGAGCTTGCTGGTGGGCCCGAGGTTGAGCAGGGCTTCTTTGAGCTGGAATTTGCGGAAGGCGACTTTGAGGCGTTCGTGGAAGAGGGTCTCCTCGTCGGGGTTCTCTTCCATCAGTTTCATCAGCCGGTTGCGTTCACGCATCCACTCTTTTTTGGCTTTTTCGAGGGCTTTGAAGCTTTCGACCACCTGAGTAACCCGCTTGTCGGCTTTGCGGGCTTTGCCGGCGGCTTCGTCGAGATCGTCCTCGTCGTCGCTGCTGCTGTCCTCGAAACTCTTGAAGAGCTCCTTGACCCGGCGTTCGCGGTTGAGCAGGGGCTCTTTGTAGTTGAGGATGTAGTCGATGAGATAGGGGACCGAACAGATGGCGTCGATGATGATGTCTTCGCCCTCTTCGATCTGCTTGCTCAGCTCGATCTCCTCCTCTTTGGTCAGCAGGGGGATTTTGCCCATCTCCCGCAGGTACATCCGTACGGGGGAATCGGAGCGGCTCCACTCCAGCAACTCCTTCTCCTTGGTGATGTCGAACTCCTCCTCGATCTCCCCGTCGCTGAGGCGTTTGCGTTCGGCTTCGCGCCGTTCACCCTCTTTGACCGTCAAATGCTTGGCGTACTCGCTGGCGGTGACGACTTGGATCCCTTTCTCGTCGGCCCACTTCTTGATCTTTTTGGCTTGGGCGGCGGTGGGGGCTTTGTCGAACTCTTTGGCGAGGTTCTCGAAGGTGAGCATTTCGCCTTTTTTGGTGTGTTCGAAGAGGGTCTCGAGGCTCTTCATCGTCTCTTTTTTCTTGGGTTTGCTGGCCATAGTCGGGAATACTCCTAATCTTCTGGAAATGGTTGAAGGTGCGTATGGGTCGTTCGGTCGCCGAAGCAGCGGCGAACCGTCGCGGGCAGGTCGCTCTGAAAATTGGGCATTAATTATACCCAAATCATTCTTTGGACTCTTTGGTTTTCTAAAATTTGATGGGAATGTCGCTATAATCGCGTCCAATACCGGGAAGCCCCGGATCGAATCTCTTCCGAAGAGGAGTTCGATTACTCAGAAAAAGGAACGAAAAGATGCGAGGAAAAGTCTGGAAATTCGGTGACAACGTGGACACCGATCTCATCATTGCGGCGCGCTATCTCAACACCAGCGAGCCCTCGGAGCTCGCGAAGCACGTGATGGAGGACGCCGATCCCGAGTTCGTGAGCAAAATGGAGCCCGGCGACATCATCGTCGCGGGGGAAAATTTCGGGTGCGGCTCCAGCCGGGAACATGCGCCCATCGCCCTCAAGGCCGCCGGAATCTCCGCCGTGATCGCACCCACTTTCGCACGGATTTTTTACCGCAACGCTTTCAACATGGGGCTACCGATTTTCGAGCTTCCCGAAGCGGCCGAAATCGCCGAGGGGGACATCGTCCGTATCGATATGGAGAAGGGCGAAGTGATCGACGAGACGACGGGCAAAAGCTACAAGTTCGTTCCGATTCCCGATTTTATGCAGGAGTTGGTCGATGCGGGCGGATTGATCGAATACGCCAAAAAGGAGTTGGCGCAGAAGGAGGCAAAAAATGCGTAAGTACAAAATCGGTGTGATCAAAGGCGACGGCATCGGGCCGGAGATCGTCGACGAAGCGATCAAAGTCCTCGACGCGGTGAGCGCCGCCGAAGGGTTCGCTCTCGACTACGAAGAGTTCCTCCTCGGCGGAGCCGCCATCGACGCGACGGGAGTGCCGCTGCCCGAAGAGACGATCGAAGGGGTCAAGAGGGTCGATGCGGTACTCTTCGGCGCCATCGGCGGGCCGAAGTGGGACAACTTGGAGAGGCATCTGCGTCCCGAGAGCGGCCTGCTGGGACTTCGCAAGGCGATGGGGACCTTCGCCAACCTCCGTCCCGCCACCGTCTACGACGAGCTGATCAATGCGTCGACCCTGAAGCCCGAGGTGGTTCGAGGCGTCGACATTATGGTCGTGCGGGAGTTGACGGGAGGGATCTACTTCGGCCAGCCGCGCGAATACGGGGCCGAGAAATCCTACAACACGATGGTTTACACCCGCCCCGAGGTGGAGCGCATCGCCAAAGTCGCCTTCGAGATCGCGATGAAGCGCGACAAGCGGGTCTGCTCGGTCGACAAAGCCAACGTCCTGGAGGTCAGCCAATTCTGGCGGGAGATCGTCGAAGAGATCCACGAAGGGTATCCCGAGGTGGAACTGAGCCATATGTACGTCGACAATGCGGCGATGCAGCTGATCCGAGACCCCCGGCAGTTCGACGTGATTTTGACGGGCAATATCTTCGGCGACATCCTCTCCGACGCGGCCAGTATGCTCAGCGGCTCCATCGGGCTGCTTCCGAGCGCGAGCACCGGAGAGAAGGTCGGCCTCTTCGAGCCGATCCACGGTTCGGCTCCCGACATCGCGGGGCAGGGGATCGCCAACCCCATCGCCACGATCGCGAGTGCGGGGATGATGCTGCGCTACGCACTGGGCGAAAAGCCCGCCGCCGAGCGGATCGATACGGCGATCAAAAAGGCGCTGGCCGAGGGCTACCGTACGGGCGACATCGCCGCGTTTGATGCGAAAAAGGTGGTCGGGACCGCGGAGATGGGCGACGTAATCGCCGGATACGCGTCGAAGTAATTGCGCCGCGATTTTCTCCCCGAGCCTCCTTTTGATATAATCGCATCCAAAAACAGGTGATTTCATGCAATTTATCGAAACCCGGGGAAACGACGGAGAGCATCCTGAGAAGGTGACATTCTCCGAAGCGATCCTCAATCCCAGCGCAAGCTACGGAGGACTCTACGTCCCCGAATCGCTGCCGGATATGAGCATCGGCTTTCTCTCCGAATACCTCCAAAGTGACTACAAAACCCTCGCGTTCGCGCTGCTGCAGGCTTTCGAGATCGACATCGACGAAGCGCTGATTCATGAAGCGCTCGAGCGCTACGACCGTTTCGACGATCCCAACAACCCCGTCCCGGTGGTCGCCGTGGAAGAGGACGCTTACGTCAGTGAACTCTACCACGGGCCGACCCGGGCCTTCAAGGATATGGCGCTGCAGCCTTTCGGCGTGATTCTCAGCGCCCTGGCCAAAGCGCGCGCCGAAGAGTACCTCATCATGGCCGCCACCAGCGGCGACACGGGCCC
>Ga0256832_1001651_pt1 | contig 15214 bp, 16 predicted proteins | sample 134614metaG_FD_190534 | JGI IMG/M metagenome (GOLD analysis project Ga0256832, IMG submission 190534) | Hydrothermal vent microbial communities from Lau Basin, Pacific Ocean - 134-614 | ecosystem: Environmental > Aquatic > Marine > Hydrothermal vents | place: Pacific Ocean: Lau Basin | collected...
ACAGGCAACCGCCGTGGCGCCCGTGCCCGTGCAGAAACTGCTGTACGTGGTGCTCAATGGCCGCCAGTACGTGGTGCCCGAGGCCAGCCGTCTGGATCTTTCCCTGGCTCTGCAGGAACAACTGGAGACGGAACAGCAGAGCCAGGAACAGTGGCTGGAAGCCCATATAGACAGCGCGGTGGAGACCGCTTTCGCGCCGGTGCATGACCGGGTGGGAGACTTTGCCGACTGGTACTACTCCCTCACTGGCGAATACCTGCGCTATGCCCATGCCATTGGTGGTGATATGGGGGATTACCTCCAGGAAAAACTCCGGGAAACGGTGTTTCTTCCTGCTGCTCTGGAATCCAATCTGGACAATATGTTTGAGGCATTGAACACAGCGTTTGCCGCCAGGCAGAAGCAATTGGGGGGGCGGCTGTCCGGGAAGCTGGCCCTGGTGCTCAAGGCTCATGCCCGGCCTATGCGACAGGGAGAACCCCTCATTGGTGATACCCTGGATCTGGATGCCCTGCTGACTGACCGTCTGGCGGTGACCTCCAAGGACATCAACCGTCAGCTGTTCAGCGCTTTGGCGGCCACGGGTACTGGCGTGGCCGTGGCCAAGGGTCTGGGCGCGGTGGTGATGAAGAAAACCCTGGCCAAAGTGGCTGGCACCAAGACCTTCAGCCTGGCGGCCAGCCTGCTGGGCAAGCTGGCGGCCAAATCGGCCGTGAAAGGGGGCGGGGTTCTGGCCGGAGCAGGCAGTGGCGCCGCCCTGTGTTCTCCCACGGGACCGGGCGCCCTGGTCTGCGGCGCCGTGGGCGGACTCATTGCCTGGTTGGTGGTGGACAAAGTGGCCATCGAGCTGGATGAAGCCTTGAACCGGGATGAATTCGAGGCGGATATCCACACTGCCATCGATGCCCAGCAGACGGCACTCAAGGCACAGCTGCTCCAGGTTTATGGACGCCTGTTGCCGGGGCGTCTGGAAGCTCTCGGAGAATCGGTGGGAGATCTGGGTCTGAAGCCTGGAAAGATGCGTCCGGTAGATGCCTTGCAGTCTGAGTAGCCTCCGCTGCGTTATGACCCCTCACCCCAACCCTCTCCCTTGAAGGAGGGTGCCGTAAAAGCCCTTCCTTGGGCTTTTACGACTCGGAATCGGAAAATGGCGCTGCGTCCTTGCATTGTGGAGGCTGTCGCCTTTTGCGACACCCTCCTGAAGGGGAGAGAGGGCAAATGGAAGCACAGATTGTAGGCCGGGCTTCAGTTTTTTTGGTTTCAGTTTCTCACAGGCTGCCTGGGCTTGGTTTCTGCAGGCTCTTACAAACCACTGCCTGGCGGCAGCGGGATCCTGTCTTACCCCCTGACCCGCCTCGTAGAGGTTGCCGAGGGCGAACTGGGCATAGCCGTCGCCCTGCAGGGCGGCGCGCCGGTACCATTGGGCCGCGGTTGCGGGGTTTTTCGCTACGCCTTTGCCTTCCTCGTAAAGCAGTCCGAGACTGTATTGGGCATAGGCATCGCCTTGGTCGGCGGCCTTGCTGTACCAGCGGACGGCTTCTTTATAGTTGCGCGCCGTGCCTTTGCCTTCTTCGTACATGACGGCCAGATTGTATTGAGCATCCAGGTTGCCCTGGATGGCGGCTTTCTGGTACCAGGCGAATGCCTGATCACGGTCCTGGGGCACGCCGGTTCCTTCATCGTAGAGGACGCCGAGGTTGTATTGGGCGGGCGCATAGCCCTGCTCCGCGGCTTTTCTGTACCAGTTGGCGGCCTGGGTTAGGTCTTGTGCAATGCCATCGCCCAGGTTATACATGAGTCCCAGGTTGAACTGGGCTTCGGGGATGCCCTGTTCCGCGGCCTTGCGGTACCAGCTGGTTGCGGCTGCCTTGTCGGTGGGAACCCCCCGTCCATGGTCATAGAGCACGCCCAGTTTGAACTGCGCCGCTCCCACACCTTGTTCCGCCAGAGGCTTCCACAGGTTCAGGGCTTTTTGCAGATTGCCTGCTTTTTCTGCTGCAAGGGCTTCCTGTATCTGCTGGACGTTGTCCGCCCGGGAGGCGAGACTGAACAGCAAAGCGATGACTATAAAGAGTATCCGTAGGGTCATGGGTCTGGGTATCCTTTGTGTTGTGGGGTATTTCGTCCATTGTTCATGGGGGTATGCCGGGCAGATTATGGCATATGAGCTGCCAGCCTCTTTCATCCCGGGCAAAGCGGCTGAAACCAGCGTTGTCCACTTTGACCCGATACCAGGCGGCAGGCGGGGCCTGCAGCACATGGCCCAGGGTGGCGCGAATGACGCCGGCGTGGGCCACCACCAACACCCGCTTTCCCGCATGAGTGCTGGCCGTGCGCTCCATGGCCCCCGCCACCCGCCGTCCAAAATCCAGCAGGTCTTCTGCGCCCGGCGGCCGGTTGTTTACGGGGTCGGCGTAGAAGGCGGCGTATTCCCCCGGGGCCTGCTGCTGGATGTCCACCGGGCTGCGTCCCTCCCAGCTGCCGAAGCCCACTTCCCGGAAATCCTGTTCCACGGAGACTGGCAGGCCATGCTTTTTCCCTAGGGCCAGGGCGAAGGCATGACAGCGTTGCAGGGGCGAGCTGACCAGCTGGTCCCAGGCGCGGCTTTCGCCCACGGCCTGCCACATCTGCCGCCAGCCTTTCTCACTCAGGGGATCGTCGATGGCCGCGCCCCGGTAGAGGCGGCCGCCTTCGGGTTCGCCGTGGCGGATGAAGTCGATGAGGGTCACAACCAGCGCACCAGGTAGTACAGGCGCAGGCCCTCGGAAGAAGGCGAAGGGCCGTACACCAGGGCGGCGTACAGCCCCTTTGCGGGCTGGGCGGCTTCGATGGCTTCGCCCTCGCTTTCCATGAGCGTGACACAGCCTTCGGGAAAACGCTGGCGGGACTGGCGCTTGGTCAGCACCAGGGCAGGGTGTTGTTGCAGGCTGGTGGAGCCGGGGTCCATGACGATGGGTTGCATGATGCTTGGCTGTCTGGTGTGGGTTGCTACTGATGATACTCAGTGCAGGAAAAGATGGCGAGAGGGAATACAGGGAAGTCTGGGTCAGGCTATCCAGAGCAGAACCGCGTAACGTGAAGCTTTGCCCAGGGCGATGTAGAGGGCAGACCAGGGCAGGGAAATCCGCGCCCAGCCTGCCGCCAGGCACAGGGGATCGCCAATGATAGGCAGCCAGGACAGGAGCAGCAGGGGAGCGCCGTGTTTTTCCAGCCAGTTCAGAGCCTGGCGCTGGCGTGGTTTGTGCAATCCGGCTTCGGGAAAACGGTAACGCAGCCAGCGGCCCATGGCCCAACTGGTCAGGCCACCCAGGGTGTTGCCCAGGGTGGCCACGGCCAGCAGGGTAAGGAAGGCATGTTCCTGTTGCAGGTTCAGCCACAGCAACAGGGCTTCAGAGCCGCCGGGGAGCAGGGTGGAGGCGAGAAAGGATCCTGCAAACAGGCTCCACAAGCCCGGGTCAGTCATGGATACGGGGCGCCAGAACCAGGAGCACCGGGCCGGGAGATTCCAGCACGCTCAGTTTCAGATCATCATCGGCCATGGCGGTCATGGCCGCCTGTACCGCCAGGCTCTCTTCCTGTCCCCCCGCATGGCCACGATAGGCCAGAACGCTGATGATACCGCCGGGGGCCAACACGCGGTGGGCCTGCTCCAGGGCGGCCAGGGTGTTGTCCCGGCAGGTGATGGTGGTCTTGTCGCTGCCGGGCAGATAGCCCAGATTGAACATGACCGCATGGATGTGCTGGCGACTTTGCGGGGGCACGCTGTTTTCCAGGTGTTCGTGACCCCGGTGAACCAGGGTCACTCTCCGGGACAGCCCGGCTTCTTCCAGGCGCGTGGCCGTGGCCGCCAGGGCCTGGGGCTGGATGTCGAAGGCAAAGACTTTGCCCCCGGGACCCAGAGTCCGGGCCAGGAACAGGGTGTCGTGGCCGTTGCCCGCCGTGGCGTCCACCGCCTGGCCGCCGGGCCTCAGGTATTCGCTCACGATACATTGGGCCTTTTGGGTGAGACGCATCAGTGCAACTGCGCCTGCACGAAGGGCAGGGTGAGGCGGGGTTTCTTGGCCGCCAGGGCGGCGCGGTCCAGGGTGTCCAGGATGTTCAGCAATTGGCGGGCATTGCGCTGGTGGCGGGACAGGAGCCAGCGGATGGCGACCTCATCCATGACCAAGCCCCGTTTCCCTGCCTGCTGGCGCAGGAGTTCTGCCAGTCCGTCGTCGTCCAGGGGCAGGATGCGGTAACTGCCGGCCCAGCACAGGCGTGAGCGCAGGTCAGACAGTTCCAGAGGCAGCTGGGCCGGTCCCTGAAGGGCGCTGAAAACCATGGGCCGTTCCATAGCCTGGCGTTGGTTGAACAGGACAAAAAGGGCTTCCTCCCAGTCTTTCCTGCCAGCAATCTGGTGGATGTCGTCCAGAGCCAGGAGATCCACCTGATCCAGGCCTTGCAGAATATCTGGGGAATGATCTTTGACCTCCCCCAGAGGCAGGTAAGCGCAGTTCAGCGTCTGGGCCTGGGCGCACAGCCCCATGAGCAAATGGCTCTTGCCGCTGGCCTGGGGGCCGGAGAGAAACAGGTTGCTCCGGGATTCGCCATGGGCCAGCTGGTTCAGCTGATCGAGGAGCTGGGCATTGCCGCCGGGGATGAAATCGGCCAGGGAGATCTCCGGTGACAACTGCACCGCCAGGGGCAGCTGGGTGATCATGAAAGTTTGCTTGCCAGCTGGGCCAGACGCCGCCCCAGAGCCTTGCACAAGACTTTCTCCTCGTCACTCAAGGGCAGATTGCTGTCCTGTCCCGCGAGATGGGAAGGGCCATAGGGGGTGCCGCCGCTGCGGGTGGTGAGCAATTCCGTTTCTGAATAGGGCAGGCCGCTGATGAGCATGCCGTGGTGCAGCAAAGGCAGCATCATGGAGAGCAGGGTGCTTTCCTGACCGCCATGCAGGGAGGAGGTGGAGGTGAATACGCCTGCCGGCTTGCCCATAAGACTTCCTCCCAGCCATAGACCGCTGGTGCTGTCGAGGAAATATTTCAGGGGGGCGGCCATGTTGCCGAAACGGGTGGGGCTGCCCAGAGCCAGACCGGCGCAGTGTTTCAGGTCGTCCAGTTCCACATAGGGCGGGCCCTCGGCAGGCACGGGCGGCGCTGTGGCCTGGTGATCGGGGGAGACTTCGGGTACGGTGCGCAGCCGCGCCTCCAGGCCGCCTTCCTCGACACCCCGGGCCACCCGGCGCGCCATGTCGGCCGTGGAGCCGCCACGGCTGTAGTACAACACCAGGATGTAGGCGCTCACAGGATATCCAGCACTTGCTCGGGAGGACGGCCTATGGCGGCCTTGCCGTCACGTATGACGATAGGGCGTTCGATGAGCTTGGGGGTGGCAAGCATGGCGTCGATGAGCTGGTCGCGGCTCAGGTCCGGATTGTCCAGTCCCTGTTCTTTGTATTCCTTCTCCTTGGTGCGCATGAGCTGGCGGGGCTCCAGACCCAGCATGTCCAGCACCTGTTCCAGTTCCTTGCGGTCGGGCGGCGTCTTGAGGTATTCGACGATCTCGGGTTCCACGCCCTTATCGCGCAGCAGTTGCAAGGTCTGGCGGGACTTGCTGCAGCGGGGGTTGTGATAGATCTTGATGCTCATGTTTCACTCCGGTTGTGATTATGCTGTTAATTGTAAACGGGAAGACAGCGAGGGTGTAAGGGCTTCGTGAAGGAGTTTCCCAAGAGACAGCGCTTCCCAAAGAGGCGGCATATACAATCAAAGAAGTGTTTCTCGGGAGTGAGCATGAATTCTGATCGTGATCTCAAGCAGTTGTTCAAGGAGCTGCTGATACTTTTTGCGGTATCCCTTGTGTTTTCGGCAATTGCCCTGCTGGGATTTTTTGCCTGGTTTGCGGAAGATACTGCCGGCTTTTCCCTGGCATTGCTGGCCAGGTACGCACTGCTGGCCTCGAGTGCTACGACGATTCTCACCATGCTGCTGACACGACAAACATCCTGGATGAGGGCTGTGAACTCCAGTTGGCAAACCCTAACCCGTAGCCGACAATCCCATTCTGTTCACCTATCCAACAGGACCATCAATGTCATGCGCTATCAACGACCTGCTGCAAGCCGGCTTTCCCCGCTGGCCTGGACCCTGTTAACCATTTTGCTGCTAGGAATAGCACCATACCTGGTAATGGCCGTGATCACCTACGGCATGCCTTCAGGACGCTCTGGCGATGTGGTAGGGCCTAACGCTTTCGCTCTGTGGATCATGTTTGGCTGGATGGTGACCTTGCCGGCGGCAGGCCTGGCGTTGTGGGTGGCCGCGTATCTGGGCAAGCTCGAACCCTGGCCAGGTTCCCTGCAAACCGCGATTGTTGGGGGGTTGGTTGTTCTGCCTTTGCTGCCAGCGGTGCTGCTGTTTTTCTTTCTGTACCTGAAGCTGTAACCCGCAGGCGCAGAATGCAGGGCTGTGGCCAGGACTATCCCCGGACGCGCTTTTTCAGTAATCTGTGGACATGCTGCAAAATCTGCTTTCCCTGCTGACTTTCATGCGCCGTATGCTGGCGCGTTTTATCAGCCACGGCGGGCTGGAGCGTACCGGCTCCCTGGCCTATACCACGCTGCTTTCTCTGGTGCCCCTGATGACGGTGGTGTTCGCCATTCTCTCGGCGTTTCCCATTGCTGAAAGGGTCAGTGAAATGGTGCAGGATTTCATCTTTCAGAATTTCATGCCCGCTTCAGGGGAAGTGGTGCACAGCTATCTGATGGAGTTCAGCAGAAAAGCTTCCAAGCTCAGTGGCGTGGGTTTTCTGGCGCTGATCGTGGTAGCCATCATGCTCGTATCCACCATCGACAATACGTTCAATGCCATCTGGGACGTGCAGCGGAAACGCCGTCCCCTGAACAAGTTTCTGGTGTACTGGGCGGTGCTGTCCATGGGGCCGGTACTCGTGGGGGCCAGTGTGTTGGCGAGTTCCTATCTCATATCCCTGCCCATGGTCTCGGAAGCCACTTCTACGGGCATGGGGCGGACTCTGCTGGGCTGGGTTCCCAGTGTCAGTTCCGGTATCGCCTTCACCCTGTTGTACTGGCTGGTACCCAACCGGCCGGTGAAGTTCTGGCATGCGCTGGCGGGAGGCGCGCTGGGGGCCATGCTGTTCGAACTGACCAAAATGGGCTTTGCCTGGTATGTGACCACTTTCCCCACCTACGAGGCCATCTATGGCGCTCTGGCGGCAATCCCTATCTTCCTGTTATGGATATATCTTTCGTGGCTGGTGGTGTTGCTGGGGGCGGAATTCACCTACGCGCTGGGAGCCTGGCGGCAGGTGATCCATCATGGCGAGAGTCCGGCTGCTGAGCTGGAAAATATGCTCTGCCTGCTGAAAAAGCTTGTGGCGGCTCAAAAAGAGGGAAAGGCTGTTTCCTTGCGGCGCTTGCAATCCTGCTCTTCTGACGCTGAGGCGCTGCTGGCATCCATGCACAAACAACGCCTGGTGGAAAGGAATGAGCGTGGCCGTTGGCTCATGGCGCGGGATGCCCATGAACTGAACCTTTTCGAACTCTACCGGGCGACCGGACATCGCCTGCCGGTCCCCGGAGAAAAGGCCTGGCCCCGTAATCCGCGTCTGGCGGACTTGTATGAGGAGGCCAATACCTGCCTGGCGGATGTGTTGTCGGCTTCTCTGGCGGAGGTTGGGGAAGATCAGTAGGATTCCGGCACCGGGAAATGTGAGTGAGATAACAGTACCGTACGAATTCTGTGCTAACCTGATAAAATATAAGGGTATGCGAACCGCAGGGAGAGCGGATTACAGGGAAGGATTTGAAGTGAAACTGCAACAATGGCTATCCGGGCTGCTGCTGGTAGGATTGATCTCCAGTGCTGCAGGCAGCGACATGATCATGGTCTTTCGTTCATCGCAAGGACCAGAAGGGCAAACTTTGCCTCCCCGCACCGAAACCCTTGAAAGCTGGCAGAAGAAGCAGGCCAGCCGGTTTCTCAGTCAGGCCAGCTTTGGCGCCACGGATGAAGACATCGACCTGGTGGCGCGTATGGGCACTGAAGCCTGGCTGGATTACCAGAAGGATCTGCCTGTAACCCTGCATCGTCCCCGTTTACAACGGCGTCTGGAGAACGGTGAGGGTGAGGGCAATGAGGATACCGGCCCTCTGCTGCAAGAGCTGCGCATGGAGTTGTGGTGGGATCGCGCCCTGTTTTCCCAGGATCAGTTGCGTCAGCGGGTGGCATTTGCTCTCAGCGAGATCCTGGTGGTTTCAGACGAGACGGATTCCACCTGGTTCCATGCCGTGGGTATGGCGGAATACTACGATATCCTGGTGCGCAACGCCCTGGGCAACTACCGGGATCTGTTGGCGGATGTAAGCCGCAGTCCCATGATGGGCTTGTATCTTTCTCATTTGCAGAACCAGCGCGCCTGGCCTGAGGAGCATATTCGCCCGGATGAGAATTATGCCCGGGAGGTGCTGCAGCTGTTTTCTATTGGACTGTGGCATTTGAACATTGACGGCAGCCGTCGGCTTGATGCCAGTGGCAAGCCCATTCCCACTTATGACCAGGATGTCGTCGAGAATTTTGCCCGGGTGTTTACCGGCTGGAATTACGCGGACGCGCCTGAGTGGGATTATTATCCCCCCGATGACCAGTTTGTCTGGCGGCCCATGGAACCTTATGTCATCCAGCATGACTGGGATCGGGAGGGCGGCTACCATGACCGGGATGAAAAGTTTCTCCTCGCCTACCCGGTGGACGGCATGGCTCCGGCGCAGTGGCCGCGCAAGCATCTGCCCGCACTGGTGGGTGATGAAGATGCCGCCACTGACCTGAACCGCGCCCTGGATGTGATTTTCAACCACCCCAATGTGGGGCCTTTCATTTCCAGGCAGCTGATCCAGCACCTGGTGACCAGCAATCCCTCGCCGGAATATGTTGCTCGTGTGGCTAAGGTATTCAGCGATAACGGCCAGGGGGTGCGGGGCGACCTGTTCGCCACGGTGAAGGCCATTCTTACGGACAAAGAAGCACGCTACGGACACATCACCCATCCACAGACCTTTGGCAAGCTCCGGGAACCTTTGCTGCGCCAGACACAGATGTGGCGGGCGTTGCATGCCATGCCCATTGATGGTGATTGGGTGCGGGACTGGTATCCGGAGTATTTTCTGGCCCAGGCGCCTTTGCGTTCACCCTCGGTTTTCAATTTCTTCAGTCCTGGTTTCGCTCCACCTGGGGAGATTGCTGAGCGTGGACTGGTGGCGCCGGAGTTCCAGATCACCAATGAGACCTTTGTTTCCCGAACGGCAAACAAGATCTGGTACCTGCTGTTCCAGGGATACCGGGGGTCGCCCTACGCCAGTGCGGATGCTATGGAACTGAATCTTACACCGCTGATCAATCTGGCTGATCAGCCGGATGCGCTGCTGGACTACCTGGATCTGCTGTTCATGGCGGGGCAGATGAGCAGTGGTATGCGTGATGTGCTGATGGATGTGGCGCAGAACACAGCCATGGACAATGAATGGCTGGATGGCAACAGCACGCCGGGCACCTTCCGGGTGATGTCGGTTTTGTATGTGTTGCTGACTTCTCCTGAATACGTGGTGCAGAAATGAAAAAGGGTGAACGCAAGATTTCCCGGCGCAGTTTTCTCCGTCTGGCGGGGGGTTCTCTGATGCTTCCAGCGGGGCTGATGACGCCCTGGAAGCCGGTGTGGGCTGATCCTCCCATCCCTTCGGACTACAAGGCTCTGGTTTGCATCTATCTTTTTGGTGGCAATGATTCGGCCAATATGCTGGTGCCCCGGGGTTCAGCATCTCATGCCCAATATCAGAATATACGGGGAAATCTGGCAGTGCCCCTGGATCAGTTGTTGCCCATTCAGACCCAGAGCGACCAACGCACCGACTACGGGCTGCATCCTGCTCTGGCGCCTTTGCTGCCTCTTTATGAAAATGGGGAACTGGCGGCGGTGGCCAATGTGGGCACCCTCGTGGAACCGGTAACCCGGCAAGACCTGATCAGCGGTTCGACTGCCGTGCCACCCCAGCTTTTTTCCCATAGTGATCAGATGTTTCAGTGGCAGACCGGCATTCCCGGCACCCAGACACCTGTTGGCTGGGGAGGACGGCTGGCCGATTTGTATGCGAATTCTGCTTTGTCCCTGTTGCCCATGAATATCACCCTGACGGGCCAGAGCGTATTTCTGGCGGGGCAGCAGACGGTGCAGTATGCCCTGTCTGAGAGCGGTCCTGAGCGTCTTGAAGCCGCCAGTGGCGACGGTGGCCCCGTGGACCTTGCCATTCGCGCCCTGCTGGCCCAGTCACGCCAAAATCTGCTGGAGAAACAGTTCATCGGGGTGCAGAAGCGCTCCATGGATCTGTATGAGCTCATATCCGGCGTACTGGAGCAGCAGAATCCTTTGAATACGGTGTTTCCCGATACTGACTTGGGACGGCAACTGGCCATGGTGGCCCGCATGATCGCATCCAGAGCCGATATGGGAGGCGCCAATATCGCCCGGCAGGTGTTCCTGGTGGGCATGGGCGGTTTCGATACCCACGACAATCAGAACGGGGCGCAACCCCAGCTACTGAGTGCTCTGGCCAGTGCCTTGAGTGCGTTCAGGGATGCCCTTGCCGAAGCCGGTGAATTGAATAACGTAACCACCTTTACCGCCTCAGAGTTCGGCCGCACTCTGACCAACAATGGCGATGGAACGGATCATGGCTGGGGTGGACACCACCTGGTGATGGGCGGAGACGTGCGAGGGGGGGATATTTATGGCGTCATGCCCGATCTTACTCTGGACGGTCCTGATGATGCCGGCGATGGCCGCCTGATACCCACACTGTCAACAGACCAGTACGATGCCACCCTGGCGCGCTGGTTTGGGTTGGGTGATGCGGACCTGCAGGGACTGTTTCCTCACCTGCACCGGTTTGACAGTGCTGATATCGGTTTCATGCAGCCCGCGTAATTGCCTGGTTACCTGTAGGTCGGGCTTCAGCCCGACAACAACTGCCACATCGGAGCAATGTTGAACGGAAGTCCCACCTGCGCCGAGCGGGACTCTCTCCTGATGGCCTGCAATCAGTCGCCTTGGATCTTTTTGTGCTGACTGCCCTTGGACTTTGATTTTTCAGCAGCAGCCTGCTTGTTGGCAAGATGCTTTTCCTGCAGTTCTCTTACCTTCTTGCGTTGTTCTTTCTGCTTTGCCGTGAGGCCAATGGCATCCAGGTAAGGGACGACACCCTGTTCCCGGATGATTGCACGGCCGCGTTTGGAGAGAGCAAAGGAGATGAAACGCTTGATTTCCCTGAGGCGCGGATTGTTGCGGGTCATGTAGGTGATGTACAGTGGCCGGTACATCAGGTAGTTGCCCGACTTGATATTCTCGAAACTGGGGGTCTTGCCTTCCAGGGTCAGAAGTTTGACATTGCGCTTTCCTGCACTGGAAATGCCTGATATGCCGATGGCATTGGGATTGGTTTCGATGGCTTTTTCCAGGGGACCGGAAGAGGGATACTCCTTGCTGCCCTTGAAATCCTGGTTGGGATTACCCCAGATGAGCTGACGCAAGGTATAGCCGACACCGGATATCTTGCCTTTGCGCACCAGAAGTTCGATGGGTGCATCGTTGCCGCCCAGTTCTTTCCAGTTGGTGATCTTGCCTTCATACAAGTCTTTGACCTGTCCCAGGCTGATGTCAGACACCGGGTTGTCTTTGTGTACCATGACCACCAGGGCATCCCAGGCGACGGGTGTCATATGCACGAATCGTTCTTCAGCTGTGCCGGAGAGCTTGGGGCGGCAGGAGCCTCCCAGATCCACGCTGCGATCCTTGACCCGGCGAATGCCTTTGGTGGCGCCACCACCTTCCAGGACAAAAGGTACGCCATAGATTTTTTCGTATTCCGCGGCGAGTTCCTTCATGAAGGCTTTCTTGGTAATACCACACCCCGCCCAGTGAAGGGCGTTGCCTTGTTCTTCTGTATCAGCAGGCGCCTGGTCCGGAGTATCGGCAGCCTGAACGCTGCTGATGGCAAACACCAGGCCAAAGACCATGAGAAGGAAGTTTTTCACCAGAAATCTCCAAAAAATAATAGACATAGCAGATCGATGTTACCAGCCATAAAATGAACTCGCACCTGTTTTCGAGTGCGCAGACAAAGATTCCCCTAAACCCTAGAATACCTGTAGAAATTCTTTATGTTAAGTCTGAAATTCACAGTTTGAACAAGACTTGCTGAATGTGTCAGTATTTGCGAAACAGTCAGGGTCTGGAGCAGAGAATTTGAATATGAAATATATATGGCATTGGTTTATGTTTGTTGCCTTGCTGGCCCTGGCAACAGTTGCCCCATCCCAGGCCGGGGAAGACGCCGATTTTTCCTATCAGGGCATTGATGGAAAGACCCATAACCTGTCGGACTACCGGGGAAAATGGGTACTGGTGAACTACTGGGCCACCTGGTGTCCCCCCTGTCTGGAAGAACTTCCGGAGTTGGAGGTGTTCTATGACAATCACAAAGAAAAGGACGCCGTTGTACTGGGCCTCAACATGGAGGATATTGGGGTGGACCGGCTGCGCGCCTTTGCGGAGGAGCAGTTTCTTTCCTATCCCATACTGATGGCTGGCAGTCGTCCCAAGGAAGTGTTGGGGGCAGTGCCAGCTCTGCCCACGAGTTTTCTGGTAAATCCGGAAGGGAAAGTAGTGGCTCGCCAGGTTGGGCCGGTTGATGGAAAGTCCATAGAGGCTTTCATCAGGAAATCTGAAAAGAAATAAAGAAAAACCGGTGTTGCCCGGTCATAACGGGAGAGACATCCACTTCAGGAGGACATGCGACCATGAAAGTCTTGTCAGCATTGTTGTTGGCTATGGTGTTGGGCACTGCAGTTGCTGCAGAAACCCGTGATCCGGAACAGTATTTTTTCGACCAGACCTTTGGTGATTTTTCAGAGGAACTGGACAATGCCCGAGAGCAGGGTAAAAAGGGCATCCTGCTGATGTTCGAGATGGAGGAGTGTCCGTTTTGCCATCGCATGAAGACCACGGTGCTCAATCGGCCGGAGATTCAGGATTTCTTCAAGAAAAACTTCCTGATCTTCAGCGTGGACATCGAAGGCGATATCGAGATCAACGATTTCCAGGGCCGCCCCACAACCATGAAAGATTTTTCCCTGAAGCAGTTCCGGGTAAGGGCCACGCCCGTGTTCCAGTTCGTCGGCCTGGATGGAAAACCCGTGAAACGGGGACGTTACACGGGAGCAACCAAGAACGCTGAAGAATTTATGCTGCTGGGAAAATATATTGTAGAAGACGCCTGGAAGGAAACGAGCTTCAGTCGCTACAAGCGCCAGGCGCGTCAGCACTGACTCCATGCTCAGGGGACTGTTGCTGACCGTTCTCGCCAGCCTGGCATGTTCCACGGGGGCGGGTTCCCTGCCCAAACCGCTGAGTCTGGAACAGGCCCTGGCATTGTCCGATGCGGCTCATCCGGCTGTTTTGCAGGCTGAAGCGGAAGAAGCCCGGGCGGAAGCCCTGTTGCAGGAAATCCGCAGTGATGATGATTTGAGTGTGCTGCTGGAAGGGCGGCTGCAATATCTTGAGCCTGCCGAACAGTCCAATTTTCAGGAAACCAATGACAGCCAGGCGCAGCTGCGTGTGGCGAAACGCCTGTATGATTTTGGCTACACCCGGGCCCGGGTGGCCTCGGCCCAGGCTGGGCTGGAGGCAGCCCGCTGGCGGGGACTGGATGCCCGTCAGCGCCAGCAATTGAAGGTGATGAAAGCCTTTTTCGATGTGCTCCTGGCGGATCTTGAATACACCCGGGACAATGAGGCTGTGGCCACGGCTTTCGTCCAGGTGGACAAGTTGCGGGAACGGCGCCAACTGGGCCAGACATCCGATCTGGAACTGCTGAAGCAGGAAAGCCGCTATGAAAAAATCCTCAGCCGGCGCACCGCCAGCGCAGCCCGGCAGCGGCAGACGCGCCTGCGTCTGGCCCTGGCCATGAACCGGCCCGGGGAACTGCCTGCTGACCTGATGTCGCCGCCAGTGCCGGATATGGAGCAGAGCCTTCCCGAAATCAGCGAGCTCTATGCCCGCGTGTTGCAGGACAATCCTACTCTTCAGGCCCTGCGCCAGCGCATAGTGGCGGCAAGGCAGAACCTGGAAGCCGCAACCCGGCGCTACGGGCCGGTGCTGCGCGGAGAAATGCAAGCAAATTACTACAACCGGGAAACCCGCTCCACTTCTCCTTTCAGTGCGGCCCTGGTGCTGGAAATGCCACTGTACAGTGGCGGCAGGGATGATGCGCAAAGCGCAAAGGCCAGGGCCGATCTGCTGGACAGCCAGGCGCGCCTGTCCCGCCTGGAACTTGAATTGCGCCAGCAGATACTGGAATTGTACCTGGAACAGGAACAACTCCAGCGCCGGGCGAAAGAACTGCAGGTGCGGGAAGAATACCGGGATCTGTACCTGGATCGCAGCCGCACCCTGTATGAACTTGAGCGCACTTCGGATCTGGGAGACGCCATGGTGCAGACAACCGCAGTAAAACTGGAGCTGGCGCGCATACACTACCAGTGGCTGCTCAATCAGGCGCGTTTGCAGGCATTTTCCGGAAAACTGCTTGACGGGCAAGACCATGAGGAGAACAAAGGATGAAAGCTTGGAGGATGCTGCTGTTGTTCCCGGCCCTGTGGGCGGCAACGGCGACCGGGACACCGCCGGATCAGGGGCGTGAGCTTGCGCTTGGCACGCTGGTTTCTGGTGTTGTCGCCGAGGTGAAGGTCCGCGAAGGGCAACAGGTCAAGGCAGGGGATGTATTGATCGTACTGGATCAGCGGGAGTTCCGCGCCCGCCTCGACAGAGCCCGGGCTGTCGCTTCGCGCGCCAGGGCGTTGTTTGCCGAAGCTTTGCGCGAAGAGGAGCGCGCTCAGGAACTCTATGATCGTGGCCTGCTATCCGACCACGAGCTGCAGAAAGCGCAGATAGGGAGCCTGGAGGCCCGGGCGCGCAAAGCCGAAGCGGCAGAGGAACAGACCCAGGCTGAGCTGGACCTGGAGCGCAGCCGCATACGGGCTCCCCGAGACGGCAGGATTGTCGAGGTAAAGGCCTGGAAGGGACAACCGGTGCAGAATGCTCTGACGATTCAGCCTCTGGTTGTTCTTGGCGTGCAAGGGAGGCAGGGCCGGAAAGATCGGGTAAG
>Ga0256832_1001652_pt1 | contig 15210 bp, 14 predicted proteins | sample 134614metaG_FD_190534 | JGI IMG/M metagenome (GOLD analysis project Ga0256832, IMG submission 190534) | Hydrothermal vent microbial communities from Lau Basin, Pacific Ocean - 134-614 | ecosystem: Environmental > Aquatic > Marine > Hydrothermal vents | place: Pacific Ocean: Lau Basin | collected...
CCCCCTTCGGGCACGCTGACTAGCACGATATTCAGATGCGTGCCCACATCGTAGCTGGCGGGGCAGACCAGGTTGCCTACGTTTTCGACGAAGCAGACGTCGATCTTATCCAGGGGCATCTCGTGCAGCCCTTTGTGGACCATAAAGGCATCCAGATGGCAGGCACTCCCCGTGGTGATCTGATAGGCGGGGATCCCCTTTTGGCGGATACGGTCAGCATCGCAGTTGGTCTCCAGATCCCCCTCGATGACGCCGAAGCGAAAAGGAGCCGTCTCGGCCATCTTCTCCAGCAGCGTCGTCTTGCCGCTGCCGGGACTGCTCATCAGATTGATCGCCAGCACGCCGTGGCGGTCGAAATGCTCCCGGTTGTGCTGCGCTTCGTGGTCGTTTTTGTCCAGAATCTTTGTAATAACCTCGATTGTTTTAGCATCGTTGAGCTGCGGATTGTGGTGCAGCGTCTCGTGGGCCGCCTGATGGGTATGGCTGTGATGCTCGTGATCATGGTCGTGATGGTGATGATCGACAATGGAACATCCGCAATCTTTACACATCTGTCATCCTTTTGTTGTCGTTGATTGTTTACAGAAGCATTTGTGAGCCTACAATGAGAGAGACCGCTCCTGCCGCAGCGAATGCGAGTCTGACATTCCGCTTGCTTGTCAAAAGATTGTCGTTGATCAGTGAAACCCCGTAACCGAAGAGCATAAAGATCAGCATCACCCCCAGGGTGAAGCTGAGTACCATCCAGAGGTTGACTTCGTTGTGGGCGATGGCACTAAGCGTCACCAGCATTCCCCGCACGCCGCCGATTCCCATCAGCGCCCCGATCGTCAGAGCCGAAGCGGCTCGTTTCTCAAAATCGACATCGTCGTGGTTATGGGATTTGCCGAACCAGATATGGATATGTTCTTTACCTTCGTGGGAATGCCGGCCGATCTGGATCCGATCGGTGGCCGCCATATAGAGAAGATAGGCACCAATGAGCAGAATCACCGTCGAAGAGATAATGTCTCCGTAACTGAGAATCTCCTCACTCAGATTGATATGCTGCAGGATCTTGGCGAAGATAAAGAGGCTGATGCCGTGCCCGATCGCAAAGGCCATTGTGATCCAGAGAGTCTTGGCCCGGCTCTTGCCGATGGAGAAGTCGGCGATAGCCGTGAGGTGATCGGGCCCGAAAGCGTGGAGGATGCCGTACCAGAAGATCAACATGTATCCTATATGTTCCATTGACCGATCCTACAAATGAATGCTCATTCAGTTTTCTCTGTATTGTAACGCGTTATCATAAAAGCGGCATGAAAGAGAAGCGTTCTTATATAAAAAACGGACCCGGTTGCATGGACCGTTGTCATCTTTGCGGTGGCAAGAACCTTTACAGGCTCTCGGACGGCCGCATCAAATGCGGCAAATGCAAGCAGCGATATTCGATCAAAAAGCTACAAAGAGAGAAGATGTTCATCGAACATTTTTGCCGGGGAGACAACGCTTTGCAGACAGCCAAAGAGGCAGGGGGCAGCTACGTGACGGTCAAAAGCTTCTTTGATCGCATTCGCCGCCTCCTGCCTGCATTACTGGAAGCCGACTACGAACAAAACCGCGACCGGGTCGTGGAGTATGACGAATATCTCTACCTCGACCACTCCAAACGAAGAGATAAACGCCATATTTTCGACGCACACGATCTACTTACTTTCGATTATGGCGGGCGGGTCTACTCGATCCTGATGCCACCGCTTGATCGCTACAAACAAGCCTTTTTGCACGACGGGCTGGAAGATGTTTATTACCGGGAATTCTCCCGTTTCCTCAACATTCATCGTGTCGCCCGACTCAAAAGCCGTGACAACACCATTGTCCGGTTCTGGAACTTTCTGGATGAGCAGATGAAACAATATCGTGGTGTAGATCGGGAAAATTTTTTTTACTATCTCAAAGAGGCCGAGTTCAGGTTCAACTATACGATGCCTGAACGGGAAAGACTCCTGTACGATCTGATCCTCGGTATCGGCAGGAAAGAGGAGTTTACGTCAATTTAATGCTTTCCAAAGTTGCCCCAGAGAGATCGCAGCATCGTTGGGCGGAAGCGATAGAGGCAGGATCAATCGATCGGCAAAGGATTTGGCCAAACATTTTTCCATCAGCAGCCGATTTTGAAAGACACCGCCGGCAAGAACGATCGGCAGCTCCGGATAGAGCTCAGCAAAATGCTGGACCAGGTTGGTCAGTTCCGGAACAAAACGACGGGCTGTCTCTGTGTCACCCTCGGCCAGAAGTCGAACCAATGGACTCCAGTCAATGGTGCTGTTTTCGATATTGAAAAGTGTCGTGTCAGGTTTTCCGGGATCGCTCCCCCATGCCTCCAACCGCAACCCGCTTTCGCCTTCATAGCTTTGGAGCTGACAGAGGCCTGCCAGAGAGGCAACGGCATCGAAGAGCCGCCCTATGGAGGTACATGCGGGTGCATTGAGCCCTCTCTGCCACGATTGATGCAGCAGGCGGATCTCTGCGGGCCGAAAGGCCTGAACCGTGGGATTTTGCATCACAAGGACTTCATCAAGAGTGTAAAGTTCAAACAGAAGGGCCAGGGCGACACGTCGAGGCTCTTTGACGGCCTTTTCTCCCCCAAGGAGCCGAAAAGGGCACAAGTGGGCGACCCGTTCAACCCCCTGAGTATCGGCGATGAAAACCTCTCCGCCCCAGATCATGCCGTCAGTACCGTAGCCCGTGCCGTCGAAAGCGAAAGCCAGTGCCTTGCCGCGATAGCCATGCTCCGCCATCACCGCCAGAACATGAGCATAATGATGCTGCACCTGATGAGTTTTGGATTTTGGATTTTGGATTTTGAATGCTTTTGTCCATTTTGTCGTTTCATACCCCGGGTGAAGGTCGCAAACGACCGTTTCAGGGCTAAAGTCGTAAAAACGTCGAAACGTTTCGACAGTGCGGGTGAAATAGTTCATCGATTCAATGCTATTCAAGTCTCCGATGTGGGGAGAAACGATGATCTTGTCGTTCAGAGAGAAAGCGATAGTGCTTTTCTGGTTGGCACCGACGGCCAGAATCGGAGGTGGTTTTCTCCCGGTTATGGGTAGGCTCAAAGGTGCGATACCCCGGGCCACACGCAGCCACTGCACACGATCACCCACCAATTGAACCACACTGTCATCACAGGCATTGACGATCTCCCGATCATGATCGAGCACGGCATCCACGACATGGCCCAGCTTGTTGCGCAATGTCTCGCCCTCATAAATGATAGGCTCGTCGGAAAGATTGGCACTGGTAGCCACCAGGGGTCTACCCAGACGCTCCAAAAGTAAATGATGCAAAGGAGTATATGGCAGCATCAGTCCCAGCCGGTCAATGCCTGGCGCCACCGCTTCCGGCAGAGCCATCGCTTTTTCTTTTTTTCGCAAAAGTACGATGGGACGCTCTTTGGCGTTGAGAAGTTCCCACTCCTGTTCGCTCATCTCCGCCAACTTTTCGGCCGTTTCCAAAGAGAGGACCATCAAGGCGAAGGGTTTGGTCGGCCGATGTTTGCGTTTTCGGAGGCTATTGACGGCCTCGGCGTTGAATGCGTCACAGACCAGATGATAGCCCCCCAGCCCCTTGACGGCGACGATCTGCCCCGCTTCGATTCGCTTAGCCGTCTCTTCCAGGAAGCGCTCACTCGATTGTTTGACATCCTTGTCGCCCGTAAGTTCTTGCCATCGGTCCTCCACCTTATACCAAAAAGAGAGTCTCGGCCCGCAATCCCAGCACCCGATAGGCTGGGCGTGATAGCGCCGATTTACAGGGTTTTCGTACTCTTGGCGGCAGGTGTCGCACATGGTAAACTTGGCCATCGAGGTGTTGGGGCGATCGTAGGGGACGGTGCGGATGATGGAGTACCTCGGTCCGCAGTCGGTACAGGTGATGAAGGGGTAGCGGTATCGGCGGTTTTTCGGGTCTTGCATCTCTGTCAGGCAGGCGTCGCATAGGCTCATATCAGGCAGCACCGCCGTGCTCTTTTTCGCTTGATCCTTCGAATCGACGATCCGAAAATTTTGTAAACCCTCGGGTTGACATCTTTCGACCCGTAAAGTATCGATACGCGCCAGCGGGGGCAACTCCTTTTGCAAACGGGTCCGAAAGCGTTTCAGCGCCGAGGTATCGCCTTCGACGTAGAGCGTCACCCCTTCCGCGTCGTTAAGCACCCGGCCGGCAAGACCCTCGCCTACCGCCAGACGGTAGACGAAAGGCCGGAAGCCGACCCCCTGCACCAATCCGGTGATGAAGATATTCAATGCGTCGATCTGTCCAGTCTCTTTTATCACCTTCACATCTTATACAAAAATAGGGAAGGCCACCTTGCAGCCATCCGGATTTTTTCATTCATCGTTCCGATTTCCCGTCCAATGCGATCCGATCGGAAAAATAGGGTTTGGAGATCTGGAATTTGCTGAGAATGCGACTGAAGAGTACCGAATTGGCAAAGAGATCCCCCATCAAAAGAAAGCTATCGATCTTGAATTTCCGTTTCAGTTGCCCCAGTACCGATACCGTCATGTCCCCGTAGGCTTCGAAGATACTGTAGGCCAGGTAGTGCGGCTCGGCACCGGCGAGGCGGAAGCTCATCACCGAGCCCAGCATGGCGGCATAGTCGAACCCCTCCTCAGTGAAATTCATATCGATCTTAAGTCCGCCGTTACCGTGAAATTCGAGTGAGCTGTCGCTAAGGGACTCGAATCCCGGATCGTTGAGCTCCAGAACGATGCCCAGGGCCTGAAACAGGTCCGCATCCAACGACTCGGAAAGACGATGGGCCACTTCGGGAAAGCCTCGGGTGAAATTCTCCAAAAGCCGCCGACGGGTCGGATCTGTCATCATCGCTTCTATAACCGCAGCCGGATCGAAGGGCTCGAAAGCGATGGCCTTTTGCACCCCCGTCGCGGTGGCCACGGGGAAACTCACTCCATGGCTTCGACTCAGATAGGCTCCTATAGCTTCCGAAGCCCCGGTCTCTTGCCGAATGTTGAGAAAACGGTTGAGCACCGGATCGTCATGCAGGGGTTCCAGTGTTGCACTGATCCGGTTATCCCGGACCATGTGGCGATGCTCCTGGACCAATATCAGCTCCGGTTCCCCTTCCCGCTCGTCGAAAAAGAGCGTGTCGATGCCGCTCTCCTTGGCATTGAGGGCCGCCAAAACACTTTTGACATTGTAGGGGGCTTTGAGGCGGAGAAATTTTCTGCCGGTGAGCGCCTGCAGCACCGGATCTTTGACAGTGACCTTGAGTGTCGGCTTTTCGATGGAGAAAAGTGCCTTGATCTCCTCCTCCGTCACAAGAAAGAGATCCCGCACTTTCGAAGCGTCACAGAGCAGAACCGTATCGTTGCCGTTGTAATGGGGAGAGAAGTAGGTCGCATCCCGGTCCTCGTAGACTTCTTCATTGGCATAGTGGGTGCAAAGGACCGTGTCATCCAGGTAGCGGTCACTCGCGGGATCGGTGATCTCCTCCAGGCAGCGGGGACAGGGAGCCAGGGCATAGGCGGGAGAGCGGAAACGCTCAGCTTTCGGTTCGGTATCGGCCCGCTCTGTTGTGATCTCTCCCAGAAAGAACGAATGAGGCAGATACTTCTGCGTATAGGCACTGAAACGCTCCAAGGCGGCGGGGTCCTCTTCGGAGAGAATCAGTGTGATTGTTTTGTCGTTCTGTTCGACACTCCCTTTGACACCGCTTTCGTCGATAGCGGCTTGTAAAAAACCGGCAAAATATCTGTGTTCGATCTTGAATTTGATGGTCTGGACGATAGACATGGCTTGCCTTAGTTATTGGTATATTGGTGTATTGGTTATTGGGAGCCGGAAAGACGGCATCCAAAATTTTTCATTTTTCATTACTTCACTTTTCATTCTTCATGCACTGTCCGTGGAGCGGTAGGGTTGGCATAGAAGTCTATCACCTCATCGAGGCCCAGTCGTTCGGGTTTCGGCTTCGATTCTATCCCGCTCTTTTTCAACTCGTCAAGTGCCGTACCGACGAAAGCGGGAAAGGTAGCCTTGAGCGTATCACTCAGCCCCGCTTTGACGCTTAGGATATCCTCGGGGACGATCCCGATGATGTTGACATCGCTGAGATTGCCGTTAAGCGCGGCGATCTCCAGCATCTCCACGATTTCCACCTCGTGAGCGGTCTGTTTGTAGCTACCGAGCCCCAGAAGTTCTTCACCGGGGATATTGTAGATGGAGCCGGGTGCGTCGTTTTTCATCGTAATCGTATCGAGGATGATCACCTTGTCGTAATCGGTGTAGTAGGTCATGAGCTGAAACCCCAGTACCCCACCGTCGACCAGTGTCACATCACCGTCAAAGTCGTAATTTTCCGCCAGGTATCGCTGGGCATAGACCCCCACCCCTTCATCACGGAAGATCACTGTCCCCGCCCCTACAACCGCTATTCGCAACTTTTCCCCTTCGCTCGACATTCAAAACGAACAAAGGAGCGCTCCGTTATCCAAAGCGCTCGATTTTTCGTTTTATTTTTTCTCTTTGACAAACTTGCTGCCGCCAAAGACGATGGCGATATCGCCTTCCTGCCAATAGATGGTGCGCCAGACCTGATAGTAGATGTGAAACATCACCCAGGCGATGATGAAATACATCGTCATGTGATGACTGATACGCACATCCATGTAGGTCCCGCCGGTCACCGTCACGGTCCAATCGGTGGCCAGATGAAGTACAGCAGGCCACCAGTCACCAATGCTGCTGTGACCGCTCTCCAGTCCGTGGACGTAAAGCTGCAGTCCGGTAAAGAGCATCCACGCAAGCAGCAGATGGAAGATCAGGAAATAGACCGTATTGAAGCTGTCGGCATGGCTGGAATCGAATTTTTTGACCCGGTTGAAAGTGATCAGGTTGATAAAGACCGCAAAGAACTCTTTGATGTTCTTGGGGGTCGGGATCACCTTGAGAATCGGCTTTTCAAAGCGGCTGAAAAAGTAGAGATAGGCGATAATAATAGAGCTGACATCAAAAACTATGGCAGCGATCAGATGAACCCAACGGTTCCAGGCCATCACATATTTGTCCACAGCAGGTTCGGCGATCAACGTCTGGTAGTATGGGTGTCCGATATAGAGTCCGGTGATCACCGCCGCCACCATACAGATCGCCACCACCCAGTGGTTGACTCGCATAAAGAGCGTCATCCGTTTGACGCGTTCATATCCGGCTTTCATGGGATGCCTCCTTTAGACGCTACAGCTGGTGCTGACTTTGAAACTGCCCAGCTCCTTGCCCTTGGTATCGACAATGTGTACGGCACAGGCGATACAGGGATCGAAACTGTGGACGGTACGCAGGATCTCCAGGGGCTGTTCAGGATCGGCGACCTTGGTGCCCACCAGCGCCGCTTCGTAGGCACCCATGCGTCCCTTGCCATCCCGGGGCGATGCGTTCCAGGTCGAGGGGACCACCGCCTGGTAGTTCTCGATTTTGCCGTCCTTGATCTTGACCCAGTGGCCCAAGGCACCCCGAGGCGCCTCGGCCAGGCCGTATCCCTTGGCATCTTTACTTACGGTGTCGAAATCGAACTCCGTCCAGGTACTCTTGTCTCCTGCGGCGACATTGGCGGCGAGTTCATCGATCCATTCCATCATTACGTCGGCCATCAATTCCGTTTCAATAGCCCGGGCAGCAGTACGCCCCACGGTGGAGAAGAGCACGCTCGCCGGTGCCGATTTGTCCAGACCCAGCAGATGGCCCAAACGATCCAGGAATCCCGTCACATACTTGGTGATCCGCTCGTCTTTGGAAGCGACGCCGACCACCATCCGTGCCAAAGGCCCCACTTCAACCCGATGGTCGCCATAGACAGGAGCCTTGATCCAGCTGTATTTCTCATCGGTTTTCAGGTAGGCCAATCCGTCTGACTTTTTCTCCAGTCCGGTATATTCGGGAACCGTCGTTCCGTCGAAGGGGTGCTGCGGTGCGGGGGCTTTGTACCAACTGTGGGTGACATCTTCGGTCACTTTGGCCTGATCGAAGGGGTAGACCTTGCTCAGGTCACCGTTCAGTACGACCCCGCTGGGGAAGAGAAGGCTCGCTTTGTAAAATTCGTTGTCGTCGAGCCGGAAATCGCCGTAGGTCATATAGTTCTTCAGCCCCGCACCCGTACCGTCCAATGCCTCGTCGGCGTAGACAGTACCCGCCATTGCGATGTCGGCCAGATAGGCATTTTTGATGAAGTTCCTGGCTTTTGTGAGAATCGATTTGAACTCGGCGTTGCGGGCAGGATTCTGGATATCCTGGACGCAGGTAACCCCGCCGACGACGATGCTCTGGGGGTGGGGCATCTTTCCACCGTAGATCGCCATCAGTTTGGACATATCCCGCTGCATATCCAGAGCCTCCAGGTAGTGGGCCACCCCGATGAGGTTCTGCTCCGGGGTCAGTTTGTAGTGTTTGTTCCCCCAATACCCGTTGGCAAAAAGTCCCAGGCGTCCCTGTTTGACGAACTTCTGCAGCCGCTCCTGAACCGCACGCAACTCGCCTACACCCGTTCCGTAGGGAGTGTCGGTCCACTTGAGCGCCTCTTTGGAGGCTTTGACAGGATCGGCTTTGAGGGCCTGGGTGATATCGATCCAGTCCAGACCATGCAGGTGATAGAAGTGCACCACATGGTCATGGATGTAGAGCGAACCCTGAAGCAGGTTGCGTACCAGGCGGGCATTCTTGGGGATCTTGACACCAAAGGCATTCTCCACCGCTTCGATGGAGCGTTGATAGTGGGTCCCGGTACAAACGCCGCAGATCCGCATGGCCAGAAGTCCTGCGTCCCGAGGATCACGCCCTTTGAGAATCGTTTCGATTCCGCGGAACATCGTGGAACTGGCGAACGCATCTTTGATGACATTGTTCTCGTCGATCACCGCTTCGATACGAAGGTGTCCTTCAATCCGGGTAATAGGATCTACGATGATATGTTTACTGCTCATGATTACTCCTCGTCTTTTTTACCTGCTACAACACTCGCTGCTGCATGAATAGCGATGCCAACGCCCGCCGCTGTCAAAAGCCCCAGACCGAACTGATCGACTGTCTTTTCCACGCCACCTGTAGGAGCCTTGATATGACTGTCTGCCATAGGGCGCTCGGTAGCGTACTTGTCCCAGAACTGGGGTTCGGAGCAGCCGATACAACCGTGCCCGGCACCGATGGGCCAGTTGGTCCCGCTGTTGTATCGGACGATGGAGCAGTTGTTGAAGGTCATGGGACCTTTGCATCCCATCTTGTAGAGACACCAGTTGTTCTGCGCCCCTTCGTCTCCCCACTCCTCGACGAACTCACCGGCATCAAAGTGGGCACGGCGTTCGCAATTGTCATGAATCCGATAGCCAAAGGCAAACTTGGGGCGATTGAGATGATCCAGCTCGGGGATCTGCCCTGTCATCACGAAGTGGAGAATCGTTCCGGTAATATTGGCCGGGTTGGCGGGGCAGGCGGGGATGTTGATGATGGGCTTGCCTTTGACGATATCCTGAACTCCCACGGCCCCTGTAGGGTTGGGGGCTGCTGCGGGAACTCCTCCGAAGGTGGCACAGGTTCCCACGGCCACGACGGCAGCACTGTCGCCCGCGACTTTGAGCAGATGTTCCTCGAAGGTTTCTCCTTTCGCACCGATGGTACACCACTCCTTGCCGGCACCTACGGGAACGGAACCTTCAACAACACAGAGATATTTCCCCTTGAAGGTCTTCATCGCCTCTTCCAGATGGGCCTCGGCCTGATGGCCTGCCGCAGCCATCAACGTTTCGTTGAACTCCAGATCGATAGTCTCCAGAATCAGCTCATCGATGGTAGGCGAATCGGAGCGAAGGATCGCCTCGGAGTTGCCGGCACAATCCTGCAACTCGATCCAGATGATAGGCACCCGGTTCATCAGCTCTGCCGCTTCGGCCACCAACGGGGTAAAAGAGGCGGGCAGCATCAGCATCGCCGTGATCGCACTGGCCCACTTCATAAAATCCCGCCGGCTCAGCCCTTCGGCTTCGAGCACCTTGTGGATATCCACCTTGGTCGCCGCCGGTGCCTCCCGCAGCTCACTCAGGCGCTTCTCCATGATTTTCCGCAGCTTGTCGTAATAGGCCTCACCCCGATTGGTGTTGACCCGTACCCCTTTGGCGCTGAACATTTTGGCCAATGCGTCACGTCTGTCCATCTGATACCTCCGAATGAATAATCATTCACTATCTTAAAAGAGTAAAGCTTACCCTACATTTAAATCGGGGGGATTTTATTTAAAAAATTGTAAAAATTTTAATTTCTTATATATAAAACGGACCAATCCCGGTCAGATCTGTCGTATCAATGGGTTGTACAGACGCTGCAGACATCGAAGGATTTGAAAACAAGCTCTGTCGGATCCTCCCGGCGCAGGCCGATCAGAGCCTGTTGAGCCACTCCCGGATCCTCCGGTGTGCCGTTACCCAGATTCCACTGGGTGGGGGTGATGATCTCATACTCCCGAATCCTCCCCTCCCGGATCGAAACCCGGTGGATCAGCGACCCCCTTGCCGCTTCGACAATACCTGTCCCTTCTGCCTCGGAGGGGAACGAACCCGGATCGATCCAGGCCTCCTGGGCCAGATCGATCTCCTTCAAAAGTCTGTCGAGATAGCCGATCAAACGGGGAATTTCACAGATTCTCGCCAAGATACGGGTAAAGAGCGAATCACGATAACGCCGGTGCGCCTCTTTGACCAGCGGGGTTTTCATCACCATGGCCCGGGCCAAGGGACCTGTCTCATAGGGCCGATCCCGATAGGCGACCTTGCGTGCCTGGGTCCCGGGAACTATCTCCTCCCGGACATAGCGCAGATCCAGATGCTCCCGCAGACGGGTCCCCACTGATTTCCCGGGATGGAAGAGCCCCTCACCAAAGACGATGAATCGGTCGTGGCTCTGTCCCAGCCGTTCCCAGCCGCGATCGAGTATCCGGCGCATGGCTTTTGGCAGATCACCGCTTTTCCCCAACATCTCTTCGATCCGTTCACAGTGGACGAACGCTTCCAGCTCCACGTCAACGATGTATCGACGAAACAGCGTTTGCAACCGACGCAGTCGATGCCGGAACTCCAACAGATCCACCGGCGTGATCTCTCCACAGATCCCTCCTGGCAGTGCATAACTGGTATGGGGGTACTGTCCCGCCAACAACGCGATCATCTCCCCCGCGACCCGGGCGGGCTCCAGCGCCCGCTCCAATGGAGCCTCCAGTTCCAGAAGCGGTAGAATCGTCAGATAGAACCATTTGAAATGATTCTGCAAAAGCTCCAGGCTCAGCGTCAATTCCCGTATATTGCGAGCCTTGTCGCTGATCCGCAACCCCTCGAAGCACCCTTCCAGGGCCCGCACGGTGGCTATCAGATGGGCATGGCCGCAGATGCCGCAAACCCGCGGATTGATGCTCAAAGCATCGAGAGGATCCCGTCCCCGCAGGATCCTCTCGATATGGCGGCTGTTGAGAAAAAGGATCTCGGCGAAAGTGACCTGTCCTTCTTCGTAGTGGTAGCGGACCTGGGCCTCCCCTTCGATCTTTTCGATAAGCTCCAGGCGTATCTCAGCCATCTTCATCCTCCAGCAACGGTCGGTGAAAACGCTCGATGTTGAAGGCTTTGGCGATACCGGCCAGACTCAGATAGGCCCGTCTCGGAACCCCCAGAGGCATCCGTGCCGGAATTCCCATATGTTTGGGAGTCCGCCAGAGCCCCTCCCGAGGAAAGGTCGGTTCGGTACATCCCATGCAGGGCTGTCCGGCACGGGTTTTGGAGTTGACTCCGTTCCAGAGGATCTTGTTGCAGCTGCCGTGGGTGAAGGTCCCCTGACAACCGTGCTCGTAGAACATGCATCCCTCCAGGCGACCGAAGCGATGCTCGTCGATCTTGTATTCGAAATATTCGTTGCGGGTACAGCCGTCATGGACCGTATAGGCGTAGAAGTATTTGGGACGGTGCATCCGGTCCAGGGGAAGCGGCGAGGCCTCTTTCAGCAGTGACAGAGTCCCGGCAAGGATCTCGGGCTGGACCGGACACCCCGGAAGGCTGATACTCTTTTCCCAGAATTCGGCGAACTCTTCAAGCCGTTCCCCGCCCGAAAAGTGTACTCCGTTGCGATCCTCTCCTCCCCGGGCGAAAATCCCGCCGAAGGTGGCGCAGGTCCCCACCGTCAGGATCCATTTTGCCTGCGAAGCATATCGCTCCAGCAGGTATTGGAGAGGAATTGAGTTTTTTATCATCCCCTCTTCCAAGGTTCCTTCCACGATCAGCACCTCGACTCCGTCGATTCCCTCCTCCACTTCGAGCAGCGTGTGGGTGGAGGGGAGCAGCGGATGATAGAGCCACTCAAAACCCTCCTGCCACCTCTCGAAATCCGGATAGTTGAGCAAGGTGTGGGCATTGCCGTTGCAGGCCAGAGCCGAGAGCCAGAGCAGTCGCATCAGGAGGCCTTGAGGGCGTTGTAGATGTTTTCGGAGATCTCTTCCACGTAATCGTCCAGAGCTTTGGGAAGGATCCGCTCACCGTTGAGAAAGACCATCCCCCCAAGGTAACCCATAAAGAGCCCGAAAGCACTGAAAAAATCCTGGTTTTTCAACTCACCCTTCGCCACACCGTCATCGAAGAAGATCATGATCTCAGTGACAAACTCATTGACACAGATCATCCCTTCGCACCCCTCGTGAAAGACTTCCCGGTTGGAGAGGTAGACCCGGAGGAAAAAATCGATCATCTCCGGCTCCATTTTGGCGGTCCGAAAATAGATCCCGACGATCTGCCGGATCTTCTCCTGTACCGACAGATCGCTTTCGTTGATCTCCCGTATCCTGGCTCCCAGGTAAGCGGATATGTGCCGGATGATCTCCTGGGCCAACAGCTCTTTGGAACCGAAGTAGTTGTAGAGATTTCCCACACTCATACCGATGGATCGGGCGATATCCGGGATCGTGGTGCTGTAGAAACCTTTGGTCGCAAAAAGCCGCAGTGCCTCTTTGATGATCGCGGATCGTTTTTTCTCTTTCCTTATCGCTGTCTGTTCTTCTCTCATCGTCACCATCACTTTCTAATCTACTGCTCTATTGGTCATCTGTACGACATTCGGATCCCTCTATCCTCAGAACACATCCTTCTCCTCCGTAATATTGCGTTCCGGCGGTCTGTCGTCCATATGGGGTTTGATCGGCACCATTGTTTTAAGATAGTTTTTGATGTACTGAGGTGTCCGCTTGGTCACCCGGTATCCCGCCTTGACCAGATCGTAGTAGACAAAGGGGAGATAGTGCTCCCGGGTGACGACAACCCAGGTTTTGGCGTTGGCCCATTTGAACATCGTCGCCGCTCCCTTCTCCCCCACATGGATGCAGCCGTGACTCATGGCATTGGTGTTGCCCAGATGCAGAGCGTGCCCCTGGTTGGTGAAGAAGAGAGAGAAATCCATGTTGTTTTTGCCGCTGGGATCGGGGTGGGCCTTGGACATGTGATATCGCACTTTTCGAAGGACTTTGAAGACTCCCGAAGGGGTCTCGTGGCCTTTGGCACCGGAAGAGATGGGCGCCGCCCACCAGACCACTCCATCCCGATCGATGGCATAAGCGGCTCCATCGGCCCCTTTCTCCCGCAGGGAGATAACAATGTAATCCCTGCCTTTCATATCAACCATCTTCTCTTTACCATTCTTGTCCGTGACCGCAAATTGTGTTTTGCTCAGCGGGAAAACCCGACTCGTCGGATCAGCCGCCATGAGAAGCATCGTTCCTGCCAGCAGTGTCCAGATCGCAATCCGTTTCATTCTTCACCTTTCCGAGAATTTTGGCTTTGTCCAAACACATTATAATCGTTTCCCCTGAAGTAGCGCGACCCGGCAGCATCAAACAAACTTTTGTTACAATCGATGAAAAAAAGAGGGAGAAAACAATGCGGAAAGCGACGATATTGACAGGGGTGACAATCTTTCTATTCAGTTTGAGCGGGTGCGGTACGGTAACAGCGGGAGGACCTGCCCCGGCAGCCGTTGACAGCCCCGGCTACAAGGCAGGCTATCAGGACGGCTGCACCACTGCCCACGGTGAATATACCAAGAACCATGAACTCTTTAAAAACGATCGTGACTATTATGACGGCTGGTTCGCCGGTCGTAGCGGATGTCAGGGGAAATAGGTCCCCGTTTATCAGTGGCACCATTCACTTTTTATACAGTACATTACGCAACTTATGCTGCACACTCTTCATTATGTAGGGGCACAATAATGTTTAACTCTTCAAGATAAAGATATACATTACCACTCTGTTCAAGGACTTTGCACAGAGAACCAGGTCTTACGGGAAGCCTAAAATTGCCATCTACTGTTTTTATTTCAACAGGGGTGGAAACCATCGTAGTTAAAAGTGTTTTCATACAAGAAACTCCTTGTTTTCTTATTAATTTACGAAAAGCCAGGAGCAGCAAGTGATATAATATCTGTTCCTTATTTTTAAATAAGGAAAAATCAGGCACTATACACTTTGTAATTCTTTCCACAAAGAATTTCCCAGCTTAAACCTCATTTGAGCATCAAGAGTGCTGCAACACTCTTGATAACTCAGCAATACGATAAATCTCTACTTATTGCACTGCTGAACTATCGAACATAAAATAACATTATAATCAAATTTGTTTGTCAAAAATTTTCACCTCTTGACAGTTTCCCCATCAATTCTGGAGTGCTGATAACATAAGCTTAATCATCACTGGCAGCCGACACACTCCATACTGCGATCTTCGACCCCTTCCTCTGCTGCCACAGCCTCGGGAGACTGGCTGCGGAGGTAATAGGTCGATTTGAGGCCGAACTTCCATGCCTCCATATAGATCTCGTTTAGATAGCGGCCGCTGGCCCGATCAAGACTGATAAAGATATTGAGGCTCTGCCCCTGATCGATCCACTTCTGGCGGATCGCCCCGGCCCGCACCAGCAGGCGCTGATCCAATTCGTAGCTGGGGGTGTAGTAGGCCCAGGTGTCGGCGTTGAGATTGGGAACGACGACCGGGATCATTCCCGAGAGGTTCTCTTCGAACCATTTGCGTTTGTAGACCGGTTCGATCGCCTGGGTGGTCCCCGTCAGGATGGAAATGGAGCTGGTGGGAGCGATTGCCATGAGATAGCCGTTGCGCATTCCGTCTTTTTTGACC
>Ga0256832_1001653_pt1 | contig 15210 bp, 11 predicted proteins | sample 134614metaG_FD_190534 | JGI IMG/M metagenome (GOLD analysis project Ga0256832, IMG submission 190534) | Hydrothermal vent microbial communities from Lau Basin, Pacific Ocean - 134-614 | ecosystem: Environmental > Aquatic > Marine > Hydrothermal vents | place: Pacific Ocean: Lau Basin | collected...
TACTTGCCCATCAAAGCGGAGCGATATAGCGCTCATCTTCAAAAAAGCATAAGCGGAAAGGGGCAAAGCCAAAACCAGGCAAAGCAAGTAAGTGCGGGGCGGTTTGATGGTCCCGCTTCGACTTCGCCCTTCGATTTCACTCAGGGCATCGCTCAGCGACCAAAGGTCAACGGTCCAAGGTACATGGTAGGGTCAGGGGTACGTGCGGGGCAAAAAATCCGGCTTATCGATTCTTCGATTCCCCGGTTCCTCGGTTCTTCGATTCCTCAATTGTTCAAAAATCCAAGTAGAAGAAAATTTGGTTGGCTTTAATGCCGGGTGTTTTTTAGAGTGAACTCAACAAATGATACACTGCCCAGGCAGCCAGATACGCCAGCGTCGTCATAAACGTAAATTGCAGCGCCGGCCACTTCCAACTACCGGTTTCCCGCCGCACCACGGCCAACGTGCTCATACACTGCATGGCAAAGACATAAAAAATCAACAGTGATAGCGATGTGGCGCGTGTAAATACCGGTCGCCCGTCCGGCAAACGTGCCTGCCGCATCTTCTCGCGCAGGCTCTCCGTGCCCCCGTCATCTCCCAGACTGTACAGCGTGGACATGGTGCCCACAAATACCTCCCGTGCGGCAAACGACGTCAGCAAGCCGATTCCGATTCGCCAATCGTATCCCAACGGCCGGATGAGCGGCTCTATCCACTTGCCTACCCGGCCGGCGTACGAGGCCTCCAGCCGGCGCGCCGCCAGCGCGTCGGCACTTCTCTCCGGTGATATCCGCCCGGCAGCTACCTCCTGACGCACGGCCTCGGCGGCCGCCTTCATCTGCCCAGGTGGCCCAAAACTGGCCGCCGCCCACAACACGATGGAGATCACGAGAATAATCTTTCCCGCACCCAATACAAACGAGCGCGTCTTTTCCCACATGCCCAAAAAAACATTGCGCCACACCGGCCATTGGTATGAGGGCAACTGCAGCGCCAAAAAGCCCTGCTCGCCTGTGTGGAGCACGTGCTTGAGCACCCAGCCGGCGCCCAGCGCCGCAATCACTCCCAACAAATACAAGCCCGCAAAGGCCAGGCCTTGCAAGTTGAATATCAAAAAATGCGTCTCCGGCACCGCCATCCCCACCAATATCACATACACCGGCAGCCGCGCCGAACAACTGATAAACGGTACCGTCAATATCGTCGTCAGCCGTTCCTTCCAGTTGGTGATTGTCCGCGTCGTCATGATGGCCGGAATCGCACAAGCGCCTCCCGAGATGAGCGAAACAATACTCCGGCCGTTCAGGCCAAAGCGCTGCATCAAACTGTCAAACAGATATACCGCCCGGGCCATGTAGCCGATCTCCTCCAAAATGCCCAACAAAAAGAACAATATGGCAATTTGCGGCACGAAAATCACAATGCCGCCCAGTCCGGCAATCACCCCGTCCGCCAACAAGTCACGGAACCAGCCCGCCGGCAGTCGCGACCGGACTATATTCGCCAATTGCGAAAAAAGCCCGTCTATCCACTCCATTGGATAAGCCGCCCACGAAAATATCGCCTGAAATACCATAAACACGATGGCAAAAAAGATGAGCGGGCCCCATACGCGATGCGTCAACACACTGTCCAACCTATCGGACAGCAGCCGCCGGGTATCCGGAGCCCGGCGTATGGCCGACCGGATGACCGGCAAAAAGCGGTTGTACCGCTGCATCGTCTCTTCCACCTGATGCTTCAGACTGTCAAAGCCTTGTGCCACGGCCGCTATTCGCTCACGCTCCGCTTCCGACAAGAACGGGAGCCACCGGTAGTGGTGCAGCAGCAATAGCCGCTGATAATCGTTTAGGGCTGCAAACTCTTTTTGCAGTTCTTGAACTTTGCGACGCTCTGCGTCGCTCAATTTATAAAAAGGCCCGGGCGGCGCCTGCTTTCGTTGAAACAACTCATGGAGCGCTTGTTTGAGTTCCGCCAGGCCGGCACCCGTGCGCGCACTGATTTTGATGACCGGAATCCGGAGCACATGGCGGAGACGGGTCACATCCACATCCAGCCGGTGCCGTTCTGCCTGATCTGCCATATTGAGCGCAAGAATGACGCGTGCACCGGTGTCCATGATCTGCTCGAGCAGCAAAAAGTGCTTGTCCAGGTGATTCATGTCTGCGATGTACAGCACAAATTCTGCCTCCCGGTCGGGATCCGCAAAATGCTGCACCACAATGCGCTCATCCAGCGACGTGGGATAAAAACTATACGTACCCGGCAGGTCAATCACTTCTACCTCCTCGCCCGTGTCCAGCCGGAAATGGCCCCGTTTGCGCTCCACTGTCACCCCCGGGAAATTGCCCGTATGCTGGTGCAGACCGGTCAGCAAATTGAACACGGTCGTCTTGCCGGAATTCGGGTTGCCGGCCAGATACAACCGGACGGGCCTCATGAGTGCCGGCTTTCATCCAGCACAAAGGCGCGGAGCTCCCGCCGGCGCAAGGCCACCGGGAAGCCGTCCACCTTCAAATACAGTGTCCGGCCGCCCAGGACCTGCCGGACGATCGTCAGCCGGCTGCCCGGTATGATGCCGATGGACAGCATCTTGGACGCGATCTGCTTGTTCCGAAAACCCTTCACTTGAAACGTCTCGCCTCGTTTGAATTGCACAGTCTTTCCGTTCTCCAATTTGAGCTTATTTAGAATGGTTCAAAATTAGGAGTTTTTTGTGAGACTTTCGATCATTATGGTGATTTTTATTCTCCGGAGCTGCCTTCCCGTCGCTCCAAGTCGCGGGCCACGGCGTCCAGTTCCTCGTAAAAAGCCTTGCCGAACCGGCGGATCAAGGGCTCCTTCAGGAATTCATACACTTTGATTTTTTGTGCTTTACCGTGTACACAAGCCGGTGCACAGATGTTCCAGCGTTCGTAGTTGAGCAGCGTCCCCCCGCGCGGGGTGTAGGTGATGCGAATCGGATAGAGTGCACATGAGATAGGTTTGCGAAAGCCGGAGCGCCCTTGTTCCCAGGCCTTTTCAATGGCACAGTAGGCAATGCCACCCTCGCGGAAGTAGTAGGCACACGGCCCGCCGTCAATCAATGGGGTATGGAGCCCATGGGTATCGCGCAGATAAGGCCCTTGCTCCTCAATGGCCCGTCGGCCCGCACTTGTCAGCAAGTCGCTAATCTTGGGCACGATCGCCTCCAAAACCGGGAGTTCGTTCTCTTCCAGTGGTGCTCCCAGTTCTCCTTCGATACAGCAAGCCCCGCCACAAGCCGCGAGTTGGCAGGCAAAGTGCTCGGTGATGATCTCATCGCTGATCAGACTATGGCCGATTACTATCATCCATGGTTGGTTTTGAGAGACCGGGGTTCAGTCGGTACTATTCGTAAAGGTAGGACTTTTGACCCAATCCGCCTGTCGGCGTCACTACAAGCAGCTACCGGAAATTTTATTGAAAGTTTTTGCGCCAAGGGCGCAAGAGGTGGCATCCCTTCCTCTGCTCGGGGGCGCCGGTAAATCGCCCCGGTGCGCATGCCGGTCGAAGGGACAAGTTATATTCCGGTGCTTTTGGCAAGCGCCCATGCCGTCCCGTAAGGACGAAAGCTTTGCAGCCAAACGATAAAACCTATAAGCTTTCCAAAACCTTATAGGTTTGAGATTTGGCATCTAAACAGTTGCCAGGAAGCACCGGTTAGCCATTTGCCGGCGCCCGCCGGCAAAATATTCGGAGCTTACAAAACAAGTAACGGTTTCGGTGCTCTTGTTTTTTGCACAAAAACAGCGGGTACCTAAACAGTTGCGAAACATTACTGAAAAAGTATGTAGATTTGCCTACCTTTGAACCGCCGCAGACATCAGCCGGTGTTTGTGAAAAATTATTCTAAAGATGAGATGGATTTTGCTTGTTTTGATGGTGGGCCTGGTCGCTGCCGGCCTACAGGCTCAGGCGCAGGGAGCACGTGACAAGGAGCAGGCCTTTTTTACGCGTACACTCTCCCTGGATGAAACACAACAAGCGCGATTGAAGGCTATTGTCAATCGCAAGTACGATGGCTATGCCCAAATTGCCCAATACAAAGAGACAGCCCCGGAAAAGTATGCCGCCAAGTTGCAAGCCCTCTTTGAAGGGAGTCTCAACTCCGTCCGGTTGCTGTTGAAAACGCCGGCGCAGCTGGAGGCCTTCCGCCAATTGCGCATCCGTCTTCGCAAACAGCGGGCTCAGCTCATCAAACAATACAAGAGAAACAATGCGGTCAGCCAGGATGTCCTGAGCAGGTACTACAGCGAGGTCTTTTTTCTTGGCTGACCGGTATCCTAACCGTCAAATAAAACCGCACCATGGATCCACTCAAAGAACTGTTTCGCGACGTTGCCACACAAAGCTATGCCGAAGTCCGGGCCATGCTCAAGGAGTATGGCGACACCAAGATTGACGAGGTCAAACTGTCCCAAGCCTACGGCGGGATGCGCGGCATCAAGAGTATGATTTGGGAGACATCCAATTTGGATCCGCAAGAGGGTATCCGCTTTCGCGGTTATACCATCCCCGAGCTACAAGAAAAATTGCCCAAGGGTGACGGCAAAGAGCCGCTTCCGGAAGGCCTGTTTTGGCTCATGCTCACCGGCAAGCTGCCCAATGAGACCAATGTTCGCTGGCTGACACAAGAATGGCACAACCGCAGTGGCTTGCCCAAGCAGACGCGCAAGGTATTGGATGCCATGCCGGCCTCGACTCATCCAATGGCACTGTTCAGTATGGGGATTACCTCCATGTCCGAAGACTCGGTCTTTGCCAAACGCTATGCAGCCGGTATGCGTAAGTCCGAGTATTGGGATGCCTACTACGAAGATGCGATGACGCTTATCGCTCGCCTGCCCCACCTGGCGGCCTACATCTACCGCAAGGTCTTTAAGAAAAACAAGCATATCGAGCCGGATACCAGCCTGGATTGGGCGTCCAACTTTGCCCACATGCTGGGCTTCGATGATCCCGACTTTTTCAATTTGATGCGGCTGTATCTGACCATCCATGCCGACCACGAAGGCGGCAATGCATCGGCGCATACCGTCCACCTGGTCGGCTCCACGCTCAGTAGCCCTTATCTGGCCCTGGCCTCCGGCATGAATGCCTTGGCCGGTCCGCTCCACGGCCGGGCCAATCAGGAAGTCATCGAATGGATATTCAATCTCGTCGGCTACCTCGGTACGGATAGACCCGACAAGGAACAAATTCGTACCTTCGTGCAAAAGACCATTGACTCCGGGCGTGTCATCCCGGGCTATGGCCATGCCGTCTTGCGCCGGCCCGACCCGCGCTTTATCGCTCAGATGGAGTTTGCCAAAAAGTATATCAAGGACGATCCCATCGTGCATATCGTCTGGAAACTCTACGAAGTGGTGCCCGACGTACTCAAATCCCTCGGTAAAGTGAAAAACCCCTGGCCCAATGTGGATGCCCACTCCGGCGCTATCCTGGTCCACTACGGGCTGAAAGAATACGCCTTCTACACCGTGCTGTTCGGCGTGTCCCGTGCCTTAGGGGTTTTGGCTGCCGGGGCCTGGTCTCGCGCCCTCGGTATGCCGCTGGAACGTCCCAAATCCCTGACCACCGAACAGGTAAAAAGAGACATCTTAAAAATCACCTAAAGTTCTGCAACGAATGAACGTACCTTCTGATTTGAAGTACTCCAAGGAACACGAATGGATCAAAGTGGATGGCGACCACGCACTGGTCGGCATCACTGATTATGCCCAGTCGGAGTTGGGGGAGTTGGTATATGTGGAGGTGGATACTATCGGCTCCACATTGGCCAAAGACGAGGTCTTTGGCACGGTCGAAGCGGTCAAAACCACTTCCGATCTCTTTATGCCCGTCGGCGGTGAAGTCCTGGAGTTTAATCCGGAGTTGGATGAAAGCCAGGGCGACAATCCGGCGGCAATAAACGAAGACCCCTATGGCAAAGGCTGGATCATCAAAATAAGAATCACCAACCCCAAAGAGTTGGATGAACTGATGGACGCCGAAGCCTACAAAAAACACATCTCGTAACATACTTGCCGGAAAACAACATGCACCGGAACGGTGCATAATCTTTCTCTCTCTATCCGGTGTGTCCGGTCCCCTGTAGGCGCGGCACACCAAAATATCGCTATCGGACATCTATATGAGCGAGACGAGTTCTTTCAAAGCATTCTGGCCGGCTGCCGTGTGGGCCGCTATCTTGGTCTATCTGTCAGCCACCCCGGGCATAGACCTGCCGGACGTCAAGCTGTTTGAGCCGGATAAACTGGCGCATGCGGGCGCTTATGGCCTCTTTACCTACTTGTTGTTGAGAGGATTCCGGCAGCGTAGCGGAAGTCCGGTATCGCGCCGGAAAGCATTGATTTCATTCTTGATAGCTGCCGGTTGGGGGGCTTTGATGGAGCTCATGCAAGATCGCTTTTTCCCGTACCGGTATTTCGAAATAGCGGACGAAATCGCCAATATTTTCGGAAGTATTTTGTCGGTTGGGATATTTAAGCTATTTTTGGATTCATAAAACCGTAATTATGAGTTGGGAACTAACGGGACTTCAGATTTTGGTCGCCTTGTTATTGATTGTGGCAGCCATCGGCCTTGTGGTCTTTTTGCTTAAAAGGAGATTACAGGATGCTGACCCGGAATTGCTGAAGGCAGAGTTTGAAGCCACGCACGACGGCTCGCCGTTGGTGGGGCGCACCAAGTACCCAAAGGTGGATATCTTCCGCAATACGCGCACATTCTTTTGGGTGGGCTTGGTGACCGCTTTGCTGCTGACGCTGCTGGCTTTCAACTGGACACAGTTTGAAAAGAAAGTGGTAGTACCGGAGTACAGCCTGGATGTCGAGGAGGACATTATGGTACAGCCTCCCAAAATTCAGAAACCGCCACCACCACCACCGCCGCCACCGCCACCTAAAATTGAAGAGGTGCCGGACGAAGTAGTCGAAGAAGAAGATGAGCCGGTCTTTGAAGATCAGACGGTGGAAATTGAGGAGAAAGTCAACACGCCACCTCCGCCGCCTAAGAAAAAAGCGGCGCCTCCGCCACCGCCGCCACCGCCACCGCCGCCCAAGAAGCAAGATGAAATCTTTAAGGTGGTAGAGGAAATGCCCAAATTCCCCGGCTGTGAAGGGGAAAAAGCCGGCGCCGGAAGGCTCGACCCTTGCTCGGAGAAGAAGTTGCTTGAGTTTATTTACGAGTACATTGAGTATCCGGATATCGCCCGTGAGACAGGATTGGAGGGCCGGGCCATCGTCCAGTTTGTGGTAGATAAGGATGGCAGGGTCTCCAACGTGAAAGTGGTCCGGGATATCGGGGGCGGATGTGGTGATGAAGCTGTCCGCGTCATCAAACTGATGAATGAAAAGGGCATCAAATGGACACCGGGGCGCCAGCAAGGACAGGCCGTTCGTGTCCAGTATATCCTGCCCGTTATGTTTAAGCTGGAATGATTGGGATTCGTTCTGCAAAACCCAAAAAAAAGCGGTGACCACTTGTCGCCGCTTTTTTTTTGGGGCCTGCCAAATAAGCCAAACGGTAACTGTTTAGGTGCTCCTGTTTTTAGGGATAAAATAGGCAATTTTTGTTCCTGTTGAAGCGAAAATTTTCGATGCGTAGCAGCGTTACGTGAGAAAATTTTTGCAAAAACAGGGGCAAAAAGGCCATTTTAGCGCAAAAACAGCGGGTACCTAAACAGTTACAAATTTTCGATGCGTAGCAGCGCTACGTGAGAAAATTTTATCAAAGGCAGGCGCGAAAAGGCCATTTTAGCGCAAAAACAGCGGGTACCTAAACAGTTACGCCAAACGAAAGATAAGCATGCTGCCGCTCACCGCTTTACAAAGCGAATAGGAGAGATGTGTTCAGTAGTAAGGAAGTACGCTCCGGGTCGCAATAGGCTGACATCCAATGCGATATCGTTAGTGCCCGGCTCCAGTTCTACTTGCCGCATTTGCACGATTTGGCCGCGTGGATTGGTGATATACAAGCGATCAGTAATAAACCGGGGTGTGGTAATGTACAGATAAACTCGGTCTTTGACAGGGTTGGGAAACAGGTTTGCCTGTATGCCTGCTTCGGGATTGAGTATTAGCGCGATAGGTTGTGAATATTGCTGATGCCCGTCGTTTCCCACCATTTTGATTCGGTAGTACTCCAAGGCATGAGGCAGCTTGTCGGTGTAGGTGTATCGTGTAGTCTGGGAAGAGCTGTTGCCTTTTGCGTACACAGAGTCAAGTGGGTAGAAGTTATTTCCGTCTTCGGAGCGCTGAACTACGTATCGGGATAAATTTCTTTCCTGCGAAGTTGTCCAACGCAAGAAGTTTTGGCCGTTTACATTATTGCCCACAAACGAGATTAAGTTGACGGAAAAGGGTACTTCCACGTTCACGGTATAGTCCTCTGTCTCACCATATATGCCGGAGATACAGGCATCCGGTGGGGGGTCCTGCCACGTTTCTATGATGCGCATACGGGTATTGCCGGGCATGGCGTTGGCAGGTACCACTATGTGGCCGGATAAGGTATGCACACCTTGTGCGCTCGATATATGACCCAGATCTATCTTTTCATTGTTATTGGAAAACTGACAGTCGTGGTCCCAATCAATCCACACACTGCAATATTGGTCCCAACCTCCACTGACGGTGATATCTACCTGGATGGGATAAGTAGCACCGGCGGAGACATGGGCGACGATGGATGAAAAATCTTCGAATCCGGTGCTACCGCTGCTGTGTTCCATATCTGCCAACTGGACGCGGCTGATGTAGTCATCAGTGGTGTCAATGAATCCGGAAGAGCAATATTCACACGGGGATACGACGATATAATCCTTTTTGGTTTGTGTGAAGCTGAGCCCGTCTTTGGTGACGGTCAGGCTCACGTCAAAGCTTCCCACGCTGTCGTAAGCGATGAAAGGAGGTTCTGCCCCGAAAAAAGTATCAGGTGTGCCGCCGGGAAAGGACCAGGCCCAGGTGTCAGCATCACAGTCGGAAATGACTTCGAAGGCGACGGACTGACCGGCAATGAGTTGTTGGAGGTTGCTGGTAAAATCTGTCGCTACGGGGGCCACTGTGATATAGTCCGTCCTGGTCAAGGTGTCGGATGTGTGGGTGATGGAATCCGAAACCACGAGAGAGACGGTGTAGGAGCCCAAGGCATTAAATCGGACGCTGGGGGTCTTTGAGGTCTGGCCGGTGCCGTTCACGAAGGTAAAAGAGGCCGGGGTGATCGTCCAATGCCAGGCCGTAGGTGTACCGGGTGAATGGTCGGTAAGCTTTACCGTGGTATGTAAGCAGGTGGCTATTGGGTCAGCACTGAAACCGGCCTTGACACCGGGTGGTGAAAAATTCCACGCGGCGATCTTGCTTCCTCTTTCATAAATAGTAAGATTGTAAGATGTGGCCATCCAAAAGGTGTGCATATCCACGGGGTCAACGGATACGTTGGTGTAGTCTCCCCAACGATTGGAGTTGAATTGCGAGACCGTCCCCTCATATATGGATGTTTCGGCGATGTCCATGTTGCCGGAAGCCTTGGCATACTCGGTTGCAGACTGGCCGCAGTAGCGGATAGACGGGTAGGTATTGATGCTGGACACATTATAGCCGATGCTGATCTCATGGGCGTCATTTTGAGCGATGCTGGCTATCCAACGGCTATCATCATCCGGTGCATACGTGCCGGTCTGGCGTATGGTCCACTTCGAGATATTTATGTCTTTTGTTACTTCATACCAGCGTAGGCCGGCATGGTCGGTGTTGTCCACATCCACCGTGTGGACGCAAACCAGTGACAAGGTATCGCCGAAGCGCCGTAGTGGGGCGCGATTCATCAAGACGAGCGGGATGGCGTCCAGTTTTTGAAAATTAGGTTGGGAGATATTTTCCCGCCAGGGGCCAAAATTCGAGTCGAACGGCGGCACGGCAATGGTTTGCGTACGTTGGAAAGTAGCGGCATTGGGATTGGTCCAATCTACATGGAGTTCATAAATCCAGAGCTGGTCCGATGTGCCGTCCCAGGCATCGTCGTTGATGGTGACAAAATACCCGGGCGTGCCTGCAGGCGGGAAGGGTCCGTCAATATCCATGGGCATGATGACGTGAAAACCGCTGTTGGGTACCTGCGTCGTCTGAAATTGTATCATCTGGGGAGTCGCTCCACCCACGAGCATTACATTCCGCTCAAAGGCGTAGATGTTGTCTCCCGGAGAATTGACGCCCATCAGATAACTGTTTTCCGTGATGCCAAATTTCGGATAATCGGGAAAGCCGCTCGTCAAAAATGACCAGCGATACCAGGATCCGGTGGGGTCACTGGTCTCGGATATCGCCACGAGGATATAGTGCGGGGGGAGCAAAGGTTGACCGGATATCTCAGCGACAAACCATCGTTGCGCCTGCCCGTCATACAGGACAATGGGATCGCCACTTGCGTTCTGGGACCCGGGTATGCCGGCAAAGAGCGTATTCAACGCGACGGGGCCCACGACCATGTTACCGTTGTCTTTGTCATAAATGGCAAATTCCAGGTTGATACACTGCATGAAATGGTTGGGCCCGACCGCGCCGTTGTTGTCCAAAGGATTTATGTCGTTGGACAGCCCATCAAAGACTTTGAGGAGTTCCCTATTGGCAATGTGCCGCTTCCCTTGCTCCCGCTGCCATACGGGATCGGGCCCCTTGGGCAGGGCCGTGGCGGCATACGGATAAAGCCGGGGCTTTTTCAAGTCTTCATTGCGTTTGTCCTTCGCCAGGTCATACTTGGAAGCCAACTGTATCAGGTCCCGCAACGGCGGTGTCTTGTCAAAGTAGATCGCCGCGGATACCCTGGTTGGTCCTATCGCGGGATCTTGTCCCCATAAACTGACTGCTCCGGCTAACAGAAAAAATAGAACAGCTAAGCGCATAACGAAATATTGAAGGGTGAAAAAATCACTTTTTTGAAAAGATATCATCCCAAAGATAACAAAACGCCGATATTTTTTCCGGTAATCTTTCTACCACATGGAATCGTCCTTTCCGGACGGCCAGAACTCTCAACTCTTACCCTTGTAGGTGTTACGAACAGGTTTGGGACTTGGGAATATCGAATACCGATTAACGAATGAAGATTTGAGAAGTGGGCGTTTCGAATAGCTCAGGGATTCCTTCTAAAATCTCAAATCGGTGTTCCTTGTTCGATGTTCTTACCGTCCCAAAACAAATCGCTTGGAGAATATCAGCCGCTTATAGCTTCACGAAACGTATGGAATGCCCGGTGTGCTCAAGGGACAGGAAGTAGGTGCCTGCCGGCAGCAGGGTCGCATCCAAGCTGACGGCATGGGTGCCCGGGGTCAGCGGGATTTGTCGCATCTGCATCACCTGGCCCAGCGTGTTGGTGATGAAAAAGCGCCCGTCAAGTGCACGAGGCACGGTAATGTTTACGTGAATTTTTTCCTTGACGGGATTGGGGAACAGGCTCAGGTGTATATCCGATGCCGGGTCTGGCACAGTAGTACCCACCAGTGTGTCCCGTACATTCAAAGTGTAGTCTTCCGTCTCGCCGTAAAAGCCGCTGGCACATGATTCCGGCGGCGTATCCCATTTCTCAATGATGCGCATGCGTGTTTGGCCGGTTAGCGCATTAGCCGGTACCGTTATAGCTCCGGATAAGCTGTGTACACCCTGTGTCCCCGGTGTTTGGCCCAGATCTATCTTTTCGTCTATATCGGAGAACTGGCAGTCGTGGTTCCAGTCCACCCATATATTGCAGAATTGAATCCAATCTCCATTGACCGTGACATCTATCTGAATGGTGTAGGTACTGTCTCTGAACACGTCACTCACAACGGCGGTAAAGTCCTCATATCCGGTGCCATTGCTGCTGTTGTCTATATCGGCCACTTGTACACGGCTGATATAATCATCAGTGGAATCAATGAATGAAGACGGACAATATTTGCAGGGTATGACGGAGATGTATCCCGGCTTCGTTTGCGTGAAGCTACTCCCATTCCGCGTGACGGTTAAGCTCACGTCATACGTGCCGATACTATTATAGATGATGGGTGGCGGCGCATATCCGAAGAAAGTGTCCGGAGCCCCTCCGGGAAATGACCAAGCCCAGGAGTCGGGATAGCAGTCGGATGAGGCGGAAAAGCTAACGGATTGGCCCTCCACCAGTGTTTTGGGTGTGCCGGCAAAATCCGCTGCCACATCTGTTATCGTAATGTAAGCGGTCTTGACGAGGGTATCACTTTCTGTGGTATTGGAAGTGAGTAGCGAGACGGTGTAGGTGCCGGTACTGTCAAACTGTACCTGTGGATTTTGGGATGCCGGGCCGGTCCCGCCTACAAAGGAGAACGTAGCCGGCGTGATAGTCCAAGTCCATGAGGCCGGATTCCCTACCGAAAGGTCTGTAAATGTGACGATGACATTGGGGCAGGTATGTGTTTTGTCAGCGGAAAAATTAGCTTTCAGGGGAGGCGGCGAGAAATTCCAGGAAGCGATTTTGGTGCCCTTTTGGTAGCCGGTGATATTGTAGGTGTTTGCCATCCAAAAAGTATGGTCATCCACCGGATCCACGGAGACATTGGTATAGTCGCCCCAGCGGGAGGATGATTCTTGGGACACCGACCCTTCGAATATGGACGTCTCGCCGATGTCCATAATACCGGAAGCGTTGGCATATTCGGTTGCCGACTGGCCGCAGTAGCGGATAGACGGATAAATAGCCGTGCTGGATACATTGTATCCGATGCTGATCTCGTGGCTCCCATTCTGAGCGATGCTGCCCATCCACCGGCTGGCTCCGTCCGGTGCATACGTACCGGTTTGGCGGACGCTCCAGGACGTTCCGTTGATATCTTTTGTCACCTCGTACCAGCGCAGACCGGCATGGTCCGTCGCATCTACATCTACCGAGTGCACACATACCAGTGACAGTGTATCACCAAAGCGGCGAAGCTGGGTGCGATTCATCAGTACTTGCGGAATGCAGTCCAGTAGTTGGCTATTGCCGGGTTGGACGATATTATCACTCCATCCCCCAAAGTCGGAGTCAAAGGCGGGTACATTGATGGTCTGCGTGCGCTGGAAACTGGCGTCACCGGGATTGGCCCAATCTACATGGAGTTCATAAATCCAGAGCTGGTCCGATGTGCCGTCCCAGGCATCATCGTTGATGGTGACAAAATACCCGGGCGTACCCGCAGGCGGGAAGGGTCCGTCAATGTCCATGGGCATGATGACGTGAAAGCCGCTGTTGGGTATCTGTGTCGCCTGAAACTGTACCATCTGCGGGGTGGCTCCACCGTCCAGCATCACATTCCGCTCGAAGGCGTAGATGTTGTCGCCCCAAGAATTGGCCCCCATCAGGTAGCTGTTTTCTGTGATGCCGAATTTCGGATAATCGGGAAAGCCGTTCATTACAAATGACCAGCGGTACCAGGAGCCGGTGGGATCATTGGTCTCGGATACGGCGATGAGCATGTAACTTGTATCTGAAAAAAAGCCGGAGAACTCAGCGGCAAACCACCGGTCGGCTTGTCCGTCGTACATGACGATGGGGTCGCCTTCGTTATTCTCAGAGCCGGGTACGCCGGCAAAGAGTGTATTCATCGCTACGGGACCCACGACCATATTGCCGTCTTTTTCATAAATGGCAAAATCCAGGTTGATACACTGCATAAAATGGTTGGGGCCGACCGCGCCATTATTGTCCAAAGGATCTATGTCGTTGGACAGACCATCAAAGACTTTGAGGAGTTGCCTATTGGCAATGTGCCGCTTTCCTTGCTCCCGCTGCCACACGGGATCGGGCCCTTTGGGCAGGGCCGTGGCGGCATACGGGTAAAGCCGGGGCTTTTTCAAGTCTTCATTGCGTTTGTCTTTTACCAAGTCATACTTGGAAGCCAGCTGTATCAGGTCCCGCAACGGCGGCGCCTTGTCAAAATAGACGGCTGTAGATACTTTGGTTGGCCCTGTTTTAAGACCTTGTCCCCATAGAATGGTTGGCCCGATTACCAAAAAGAAAAGAAAAGATAAACGCATGATATGAGATTGAAGCCTACTATTTGGATGCTCCTGTTTTTAGCGAAAAAACAATAGGTGACCAAACAGTTACGATGAAATTACAACGCCATTGCGTCAAAGATAACAGAAATACCGGAAATGATTGGCCCGTCAGGCTCACGACTTGCATATTTGCCTTTTCCGGATATCGCAGGCCGGTGGGGTCCGTCATCCTTACTCAAAACGATAAAGCCCGGGATATCGCTGCCGGATGGCAGTTGCCCGTGAACCGGTGGCCGGTCCGAAGGCTGAAAGACCGGCGTTCGCCCGGAGCCTACGCGCCCGAAAAACCTCATGCACCGGAACGGTGCATAAACTGTAACTATTGAGGAACTCCTGCTTTCAGCACAAAAACAGCGGATACTTAAACAGTTGCCATAAACTCTCACACCAAAAAATCGCCGGATGGCATCTATATAAGGAAGCATCGGTATGCCGGTGCTATTAGCGTATGCTGTTTCAGTAACTATTTGGGTACGATTTCTTAACCACAAAATCTAATGTTATGCATTGGGAACTTACAAAGCCTACCCGCAAGCGCGTGAGCCATTTGCGCATTTCCTTTCCGATGTTGATCTTGACTGCCGTATGGCTGGCATTGCTGATCTCCAATTGTACGCGACCTGAAGAGAAGGAGGTAAAACCCGAACTTACGACACAGTCGCCGGACGCGCAAAAGCAAGCTACAGCTGATAATCAGGATGAGATCTTTACCGTGGCCGATGAAATGCCCAGACTTCGTGGCTGTGAGGAAGCACCGCCTCAGCCGGGACGTCTGGATGCGTGTACGGAGAAAAAGGTATTGGATTTTATCGCCAATAATTTGCACTATCCGAAAAGTGCCCGCGAGGCAGCCTTGGAAGGCCGGGTGATCGCGCAATTTGTCGTGGACAAAGACGGTACCATCTCCAACGTCACAATCCTCCGCGACATTGGCGGCGGATGCGGGGAGGAAGTCGTTCGGGTCATCCACTTGATGAATGAGCGTGCGATGCAGTGGATCCCGGCACGTCAGGACGGGCAGCCTGTCCGTTTTAAGTATATTTTGCCGGTGGTGTTCAAGCTGTAAGCTTCGACTCCTTTTTGACACCCAAAGCGGCATCCCCCCGGTGCCGCTTTGTTGTTTGTCCCGGTCCCGGTGTCCGCTTATTCCTTTCTG
>Ga0256832_1001654_pt1 | contig 15204 bp, 16 predicted proteins | sample 134614metaG_FD_190534 | JGI IMG/M metagenome (GOLD analysis project Ga0256832, IMG submission 190534) | Hydrothermal vent microbial communities from Lau Basin, Pacific Ocean - 134-614 | ecosystem: Environmental > Aquatic > Marine > Hydrothermal vents | place: Pacific Ocean: Lau Basin | collected...
GTCTCCGACGGCGACCAGCGGGCCCGCTATTACGCGGACAAACGCGCCAGCTATCCCCAGGACTGCGAACGCGAGCCGGACAAGGAATACGTGTTCCGCGTCTGAGGCGGTGGATCCGGTTCGCGCCGTCTTCCTGGACACGGCCACCATCGATCCGGGGGACGTCGACTGGACGCCCCTGCACCGGCTGCCGCTGGCGTGGCGGTTCCACGCCACCACTCCACCCGAGGCGGTGCCCGGCCGTATCCGCGACGTCCAGGTCGTGGTCACCAACAAGGTGCGTCTGGACCGGGCGGTCCTGGAGCGCGCTCCGGAACTGCGACTCGTCCAGGTGGCCGCCACGGGTACCGACAACGTGGACCTGGAAGCCGCCCGCGCACTGGGCATCGCCGTGCGCAATGTGACTGGCTATGCCACCGCCTCGATAGTCCAGCACGTCTTTGCCCTGATGCTCGCCCTGACCGTCCGTCTACAGGAACACAGTGACGCCGTGGCCTCGGGGCGCTGGTCTGCCGCTTCGACCTTCTCCCTGTTGGAGTTCCCGTTCCAGGAGCTGGCCGGGCGGCGCCTGGGTGTGGTGGGCTACGGGACGCTGGGCCGCGCCGTGGCACGTGCCGCCCGCTGCTTCGGGATGGAGGTGCTGGTGGCCGAACGTCGCGGTCACGCGCCCCGGGCCGGACGCCTGCCTTTCGACACCGTACTGGGCCAGTGCGAGGTGCTGACCTTGCACTGCCCGCTCACCCCCCAGACGCACCACCTCATCGGGAGCGCCGAGCTCGGCCGGATGCGCCGCGACGCACTGCTCATCAACACGGCACGTGGCGCGGTGGTGGACAACCGGGCACTGGCCCGGGCCTTGCAGACCGGCCGCATCGCCGGCGCGGGCGTCGACGTCCTGGAGCAGGAGCCGCCGCCACCTGACCATCCGCTGCTGCGTCTCGGCCATCCCCGCCTGATCCTCACCCCCCATGTCGCCTGGGCCAGCCGGGCGTCTCGCCAGCGCCTGGTGGAACGGATGGCCGCTTCCATCAGTAAATTTCTGACAAACCCAAAATGATTTCGATCAATAATCCGTTGGATTCTGCAAGAGTTTGAGGCAGACTCCGGGTCGTCCCCCACGGGACCACGCACGTCCAAGCGGAGGATCGGCCCATGAAGAATCATGAAAAGTGGCTCCATGTGGCAGCCGTCCTAGCGGCGGCCTATGCGACGACGGCCTGCGCGAGCCCGGAGGCCAAGCAGACCCAGGCCCCGGCGCATCGCTCGGTGGACGCCCCAGGTGAAGTGATCGGGCGCACCTGTGCCGGCTGCCATGCCTTGAGCAAAAAGAACTACAAGGGCTTTGTGCCCGTCATCGCAGGGATGGACAAAGAAAAGATCGTTCAGAAGATGCGGGCCTTCAAGGCCGGGACCGCCAAAGACGTCACGATCATGGATCGGATCGCCAAGGGCTATTCGGATGCCGAGATCGATGCGGTGGCGGCCTACTACGCAAAGATGAAGCACTGATTCCGGGAGGAGGGACCACATGACGACCAACATCTCCAGACGCGATTTCATTCGCGGTGCCGGAGCGGGGTTTGCGCTCGGCCCCCTGCTGTTCGGCGTCTCCCGAGCCCGGGCCGGTGGAGGAGACGTGGTGGTGATCGGCGGTGGTTTCGGCGGTGCTACTGCCGCCAAGTACATCCGCCTCATCGATCCTTCCATCCAGGTGACCCTGATCGAGCCCGCCAAGACCTACGTGACCTGCCCAGGCTCCAACTGGGTCCTCGGGGGCCTGCGCAAGATCGACCAGATCACCATGACCTACGACGGACTCGAGAGGCACGGTGTGAAGGTGGTCCACGACATGGTGACCCATGTCGACCCGGACAAGCGCAGCGTCAAGCTCAAGTCTGGCGGTACACTGAGCTACGATCGGCTGGTCGTCTCCCCGGGCATCGACTTCAAATGGGGCAAGGGTTACACGGCGGCCGTGAGCCACGAGATCCCGCACGCCTGGAAGGCCGGAGCGCAGACCACCCTGCTGCGCAAGCAGCTCGAGGCCATGCCCGACGGGGGCACCTTCATCATCGTGCCGCCCAACAATCCGTTCCGCTGCCCCCCAGGTCCAGCCGAACGCATCTCCATGGTGGCACACTATTTCAAGAAGCATAAGCCCAAGTCGAAGATCATCGCCCTGGATCCCAAGGGGAAGTTCTCCAAGCAAGGACTGTTCATCGAGGGCTGGAAAAAGCTCTATGGCTACGGCACGGACGCCAGCATGATCGATTACCACCAGAACGTGGAGATCGAGGAGATCGACCCCAAGACCAAGACCGTTGTCACGGGAGTAGACGAATACAAGGCCGATGTCCTGAACTTCATCCCCGATCAGAAGGCTGGTGCCATCGCCCACGCCACGGGCCTGACCGGGGACGGCGACTGGTGTCCCATCGACGGGCGGACTTTCGAGTCCACCCTGATCAAGGGCATCCATGTGATCGGCGACGCCTCCATCGCCAAGCCGCTGCCCAAGTCGGGTTACGCGGCCAATTCGGAGGCCAAGGTCTGTGCCGCGGCCATCGCGGCGCTCCTTCAGGACCGCCCGGTGCCGGAACCCTCCTGGGTCAACACCTGCTACTCGCTGGTGGCACCCGACTATGGGATTTCGGTGGCCATGGTCTACGAGATCGACCACGCCACGGGAAAGATCTCCAAGGTCCAGGGCGCAGGTGGCCTCAGCCCTGCGGACGCGCCGCCCAAGTTCCGTCGCAACGAGGCCTTGTACGCCCAAAGCTGGTGGATGACGATCACCGCCGACACCTGGGGCTGAGCGCGCCTCGTCGGCCCGCAGACCGCGAAAGGAGTCCGGCATCGCGCCGGGCTCTTTTTTCGCGCCTGGGAGGAGCGTCGGCCCTCAGCCCAGACAGCGCCCCGCGTGGCAAAGCAGTTCATAGGGAATGGTGCCCGCTCTCGCGGCCACCTCTTCCACGCGGGGATCCTGACCCCAGAGCACGGCTTCGTCTCCCACGCGGGGGTGCGGCACGCCTCGCAAGTCCACAGAGAGCATATCCATGGAGACCCGGCCCACCAGCCGAGCACGGTGCCCGCCGATGAGGACGGGGCTGCCCGAGGGCGCGTGCCGCGGATAGCCGTCCGCGTAACCCGCCGCCACCACGGCCACGTCCATGTCTGTGGGGCAGGTCCAGGTGGCGCCATAGCCGATGCTGTCGCCGGCGTGCAACCGGCGCACGGCGACGATGGGCGCCGCAAACCGCATGGCGGGCCGCCAGGCCGCCTGCCCCTGCGGAGCCGCGTCGGCCAGCGGCCAGGCACCATAGAGCAGCAGCCCTGGACGCACCCACCCGCTGCGAGTGCGGGGATGGGCCAGCAGCGCTGCCGAGTTGGCGATGCTGGTCTGCGCGCCGAGATCCCGGCTGAGCGCCTCGAAGCGCCGCAGCTGCGCCTCCGTGAACGCGTTGCGGTGTGGATCGTCGGCACAGGCCAGATGGGTCATGAGTACCGGAGGCCACCGGCAGTTGGGGCTGGCGCCGAGCCTGGACCATGCCTCGCGGAACTCCCCGGCGTCCAGACCCAGCCGGTGCATACCAGTGTCGATCTTGAGCCAGACCCCGACCGGCGCTGGCAGCGCGCACGCCGTCAATCGCTCCACCTGCCAGAGCTGGTGAACGACGGTCCACAGCTCCAGGCGAGACAGCACGCCGAGCTCTTCGTCGCTGCGGAAACCGCCCAGCACCAGGATCGGTTGCGCGAGCCCGGCCTCGCGAAGCTGCACTGCTTCGGCCACATTGGCCACGCCGAAACCCTCGGCCGCCTCCAGGGCACGCGCCACGGATACGGCACCATGACCATAGGCGTTGGCCTTGACCACCGCCAGGACGCGCGCTCGGGGTGCCAGGGCACGGATACGGGCGAGATTGGCCCGCAGCGCGGCGGGATCCACGGACACGCGTGCCAGACGCGTCATTCCGTATACATTTCAGGGGCGTAGTTCTCGAAGCTCGTGTACTGCCCCAGAAAGGTGAGCTTCACGGTTCCCACCGGACCGTTGCGCTGCTTGCCGATGATGATCTCCGCGATGCCTTTTTCCGCCGTGTCCTCGTTGTAGACCTCGTCCCGATAGATGAACACGATCAGGTCCGCATCCTGTTCGATGGCGCCTGACTCGCGCAGGTCGGACATGATCGGGCGCTTGTTGGGCCGGTTCTCCAGGCTGCGGTTGAGCTGGGAAAGGGCGATGATGGGACAGCTGAGCTCTTTGGCCAGAGACTTGAGCGAGCGGGAGATCTCCGAGATCTCCGTGGCCCGATTCTCCGAAGTCCCCGAGACCTGCATGAGCTGCAGATAGTCGATCACGATGAGCTGCAGGTCGTGTTCGCGCTTCAAGCGTCGGGCGCGGGCGCGGATCTCGGTGGGGGTCAGGCCGGCGGTGTCATCGATGAACACCGGGACCTCGCTCAGCATGGAGACGGCGCTGGACAGGCGCGGCCAGTCTTCCTCCTGCAGGCGTCCGCTGCGCAGCCGCTGTTGGTCGATCCGCCCCAGGGACGAGAGCAGGCGCATGGTGAGTTGTTCTCCCGGCATTTCCATGGAGAAGATGGCCACGGCCGCACCCTTCTTCAGCGCGGCATACTGGGCGACGTTGAGAGCGAAGCTGGTCTTGCCCATGGAGGGACGGCCGGCCACGATGATCAGATCGCCGGCTTGGAGCCCTGAGGTCATCAGGTCGAATTCGGTATAGCCCGTAGGCAACCCCGTGATGGGCTCGTCCTTTTCGAACAGCTCGTCGATGCGCTCGACGGTGCTGGCGAGGAGCTGCTTGATGTTGCGGAAACCCTGCCGCCCCCGGCTGCCCTGCTCGGCGATACGGAACACCTTCTGCTCGGCCTCGTCGAGCAGGGTCTTGGTGTCCCGACCCTCGGGATTGAACGCGCTGTCGGCGATCTCGGTGCCCACGCTGATGAGCTGCCGCAACACCGACTTCTCACGAACGATGTCCGCATAGGCACGGATGTTGGCCGCGCTGGGGGTATTGCGGGCGAGCTCTGCCACGTAGGGCACGATGCTCGCGTCGTCGAACTCGCCGTGCGCCTTGAGCCAGTGTGTGACCGTGACCAGGTCGACCGGCTGGTCGCGGTTGGCCAGGTCGGCGATGGCCCGGAAGATCACCCGGTGATCGTGTCGGTAGAAATCCTCTTCACTTAGCCGGTCAGCGATGGCGTCCCAGGCGGCGTTGTCGAGCAGCAGGCCACCGAGGACCGACTGCTCCGCCTCCAGGGCATGGGGCGGGACCTTGAGCGATTCGGAATTGGTCGGCCGCTGACGCGGCCGGGTCGTCGACTGTGCCATGGATCCCAGGCTCCCGATGAACGGCAGGGGCGCCGTGGCAAAGGCGCCGTCCGATCCTACTCCGGACGAGGGAGGCGAACCACCCCGCTCCACACACCCGAGGCTTCGCCTATTCGGCGATGACGATGACCTTGATGCGGGCGTTGACGTCGGTGTGGAGGTGAATGGTGATCTCGGTCTCGCCCACCTCGTGGATCGGCCCCTCGGGCATGCGCACTTGGCGTTTGGCCACCTCCACCCCGGTGGCCTCGGTGAGCGCCTGGGCGATGTCCGCCGGACCCACGGATCCGAACAGACGCCCCTCGGTACCCGCCTTGGCGGGGATCGTGATCTCCTGCCCCTCGATTCGCTCGCGCCTGGCCTCGGCCTGCGCCTTGGCCTCGGCGGCCGCCTTCTCCAGCTCCGCTCGACGCGCCTCCAGCTCACGGATGTTCTCGGCCGTAGCGTACTTGGCCTTACCCTGTGGTATCAGATAGTTGCGTGCGAAACCCGGCTTGACGTTCACCACGTCACCGAGGTCGCCCAGGTTTTCGATCTTTTCCAGGAGTATGACTTCCATCGTCGTCACCTTTCGTCTCTTCGTCTCAAGCCGTGTCGCTGCGTCCGGCGGCTCGCCTGCGCAGATCGAACAGTCCGTCTACCACGCCCAACCCCATCACCACCGGGAGCGCCTGAGGCAGCACCAAGATCAGCACCGCATAGAACCCCACGAGCCAGGCCGAGGCATGCGCCGAGCGGTGGGCCAGCCAGTGGACGAAGGCGATGCCCTCGAATGCAAATGCCACCAACAGAATCAGGGCCGTCTCGAAGAGCAGGGGTTGATGCCAGAGACTCGCCGCACCCACCGCCACCACGGCAGCCAGGGCCGGCACGCGTCCCAGGCGGAGGGCACGAAACTCCCGCCCGAAACCACCCGGGTTGGACAACGCGCCCTGCCAGGCACGGCCGATGAACACCGCCAGCATCGTCGAGGTCAACACGGAGGACGCCAGGATGCCGGTGGCCAGTCGGGACAGCGCGTCCAGCACCTTGGCGAGCTCGGCATCCGAAACACCCAGATCCGCCAGGGGCGCCGACAACAGCGGCTCGAGCCAACCACGCCAGAGGCCGGCGGGATCGGGAACCAGCACATGCACCAGTACCACACCCGTCACCGCGAGCAGGATCGCAAACCCCAACGCCACCGCCAGCGAACGCATGGCCCGGAGTACTGCCGCCGTGAGCCAAACGGGCACCCAGTCGACCAAGGCCAGAGCGAGGCCAAACCATGGGTTTCCGGTCAGCAGCATCCCTGCCAGCACAATCACCGCCGTAGCCCCGGCCAGCACCTGACCGCCCCTGTGAAGCCCCAGTGCGAGCGTCACCAGCGCGAGCGCGGCGGCGCTGATCAGCATCAGCGGGGGCAGCAGCAGCGCCGCCACCGCCAGGCCCGCCACGGCCCCGATGGCCTGTAGCGGGCCACGGAGGATCCATTGCGCCAGTGCGCGCACGCCAGAGTGTGGGCCGGGCGGCACCCTGCCGGAAAGACGCCGGACCAGGACGCTCAGTGGCGGTCGGTATACGGCAGCAAGGCCAGATAGCGCGCCCGCTTGATGGCGGTAGCCAACTGCCGCTGGTACTTGGCGCTCGTCCCGGTGATACGGCTGGGGACGATCTTGTAGGTCTCCGAGATGTACGCCTTGAGGAGATCGAGATCCTTGTAATCGATCTCCTTGATCCCTTCGGCCGTAAACCGGCAATAACGGCGCCTGCGAAAAAAACGTGACATGGGCTTGCTCCTCGTTCCGTTGCAGCCTCACCCGCGCGCCGCGGCCGCCTCGCCGCCGCGCGGCCGTTCCGCCGACTTCTCCGCGCGGGCCTTGGCCATGGGCGAAGGTTCGGTGATGGCCTTTTCGCGCCGGATGACCAAGTCACGCAGCACTGCGTCGTTGAAGCGGAAGGCGGCCTTGAGTTCATCGAGCACGTCGTTGCTGCACTCGATGTTCATCAACACGTAGTGCGCCTTGTGCACCTTGGCGATGGGATAGGCCAGCTGCCGCCGCCCCCAGTCCTCCAGACGATGGATCCTGCCGCCACCACCCTCGATCATGCCGCGGTAGCGCTCGATCATCGCCGGAACCTGTTCACTCTGGTCCGGGTGAACGAGGAAGACGATCTCGTAGTGCCTCATATGGAGCTCCTCACGGGTTGCAGCCTCCCGCGGTTTTGCGGTGAGGCAAGGAGTGCACGATTCCGGGCCCCGTGGCCGCGCAGCGCGCATCGCCCAAAGGGCAGACGGCGACTGCCCGGATCCACGGATTCGGAAAACGCGCGATTCTACGCCCTCCCCGGGCGGCGCGCAACGCGGCGTGTGCGGGCAGACCGAAAACGTGCGCGCCGGAGCGGGTGGCGGTATAGTAGGCAGCGGAGCCTGCCGGTCTCGACGGCGGCGCTGCCCAGGATCGCGGGCGCGTTCCCTGCGTACCCGCAACAAGTCGATTGAGTTCTCTCGAGCACAGGACCCGTCCGCTCACGTCTCCCGGCCAGCCCCAGCGACACCGTCGGTATCTCCCGCGTCCGTGCCGGGCGCGCTCCCCCTCCATTCCATCCAGGAGCCTATTGCATGCAAGTCAGTGATCAGAAAGTCGTCACGCTCAACTACGTTCTCAAGGACGACGAAGGCAACACCATGGACGCATCGCAGGACGGGACCTTCTCCTACCTGCACGGTGCACAGAACATCATTCCGGGGCTGGAAAACGCCCTGACCGGCAAACAGCCCGGGGATACGTTTTCTGTGGCGATCCCGGCCGCCGAGGCCTACGGAGAGCGTGATCCCGGGCGGATTCAGGCCGTGCCCCGGGAGATGTTCCCGGCGGACATTGACATCCAGCCGGGCATGCAGTTCCAGGCCCAGGGCCCGGAGGGACAGACCATGATGGTGACCGTGGCCGAGGTGCGAGAGGACGTGGTGGTGGTCGATGGAAACCACCCCCTCGCCGGTGTGGCCCTCAACTTCGAGGTGGAGGTCGTCGACGTGCGCGATGCCACCGCCGAGGAGCTCGCGCACGGCCACGTTCACGGCTGAAGTCTGCCCTCGCCGCTGCGGTCTGGGGCTGTTCCCCGCAGGTCTCGGGACTCGGGTCCCGAGACCTGCGGGGCTCGGTATTCGAACACCTCGCGCCCGTGGGGATCGAGGTGCAACGTGATGCCCTTGGCGGGATACTCAAGCCGCACGCGCCCATCGTCCAGCTCGTACCGCCCCCCCGGAGGGCCGAAACGGGTCACCAGATAAGCCTCGTCCAGACCGCTGTAGGCGGGACTATAGGTGAGCGCCTGTATGGGCTGGCGTGCCAGCTCCGGCCAACTTGCCCGGGGCACGGCATACTTGATTGCCCCCGACGGCTGGGGCTCCCCTCGGTCGTGTGGGACCGCCAACGCCGCGGGCAATCGCAGCACGGTGATGATCCGCGCCTCCAGTCCGCCGAGATTTCGTTTGCCGAAATAGGCCTCCAGCGAGCGCTGACCGTGTGCGGACACGAACAGTGCCACGGCCTCGGGCTCGCCAAACCGGGCCACGGCGTCGGCAAAGGTCGCCCGACCCAGCACCAGCCCGAACACCCGATGGCTGCCATCCGGGAGCACCTCCACTTGCCAGGGCAGATCGGTGATCTCCCGGCGCGCACCTTCCCTGGGCGACAGATACAGGATCAGGGCTGCGAAGAACACCGTGCCCAGTCCGAGATAGAGTATTGCCTTGGAACGGGAAACCATGGCGGCTCACGGCCCGGTGCAGACCGCGTATGTCCGAGGCGGGATCGGCGGTCGCCGGGACCTTTCTTGATCAAGGCTGCACATGGCTCGATGTAACGGTAACAGTATTGGAATGTGCCCCTTCGAGTCCGCACTGCGCGTGGATCCTAAAGCGACCGCAGCCGGGTCCTCAGCGCCCCTCGGGGCGCATGTGGGGGAACAACAGCACGTCGCGGATGGAGGGCGAGTCCGTGAGCAGCATGACCAGCCGGTCGATGCCGATGCCCTCGCCCGCCGCCGGTGGCATCCCGTATTCGAGCGCCCGAATGTAGTCGGCGTCGAAGTGCATGGCCTCTTCGTCGCCGGCCGCCTTTTCGCGCGCCTGCTGCCGGAACCGTTCGGCCTGATCCTCCGGATCGTTGAGCTCGGAGAACCCGTTGGCGAGCTCGCGACCCGCCACGAAGAACTCGAACCGGTCGGTCACCTCCGGGTTCTCATCGTTGCGCCGTGCCAGCGGTGACACCTCGGTAGGATACTGGGTGATGAAGGTGGGGTCCTGAAGGCGCTCCTCCACCGTCTTCTCGAACAGCTCCAGCTGCAGCTTGCCCAGCCCCCAGGTGGGCTTCACCTCCACACCGAGGGCCTCCAGACGTGCCCGTGCCCGTTGCCAATCGCCGATGTCGGCCTCGGTCCATTCCGGATTGTAGGCAAGCAGGGCCTCCCGGAGGGTCATCCGTGCGAAAGGCCTGCCGAAGTCGCACACCTGTCCCTGGTAGGTCACCTGCGTCTGCCCGAGGACGTGCTCGGTGAGGCCGCGCAGCATCTCCTCGGTCAGGTTCATGAGGTCCTCGTAGGTGGCATAGGCCTCGTAGAACTCCAGCATGGTGAACTCCGGATTGTGCCGGGTGGACAGCCCCTCGTTACGGAAATTGCGATTGATCTCGTAGACCTTTTCGAAGCCCCCCACCAGCAGGCGCTTGAGGTAGAGCTCCGGCGCGATGCGCAGGTAGAGTTCCATGTCCAGGGCGTGGTGATAGGTGACGAAAGGCCGCGCCGTGGCCCCCCCGGGCAGCACCTGCATCATCGGGGTCTCTACCTCGATGAATCCACGATCGTCAAGGAAGTCACGCAGATAACGAATGATCCTGCTTCGCGTCCTGAATACAGCACGGACCTGCTCGTTGACGATCAGGTCCAGATACCGCATCCGGTAACGCTGCTCCTGATCGGCCAAGCCGTGGAACTTCTCGGGTAGCGGACGCAGGCTCTTGGTGAGCAGGCGCAAGGTGTCCACGTTCACCGACAGCTCGCCGGTCCGCGTCTTGAACAGCAGCCCTTCGGCCCCGACGATGTCACCCACGTCCCAGGTCTTGAAGTCGCGGTAGAGGGCCTCGCCCACGTTGTCGCGTCGGATGAAGAGCTGAATACGCCCGGACATGTCGAGGAGGTCGGTGAAGCTCACCTTGCCCATGACCCTTTTCGACATCATGCGCCCTGCCACCGACACGCGAATGGGGGTCCGTTCGAAGAACTCCGCCGGTTTGGCGTCGTAGCGGGCGTGCAGCTCGGCGGCGAGGTGCTCACGCCGGAACTCGTTGGGAAACGCCTGGCCACGCTCCCGCAGCCTGCGCAGCTTCTCGCGCCGCTCGGCAATCAATCGATGCTCGCCCGCGGGCGTCGTGTGTTCTGCCATGGTCTCGGTCATGTCTGCTTCGGTTCATTGGCCGCAGCCGCCAAACACCGGGAGCCGCCCGACGGTCGGCGGGCCCGCCCGGCCTCTCGGCCCCGGCGGCCGGAATCGGCGGATCAGAGGCCCGATTTGAGGCTCGCTTCGATGAAGGGGTCCAGGTCTCCGTCGAGCACCGCCTGTGTATTGCCCATCTCAACTCCAGTGCGCAAGTCCTTGATCCTGGACTGATCCAGCACGTAGGACCGGATCTGGCTGCCCCAACCGATGTCGGCCTTGGAGTCCTCCAGCTTTTGTTGCTCCTCGCGCCGCTTCTGCATCTCCAGCTCATAGAGTTTGGCCTTGAGCTGTTTCATGGCGCGATCCTTGTTCTGATGCTGGGAGCGCTCGCTCTGGCACTGGGTCACCACGCCGGTGGGCAGGTGGGTGATGCGCACCGCCGACTCGGTTCGGTTGACGTGCTGGCCCCCGGCACCACTGGCGCGGTAGACGTCGATGCGCAGGTCGGCCGGGTTGATCTCGATCTCCACCTCGTCGTCCACCTCGGGGGAGACGAACACGGCAGCGAACGAGGTGTGGCGCCGGTTGCCCGAATCGAACGGCGACTTGCGCACCAGGCGGTGCACACCGGTCTCGGTGCGCAGCCAGCCATAGGCATAGTCGCCTTCGAAACGCACCGTGGCGCTCTTGATGCCAGCCACCTCGCCGGGGGAGAGCTCCACGATCTCGGTCTTGAAGCCATGGCGCTCCCCCCAGCGCAGATACATGCGCAGCAGCATTTCGGCCCAGTCCTGCGCCTCGGTACCCCCCGAGCCCGCCTGGATCTCCAGATAGGCGTTGTGGCTGTCCATCTCTCCGGAGAACATGCGCCGGAACTCGAGCTGTGCCACGCGTGCCTCCAGCCGCTGCACGTCCTCGGCCACGGACTGGAGGGTTTCTTCGTCACCCTCCTCTTGGGCCAGGGCCAACAGTTCCTCGGCCTCCTGGAGCCCGGTACGGATCTCGTCCAGATTGCGCACCACGGACTCGAGGCTGGCCCGCTCCTTGCCTAGGCGCTGGGCGGTCTCCGGATCACTCCAGACCTCCGGGTTCTCGAGTTCCCGGGTGACCTCCTCCAGTCGCTCCCGTTTGGACTCGTAGTCAAAGATACCCCCTGAGAGCGGCCTCCCGGCCCACGAGGTCCTTGATTTGACTGCGGATCGGTTGAATGTCCATGTCCTGTCTTCCATCCTCTCGCCACCGGACGAGCCCGCACAGCGCCTCATCCGGCATATGTGATTTGATATATAAAACTTTGATTCACCAAGTCTTTAATCGTTCACGAACTGACCCCCATACTGGGTCTTCAGCCAGTGACGATAGCTGCCGTCGAGCACCGACCGCCACCAGGACTCGTGCTCCAGGTACCAGTCGATGGTCTTGCGCAGCCCGGACTCGAAGGTCTCGATGGGCCTGAAACCCAGCGCGCGCGCGATCTTTCCGGCGTCGATGGCATAGCGCCGGTCGTGGCCCGGGCGGTCTTTCACGAAACGGATCAGAGACTCGGCCGGTTCGCCGCGCGCCGCCGGACTCCTGCCATGGCGCCGCGCCAGCGCCGGATCGGCTTCGAATCGTGCATCCAGCAAACGGCACAGGGTGCGCACCAGGTCCAGGTTGCGGACCTCGTTGCATCCACCGATATTGTAGGTTTCTCCCGGGATCCCTGCATCCAGCACTGCCTCGATGCCTCGGCAGTGGTCCTCCACATACAGCCAGTCGCGCACCTGTCGCCCGTCCCCGTAGACAGGGATCTCGCGCCCTTCGAGCACATTGATGAGCGTCAGCGGGATCAGCTTCTCCGGGAACTGGAACGGCCCGTAGTTGTTGGAACAGTTGCTGGTGGTCACCTGCAGGCCATAGGTGCGGTGGTAGGCACGCACCAGATGGTCGGAGGCCGCCTTGCTCGCCGCATAGGGGGAATTGGGTGCGTAGCGCGTGCGTTCGTTGAAGGGAGGGTCCTCGGGTCCCAGCGACCCATAGACCTCGTCGGTGGAGACGTGGTGGAAGCGATGTGGGCGACCATCACCTTGCAGCCACACGGCCCGCGCCGCTTTGAGCAGTGCGTGGGTGCCGCCCACGTTGGTGTCGATGAAGGCGTCCGGTCCATGGATGGAACGGTCCACATGACTCTCGGCAGCGAAATGCACCAGCGTGTCGATGGCCTCGGTGCGCAGCAATGCCTCCACGGTCTCCGTGTCTCGGATGTCCCCGTGCACGAAACGCAGGCGCGGGTCGTCGGCCACCGCCGCCAGACTCGCCCGGTTGCCGGCGTAGGTGAGCGCGTCGAGGACCACGACGCGGTCCTCGGGGTGGCGAGACAGCCAGTACAGAACGAAGTTGGCACCGATGAAACCGGCGCCACCGGTGACGAGCAGACGGCGACCCATGTGCGGATGCCTCAGCGGGCCTCGGGTTCCTGGAACATCTGTCGCAGACGCACCCGCCAGTGTACCGGCTGCTCCGCCAGGAGTTGCCAGGTCCGGCTGGCGTCCAGGACGCTGAAGCGGGGGCGCGGGGCCGGCAGCGGATAGGCTTCGGTGGGGATGGGCCGTACGACCGCATGCCGCTCCAGGTGGCCGCTGGCTCGTCCCTCTTCGGCGATGGCCACGGCGAAGTCGTACCAGCTCGCGCTGCCCGCGTCGCAGTAGTGGAGCACGCCACGCAGGTCCGGGTGCCCGAGGACCAGCGACCACAGAGCCCGTGCCAGGCCCCGTGCCCAGGTGGGCGCCCCGAACTGGTCGGCGACCACGCGCACCTCGTCACGTTCGGCCATCAACCGCAGCATGGTATTGACGAAGTTGCGCCCACCCCGGGCATAGACCCACGAGGTACGCACCACGAGCCCGGCACAGGGGGCGTCCAGCACGTGGCGTTCGCCGGCGAGCTTGGACCGGCCATAGACGCTCAGTGGCTCGGGCGCGTCCTCGGGGCGGTAGGGTCGGCACTGCGAGCCGCCGAACACGAAGTCGGTGGAGACATGGATCAGGCGCGCCCCGGTCTCGGACGCGGCCTCGGCCAGATGGGCCGGTCCCAGGGCATTGGCGGCGTGGGCCACCTCGGGCTCATCTTCCGCGCGATCCACGGCCGTGTAGGCCGCTGCATTGATGATCACGTCGGGGCCCATCCGGCACACTGCCACCAGGGTGTCCTCGCGACGGCCGATGTCGAGTTCGGCATGACGGACACCCCTGACCTCCACGGCCGGGGGTGCCGTGTGGATCAGTTCCCGCCCCAGCTGCCCGCCGGCACCGGTCACCAGCACCTTCATGGAAACACCTCCGCCTCGGCCAGGGTCAGGCCAGCGGCGTCCTTCGCCGAAACGATGGGCGCCTGACCGGGATGGAGCGGCCATGCGATGCCCAGCGCGGTATCGTTCCAGCGCAGCGTGTGCTCGCATTCCGGAGCGTAGTAGTCGGTGCACTTGTACACGAATTCCGCCTCCTCGCTGAGCACGTAGAAACCATGGGCGAATCCGGGCGGGATCCAGAGCTGCCGCCTGTTCCGCGCCGACAGTTCCATCCCCACCCAACGCCCGAAGTGCGGTGAGCTGCGCCGCAGATCCACGGCCACATCGTAGACCGCGCCCCGCACCACACGCACCAGCTTGCCCTGGGGATGGCAGAGCTGGTAGTGCAGACCGCGCAACGTACCGCGCACCGACAGGCTGTGGTTGTCCTGGACGAACGAGGCATCGATCCCGGCTGCCTGGAACCGGGCCGCGTGCCAAGTCTCCATGAAGAAGCCGCGGGCATCACCGTGCACCGTGGGCTCGATGAGCATCACGTCGGGGATGGCCGTGGGCGCAAACCTCATGCCAGGGTGGTCTCCAGCACCGGCTCCTCCAGGAGACGCTCCAGGTAACCGCGGTACTCGTTGTCGGTGAACCGGCGTGCCAGATCGGCCAGCTCCTCAGCGCCGATGTATCCCATGCGGAAGGCGACCTCCTCGGGACAGGCGATCTTCAGGCCCTGGCGTTCCTCCACCGTGCGGACGAAGTTGGAAGCGTCGAGCAGTGAAGCGTGCGTACCCGTGTCCAACCAGGCCACCCCTCGCCCGAGGACCTCGACGTGTAGCGCCCCCCGCTCCAGGTAGCGGCGGTTGACGTCGGTGATCTCCAATTCCCCCCGCGCCGAGGGCTGTAGGCTTCTGGCCACTTCCACCACCCCGGGGTCATAGAAATAGATGCCCGTGACCGCGTAGTGCGAGCGGGGGCGCGCCGGCTTCTCCTCGATGTCCACCACTTTGCCCTGCGGGTCGAAACAGACGACGCCGTAACGCTGCGGATCCTTCACGTAGTACCCGAAGACCGTGCCGCCCAGACTGCGGGAGGCCGCCCGGCGCAAGATTCGTCCCAACCCTTCCCCGTAGAAGATGTTGTCCCCCAGCACCAGGCA
>Ga0256832_1001655_pt1 | contig 15203 bp, 11 predicted proteins | sample 134614metaG_FD_190534 | JGI IMG/M metagenome (GOLD analysis project Ga0256832, IMG submission 190534) | Hydrothermal vent microbial communities from Lau Basin, Pacific Ocean - 134-614 | ecosystem: Environmental > Aquatic > Marine > Hydrothermal vents | place: Pacific Ocean: Lau Basin | collected...
TCGGGAAGTTTATACTTACAATGATTATGTTACTATGCAAGATCAAGTCATAACACAACAGCACGACACCATTAATTTTGCCGGTATCCCTGCACATTTATACACTTTTACCAATACTGATTTAGGTGAGTCATTTAATTTTACAGCCAAAGTCAATAAGAATTTCGGTAAGGGCTTACGAACCAGCTTAGCTTACAACTTTAATATTTCCAATGATGCCAATTCTATTGAAGCGGAAATTACCGGTGATGCCTTTATGCGTAATCCGGCTTTGGGTAATGTCAATAAAGAACGTTTGGCGCCTTCACTTTATGGTGACAAACACCGTTTTGTGGGCTTTACCAGCAAAGAATGGAAATATGGTCGCGACAAACAATGGAGCACCACGCTTGCTGCTGTTTACGAATGGGCTAAAGGCGGACGCTTCTCATATACATATGCCGGTGATATCAACGGAGATGGATCTAACCTGAACGATTTGATATATATTCCAAAACAAGATGAATTAGACGATATGTATTTCAGTGGAACTCCGGCTGAACAACAGTTGCAAAAAGATGCTTTTGAAGCCTATATCAACCAAGATGATTACTTGAGTACGCACCGTGGACAATATATGGAACGTTATGCCATATTGAGCCCTTGGAGAAGTAAAATAGATTTGAAATTAACCCAATCTTATCACTTAAAAGGGGCGCAAAGAATTCAATTTAACTTGAATATTTTAAACTTAGGCAACTTATTGAGAAGTGATTGGGGTGTGGTCAAATTACCGACTAACAAACAACCCATAGGTGTCAGTTTCTCTGATGTTGATGGTGACGGTAATGACGACCCTGTATATACTTTTGATACCAGCTTAAAACAAACCTTCTACAACGATTACAGCTTACGTTCGCGTTGGCAAGTACAAGCCGGTTTGCGGTATATTTTTTAAAAAATAAATTAATCTTTTTAATATTAAAGAAGCTGCCTTTTAGGTGGCTTCTTTTTTTTGGCATATTTATTGAAATGCCCTAATTAAAAAATATATATCTTTGCAAAACTATGATGGTAGAAATCTTTAAATCTAAAATTCATCGTGTAAAAGTAACCGGTGCCGAATTGGACTATATCGGTAGTATAACAATTGATGCCGATTTGGTCGATGCCGCCAATATGATAGAAGGTGAAAAAGTTCAGATTGTCAATGTGAACAACGGTGAGCGTATTGAAACTTACATCATTAAAGGGAAACGCGGTAGTGGAGAAATTACTCTAAACGGACCGGCAGCGCGTAGGGTCCAAAAAGGCGATGTTATCATTATTATTTCTTACACTTGGATGGAAATGGCAGACGCTAAAAAATTTAAGCCTACCATTATTTTCCCCGATACTGAAACCAATTTGTTAAAATAAAGTTGAAGAAGGCACTTAAAATCATATTACCCCTTTTGATAGGTGCCGCTATCCTATATTATTATTTATCGGGCTTTACAGATCAACAACTACTTGAGATTTGGAACAGCATCAAACATGCCGACTATAAATGGTTAGTCTTATCATTGATTTTAGGTTTGTTGAGTCATATTATAAGAGCTTACCGGTGGAATTATCTCTTGGAAACTTTGGATTATCACCCGCGTAAAGTCAATTTGGTTTTGACCGTTGGCTTATCCTATTTGTTAAACTTAGTAGTACCACGAGCCGGCGAAATAGGTAGAGCAGCCACTTTGGCCAAATATGAAAAAGATATCCGTTTTGACAAAGCTTTCGGGACGATTGTTGCCGAGCGCATGGCTGATTTATTTTTTTTAGCTTTATTTATGCTTACCGCATTATTTTTGCAGTTTGATTTAATATATGAATTGCTTGCCCCTAAATTACCTAAAAGTCCGCTTTTACTGACACTTGAAATACTAGGATTTATTCTGTTACTTATTGGCTTCTTAAAATGGGCACAGCATGCCAAGAATCCCTTGATTCTTAAAATAAAAAGTTTTATCAACGGTTTATTGCAAGGCATGAATAGTATTTTGGCCATGCCGCATAAATGGTGGTTTATCTTACAAACCGTCATTATTTGGTTTTTATACCTAGCCATGTTTTGGGTGGTTCTTTGGGCATTTCCCGAAACCGAAAATTTGGGCATTGATGCCGTTTTAGTAGCATTTATAGCCGGTAGTATTGCTATGGTTATATCAAATGGCGGCTTCGGGGTTTATCCTGTGTTTGTAGCTGAAGCCTTGTTGTTATACGGCATTTCCAAGGAAGCCGGAATGGCTTTTGGCTTGTTGATGTGGACGACGCAAACTTTATTAGTGATACTTTTCGGGTTGATTTGTATGATATTGTTGCCAGTTTACAACAAAAATCTTCGTTAATCAAATGAAATAAGTATTTTAATAAACGAAAAAGTGGTTTTAATCAATTTATATTGCTTTAGCTTTTTGAACATAATAGTTTTGTCTTCATAACATTAAAAACATGTATTATGAAAACAAAACTACTTTTTATCTTAGGATGCATTTTTTGGTATGTACAAATGTTCTCGCAATCTAACCGGATTGTTGATAGAATTATCCATTTTGACCAATTTGTTAAACATCTGCAAAGCAGACAGGTTAATACCGCTACTATCCGGTTAGATAGTATCACAAGAAAAAATTATGATGCTGTCAATAGTGTTTATAATTTAAGTTCTATGGACATATTTTTGTTTGACAGTAATAATTTGAATACAGAGTATTCTTTTAATATTTGGGATGTCAACAATAGTGTGCTTTTTCAACAAGGTAAAACAGAATATGTTTTTAACGCTTCGGGGATGATTTCTTCTAAAACTGATTATTATTTTGATTCAAGCCTAAATGTGATGGTGCCAAGTCAGAAACATTTATATACTTATAATGCATCAGGACAAGTAATTGAGATGCTAAGCCAACAATATGATACAGCGAGTTCGCAGTTTGTCAATCAAGATAAAGAAATTTATACCTATGCACAAACTACCGACCCCAAACCTAATTTGGTAAATATCTATCAATGGGATACTGCTAATGCTACATGGATAGATGATAAGCGAGGTACTATAACCTATAATAGTAATTTCCAATTTACAGATATTATCATTGAAGCCAAAGATATTTCTAATAATACTTGGGTTAATTCTTTTCATTATATTAGAAATTATGATGCTAATTTCCGTTTATTAGAGCATCTCATGCAACAATGGCAAAGTAACGCTTGGGTTAATGTCAGAAAGAAGTCGGTGTCATATACATCTATGGCAAATTATGACGAAATTGTTATCGAAAACTTTAATTGGGATAGCGTCAACAGTTCTTGGGCTATAAATGATAAACACATTGAACATGTTGATAGTAATAATAATATTTTACAAGAAGAATATTATTACTGGGATAGTTTAAACAGCCAATTATTTGGTTCTAATAAATTAGTTTATAACTATAACACTAATGACATTGAAGTAGATTACTATATGTGGGACAGTCAGACACAAAATTGGTCATCTGATATTTTGTCAAAATATGTGTTTAACTATGATATGTCTGTTCCTAAGAGTGATTTAATATTACCTTATTATTTAACACCTTCCGGTTTACCTACTGATACTTTATTTGAAACCGGAATACCGGCTTTTGATGGTTTGAATCATAAGCTGTTGTCAAAAGAATTTTTCAGCAGAGCAACGGCTTCTGACCCTTGGAGTCCGGTATTTAAAAAAATATATAACTATACCGATACGTCGGTAAGTATAGAGGATCATCGTCAAATTACAGCCAAAGTTTATCCCAATCCGTTTAGTGATCATATCCGTTTTGAGGTGGCTTCTGACACTTATTCCCTTAATCTATTTGATTTAAATGGCAGATTGCTTTTCGCTGCCGACTTAAACGCCAATGAATCTGTAAATTTGTCATTCTTAAATAAAGGTATTTATATTTATAAAGTCCAAACGAACCAAGGCGTTGCCTCTGGAAAAATCATTAAAAAATAAATTCTGTTGTTTGTGTTGTTTTTTGTGTTTGTTCTTTTAGTTGCTGCTTTAAAAACCGGATTTTGTTATGTTAAAATCCGGTTTTTAATGTTTTTTTAGAGTATAATTTTTGTAAATTTGAAACATTTAAAGAAGCATGAAAAATGAAATATAATTATAAAAAAACCGATATTTCTTATCGTAAACGCGGGGAAGGTCCGGTTGTGATATTGGTTCACGGATTTTTAGAAAATCAAAAAATGTGGGACGATGTCGTTCAAAGTTTAATAGATTCACATCAGGTTTTTACTATTGATTTATTAGGTCATGGTGACAGCGACGGCTTATGTGACATTCACACTATGGAACAACAAGCCATGCTTATCAATGATTTGATGCAGCGGCAAAAGATTATGAAAGCAACGCTTATCGGGCATAGTATGGGCGGCTATGTGAGTTTGGCTTTTGCCGAAATGTTCCCTGAAAAAGTGGCGGGTTTGGGTTTGTTAAATTCTCATCCTTTTGCTGATAATGCCGAAAAACAAGAAGCGCGTGAACGGGCAATAAAAACCGTTCAACGACATTATGAAGCTTATGTCAAAGCGGCTATTCCCAGTTTTTTTGCGCCGGATAATCGTGAAAAATATCGTGATGAAATAGCAAAATTAGTCAAAGAAGCCTTAAAAATGTCACCGGAAAATATCATTGCAGCCTTAAAAGGTATGAAACTACGCAAGGATCGTTCAGATTTGTTTTGCACAAGACAGCAATATCCGAAACTTTGGATAATCGGCAAAAAAGATCCACTCATCGATTTGGAAAAAATCAGAGATTTGGCAGCGCATTGCCAAGGAACCGATTATATAGAACTGAGCGAAGGTCATATGTCATATATTGAAAACAAAACCGAGATGCCGGCAGTTATCAAAAGATTTTTACAACGAAATAACCTATAAGAGCATTATGATTCTTGGATTTTTTTCAAGACTTGAATACGGTTCTTAACATCCAGTTTCATATAAATATTTTTGATATGACTTTTGACCGTGTTTTTGGAAATAAACATTTTATCGGCAATTTGTTCATTGGTATAACCTTCGGCTATCAGCTTCAAAACATCTATCTCGCGTTTGGTTAAGTCCATTTCTTTGAGTTTGGTATCGATATCTATTTTTGGTTGTCCCTTTTGTTGCATTTGTTCTTCAAGCTCTTTGATTTGTAACACATATTTTTGTATTTCCGAATTTTTTTGCTCCAATTCCAAATCCTTATTTTTACGTCGCAAACTAAAAAACAGATATAAAAATATTAGCATGAACAAACTGAAAACCGCAATCCCGATCATCATCCAAAAATTACGTTGAGAGGCTTTTGCTTCTTGGGCTTTTTCGTAAGCCAATTGCTTTATTTTTTCGTCTTTTTCTTTGGTTTCGTATAATATTTGCGTGCTGATTATACTGTTTTTGGCACTGACATTAACAATACTGTCGTGAAATTTTTTGGCTAAAATATGTGCTGATAAAGCAGATTTGTAATCTTTTAATACCGAATAATATTGCACCAGTGCCTCATAACCCAACGAAATATTTTCTTTTGATTTGATGGACTTGGCAATTTGTAATCCAATATCAATATCTTGTTTGGCTTGTTTAAATTTTTTGAAAGCCAATTTTGACAAACCCCGGTTGATATAAGAGTTGGCAACATATCGTTGAATATTTTGTTTTTCCAGAATAGGAATGGCTAAATTGTAATAAAAAATGGCTTTGACAAAGTCTCCTTTGTTTTTGTACAAATAACCTAAAAGATTATATTCGATACCCGGTTCTTTATACCGGTAAATATTTTTGGCAATTGATAAGGATTTTTTTAAATAATATTCAGCCGAATCATATTGTTTGATATAAATATAAGCTTCACCAATATTGGCATAATTATATTCTTGCCCGCGCAAATTTTTATTTTTGAGTTCAATCTCCAACGATTTTTTAAAATAAAACAATGCTTTATCATATTCTTCCGTATTGACAAAAACATTTCCAATACCATTGAGAATTCTGGCAGCTTGCGCTTCATTTCTATTTTTTTTAGCCAAGTCAAGTCCTTGCATATAATATTTGTATGCTGTTTTGTCATCATTGAGTTTTCTGAGAGAAACGCCCAAATTGTTCAACACAATCATTCGTAACATGGTATCTTGGCTGTTTTCTAAAAATCCTAAGGCGCGTTTGTAATATTCTACGGATTTTAAAAAATGATTATCTTTTCTGGCCATATAGCCTTTGGCATTGTAAGCATTAGCAATACCATTGATGTCATAAATTTTTTCAGCGGTTTCAAGTGCCTTTTCTACAAAGTCGGGGCGGGTATATCCGGCTGATTTGTTTAGTTGAATCAACGTATCAACTTTTTGATGAGAATTGGGCATTTTTATGATGCCGGCATATATACTATCCCAATCTTTTTGTTGCGCGATTCCGGAGTAAAAAATCCAAAAAAATATGACAAATAAATACGTTTTTTGCCGGCTCATAATTACTGTGTTGTGTGTTCAAAATTAATAAAAATAATCCGTTTTGCAATTTTTATTTTATCTTTATAGAAACTTTTGAGGCAAGCCAATGAATATAGAATTGTTAAAAAAAGAAATTCAATACAAAGCTGTCCGGTCGAGTAAACCCGGCGGACAACATGTTAACAAAGTGTCAAGTAGCGTGCGGTTGTCTTTTGACTTGAAAAATTCAAAAGCTCTTAATACATACGAAAAAGACATCTTAACCGGCAAATTGCAACACCGGCTAACCAAAGAAGGGATTTTAATAATAAAAGTTGAAACCTCACGGAGTCAACATTTTAATAAGAAGGCGGCTTGGCAACAATTGGTACTATTGCTTGAAAAGTCTTTGAAACAACCTAAAAAACGACTTAAAACCAAACCTAAAAAATCGGCTGTTTTAAAGCGTTTACAAAGTAAAAAACAACACAGCCTAAAAAAGCAAAACAGGCGAAAAGATTTTTTGCGCTAATACCAAAAGGAATTGTATTTTAGTCCAAAATAAATTGGAATATTTTTTTTCTGTATCAAGGCAAAAAACACAGTTATAGCCGTAGCTATAACGAGTATTTTTAACGAAGATACAGGTAAAAAGAAATGATTTATTGGACTAATATATAGTTGTTTTTGGTATAAACTTGGCGGATATGCCCTGCGTGAGGGATTGCAGTGGCAGCTTGCCGAAAAAAATACATGACAAAAATCACGGCTTTTGCAGCGACCGCAGGAAGCTCGTAAAAGCTGTAGATTTTTTATGTATTTTTAAGGCAACTATAACGAAAAGCCCGGTGCCGTACAAGTAGAGCGGATTTTTAGCGGTGGAAAACTTGTGCGGGACACGCCCAAAATATTAAAGTTTGAAAATCAAGATATTACAACATATTAAAAAACATCCTTGGCGTTACTTTTTGGCTTTGACGGCTTTGGTTTGGTTTTGGTTCAGTTTGCCTAAACCTTTGTTTAAGGTGCCGTATGCGACGGTTTTATATAGCCGTGATGGTGAATTGGCAGGGGCGCAAATTGCCAAAGACGGACAGTGGCGATTTCCGCTTTCGGATAGTTTGCCCGAGAAGTATAAGCAATGTGTGGTTGCTTATGAAGATGCGTATTTTTACAAACATCCTGGGGTGAATCCGGTGTCGTTGGTCAAGGCGTTGTATCAAGATATTAAAGTAGGCAAAATAGTACGGGGCGGTAGCACCTTGACCATGCAAGTGATGCGGATGGCGCGCGGTAACCGGTCGAGAAATTTATATCAAAAACTGATAGAAATGATTTTGGCTTTGCGCTTGGAATGTTCTTATAGCAAAGACGAGATTTTAAACTTGTATGCGTCGCATGCACCTTTTGGGGGGAATGTCGTGGGCTTGGAAGCAGCGGCTTGGCGTTACTACGGGCGTGCGCCCACGCAACTCTCATGGGGCGAAACGGCGACTTTGGCGGTGTTGCCTAACGCACCGACACTCATTTATCCGGGGAAAAATCAGCAAGTTTTGAAACGAAAACGCGATGCGTTGTTGGATAAATTGCTTAAAAACCATGTGATAGACAGCATGACTTGCCGTTTGGCAAAAGCCGAAGCTTTACCGCAAAAGCCACAGCGCTTACCGCGATGGGCACCGCACTTGCTCGATAAGTCAGTTAAGGACATGCATGCCGGTGAACGTATATATAGTAGTTTAGATTTGAATTTGCAAAAGCAAGTAGAACAAATTCTGCGACAACATTACGGCTATTTATCATCTAATAAGATTTATAATGCCGGTGTATTGGTTGCCGATGTAGAAACCGGACAAATATTGGTTTATGCCGGGAATATACCCGAAGATGTACAGCCCCCCAATCAATCGGTGGATATGATTACGGCACCGCGCAGCACGGGCAGTATTTTAAAACCCTTTTTGTATGCATGGGCATATAAAGATGGCGTGATTTTGCCCAATAGTTTGCTCAAAGATATTCCGACGCAAATAGCGGGTTACCATCCAAGGAATTATAATAAATCTTATGACGGCGCCGTGCCGGCAAGTGATGCCTTGGCGCGTTCACTCAATATTCCGGCTGTGCGTTTACTGCGAACTTACGGATTGCAAAAATTTAGAGACCAATTGCAAAATCTGCATTTGTCGCATATTGATAAACCGGCGGATTACTACGGACTAACCTTAATATTGGGCGGTGCCGAAACCAGTTTGTGGGATATAACCGGCAGTTATGCCGCTATGGCTCGCGTTCTCAAACATTATAATACAAGTGGCGGTTATAATCCTACGGATTATTTTTCGCTGACTTATTTGCCGGTAAAACGGCGCTTTGAACCAAAAGCGGAAGCGGATTTGTTTGGGGCGGATAATATCTGGTTTACGTTAAAGCCCTTGTCCGATAAAGACCGACCCATGGAAGGCGATGATTGGAATATTTACCGGTCAGCTCAAAAGATTGCATGGAAAACCGGTACCAGTTTCGGGCATCGTGATGCTTGGTGTATCGGACTTACGCCACGTTATGTGGTAGGCGTTTGGGTGGGAAATGCCACGGGCGAAGGGCGTCCGGGTTTAACCGGTACACGCTCGGCAGCGCCTTTGATGTTTGAAGTGTTTAAACGACTGCCTTCAAGTCAGTGGTTTGAGCAGCCTTTGCAAGCCATGCAACAGGCAAAGGTTTGCCGGCAAAGCGGCTATTTGGCATCGCCGCAGTGTACAGATGTTGAGATTGCCTATATTCCACAAAATGGTGAGCGTAGTGCTGTCTGTCCGTATCATAAAATAGTGCATTTGAACAAAGAAGGAACTAAACGGGTGAATTCGTCTTGCTATAATGTGGCTGATATGACCAACAAAAGCTATTTTGTATTGCCGCCGGTTATGGCGTGGTATTACAAACAAAAACATCCGGAATACAGAGAACTACCGCCTTGGGCGCCGGATTGTCAACCGGATGATGACCGGTCATTGGCATTGATTTATCCTAAAAAAGGTATCAAAATTTTTATTCCGAATGATTTTGGTAACCGGCGTCAAAAAATCGTTTGTAAAGCGGTGGATCAAAATCCGGATGCTAAGGTTTATTGGCATTTGGATAATGAATTTGTCCAATTGACGCGCGTTAAACATCAAATAGAGATTTTTGCGAAGCCGGGAAAACACCGTTTGACACTGGTTGATGATGCCGGACACCGTATAGTTTGTCAGTTTGAGGTTAGCGGGAAATAGATTAGGTTGACCTTTTTGTTTTCTTTAAAATTTATTGGTTTAGATAATAAGAATCAATGCTATTGACTTCGGTCGGATATTGTTGTATCTTTGCCGGATATTAATCAAAAAAATTAGAAAGAATATGTCATTAATTGGAGTATCAAAATTTGAAGCTTTTTTTAGAAAAGCAGGTAGTTTGGACATTGACAAATCAGATGTAAGAAGAATTTACGATTTTACAAATGAAGTCATTTACAGATTACTCACAGTAGGGATGAAAAACGCTTCTTTAAACGGGAGAGATGTATTATGGTATACCGATTTACCCATTACCGAAGGTTTAGAAGCGCAAATTCAAGAGTTTAGAGAGCTCAATGAAGAATTGGATTTGGAAGGTATTTTAGAGGCAATTACTAAAATGCCGCCATTGAAATTGGCTATCGGTGAAGATGTTGAGCAAGAATTGCCCAATATTGCCGGTGGTATTTTAATTGCTTTAATCAAAACCTTCAAAACCTTGGAGCCTAAACTCAAAAACCCTCAAACTGCACATTGGGAAAGAGCTAAAGCTATTTTTGAAACTTTGTTGTAATGACTGTTTCAAACTAATTTATAGCCAAAGCGCCTTGTGTGCTTTGGCTTTTTAATAAAAATATCAAAAACATGGAAACAAACAATTTACCCGAAGGCTTATATGCCAAAATCAAAACGAACAAAGGCGATATTTTAACCAAATTAGAATATGAAAAAACACCCGGAACCGTTGCTAATTTTGTAGCTTTGGCCGAAGGCAACCATCCTGAGGTTGCCCAGGCGCATAAAGGCAAAAAATATTATGACGGATTGACGTTTCATCGTGTCATTGACAATTTTATGATACAAGGTGGTGACCCGACCGGAACGGGAGCCGGTGGTCCCGGATATAAATTTGATGATGAAATTCACCCCGACTTGAAACATGATAGTGCCGGTGTATTATCTATGGCAAATGCCGGACCGGGCACGAACGGCAGTCAGTTTTTTATCACTCACGAGGCAACGCCTTGGTTAGACGGTAAACATACGGTTTTTGGTAAAGTGCTTGAAGGACAAGATGTGGTAAACAGCATAGCACAAGGCGACCAAATTGAAAATGTTGAGATCATCAGAGTGGGGGATAAAGCCAAAGCTTTCAATGCTCCGGAGGAATTTACAAAATTTAATAATGCCAAAGCCGAAAGAGAACGTAAAGCCAAAGAAGCCGCCGAAACTGCCCTTAATAAATTAGCCGAAGGATTTGAACAAACCCAATCGGGCTTGCGATACAAAATTATGCACAAAAGCAACAGCGGTAAAAAACCGGAAAAAGGCAAAAATGTGGCGGTTCATTATGTCGGTAAATTGGCTGATGGTACTGTATTTGACAACTCTTATGGCCGTGGAGAACCCATTGAATTTCCGATAGGCGTGGGTTATGTTATTCCCGGTTGGGACGAAGGTATTCAGCTCTTGGAAGAGGGCGATAAAGCCACTTTTGTTATTCCGTCATATTTGGCTTATGGCGAATCCGGTGCCGGCGGTGTAATTCCGCCTAATGCCAATCTGGTTTTTGATGTGGAGTTGGTGAAAGTGGATTAACATATCCTGCTTTCTTTAATATTCTATATTTAGTCAAAAAAATAGTGCAAGAGCCTGTTCCGGAATCTAATCTCCGGACAGGCTTTTGTAGTTCGTGCCTGTAAGTAATCTATTGAAATGACATAAATATTATGAATGATTTATGGTTTGAATTTGAAACCGGATACTACTATTGAAAAACTTTCAACTTTTAAGTTTAACTTTCAACTCAAAATTGTATATTTGATGACCGAATTTTAAACTCAACACACGTGGAAACGTATCATATGATAGACGACAAATTCCTAAATCTCAATGATTTATGGCAGATCTTTTCGCAAAATAAAAAACTGAAACTTTCCGTAAAAAGCCGTGAAAAGATTGTAAAAGCCCGCCGGTTTCTCGACCAAAAAATAAAATCGTCCAAAAGACCTTTGTATGGGATCAATACCGGTTTCGGTGCTTTGCACAATATCAAAATTGACGATAGTCAAATCAACCAATTACAAGAAAATTTGGTCAAAAGTCATGCTTGTGGTATTGGTGAACCTGTGCCTGATGACATTGTTAAATTGATGTTATTGCTCAAAATTTTATCCTTGTCCAAGGGACATTCGGGCGTGCAACTCAAAACCGTCGAATTACTTATCAATTTTTATAACAACGATATTCTACCGGTGGTTTACAAGCAAGGTTCGTTAGGTGCTTCGGGCGATTTGGTGCCTTTGGCACACTTGTCTCTGCCTTTAATGGGAGAAGGCGAGGTAAGCTATCAAAATCAAATTTATTACGGAAAAGAGATTTTAAACAAATTTGATTGGCAACCGGTCAAATTGCAGGCGAAAGAAGGTTTGGCGCTGCTCAACGGTACGCAATTTATGTCGGCATATGGCGTGTATAATTTGTTTGCGACAAAAAAATTACTATATATTGCCGATCTTATTTCGGCAATCTCGTTAGAGGCATTTAACGGCCGCATTGAACCTTTTGATGCCTTGGTGCAAGATGTCAGACCGCATACCGGACAGATACAAACCGCAGCTTTTTTCCGAGATATTTTAGATGATAGCGAACTTATCAAGCAATCCAAAAAGCATGTGCAAGATCCGTATTCGTTTCGTTGTATACCACAAGTTCACGGTGCTAGCAAAGATGCTGTTGCTTATGTAGAGCAAACGATTATTAATGAGATCAATGCCGTTACAGACAACCCTTTAATTTTTCCCGATGAAGACAAAATAATATCGGGCGGTAATTTTCACGGGCAACCCTTAGCCTTGTCTTTGGATATGTTAGCCATTGCCATGAGTGAAATAGCCAATATTTCTGAACGTCGCACTTATCAACTGATCAGTGGTAAACGCGGATTGCCGGCATTTTTGGTCAATAATCCCGGTTTAAACTCCGGTTTAATGATCCCGCAATACACCTCAGCCAGTGCCGTAAGTCAAAACAAACAATTGGCGACTCCCGCCAGCGTCGATTCCATAGAATCCAGTAACGGGCAAGAAGACCATGTCAGTATGGGTGCCAATGCGGCAACTAAAGCCTATCGTGTTCTCGATAATGTACAAAAAGTTTTAGCCATTGAACTTTTGACAGCCGCACAAGCTTTGGATTTTAGAGAATTGAAAACTTCCGTTTTCTTACAAAATTTTATAGAAACATATCGCAAGGAAGTGCCTTTTATTGAAGAAGATCGCATTTTACAAAAAGATATTGTCAAGTCCATTGCCTTTATCAAGAATATGAGATTGGAGAACATTAGTTAAATACCTTTGAGGCATGATTTACGGTTTCTGTTAATTAAAATTATTAATTACGCAAAGCGCCATATAAAAAATAATTAAAAAACCTTACATTTGTCCTATTAAATTTTAATATTTTGAAAACAAAAACTGCTACAAAAACCCTAATAGACGGCTCTAAACTTATTATCGAATCATTAGTGAGAGCCGGAGCGGATACATTTATTGCGTATCCCATTACACCGTCAAATTGGATGTATAAATATGGCAAACAACGTTTTCCGCAATTTTATGCGGCGCCTGACGAAATTACGACTTTTCAATGGATGGCGGGTATGTCCGCAGCAGGCAGATTGCCGGCAACCTCAAGTGCTTTCCCGGGTATTGCCCTTATGGTTGAAAGTATTAATATGGCGTATGCCATGGAATTACCCATGGTGGTTATATTAACCCAACGTTTAGGTCCTAGCACGGGGTCGGCGACAACAGGAGCACAAGGCGATTTAGCTATCTTAAACGGCATTATTTCAGGGGGGTATCCACTTCCGGTATTTTCACCTTCTAGTTTTGAAGACGCTTGGGAATTGTCTGCCAAAGCCGTCGAAACAGCTGTAAAGTTTCGTACGCCGGTATTCCTCTTAACCTCCAAAGAAATGGTGATGTATCAAAAATCATTTGATTTATCCAATCTGAAACCTGTCAGTAAAGTTGACAGACCTGAACCTAAAATTGAAGGCGATTATTTGCCATATAAAGCCGATGAAAGTTTAGTGCCGCCATTCTTGCCTTTGGGACATGACGAACATTTGGTTCGGATAACCGCATCAACGCATGATGAAGCCGCCAATATCCGTAAAAACGATCCGGAAGCTCTGGCAAATACCAGACGTTTACGTGACAAATTTATCCAACGGATTGATGAACTGACTGCTTATGATTTAGATGAGCAAGATGGTGCAACCGATTTGATTCTAACCTGGGGTATAACGGCTGATGCAGCCCGCGATGCGCTACAAAGTTTACGTCAGCAAAGTCAAAAAGTCGACTTGTTGGTTGTCAAGTCTTTGTTGCCTGTACCACCGGTAATTTATGATATTATTGACCGCTATGACAAGGTTGTGATAGCCGAAGAAAACTTAACCGGTCAATACAAAGAAATTTTATTTGGAAAACGTCCGGAAAAACATATCAAGCAAGTCAATAAAATGGGTAATATGATTCATCCGCAAGAAATCATAGAAGCTGTTTTATCTTAAAAATTAGAAAAATGACAAAAAATCCGAAAACAACTTATTTAACCGATAAAAAATTCCCCTTTTGTCCGGGTTGTGGACATGGAATTTCCATCAATGCTTTAAACAAAGCTTTGCAAGAGCTCAATTACGGACCTAATGATGTTATTGTGGTTAGTGATATTGGTTGTAGCGGTCTGATAGATCCGCTTTTTGCCACTCATACCATTCACGGCTTACATGGGCGTTCACCGGCTTTAGGCTTGGGCGTCGCTATGGGCGTGGCGCAAAAACAAAATAAAAAAGTCATCGCCTTTATCGGTGATGGGGGCGCTACCATTGGTCTGCAACACATTTTAGAAGCTGCCCGTCGCAATGTTGATATGACTTTGATTGTCTTAAATAATTTGCTTTACGGTATGACCGGTGGACAAATCAGTGGTTTGTCAACGCAAAAATTTAAGGAAATAATTGATTTTGAAAAAGATGTGCCACCTTTTGATTTAATACAATTGACGCATGCTTCCGGTGCTCGTTTTGCCGTGAGGGTCAATGCCCCGAATAAAATTAAAGAAACTTTGAAAAAAGCTATTGAAACCGAAGGTTTCTCGATAGTTGAAGCAGCCAGTTTGTGTCCGTCTTACGGAATGAAACGGATGAACGAATTGATGGACGTTATTGAAAAAGAAAATATCTTGGAACATGAGCGTCCGGCAACAAAAATTGTTGACCAACAAACCCGTTCTTTGTTGGAGCAAACCCAAGTGATAGAGCCTAAATATGAAGCCGTATTAAAAGACCGTAAAGGTATTATAATTGCCGGCTCAGCAGGTGGCGGTGCGCAATCGGTTGCACGTTTCTTGGCGATGGCAGGAATGTATGCCGGATTAGATACCACTA
>Ga0256832_1001656_pt1 | contig 15202 bp, 14 predicted proteins | sample 134614metaG_FD_190534 | JGI IMG/M metagenome (GOLD analysis project Ga0256832, IMG submission 190534) | Hydrothermal vent microbial communities from Lau Basin, Pacific Ocean - 134-614 | ecosystem: Environmental > Aquatic > Marine > Hydrothermal vents | place: Pacific Ocean: Lau Basin | collected...
AGAGGATTTCATAGACCGCGCCATTGACCCCCGACTCGAATCGCGCCTCGCCTGCCAGAGCATCATCGAAGACAATGATGCCGAGCTGCACGTAGAAATCCCCGACCAATCCAAAATCATCGGACACGAACACTAAACCCACAGCAATATGCCTTTTGAAGACATTGATAACTTTCCCATCTACTGGAACGATCACGAGGACATCGCCATGAAGCTGTACGAACGCTTTGGCGACGAATTTGACGAAGCACAAATTTACCGCATTCGCTTCACCGATTTGTTGGAGTGGATTTTGGAAATTCCTAACTTTGCAGGAAAACGGGAAGAGAGCAATGAGGCCCACCTGGAGCAAATCCAGGCCAAATGGGTCTATGAATGGCGGGAAAACAACCGCTGACAGATTGATCAGCCAACACAGCGAACTACCAAGACTCCAAAGAACCATGCCCGTAAACAAAAAGAAGATATACGCCAATCCGCTGGAGAAATTCCGCGATATAGACACCGTCATCATGGACGTGGATGGCGTATTGACCAACAACCAGATGCTCATTACCGAAGCCGGCGAGATGCTGCGCAGCATGAGCGCCCGCGACGGCTACGTCATCAAGCGGGCCCTTAGCGCCGGCATTCGCATAGCCGTTATTACCGGCGGGTATTCCGAAGGAGTCAGCAAAAGACTGGAGGGCCTGGGCATCAAAGACGTCTTCATACGGGCCAGGGACAAAGTGGGCCCCTTTGAGGAGTTAGTCGTCAAATATGATCTCGATCCCGATCGCATCCTCTACATTGGCGACGACATGCCCGACTATTTTGTCATGCAAAAAACCGGCATGGCTGCCTGCCCCATAGACGCCATTCCCGAAATCCGGGAGCTCTGCGACTACGTCTCCCCCGTCAAAGGCGGCGAGGGCTGTGTGCGGGACATACTCGAAAAACTCCTGCGCATACAGAACAAATGGATGCCGGAACAGTACAAATAAAAAACGAACGCTATGCTTCTTCGGTACCTGCAATTGCTGCGCTGGCCCAACTTGCTATTGGTAGCACTGACGCAGTTTTTGGTACACGAATTTGTCTTTTCCGATGCCTTTCAAACGGCTGCATCGGCAGGGCAAACGGGCATGGCGGCCCGCTTGTCGGCCTGGCAGTTATCGGCTCTGATTTTTTCCACGGTTTGCGTAACTGCTGTGGGTTACCTCATCAACGATTTGCACGATTTAAAGATAGACCTCATCAATCGTCCTGAAAGAATGCTGGCGGGCAGGCACATCAGCATCAGGGCTGTCAGGCGCATGGCGTGGCTGTTGGGGCTGGCAGGTTTTCTGTCGGCTCTTTGGCTGGCGCTTACGGTGGCTCCCTTGTACTACATTCTGCTCTACCCTCTTGGCCTGGCCGCACTCTGGCTGTACTCTGCCCGCCTCAAGCAACTGGGATGGCCCGGCAATCTGCTGGTCTCTATTTTCTGTGCCGGCGTAACGGCCCTGGTATGGCTGGCCGAGCAAAACGCCTGGTGGGAATTCAGCCTGCGCCAAAGCCAAAGCGCCCATGCCCTGCAGAATCTGCTGCTACTCTATCTCCTCTTTGCCTTTCTCTCCAACCTCTACCGCGAGTGGCTCAAAGACCTGCAGGACCTGCCCGGCGACAAGGCTCATGGACGGCTGACTCTGCCCGTGAGACTGGGCCCGCAGAAAGCGCGTCTTTGGAGCTTCGGCGCCGGCCTGATTTTCCTGCTGGCAGTACTTCTCTTTGCCCTGCAACTCCACCTCCAGGGTAAGACGGCAGCCTTCTTTTTTCTGTTGCTCTTCATCGCTGCGCCTCTGCTCTACAGCCTCGCCACCCTCTTCAAAGACCAGTCGCAGCAGCACTATAAGCGCCTGGCCGGCATTGCCAAATTCATCATGCTTACCGGCGTGCTGTTGATCGTATTTTTGTGAACCTATGGAAATCTTTGACCTTCCCATCATTCTGGCATCGGCCTCGCCCCGCAGAAAGCAGCTGTTAGAGCAGGCGGGTTTTCGCCCGCAGGTGTGTCCCACCCATATAGACGAGTCCTATCCCCCCGATTTGCCGGCAGAAGAAGTCGCGGCCTTTCTGGCTGAAAAAAAAGCCCGGGCCCTGTGGGATATAAAAACAGCAGAGGCTGAGAGCACCCTGCAGGGCGTCATCCTCGCCGCAGACAGCATCGTGCTGCTCAACGGCCGGATTTACGAAAAGCCGAAAGACGAGCAAGACGCGGAACGCATTTTGCGAAAGCTGTCAGACAACACCCATGAGGTCATCACCGGCGTATGCCTGCTAAGCTCAAAACGCAGAAAGGTCTTCTCCCAAAGCACGCGCGTTACCTTTGCACCCCTTAGCGATGAAGAAATCCGTTGGTACATCCGGCATGCTCAGCCTTTTGACAAAGCCGGCAGCTACGGCATCCAGGACTGGATCGGCCTGTGCAAGGTCAAAAGCATCGAAGGCAGCTACTCCAACGTCATGGGATTGCCTATGGCCGCCACCTATGAGGCTCTGAAACAATTTGTATGACAATAAAATAGCTTATATTTGCATTTTGCAAAGAGGACTCCCAAGCTATAAAACCTCAACGAAAACGTTAACCCCTAAAAACTCCACACACGCATGAATCGCATTCTCCTGTTTTCCCTGGTACTCTTTTTGTGGTCTTCCTGCTCTTACGAAGAAGGCCCCTGGATCAGCTTTAAAAGCAAGGAAGAGCGCATGGCCAACCAGTGGTTCGTACCCCTTGCTCTTGATGCCTCGGAAGAGACGGAAATCACCGCCGAATTCAACCGCCAGCTCTTCCTCTTCACCAAAGAGGGAAATGTGAAAATCTATTTCTACAAAAAGGACGAAGCGCCCGACTCCATCGCCGGCACCTGGTTTTTCAGCGACAAAAAGAAGACCTTTAACTGGGATCTGCAGGCCGACGAGCAAAAACTGCAAGACCTGGATTTTTACTATCCCGCTCAACAGGCTTTTGAAATCCTGCGCCTGTACGAAGATGAATGCTGGCTGAAAGACGAAGCCGGCGGGCGCCTGTTTTTAGAACCCAAATAAACCCGCCCGGCCAACGCGAAAATGAGAAAACTCCTCTTCATTGCTTTGCTGCTCTTTGGCTGTACCAAATACGAAGAAGGCCCCTGGCTGGCTTTCTCCGGCAAAGCAGAGCGCATAGCCGGCGACTGGCAGGTGAAACAGGCCTTTGACCTGGAGGGCAACAACTATTTTCTCCTCTTCAAAGGCCTGACTTTCAGTTTTGAAAAAGAGGGCGCCATGAGCATCCGTTTTGACAAGTTTGAGCCTGCGGAAACCATCTCGGGCAGTTGGGAATTCCGGGATCAAAAAGAGGGCATGCAATGGCTGCTGGAAGCCGATTCCACCCGCCTCGATACACTCCGCTTCCCCTACGATTCCCTCGCTGTTTTCGACATCCTTCGCTTAGATGAAAATGAATTGCGACTCATTGATGAAGAAAACCGGAGGATTTATTTCGGGCATTAGTTACCATTGAGCTTAAAAACTCAGTGGGCTATTGTCTCCAATCGGGCTGTAATGAGTATATTTGGGGCAACGAAAGACCCGACTTCATGCCCGACACCCGCAACATAGGTTCCTATCCGCCCATCATTCCGCTGGCAGTGCTGTTTCTGTTCATGATATTTGCCTCCTTCATCGGGCAGAGCCTGCTGTTTTTTTTGACGGATATGGCGGGCTTCGACATAGAAAGTTTGCTGACGGGACAGATTTCAGATTTGCCTTTCGGCAAACGCAACCTCTTGCGGACTTTTGTGCTGATCAATCATCTGTTCACTTTCTTCGTTCCGGCCGTGCTCGTTGGCTGGATGCTGATGAAGCGGGATTGCTGGCGTTTTCTGTGCCTCAACCGCGGCATCCCACTCGCTGCAGTGGGTGGTGCCATGTTTTGGATGTTGCTGGCCTTTCCTTTGGTACAATACGTCTATTGGCTCAATCAGCAAGTGCCCTTACCTGCCTGGGCATTGGACATTGAAAAATCCACCTCCAAACTGGTAGAGATGCTGTTGGTCATGGATTCTCCCATAGAAATGTGGTTTTCCCTTCTGGTCATGGCTTTTATCCCCGCACTGGGTGAAGAGCTCTTTTTCCGGGGCATCATCCAACAGACGAGTGAGCACTTTTTCAAAAAGCCCGTCATGGCGGTCTGGCTGACGGCCGTCATTTTTAGTCTCTTTCACTTCCAGTTTCAGGGTTTCGTACCTCGTTTTTTACTGGGGGCCATGCTGGGTTTTCTCTTTTATTGGAGCCGCAATTTGTGGCTGTCCATTGCGGCACACTTCTTCAACAACGGCATTCAGGTCATTGGCGCCTATTACTGGAAAGACCAGCTCTTTGCCTCTCCGGAAAGCTCCCAGGAGCAAAGTGTCAGTTGGTGGCTGGCGCTGCTTTCGCTTGGTTTCGTGCTTATCGGCGGCAGCAAGCTAAAGACCTATTTCCATAACCTGCGCACTGAATCTCAAGCTCATGACTGATCTTGCTCAACGCATCAGCTCTGCTGCGCTCTTCCTGCTCATCGTCCTTGGCGGTATATTTTCCGGCCAAACCGGATTCTTACTGCTCTTTGCGCTCATCGGCGCTCTTTGCCTTTGGGAATACACCGGCCTGGTCATGGCCGGAGAAGAGAACATCTCCACAGCGGCCCGCATCCTGATCGTCATGACGGCTCTTTGGCCTTACATCAGCATGATGAGCTTATTCAGCCGTGGAGAGACGCCCCTCGCCCTGCTTTCCGGCTCCTCGCTACTCTCCCGCTTTGCACTATTCTGGGTTTTCCTGCTCATCCTCCTGCTGCTCGGACTGTTCAAGTACCCGCGCAAGCCCTTTCTGCTCTTCAGCACGGCCCTGAGCGGCACGTTTTACATCGTGCTGCCCCTGATCGTTTTCAGCCTGGCCGTAAGCCCGATAAAAAGCGGCTATCAGCCCTTGCTGGCCCTGGGGCTGCTTTCGCTGAGCTGGCTCAATGATACCGGCGCTTATTTCATTGGTTCGCGCTGGGGGCGCCACAAATTGCTGCCCGCCGTATCTCCGGGAAAAAGCTGGGAAGGCCTCTTCGGCGGTCTGGCCGCCACGCTCATACTTGCCCTGCTGCTCAATCTGTTCATCCCTCTCCCCATCCCTTCCGGCTGGTTCATCCCTGCCCTCGCAGCATCCGTCCTCGGCCCCCTCGGCGATCTCTTAGAAAGCGCCATGAAGCGCAGCGCCGGCCTCAAAGATTCCGGCAACATCCTCCCGGGCCACGGCGGTGCCCTGGATCGCTTTGATGCCTTTTTGTTTCATTTGCCGGTGTCGGGGGGGTATTTGGTTTATTGTTTAGTGTTGAGCGTTTAGTGTTGAGTGTTTAGTGTTTTTTGTTTATCGTTTATCGTTTATCGTTTATCGTTTGTTATTTATTGTTTCCTTATTGTTTAGTCAGATATTTACTTATTGGGCAGGCTTCAGCCCGTCAATAAGTACCGCGTGCTTTAGCGCGCGCCAGCAGGCCGTGCGTGAACGTAACGAACGTGATGAGCGTAACAAACGTGGTGGAGGTAAAATTGGGGGAACTCACCACGGAGTTCACGGTGTTCACGGAGTGCTCACGGAGGGGAGCATTTTTCATTCTCCATCCCTATTGCGACTAAAAGCTGCCACATCCTTCAATATGAAATTACTGTAAACACTAAACACTAAACACTAAACGCTAAACGCTAAACGCTCAACACTCAACACTAAACAAATCAAAAAGGATAATTCAAACTCAAATTCAAATTCAGGTCCTGCTTCATCAGGGGCCAGTCCCGGCGTTTCCAGTGGGACAGGTCTCGCCAATAGACTTCTTCGAGTTGGCCGTTTCGTTCTATGTAAGAGGGATACGGATTGCGCAGTTTCAGCCCCAGGTCAAAGCGCAGGATAAAGTAGGTAACGTCTATGCGAAGCCCCACGCCGCTGCCTACGGCCATGTAGCGAAACAGGTTGTCTCCGACTTTTTGCTGTTTTTCGTTGTACTTGGGCGTCCACAGCAATTGGGAGTAAATGCGGGTGGAATCGTACTTCAGTGTATAGACATTACCTACATCCAGAAAGAGGGCGCCTTCAAATTCTACGCCAAAAATCTCCAGCATTTCGAAGCGATATTCGGCATTCATTTCGATTTTCACATCGCCTGTCTGGTATAGGAGCAGGGGGTTTTTCTCATCGGGATTAAGCGCCAGCGGATCTATATAGCCACCCGGCCCGATTTCGCGGGCCAGCCAGGCGCGAATGCTTTGCGGGCCGCCCACATAAAACTGCTTCACATAGGGCACGCTCTGCGAATAACCCACCGGGAACGCCAGTCCTGCATAAGCTCGCAAAGCCACGGCATGCCTCGAATTAAACTGCCGGTGATGCCCTACAGATACTTCAAAGCGCATGTACTGCGAAAAGTCAATGGTATCTTTGGGCAGCCTTACGGCAAACTGGCGGTCCGGCTCCTTATTAAAAGCGTTGTACAGGGCATTGGCGCCCAGCACCTCCAGTCCGGAGACCTCCACGCCGGCCTTGAAGAAATACGATTCGCCAAATCTGTTGGGAAGACTGTTGTAAGCAAAATTGAACTCCTTGAAGAAAAAGCCCGTAAACAACTGCTTGTCAAAGCTGCGGCTCAAAAAGGGGTTCTTCTGCAAAATTAAGGTGTCGAAATAAACCGTTACGCGCGGGCTGAGATAGTTGACGCCGAGATGGTTGAGCTGCAAATAGCGGGTATTGTTTCGACGAAAGTCAAAGCCAAAGTTGGCATTTAAGGAACTGATGGTATAGAAATTGATCTGCCGCAGGTAGTTATAAGAAAAATCCCAACGCGTATCGGCTTTTTCCTGCAAATCGGCATACAGAGACGGGCTGTACAAGCCCAGGCGATGTCCGGCCTTCCAGATGCCCAAAAAATCGGTAAAGCGGGGGAAATACATATTGACCTGCCCTCCTATGTCTATGGCATTGACAGCCTCTTCATTTTCGTTCAGCAGTCCCTGCACGCTGAGGTCGGAGCCGCCGTTGAAGCGAATCACCGCATGGGTAGCTTTTTCAAACAAATTGCGGTTGCTAAAAGACAAGTCCCCCGCCACTCCAAACAGCCGGCGCCCCAACAATTGGTTGTTGGAAGTATTCAGCTCCAGGTCACCTCCAATCTCAAATTGCTTATTCCGCGTCAGGTAAATGCGAAAATCCAGGACATCCTCTGCAAGAGGCGAAGGCTCCTCTTTGATGGAAGCAAAATTGAAAATGCCCAGTTTGTCCAATTGCCGGCGCGTTTTATCAATCTTGTCCTGATTGTAAAGCTCCCCCGGATGAAAGCTCAGCAGTTCGAGGATCACCTCGGGCCTGATGCCATAGGCGCCATCCTTACTGACGAAAAACACTCCCGGCCGCAGACTGTCCATGCGGTTTTCCAAAGTCTCTGCGGTAGGATCGTAGTCGGGATACACAAAAATGCGCCCCACTTTGTAGAGGCGGTGATGCTGCCCTTCTGCCGGAGGCAGGATGGAAAGTTTTAAGTCCACCCGCTGATTGGAGCTGTCGGCTTCCAGATTGGAGATGTAGCGACTTTGAAAATAGGCATAGCCCTGGTTGCGCAGATAACGGGTAATGCGCGAGACTTCCTGCTGATACAAGACGCCTTCCATGGGCTTACCCGGCTGCAGCAGGGAAGAAGATTCCAGAATTCGCACATGCTTTGTCAGACTGCTATCAACAGCCTCATACCTGACATTCCCAACGAGGTACAAAGGTCCGGGCCTGATTTCATAAACAACTATCGCCTCTCGCCCCTCCTTGTCCGAATAATCAATGTGATAGCTCACTTCAGCCTTAAAAAAACCTTTGCTCTGCAGATAGTATTTCATGGCCCGGGTCGTGCGTTCAACCAGCTCCCTGTCCAGCAAAGCAGGCTTCTCGCCAAATTGTTTCATCTCCCAGGAGCGCAGGCGCTTGGTAAACTTACTGCTCTGAGCCGTATCCTGCAGCTTGTAGTAAAACCATTCCTTGGGTATCCACAAAAAGTTTTCGTTGGGTTTGAGCTTGTAGAGACTGTACAACTCCTGCTTCAACATCCGGCGGGTGCGAAACGACACATCACCTTCGAATTCCATTTTGTTCTTCACCAAAAAAGCCTCGTCCTGCTTCAGAAAGCGCTTGGCACTGCAGGCGCTAAAGCCCCAGGAAAAGAAAAAAACAAGAAAAATTGAAAACAAAATGAGCACTGACCTGCCTTTCCAAAGGGAAAAGCCCGCATCTTTGTCGCGTGAGAGGATTTTGAGAAATGCTGCTCGCACAGTTTAATTTTAAGATACATGAATATTTCCAAGGCGCAAATTAAGCATCTTCGCTCCTTAAAACTCAAAAAGTTTCGGGAAAAGTACGGAGAATTCGTCATTGAGGGCGATAAATTGCTGCGGGAAGCTTTAAGCGAGCAAGCCGATGCCATCAGGAGCATCTATGCTCTGCCCGCCTGGTTAGAAGATTTGCCCGAAAAACTGCTGGCAAAAAACCGGGCTGCCATATACCCCGTCAGCCGGGCAGAGCTGGAGCGCATCTCCACCTTAAGCACACCCAACAAGGCCCTGGCCATTCTGCAAATACCTCCTGCCAGGCCCTTTGCGCCTCCTGCCGAAGGCTGGTCTTTTTACTTAGACGGCTTGCGCGATCCCGGCAATGTAGGCACCATTTGGCGCATAGCCGATTGGTTTGGCTTTCGCCAAATGATCGTTTCGCCCGATACCGCAGACCTCTACAATCCCAAAGTCATTCAGGCCAGCATGGGCGCCTTCCTGCGCATACCGACAGCCGTCGCCTCCCGCGAAGAGCTCTCAGCCTTAGACCCCCATAAACACCCCCTCTGGGGAGCAGACATGGAAGGCCTGCCCTACGACAGCCCTCAAAAAACAGATGCCTGGCTCCCTCCTCCCTCAGGCCTGCTGGTCATCGGCTCCGAAGCCCGGGGCCTCTCCCCCTCCATCCGCTCCCTGCTGAGCGGCCGCGTCAGCATCCCCAAAGCTCCCCACAGCCGCGCAGAATCCCTGAATGCCTCAGTGGCAGCAGGCATCCTCGCAGGAAAAATTGCAAGCTTCACACAAGCAAAATAGCACTCACACAAGACACATATAAAACACTGATAATCAGCAACTTAACAAAGACCAATGGATGTATATTTACAATCATCCCTGCCAACACAAAATCCCGGGCAAAACCGCATCAACCACTCCCCCCTCCACACCTCTCCAGACAACCTCCGGATGATTTTTTTGACACAAAATTTGGCCATGTCAAAAAGCCTTCTTACCTTTGCGACCCTCCTCTTTTCGAACACCAGACTTTTCCGGCTGTACAAAGGGTTTTCAAACCGCTCTTTTCAACCGGAAAACAGCTCCAATTAAGGACTGGATACACGAACACGAAAAGTTTTTTCCTCGCGCGCGCGTGTGTGCGCGCGTATGCGCCTGTACGCGCGTGCGCATGACGCGCGCACATGACGCGCGCGCGAGACATGTCATGTCTTATAGACATGACATGTCTGTTGTGAACAAAAATCTTACAAAATGCACCTCATCCAACAGCTCGACCAGACCCTCTTCCAGCTCATCAACGGCCAATGGCACAATGCCCTTGCCGATGCCGTGCTGCCCCTCTTCCGCGAAAAAACTTTTTGGATTCCGGCCTACCTGATTTTTACCGGCTGGCTGGTCTGGAAGTACCGCTTGCAGGCCTTGTGGATACTCCTGATGCTGGTGGCTACTGTAGCCATCAGCGACACCATCAGCCATCGCCTCATCAAGCAGAGCGTGAAGCGGGAGCGGCCTTGCCGGAATCCCGACTTGCAGGTGCGGCAACTGGCTTATTGCGGCGGGGGTTACAGCTTCACCTCCAACCACGCGACAAACCATTTTGCCCTCGCGATGTTTATTTTGGGGCTGTGGGGAGCTCGCGCGCGCTTCTGGCGCTGGCTGCTTCCCCTCTGGGCCGCTTCCATCGCTTATGCGCAGGTCTATGTGGGCGTACACTACCCGCTCGATGTGCTGGCCGGCTCCCTGCTGGGAACGCTCATCGGCTACCCCATCGGGAAATGGACGCGACGATGGATCAGACTCAACAACCACACTGAAATAGCCTAAAGACAGGCCATACTCAAGGCCGGCAAAAAGCAGCAACATGAACCTCCTTTACTACCTCGCACTCTTCATTTGCGTCTTACTCGGCGGCCTGCCCGTCTTATACGGACGCCGCGTAGAGGGCAGGTGGCTGCATTATGCCCTCTCCTTTAGCGGAGCTTACATTTTGAGCATTACGGTGCTGCATTTGATGCCTATGGTTTTTGGCTTTCGCCAAATGGAGACCGGTCTGTACGTACTCCTCGGTTTTCTGATACAGCTGCTGTTGGAGCAGTTTTCGGGAGGTGTGGAGCATGGGCACATGCATACCCATGAGCACAACCACAGGGGATTCTTTCTGACGCTGCTTCTGGGCCTCAGCCTGCACGCCTTCATTGAAGGGCTTCCACTCGCCAGTTGGACAGAGTTGCACCACCATCTTCCCGAACACCGCGACAGCACGCCCCTCTGGTTTCTCGTCGGGCTCATCCTGCACAAGGCCCCCGCTGCCTTTGCGCTCATGATAGTGTTTCGCGAAAGCGGCCTGAAACGCAACACCAGCCTGGCAGCCCTGCTCTTTTTTGCCCTCATGTCTCCCCTCGGCGTAGCAGCAGGGCAATGGGTAGCGCTGAAAAGCGATTGGCAGATGCCCGTACTCGCCATCGTTGTGGGTTCTTTTCTGCACATCTCCACCACCATCCTTTTCGAAACCGACAGTGGCGGGCATCAGCTATCTCTGAAAAAAATCATGGCCATCCTGCTCGGCCTCGGTATGGGCATGCTCTCCCTCGGCGCCCATTGATGAAGCCTGAAGAGACAGAAAATCATCTTTTTTTACACCCGTTCCCATAATTTACCTATCTTTGGCATAGAAACTCTCAGGCAAAACCGATTTTCTCTCCCCCGCACTGAGTTGTGCATGACCTTATTGCATGCATGTAACGACGGGAAACACAGGGGCTTCGAAGCTTCTTGAACCATTTCACGACAAAGTAAAACCGAACCAACATTTGCCGAAAGGCAAATAAACCATAACCTCATTTTTGAGTGTAAAACGCTTTTGCCATGCATCTTTCTACCCTTATAGCACGCGCAGCCGGAATGCTTTTGCTGATCTCGCTGCTACCCCTCCTCAGCCGGGCACAAACCAAAGTTACGGGCCTCATCACCGATGCCGAAAGCGGCGAACCCCTCATCGGCGCCAGCGTGATCGTCAAAGACTCCGGCAACGGAACGGTTACGGATTTTGACGGCAATTTTGAACTCAACATCAAAACGCCCCTGCCGGTTACGCTGCAAATCTCCTACATCGGCTTCCAGCCAACTGAAATCGCCCTCACCGCAGACATGGCTGCCAAACCCCTCAAAGTCGCCCTCGCCGGCGATGCCGTAACCATAGAAACCGTGGAAATCCTCGGCCAGCGCATCTCCGAGAAGCAAAAAGCAGGGCCCCTGACGGTAGAATCCATGGATGCCCTCGCCATACGCGAGACGCCGGCAGAAAACTTCTACGACGGCCTGGGAAACCTCAAAGGCGTGGACATCACGGCCGCCAGCCTCGGCTTTAAAATCATCAACACGCGGGGCTTCAACAGCACCAGCCCCGTGCGCTCCCTGCAAATCATTGACGGCGTGGACAACCAGGCGCCGGGGCTCAACTTCTCGCTCGGAAACTTCCTCGGCTCGCCGGAATTGGACGTGGTGCGGGTGGACCTCATCCAGGGCGCCAGCTCGGCTTTTTACGGGCCCAACGCCTTCAACGGCGTCATTAGCATGGAGACGAAAAACCCCTTTATCCACCGCGGCATCTCGGTAAGCCTGAAAACCGGCGAACGCAATCTGCTCGAAGGTGCCCTGCGCTTTGCCGACCAGTTCACCAACAAAGACGGCCTGCCCTTCATGGCCTTTAAACTGAACTTCTCCTACCTCCAGGCCTACGACTGGGTAGCCGATAATTACACCCCCGTCTATGGCACCCGCACAGACGAAAACAACCCGGGGGGCTACGATGCCGTCAACATCTACGGCGATGAGTACTCCCGCTATTTCGACCTGCGCTCTGTCTCGCCCTGGAGCGATTTTGCAGGCCTGGGGCAATGGCATCGCAACGGCTATCGCGAAGTGGATCTGGTGGACTACAACACCCAAAACTACAAGGCCAATCTGGCCCTGCACTTCCGCACAGCGCCCGACAAGGCCGAAGAATCCCCCGAGCTCATCCTCTCCAGCAGCTTTGGCTCCGGCACCACGGTCTATCAGGGAGACAACCGCTTCAGCCTGCGCGACATTCTCTTTTTCCAGCACCGTCTGGAATTTCGCAAAAAAGACAAATTTTTCCTGCGCGCTTACATGACGCATGACGATGCGGGAAAATCCTTTGACCCCTACTTCACCGCTTTGAAATTGCAGGAAGCCGCCAAAGACAATGTCCAATGGCAAATTGACTACGTCAACTTCTGGCGACTGAACGTCAAACCCGAAATGATCGAGCTGGGCTATCCCGAACTGGAATTCCTGCTCGACGAAGACGGCAACATCGTCTATGACGACAACGGCCTGCCCGTGCTGGTCTTCGACAACGAAGCCGCCCAGCAGTGGCTGACAGACTATGCCGATTCACTGGCTGCCTGGCACGCCCAGGCTGCTGCTGTCGCCAATCAGGGCGGCAACGGCTACCAGGCCTTTATTGAACCCGGAACAGACCGCTTCGAAGAAACCTTTAAGGACATCACCTCCAGAAAATCCAATAGCGAAGAAGGCGGCACCCGCTTTTATGACAAATCCGCTTTGTATCACCTGCACGGAGAGTACAAGTTCACCCCCGGCTTTACAGATGAGTGGGTGGTCGGCGCCAACGCCCGGCTCTATACGCCCATCTCCGACGGCACCATCTTCTACGACACGGCGGACATCCGCATCACCAATTTCGAATACGGGGCCTATACAGGCATCCAAAAGAAAGTCTTAGACAACCGCCTCATTTTTAATGCCGCAGCCCGCTTAGACAAAAACCAAAACTTCAACTACCTGTTTTCGCCGGCTGCATCGGTAGTCTTTAAACCCAGGCCCAACAACTACCTGCGCGTATCTTTCTCCTCAGCCATACGCAACCCCACGCTGACCGACCAGTACCTCTACCTCAATGTAGGCCCCGCCATACTCTCCGGAAACCTGCACGGAGTGGATAGCCTCATCGAAGTGGAGTCCTTCCTCGACTACCTCGGCTCGCAAGTGCGGGATACCCTGCAATACTTCAGCCTTGAGGGCGTGCGCCCCGAAAAAGTGAAAACCATAGAAGCAGGCTATCGCACCACCCTGTGGAACAGCCTCTACTTAGACATGGGCTACTACTTCAACTTCTACCGCGATTTCATCGGCTATCGCATAGGCGTTGACAGCGATTTTGATGAATTTGGCTTTCCGACAGGCACCACGGTCTATCGTTATAGTGCCAATTCCTCCAACAAGGTAACTACCCAGGGCTTTTCCATCGGGCTGAATTATTACTTTGCAGATTACTTCGCTCTCAATGGAAATTACTCCTGGAACAAACTCAACAAATCTTTCCCCGACGACCCCATCATCCCCGCCTTTAACACCCCGGAGCACAAGTTCAACATCGGCCTGTCGGGCCGCAACATGAACATTCGCTTTGGGGGCAAGACGCTGCGGCATGTGGGCTTCAACATCAACTACAAATGGGTACAGGGCTTTTTGTTTGAAGGCTCACCCCAGTTTACCGGCTTCATCCCGACTTATTACCTCGTGGATGCGCAGGTCAACCTGCACGTCAAAAAGTTGCACACCACCTTCAAAGTGGGCGCTTCCAACCTGCTGAACAATCTCCACTACGAAACTTATGGCGGGCCTAACATCGGTCGCCTGGCCTACTTTACCATTTTGTACGAATACAAAAAACTGTAAGGGATAATGATGCAGCAGAGCAAAGACGCTGCCGCATCCGACCTCCGAACATCGAAAAAACGCTATCTTTACCCAATCAGGCGAAGATGCGTTCCTGTGTAAAATCTAATCTGTTCACAAAATTCTTACTTTCATGAAGCAGTTTAACTCTTTTTTACTGACCCTTTTTCTTGTACTCAGTACAAGCGCTTTGCTGCAGGCACAGCAGCGCTACATTGACGAAATCTTCACGGATGTGGATGTTACCTACGACATTACCTATGGCGTCAATGCCACGGTATTGTATTTTAGCGTAGTCGGCGAAGCCGTCCCCGAAGAACTGAAAATGGACGTTTACGAACCTGCCAACGACGATTTGGAAGAACGCCCGCTCATCATTTTGGCACATACCGGCAACTTCCTGCCCCAGCCCGATTTTTGCCAGGTCATCGGTCGCCGCGATGAGGAATTCATCGTAGATATGGCCATGCGTTTGGCACGTATGGGCTACGTAGTGGCAGTCATAGACTATCGCTACGGCTGGAATCCTTTAGCCACAGCTCAGGAAGAACGCGTATATACCCTCATCAATGCGGCCTACCGCGGCATTCAGGATTTGCGCACCTGTATTCGTTATTTCAGAAAGGATGCAGCCGAAAACGGCAACACCTATGGCGTGGATGTCAACAGAATCACAGCCATGGGCGATGGCACAGGCGGCTACATCACCCTGGCCGCTGCCTCTTTGGACGATTATATCGAAATCGTACTCCCCAAATTCACCATTGAAGTGGGCGGCATCCCCATACCTATGGTCATCGAGTCTATCAATGGCGATATTTACGGCACCTCCACAGGTATTGCTCCTGCCGGCACCTCCTTCCCCGAAGGCGATACACTTTGTTACCCCAACCACGTGGGTTATGACTCCGACTTCCATCTCTCCGTAAACTTCGGAGGAGCCCTCGGAGATACCTCCTGGATTGATGAGAACACCGTGCCTACCATCTCCTTTCAGAATCCCTACGACCCCTATGCTCCCTACATGGAGGACATTCTGGTCGTACCTACCACGGGCGACCTGATTGTAGAAGTACAGGGCGCTTACACCGTACAAGCCAAAATGGCTGAACTGGGCCTCAACGATGTCTTCG
>Ga0256832_1001657_pt1 | contig 15190 bp, 17 predicted proteins | sample 134614metaG_FD_190534 | JGI IMG/M metagenome (GOLD analysis project Ga0256832, IMG submission 190534) | Hydrothermal vent microbial communities from Lau Basin, Pacific Ocean - 134-614 | ecosystem: Environmental > Aquatic > Marine > Hydrothermal vents | place: Pacific Ocean: Lau Basin | collected...
TCATTTCGCTTGACGTTTCCTGTATTTCAAAGGCTTGGCGCTGTCGCCCGATCCGCTCGCTTGATCGAACCTACGCCCATATGGCAAAAAAACCGCTGTAGGCCGGTTCAAGTACCGCGGAACCGGCTGCGGCGGCGCCGCGCAACTGCGTCGCTGCCCGATCCGCTGCGCTTGATCGAGCCTGCGCCCTGTCGGGTCAATGGTATTTAAGTGTGATTGCTCTAGTAAATTCGCGGGTATTCGGTGTCGCGCCACTTGACTTAACCGGTCGGTCAAGTAAACTGAGCCTTATGAAGAGCGATCTCGACACCCGCAGTCGCATCCTTGCCACCGCGCGCAAGCTGTTTCATTCGCGTAGCTATGCCGATGTCGGAATCAAGGAGATCTGTGACGGAGCGAAGGTACAGAAGGGGAGTTTCTATCATTTCTTCCCATCGAAGCGCGATCTGGCGATGGCCGTCATCAATGACATGTCGGAGGATTGGGCGCATGGCTTTGTCGCCGAGGCCTTCGACAAGCGACTCCCGCCGATGGAGCGGCTCGACTATATGATCGATGCCGCTTACTACTGGCAGAAGGCCGCGCACGATATCGACGGACGTGTGCCGGGCTGTCTGTTCGGTAATCTGGCACTGGAGATCAGCACCCGCGACGAGGTTTTGCGCGCCAAGCTCAAGGCTGTTTTCGAGCATGCACGGGAACGTTTCGAGGAAACCCTCGATGAAGCCGTGGAGAACGGCATGGTTCCTCCGTTGGACGCGCATGCCACAGCCGAGGCGATGCTGGCTTACCTTGAAGGCGTCATCCTGTTGGCGAAGACGCGCAATGATCCGGATGTCGTCTTGAGGCTCGGTCCGGCGATCAAGACCTTGCGCATCGAACGGGGTGGCGTTAACTGAGGTTTTTTCGCCTACGCCTTAACCGACCGGTCTATTTTGCCGGGTGGCCACTGCGCTGGATAACTGCCGCGAGGCTTATTCAACGCCTTAACCGAACGACCGGTCAATCCGGTCGAATCATCAAGGAGAACACCATGAATGAAGCATGTGAAACCCTGGATGTGTGCGGACCGAACTCTCCGCTTCCGGTCCTGAAGACCCGCAAAACCATCGCGAAACCGTCTCCAGGCGAGGCGCTGAAGCTGCTGGGCGGCGAACGCCGAGATGCCTGTATCTTCGTTATTCGCAAGGTCTGAACGGGGAGGAGTAGATGATGGATACTGCAATCCGGCTGGATACGCCGACTGATGAAAATGCATTGAACGCTTGGTTCGACCAGCGTTTTGAGGAGAAGATGGCCGAACGCGAAGCCGCGCATACGCCGTCGATGACCCTGATCGCCACCAAGGGCACCCTGGATATGGCTTATCCGCCATTCATCCTGGCGAGTACCGCGGCGGCCCTGGGCTGGGAGGTTTCGATCTTCTTCACTTTCTATGGACTGAGCCTGCTGAAGAAGGAGCTCGACTTGAAAGTGACGCCGCTTGGCAATCCGGCGATGCCGATGAAGCTGCCGAAAGGCCCGGCCTGGCTGAAAGGACGCGAACTGCCGGTTCCAACCTCGCTGATGACGCTGATTCCCGGTTTCGACGGGATGGCCACGCGGATGATGAAGCAAACCATGGACGGCAAGGGGGTCGCGTCGATCTCGGAGTTGCGCGAACTGTGCATAGAGGCTGATGTCAAGTTGATCGCTTGTCAAATGACCGTTGACCTGTTCGAATACCAGCAGGATGACTTCATCCCGGAAGTCACCGAGTGGGTCGGTGCGGCGAGCTTTCTGCCGCGCGCTCTGGAAGCGGACGTGAACCTGTTCGTGTAAGCCGCAGTCACAAGCCCCCCGAACCGGCGTTTTCTCTACCGCGAGGCGCCGGTTCGGAAGGGTATACTCGCCGCCCATGAATTTCATGCCGCGCGCGCAAGGGATCTCGCGCTGCTTCGTCGAAGCCAACGCTGGCAGCGCGTTGGGCGGCGCGGGTCGCGGGCGCCTCCAGCTTTCGGAGTGGCATGATTGTTCCGATCCGGCGCAGGTGAACCTGATGCTGCTTCTTGGAGGATCGCATGGCCTGACCAATAATCCGGATGCCAGCTATCATGAGCTGTTTCATTTAAACGCCGCGCGTTTCCGGGAAGATCGGTCGTCCTTCTCCGGCTTCTTCCCGCAACACGCCATCGCGCAGCCGGTAGAGGCGCTGGAACAGCGGGATGATGTTTTCGTCGTGGGTGACGACGATGATCGCGGTGCCGAAGTCTCTGGCGACCTCGTAGAGCAAGCTCATGACCGAGAGGGCACGGTGGCTGTCGAGCGGCGCGGTGGGTTCATCGGCGAGAATCACCGGGGGGCGGTTGGCGAGCGCGCGGGCGATCGCGACACGCTGTTGCTGGCCGCCGGAGAGTTGTTCGATGCGCATCGTCGCGCGATCGGCGATGCCGAGCCGGGTCAGCAGCTCGAGCGCGCGGCGCCGGGCCTTGGCATCGCTCCGACCTTGCAACATCGGCAGCAGGGCGACGTTCTCCAGCGCATCGAGGAATGGCACCAGGTAGGGGCGCTGGAAGATGAAGCCGATGTGATCGCGTCGCAGGGCGCGGCGGTCCGTGGTTTTCCATCCGTTGTCGTAGACGGTTTTTCCGTCGAGTCGAATGCGTCCGCCGCTCGGGTCGATGATGGCGCCTATGCATTGCAGCAGCGTGGTTTTGCCCGAACCGCTGGCGCCGAGCAGGCCGACCACCTCGCCGGGTTGCACCTCCAGACTGGCACGCTTCAGCGCGCGCACGGCGGAATCCCCGTGGCCGTAGGTCTTGCTCAGATTCTCGACGCGGATCGCTGCGCTGCCCAAGGTTCAGCCTCCGATCGCCGAGGCCGGGGGCACGCGCAGCGCACCCCGGATGCCGGCGAGGCTGGCGAGCACGCAGATCACCAGGGTTACGCCGGCCGCGCTCAGGGTGTCGCATGGCAGCATCACGATGTGCTTCGGGAACAGCGGCGCCCAGTAGGTGACCGCGAGCTTGCCGACGATAAAACCGATGAAGCCCAGTCCCAGGGCTTCTTGCAGGATCATCCCGGCGATCAGGCGGTTCGGTGTGCCGATCAGCTTCAGTACCGCAATCTCCTTCAACTTGGTCTGAGTCATCGAATAGATAGTCAAGGCGATGATCGCCGTGCTGACCAGTGTGAGGATGGCCAGGAACAGGCCGATCTGACGCGATGCCATGGCGATCAGCTGGCCGATCAGGATGGTGGTCATCTGCTCGTCGGTGTAGGCCGTAAGGCGTAGCCAGCGTTCGATCTCGGCGGCCACGGCATGCGCGTCGTACCCCGGGAGCACGCGCACCAACACGGCGTTGACGCGGTGGTTCGCGAATTGATTGGCTTCGATCGCGGCGAGCAGCGCGGGGTTGGACGGCGGATTGAACAGCGGGTTCCCGGCGAGACGGCGCTTCTCCCGGAAAATTGCGTCATTGTCCTTCAGGAACTGGATCTGTTGCGCGTCTTTCAGCGGGAGAAAGACCACCGGGTCTCCGGCCGGTGAGCGCAGGCCGCGGGTCAGCCCCACCACGGTATAGTCGTGGCGCTTGATATGGATGCGGTCGCCGAGCGCGAATCCCGTGCGTTCGTCGGCGACCAGCTCATAGTGCGGGCGCAGGATCGGCCGGCCGGCGACCAGGTATTCGGGGCCGCCGCCGGCGCCGGGCTCGTAGCCGGCGAGCAGGATGCGCACCGACCGTCCCTGGTCGGAAACCTCCATCGTCAGGTAGGCAACGTTGCCGGCGCGCGCCACGCCGGGCAGTGCGAGCAGCCCCCGGCGCATCTCGTCGGGCAGCGATGACGGCTCGGCGAAGGGTCCAAGCGTATCTTGCTGCACCACCCAGATGTCTGCCCGGCTGGCGCGTAGCAGCGCCTTGCCGTCGTCGACCATGCCACGAAACACACCGGCCATCGTCAGGGTCACGCCGATCAGCAGGCCGAGTCCGAGCGCGGTGGCCAGATAACGGCCGAAGCCGTCGGCGATGTCGCGGTAGGCGAGGTTGATCACCGCGCCTCCAGGCGGTCGCCATCACGCAGGCGGTGCGCGCTGTAGACAATCACCCGCTCGCCGGCGGTGAGTCCGCCTGTGAGCTGGATCTTGCCGTCGGCATCGCGCGCGCCGATCTTCAGCGCCTGAAAACGTGCCTTGCCGTTTTTCAGCACCCAAGCGCCGGCTTGTCCTTCACGCCAGTGGAGAGCCGCCGCCGGCAGCCAGCGCGCGTTCTTGATTATGGGCAGTTCGATGCTGACCTCGGCCAGCATGCCGATCGCAAGATCATCCGGGATGGCGTCGAAGGCGACATCCACCCAGCGTTCCTCGGTCAGGCTGTCAGCAATCCATTCGATGCGCGCGACCTTGCCGGGCAGGGTGCGCGCCCTGCCGCGGAGCCGGATGTGGGCCGGCAGGCTTAGGCGCAGGTGCCGCGCGGCCCGCTGGTCGATGCGCGTGCGCACCCACAATGTGTCCGGGTCCATGATCCGAACCACCGGCGCGCCGGCCATCACCACCGAGCCGGGTTCCACGCGGCGTTCGATGACCACGCCATCGGCCGGGCTGCGCAGGAGCAGATCGTCGAGTAAAGCCTGAATGCCGTCGCGCTCGGCGCGCGCCTTGTCCAGTTGGCGCCGCGCCGCCTCGACATCGGCCCCGGCGGCATGGTATTGCTCGGCAATTGCGCCTGCCGTGGTCGCCTTGGCCTCGGCGGCCTCGCGGCTGATCTGCTTCTTTCGCAACAACGTGCGATAGCGGTGGGCTTCGTCACGCGCCAGTTGCACCCGTTGGGCCAGTTCGCGTTGTCGCGCCTGCGCTGCCTCGACCGTATGCTCGGCGGCTTCGACGGCGTTGCCGGCGGCGCGCAGGCGGTCGCGCAGATCGACCGGGTCCATTGCGCCGATCACCTCGCCGCGCGAGACCGGGTCGCCGTGGTCGACACGCAGCTCCAGCAACCGGCCGCTCCGGTTCGGTCCGATATCATAGCGGCGCCGCGCTTCGATCGTGGCGATGCCGAATGCCCGGGGATGCAGCGTGCCGGTTTCGACCGGCGCGGTTCGTACCCGCACCGGCGCCAAGGGACCCTTGATCAGGATCAGTGCGATGGCGATGCCGAGCAGAACCGCCAGCAGCAGGGTGGCGAGCAGGCGCTTGCGGCGAATGTTCATCGGGGCGGGGCGGCCCTGCGCTTACGTCGCAAGGTAGCGAGTCGTTCGAGCGCGTTCGCTTTGTCGGCGGACGACAGTTTCCAGCACAAATTGCACATCTTGTTGATGTCCTCGTTTGGCGTTGACTTGGGTGACTCGATCGGCGGCTTGCTTCGTTCTGGAGCCCGGTATCGGCGCTCAATGGAACGCCCGGAACGACAAATGTCCAGCAGAGCATGCTGCATCGGTTTCCCTGGGCCTGCTATAGTCTCGGGATGAAGAATGATGAAGAACCTCGGGGACTCCAGTCGGCTTCGCGGCTGTTGCCGGCCACGCCGTTGTGGCGGCGGGTGCCGACGCGCATGCCCGACGGGCGTCCATACCATGATTTCATGATGCTGATTCCCCGTCTGCGACAAGCGCCCCGGTCACGGCAGCAGGAAGTGATCGATGCGCTGGAACGGGTATTCGCAAGCTATGGCAAGGCCGTGGCATTCGTCGATCTGAACCTGAAGCTGAATCTGCTGTGGGTGAGTGTGCGCCCCGCCCCCGGGCTTTGCCTGGAGATGGCCCAGGTGATCCAGCATGCGGTGCCGGAGGCGTTGTTGATCGCCAGCCAGGCCGATGCGCTGGAACGCTTCCGGGCGACGAGAAAGCGCTTGTCACGCGAACAGGCCGCCGAGTAAAGGGGCTTCAATCGTTTTCGTATTCCTCGGCGCGGCGGGCGTCGCCGCGCACGCGTTCCACCGGGTAGCGTTCCTCGTTGATGTCGATTTTGCGTTGCGCGGCCGCGATCAGGTCGATGTCGAGGCGCTCGGCGATGCGGATCAGATAGATCAGAATATCCGCCATCTCGAGCGCCACGGCTTCTTTTTTCCCGCCTTCGAGGTGTTGGCTCTGTTCCTCGCTAAGCCATTGGAAATGCTCCACCAGCTCCGCGCATTCGGCAATCAACGCCATCGACAGGTTCTTGGGTGAGTGAAATTGCTCCCAATCCCGACGGCGCGCAAATTCGAGCAGGCGCGCGTTTAGCTGCTGTAGCGAATCGCCCGAGGCTTCAGGCATTGGTGACCGACTTCAGGTTGGGGTCGCTGCGACATTCCTGGAAGATGCGCGCCGAGCAGTGAGCGCAGATCTCTTTATCGAGCCGTTGGTAGATGACGTGGATCGCCTCGGGTTTGGAATTGAAGAAGTTGCGCGGGCCGATCTCGCGGATGAATTCGCCCTGCGCCATGAACTGCCAGACCTTGCCCTTCATGCCGGCGAAGTAGAGGCCGCCGCCGAGGGCTTGCAGGCGCTTGGCCTCCTGGGTGAGAACCTCCGCGCCGGCCACGTCGATGAAGTTCACGCCCTGCATCATGATGAGGATGTGCTTGATGCCTTGCACCTCGGTGATTTCAGCGAGCTTGCTCTGGATGTGGTTGATCGAGCCGAAATAGATCGACATGTCGATGCGGATGATGCGCAATTGCGGACATTGCGCGATGGGTTTGCTCTCTACATTGATCAGCTTGCGCTTGGGGTCGTCGGGATCCGGGGCCAGCAGGACGATCTCCGGTGTCGAGGTGCGGCTGAGAAAGATCACCAGTGACAGCAACACGCCGAGGTAGATTGCGAATTCCAGCTCGAGGAACAAGGTGGCGAGGAAGGTGACGACCAACACCCCGGCCTCGGAGCGGCTGGCGCGCACCAGATGCTTGATCTGGCCGAATTCGATCAGGTTCCAGGCGACCAGCAGGATTACCCCCCCCATCGCGGCGACTGGGATATAGGCGGTCAGCGGCGCGATCAACAGAACGATCAACATCAAGGACACAGCGGCGAAGATCGCCGACATCGGGGTGACCGCGCCGGCGGTATAGTTGATGCCGGAGCGGGTGAAGGAACCGGAGCCCGCGTAGCTGGAGAAGAAGCTGCCGACCATGTTGGACAGGCCCTGGCCGATGAACTCCTGGTTGCCGTCGATGCGCTGATGGGACTTGGCCGCCACCGAGCGGGCGATGGAGACCGCCTCGATCAGGCCGAGCAGCGCGACCGCGAAAGCTTCCGGCGCAAGCTGGCGGATCGTATCCATCGAGAAATCCGGCATTGACATCGGCGGGAGGTGAGCCGGAATCGCGCCGACCAGACGGATGCCATGTTGCTCGCCGCCGAGCACCAGCGCGACAAGCGATCCGACGATCAGCGCGATCAGCAGATGAGGCGCCTTGGGTGAGAGCCTGCGCACTCCGATGGCTGTCAGCAGCGTGACGATGGCTACGATGAATACATAGAGATTCGCCTCGCCGATGCTGCTGCCGATCTGGGCCCAGGTGTGGGCGAAGGATTCGCCCCGGGGCACCTCGATGCCAAGCACGTGTTTCATCTGGCTGGTGGCGATCAGCAACGCCGCGCCGGCGGTGAAGCCGATGACCACGGTATGCGAGACGAAGTTGACCAGGCTGCCGAGCCTCGCGACGCCAAAGCCGAACTGGTAGGCGCCGGCGAGGAAGGTCATCGTCAGCGCGAGCTTGATGAACTCCGGCGAGCCGGGTTCCGCGTGGTGGCTGATGGCGGAGAACACCACGATCGAGATGGCGGTGGTCGGGCCGGAGATCAGGTGACGGGAGGAACCGAACAGGGCGGCGATGATGGGTGTCACCATCGCGGTATACAGGCCGTATTCCGGGGGCAGCCCGGCAATGGTCGCGAAGGCGATGCCTTGGGGAAGAACGATGACCGCGCCGGTGAGACCCGCGAGAAAATCGCGTTTCAGCGTCGTGCGGTTGACCAGCGGCCACCATTTTAGAAAGGGGAGAAAGCCAGCCAGAAAGCGCCAGAAATCCTGTTGCATTTTTATCCCGGATCGTATTGGTTGATGAATTGGGCAGGGGGAAACCGTACAGTTTCAATCATTATATCATGAAACGCTAACGCCTATTAAAGCCGGCGCGCGGGATGATTGCGCATTTGTTGCGCCAATGTGGCGGGTCGAAACCTTTTTTATGGCGGAACCGCAAGAAAATCTTTCGCCCGGTGATGGCATCCGGCGCGATGATCTGTAACACTACGGAGCATAAGGAGGCCCTCGTAGCGCCTGATTTATGGAGGAGAAAAAACGTTGAAGAAATATCGATTCCTTTCCGCGTGGCTGTTACTGCTTGTGCTGTTGTCGGGTCATGGTCGTTGTTGGGCGGAAACGATCACGCTGGAAGAGGCGATCAACCAGGCGGGACGCCAGCGCATGCTGACGCAGCGCATGGTCAAGGCCTACGCCATGATTGGCCAGCGGGTCAGCATCGGCCGCGGCTATGACCAGCTCGATGCCGCGATCGCGCTTTTCGACAATCAACTGCAAACCCTGAAAACCATCGCCGCGACACCGGAGGAGAAGGCCAGTCTGAACAAGGTGGCGCGGTTGTGGCGTCGGTTCAAGCGAAAACTCGATGGCAAGCCCAGAAAGTCCGAAGTCGCGTCGCTCGACAGGCTGGCGGAGGCGGTGTTGACGGAAGCGGATCATTTCGTCGGCCTGTTGGAAAAGCGTTCCTCGAAACACGCCGGTCATTTGACCAACCTGTCCGGGCGGCAACGCATGCTGACCCAACGCATGGCCAAGTATTACCTGTTTCTGAGTTGGGGTCTGGACCAGCCGGCTTACCGTCAGGCCTTCGATGAGGCCGTGGAACAGTTTCAGAACAGCCTGAACGAACTACAGAACTCGACCGAGAACACCGCGCGGATTGGTAGCGAGTTGGATCAGGTGGAGCAGCAGTGGCGACTCTTCGGGTTGAGTCGGCTGGTGGGAAAGAACCGCTATGTGCCGTCGCTGGTGGTGCGTTCGCTGGACAACATCCTGCAAAGGATGGATCATATCACCTCGCTGTACGCCAAGCTGGACAGATAGCGCATGATCTTGACCACCACCCCGTCCGTCGAGAACCGCGCCGTGGGCGCCTACCTCGGTGTCGTCACCGGAGAGGCGATTCTCGGCGCAAACCTCTTCAAGGATTTCTTTGCCAGCGTGCGCGATATCGTCGGTGGGCGCTCCGCCGCCTATGAGAACGAGTTGAAGAAGGCGCGGACTATTGCCTTCGATGAGCTGACCGCACAGGCGCGCGAGCTCGGCGCGAACGCCGTCGTCGGCATCGACATCGACTATGAAACCGTCGGTTCCCAGGGCGGCATGTTGATGGTCAGCGTCAGTGGCACCGCGGTGACGCTGCGCTGAATCCGCGCTTGATCCCGTTTCCGAAAAACTGATGCGCGGCGCCACGATTCTTCGCATCGTCGGTTTCTTCAGCATGGGCTTCAGCCTGACGATGCTGATCCCGATTGCGGTGTCGTTGTGGTATGGCGACGGTGAGGCCCACCATTTCCTGACCGCGCTGTTCGTGATCCTGTTGCCGGGCATGGGATTCGCATGGCTGGGGCGCAAGGCCAGCGGTGATCTGGCGACGCGCGACGGTTTTCTTGTCGTGGCGATCTTCTGGGCCGGGATCAGCGCGGTGGCCACCTTGCCGTTGCTGTTGGGCGCGCACCTTTCGTTCGTCGATGCTCTGTTCGAGGCGGTCTCGGCCTTTACCACCACGGGCGCGACGGTGATCACCCATATCGAGGCTTTGCCAAAATCGGTATTGTTCTACCGCCAGCAGCTGCAATGGTTCGGCGGCATGGGGATGATCGTGTTGGCGGTCGCGGTCCTGCCGTTGGTCGGGATCGGCGGCATGCAACTGTATCGCGCCGAGGCGCCCGGGCCGATGAAGGAAGAGAAGCTCACCCCCCGCCTGGCGCAGACCGCGCGCACCCTGTGGGTGATCTATCTGGGCATCACGGTGGCCAATGCACTGGCCTACTGGCTGGCCGGCATGACGCCGTTCGATGCCATCGCGCACAGCTTGTCGACGGTTTCCACCGGCGGCTTCTCGACCCATGACGCCAGCCTGGGCTGGTTCCACAGTCCGTTGATCGAAGGCATTGCGGTGGTGTTCATGCTGGCGGGCGGGATCAACTTCAGCGTGCATTTCCTGGCGCTGCGCGGGCGCAGTCCCATGCCCTACCTGCAGGATGTCGAGGTCCGGTTCTTCCTGCTCTTCGTGCTCGTCGTGGTGGTGCTGGTGAGCCTGATGCTTCGCGCCAGCGGCGAGTATACGAGTATGTCGAGCCTGCGCAACGCGCTGTTCGAGGTGGTTTCGGTGATTACCAGTACGGGCTTCGGGACCGTCGATTTCTCGCGTTGGCCCGATTTCCTGCCGGTATTGCTGATCTTCATCAGCTTCGTCGGGGGGTGTGGCGGTTCGACCGCCGGTGGCATGAAGGTGTTGCGCATCATGGTGCTGGCGCAGATCGGGCTGCGCGAGGTGAAGCGTTTGATCCATCCGCGCGCCTTGATCCCGGTGCGCCTGGGGGGGCGTGTGCTGCGCGAGCGCACCTTGGAGGCGGTATGGGGCTTTTTCGCCGCCTATGTACTGTCGTTCGTGATTCTGATGTTGCTGATGATGCATGCCGGGCTGGATCAGGTCTCGGCGTTCTCGGCGATCGCCACCAGCATGAACAATCTCGGCCCCGGCCTTGGCGAGGTGGCCAGCAACTTCGCCACGGTCAGCGACAGCGGCAAGTTGATCGCCGCCTTCGCGATGCTGCTCGGGCGCTTGGAGATCTTCACCATTCTGGTGTTGATGATGCCGGAGTTCTGGCGGCGTTGAACGCTGTGGGTCTTACTTCAGCGGCGCGGGTTCCTCGATCACCGGCAGCACCTTGCCGTTCATCAATACGCCAAGATAGTGGGTTGGATGGCGGCTTTCGGGGCGGTCTTTCAATTGCACCAGATAGTACCAGCGGTGCTGTCGTTCATGGTGCGCGATCGGTTTCAGCTCGATGCCGTGGATTGCGGCATGGGCCATTGCCGGAAGCCGCGCGCGCCATTGGGCGACGATTTTCAGCAATCCGGCCAGGGTCAGCGGCGGGGCGCCGTTCTCCGGATACCACTCGGGCGACGCGGCGATGTCGTCCTGCTTGGCGTAAACGACGATCTTGACGCTGTCGAAGCGTTCGATGATCTCCAGCGGCCAGGGTGGGTGGCCGGCCTGAGGGGCGCTGGTGGTCAGTAGCAGCAGGGTGCCGAGGATTCGGGCTCGCATGACGTTCTCCAGTCGGGATACGGTATGGCCGCGCATTATACCCGTCGCCCATGAATTTTCGGTTTTTCGAGACCGTTGCTCGCGTCCGTGGGCCAGGCGTGGAAACGAGTCATCGCCCTTTCCATGGCGAGTTTTCGCAACGACGCCCAAGGGCGCGAGGAGGGGCCGCGGTGGCCGAAAATTCATGGGCGGCGGGTATATGGCGAGTCGGGCTTGTTCAATGCGCGTTCCGGCGGGGTGTATTCCAGGTCCAACGATTCGGCGACGGCGGGATGAGTCAGGTGGCCGCGGTGGACGTTGAGTCCGCTGCGCAGGCCGGCGTCGCGGCGCAGTGCGTCGAGCCCCTGGTCGGCCAGTTTGCGCACGCGGGGCAGGGTGGCGTTGACGAGCGCCTGGGTGGCGGTGCGGCCGCAGGCGGCGGGGATGTTGGTCACGGCGTAGTGGACGACGCCGGCTTCGAGGTAGGTCGGTTCGGCGTGGGTGGTCGGCCGCGTGGTTTCGACGCAGCCTCCCTGATCGACGGCGACATCGACGATGACCGCGCCGGGGCGCATTCGTTCGACGGTCTCCCGGTGGATCAATTTCGGCGCGCTGTGGCCGGGGATCAGGACCGCGCCGATCAGCAGGTCGCAGCGTCGCGCGAGTTGCCCGATTGCGCGGGCGGTGGCCTGGCGGGTCTTCAGCGCCGGTCCGAAACCTTCGTCGAGCGCGCGCAGGCGTTCCGGGTCACGGTCCATCAGGGTGGTGTCGGCGCCCATGCCGAGGGCGATGCGCGCGGCGTTGAGGCCGACCACGCCGCCGCCGAGCACCAGCACGCGGCCGGGTTCGACCCCGGGCACGCCGCCGAGCAGAACGCCGCGCCCGCCGTGGATGTTGTGCAGTGCGTGAGCGCCGGCCTGGGTGGCGATGCGGCCGGCGACCTCGCTCATCGGCGTCAGCAGCGGCAGGCGGCCTCGGTCATCGGTGACGGTCTCGTAGGCGATGGCGGTCACGCCGCTGTCGAGCAAGGCGTGGGTCAGTCGCGGCAGCGCGGCGAGGTGCAGGTAGGTGAACAGCAGCAGGCCTTCGCGCAGGAAGCCGATTTCCCCGGCCTGGGGTTCCTTGACCTTGACCACGAGGTCGGCCGCCCACGCGGATTCGGCCTCGGCGACGAGCATGGCGCCGGCGGCGCGGTAGTCTTCGTCGCGGAAGCCGGCGTTGCGCCCGGCGCCGGTCTGGATCAGGACCTGGTGTCCGGCACCGCTCAGCGCGTGGACCGCGTCCGGGGTCAGGCCGACGCGGGTCTCCTGCGCCTTGATCTCGGTCGGGGTGCCGATGCGCATCGCGCTACAGGGTGATGACCTGGTCCGGCGGGTTGCCGGCCAGCGCGGCATAGAGGTCTGGGAAGCAACCGACGACGGCGCCGTCGACCAGCTTGTCGCTGATCTCGCGTTCGTCGCAGCACTGGTCGCAGCCCATCAGCAGCATGCCGTGGTCACGCGCGACCGCGGCCAGGCGTTCACCGATCGGGTTGTCTTTCACCAGTACATAGTTGTTGTCTTCGAAGAAGAACATGCCGACGACTTCGACGCCGTGGGCATCGCTCTCCAGCTGTGGCAGGATCATCTTGCCAAGTTTGAACGAGACCGTGTGACCTTGGGTCGAGAAGATATAGGCGATTTTCATCTTACGCTTGTCTGCATCGGGACGGATCGCCAACGATAGCAGTTGCCCGCGTGGTTTCCAAGCGGCGGGGTCAGCCCAGGGCCTTCGACTTGTCGCATTCGATCAAGGCGTAGGCCGAGTGATTGTGGATCGATTCGAAGTTTTCGGTTTCGACCAGATAGTAATCGATCCGTGTATCGGCGTTCAGGCGGGTTGCGACGTCGCGAATCATGTCCTCGACAAACTTTGGGTTGTCGTAGGCGCGCTCGGTGACGTGTTTCTCATCGGGTCGCTTCAACAGGCCGTAGAGTTCGCACGAGGCTTCTTGTTCGACCATCTCGATCAATTCCTCGATCCACACGAAGCCATGGGTGCGCACCTTGACCGTGACATGGGAGCGCTGGTTGTGCGCGCCATAGGCCGAGATCTTCTTCGAGCACGGGCACAGACTGGTGACCGGGACCACGACCTGGGTATACATCTCCGGACGGCCATCGCGGAGCTCGCCGGTGAGGGTGACGTCGTAGTCCATCAGGCTTTCGACACCGGTGACCGGAGCGCGTTTGTTGACGAAATAGGGAAAGCGCATCTCGATATGGCCGGCGTCCGAGTCGAGCCGTTCGCTCATCTCGACCAGCATGTCCTTGAAGGAATCGACCGAGATCTCCCGCTCGTGCCGGTTCAGGATGTCGACGAAACGCGACATGTGCGTGCCTTTGAAATGGTGGGGCAGGAATACGAACATGTTGAAGGTCGCGATCGTATGCTGTTCTCCCTGAGTGCGATCCTTGACGCGCACCGGGTGGCGGATGTCCTTGATGCCGACCTTGTCGATCGCGATCTCACGCGAGTCATGGCTGCCCTGGACATCGGCGATGGCGTGCTGGGGTGAATCGGATTCAGTGGCTTTCATAGAGTTGTCGCGCATCGAATAACTGAGTGAATCAGTGAGATATTACGCTATATCAGCACTTGATGATAGGGGACGCCGGATTATGCTATGACTGCTCGGCGGGTTCAAGCCGCCCACGCGAAAAAACCATGTAAAAAAGAATGAATTGAATCGGGCGGCGGGGCCGATATTCAATGCTATCGTTACCGGGAAACAGGAGTTGGGTTCCGCTCCGTGGCGGTGTTCGATTCTCCCGGATTCCCATTCGTTGACCAGGTAACCTCATGGCATGAACAAATTGTCGCTGATGGTCTGTCCGCACGACACGGCGAAGCGACCGGAACGCTGGTTCGCTTTTGCCCAGTATCTTGCGCGCAAGCTGGAGGAGCCACGCGTGGTCTTTTCGCCCTCGCTGGGTTTCGAGGATTTTCACCAGCGGATGGCATCGGCCGATCTGATCTACGCCAATCCTCAGGATACCCACCATCTATGCCGGGAGCGGGGTTACCAGCCGATCGCGCGCGCGGCCAATCTGTTCGACGAGGTGGTGATCATCGCCAACCAAGGCATGGTGGAATCGGCGCCGAACCTGTCGGTTGCGGCGTTGGAGGGGCGTACCGTGGCCTCGGTGCCCTCGATGCTGCCTACCTGCCTGGCGCTGGAGCGATTGGGAGCGCGGGGAATCCGCCCGGCGGCGGTTCTTGCGCGCGACAGCTGGCTTGCGGTAATGAATGCGGTGTTGCGCAAGGAGGCCCCGTTCGGTTTTGTCTACAAGGATTTCTTCGATGGTCTCAGTCGCCTGGGAAAGCGCATGATGCGGGTTCTGGACGAGAGCGATGACGGCTGCATCCATCATAGCTTCGTGCTTGCGCCGGGTCTCGAGGGGGATTGCCAGCGCATCGCCGACCGCTTGTTCGGCATGCACGAGGACCATGGCGGGCGCGCGGTGCTCGACGCCCTGGATATGACGCGTCTGGTTCCGGTTCATGCCTCGATCCTCGACAAGGTGACCGCACTGCGGGCGGTCTGTGACCGGGCGGTTCAATGATCTTCTCGGATCAACAGGGTATCCATCAGATCGATCATGAACTCGGTGTCTTCGTCGCCCAGTGAGGTCCAGGCTTCGAAGTTCAAGGCTTCGAGCACACCGCGACCCTGCTCGGTGGTAGGCATTGCCTCGAGCAGCCGGACAAGATCCGGGCAGACTTCGAGTAGTCTGGGAGAGGCCATCAGGCTGTGATGGACCACTTGGATCTGGCTGCGGACCAGGGGGCGGAGCTGCTTCTTGACCGGGGTCGAGAACTGGTCGAAGGCGTCGGCAAGCACAAAGCCGATGTCCGCCTCTCCACGAATCAGCGCCTTGGCGACCGCGATC
>Ga0256832_1001658_pt1 | contig 15189 bp, 10 predicted proteins | sample 134614metaG_FD_190534 | JGI IMG/M metagenome (GOLD analysis project Ga0256832, IMG submission 190534) | Hydrothermal vent microbial communities from Lau Basin, Pacific Ocean - 134-614 | ecosystem: Environmental > Aquatic > Marine > Hydrothermal vents | place: Pacific Ocean: Lau Basin | collected...
TTAGCACTTGTAACTGTCAAACTCAAGAGTAAATTAAAGTATCTCATTGAATATGATTTATTATTTATATACAAAAATAGTATAATTTAAATCTATGTAGGTATAAAGTCGGTATTTAATTGATGTTTTTTATATAAGTCATGGGTTTTTGTAAATATTATATAAAAAAATATATGTTTTTCTCGAAATTAGATAATTTGCAATGTAAAATGTTGTGTACCTTTGCATTGGTGTAGTACATAGTTTTTTAACTTAAATTATTTACACATGAAAACAAGTTCTAAAGCCTTTCTGATTCTGATAAGTTTTTTTGTGATATCCTCATGCGATTTACTCAATATTGAACCCGGGTTTTACAGGGAAAGAAAGAAAAAGCATGAATTTTTTAGATGTGACTTCAATGGTGAAGAATGGACATATTCTTACCAGCGAAGTGGGGGGTGGTTAGATTGGGGATGGGATTCTCCCAATTTGAGATCTACATTCTTTAGGAATTATGACAATGGAGATTATTTAGAGCTTTATGCAAATAGAGAAAATGATAGTGGAACAAGGAAACAAACAATAAATATTATTTATGAAAATAAGTTGGTATTGGGTAAAAATTTATTGAAAGATACTGTAGATTATATTGTTGAAGTTTCAGATGACGATAGAGATCTTTATGATAGATATTATTTGGATTTGGATTTTGACAATTTTATAGATGTCACGAAAATTGACGAAGAAAATGGAGTATTAAAAGGGACTTTTCAATTTAGAGCAATAACCAAGGATGGGAAAAAAAGTATTAAAGTATTGGATGGTGAATTTGATTTGAAAATCGATTATTGGCGACCTATCCCAAAACATCATGAATTTGAATGCCTATTAAATGATAAAGAATGGAAGATAAATCAATACTTCTATGGAAGTGATCCACTTGGAGCCATCTATATTCTTAACTCGAGGGAATTTGTATTACAAGCAAATAATTATGATGAAGGTGTATTCCAATTTTATTTGGATAGTGTGGCAGGCAAAGGAGCAATAAATATCAATCAAGAAAATAAACCTGTTTTTATAAGATCATCAAGGAATTATTTTCTTGACTCCTCATTCAATAATGTAATGGATATTCTGGAAATTGATAGTATTGAAAAGTTTGCTAGAGGGACATTTAATTTTAGGGCGATAGGTCAGTATTGGGACGATACCATAACTGTATCTAATGGATATTTTGACAGTAAATGTGTTTTTTATAAATAATAAAATATTTTTATTATGAAACGGGTAATATTCATCATTCTGCTCTTTTCCAATATATCATTATTTAGTCAATCTGATAAATCGAATGAACATAGATATTGGCTTGGCATAGGAACCAATCCGGGGGTTGCTATCAGAAAGAGTAATTCAATTTGTGGAAGTTTTCATTTAGGAATAAACTACGCAGAGGGAAAATCAAAATATGAGTTTAGATATTCAAAACTATTCGTGAATTTCTTTCTCAATGGTAAAAATTACGATAGATTCAATAAATATTCATTGTTTTATGGCAGAGGCATAATACGTAGCAGTTATTATCTAATAGCATCCGGGGGTATATCGTTTAGTCATGACGTAACTTATTACAAAATAAGAGACGATATTTTTATTTGGTCTGTTCCAATAGAATTGGAGCTATTTTTAAAAGGGACAAAATATGTAGGTTTCGGTCTTTCCTTTTCTGTTGATTATGGTCCTAAAATGAGCATTGTAAGCATTGGAGCTAGGTTTGGTTTCGGTAAATTATAATAGGTTTATTCCGCTTATACACCTTGATTCTACATAGTGCCTGGTCGAAAACAGGCAATTTTTGAAATTTAGATAATTATTGATCAGATTTTGGCTTTTTTGCAATGAATTGATGCCTTTGCATCAATCACTTGTAAAAAAGCCAAAAGATGACAATAAGAATCAATTTCAAATTTGATGTGTTTTCGACCAGACACTATATAAAGCCAAAAGCATGAATAATCCGGGCTAACCTGCTTTTATTTGGAATAATAACTATTTTGTTATCATAATAAGCAATGGTGTATTTATACTCATTATAAATATGCAGCACACTTAAATTGCTATATAGACTAAATAAAAATAAAGATATTATTTGTAATTTGTTTGATTTATTTGCTTTCATTCCTTACATTTGCGACCAATTATAAACGACTAATTTTAATGGGGAATCATAAATCTTACCTATGATGTATAATAAAATTTTGAATAACAGGCTTGTTCTAGCCCTGTTTGTGTTTGGTTTTGTGCTAAATATAAACGCCCAATCCGTTGAAGAGGGGAAACAATTATTTAAGGCAAAAGCTTGCGCCTCTTGTCACAATAAGAATATGAAAGACAAACTTGTAGGTCCCGGACTTGCAGGAGTAGAAGGACGATGGGAAAAGAAAGAGGATTTGTTTAAATGGATAAGAAATCCTCAGGATTTACTGTCGGCAAATCATCCTTATGCTACAAAACTTTTTGAGGAGAATAGCAAGATCCCAATGACGCCAAGTCCGGGGATTACAGATAAGGAAATAGAGTCAATATTGCTGTATGTACGAAGTCAGTCAGGAGAAAAAATTGCTTCTGCCGGAGGTGCAAAGGACAATGCTCTTGCAGTGAAAGGTAAAGAATTATTCAAATCCAAGGGGTGTGCAGCATGTCACGATTCAAAATTGAAGGGGGATTTGGTAGGACCTAATCTTCTAAAAGTATCAGAGAGATGGAAAAACAAGGATGAGCTATATGCTTGGATTAGAAATCCGCAAAAACTTCTTGAAGAAAAGCATGAATATGCTACTAAGCTTTTTGAGAAGTTCAACAAGATTCCAATGACTCCTAATCCTACTATTACCGATGATGAGATTAGGGCTATATTAGCATATACGGATAATCCTGAATCAGCCAATGCGCCTGTAGCAAAAGCAAAATCAACAGAAAATGAGTATTTGGACTTGGCTGAAACAAAGGCTGTAGCAACCGATGAACCCGGCTTCTTCAGTAGTCTTCCGTTTTATTTAATTCTATTTGCTTTATTGCTTTTGGTCGCTTTGATGATGGCGTATAGAGTAGCTAAGACAAGAGTGAAAGCATATAGAGATGAATTTGGTGAAGAAAAGAAAGTTTCTGTACTAGGAATATTATTTGCAAATAGGACTGTTTTGAAATTTGCCACATTTGGCTTTGTGGTATTCGGAATATATTTTACTGCTGTCAGGGGTATTGCATTAGGAAGACAACAAGGTTATCAACCCGATCAACCAATAGCATATTCGCATAAAGTTCACGCAGGAGATAATCAAATAGATTGTGAGTTTTGTCACGACGCAGCACGAAGATCAAGACACGCTATGATTCCGGGAACAAATACTTGTATGAAATGTCATAAGGGGATAAAGAAAGGAAGTAAATACGGTACTCAAGAATTGACTAAGATATATGCTTCTATTGGGTTTGATCCTACATCAGGAAAGTATATCAAGGGATATGATAAAATGAGTCAAGAGGATGTGAAAAAAGTTTTCACTGCTTGGCTTAAAAAAGAAAATAAAGGTGATGATGCTATTGCTGATAAACAATGGAAAAATATTGTAGCATCATTGACAAATGAGTACAAAGACAAGGTGCAAGGTCCAATCGAGTGGAATAGGGTTCACAATTTGCCTGACCATGTTTACTTCAATCACTCTCAGCATGTCACAGTTGGTAAAATCGCGTGTCAAGAATGTCACGGCCCAATTGAGGAAATGGAAACAGTAAAGCAATACGCTCCACTATCAATGGGTTGGTGTGTTAATTGTCACAGAAAAACAAACGTAAAATTTGAGGACAATAAGTATTATGACAAATATTTTGCAAAATATCACGCTGAAATGAATGAAGGAAAAAGATCCGGAGTAACAGTAAAGGATATCGGGGGGCTGGATTGTCAAAAATGTCACTATTAATATAAGTCAAATAAGCTAATAATTTAGAAATCATAATAAGATGAAGAAAAATAATAATAATCTTTGGATTGGTAAAAAGGATCTGAGAGTAAATAAGGAGTTTGTTGAAAATGCAGCAAATGAATTTAAAGATGTTCCTCCTACTGCACAAGAGATGGCAGAAAACGGGAGTACTAGCTTAGGAACAACCAATAGAAGAGATTTTCTTAAAGTTTTAGGTTTTGGAGTTGGTGCGGCAACACTTGCAGCCGGATGTGATATTCCTGTAAAAAAAGCCATTCCATATGTAGTTAAACCTGAGCAAATCGTTCCCGGTGTGCCTACATATTATGCTTCCAGTTATGTGCGAGGTGGAGATTACTGCGCTATTGTAGTCAAAACAAGAGAAGGAAGACCTATAAAAATCGAAGGAAATAAATTATCAAAAGTTACTTTTGGAGGTACTTCGGCCAGAGCTCAAGCGGAAGTACTGAATTTGTACAATAATAATAGGTTAAAATCACCAAAGGTTAAAAAAGGAGACAAATTTGCAGATATTTCCTGGAAAGATTTGGACAATGCCATTAGTTCAAAATTGACTTCTAATACTAGAATTGTCACTAATACGGTTTTGAGTCCTACCAAGAAAAAAGTATTTGCTGATTTTATTTCAAAATACCCAAATACTAAGGTCGTAACATACGATCCGGTATCTTCTGCTGCAATTTTGATTGCAAATGAAAAAAGCTTTGGCAAAAAAGAGATTCCTGATTATAAGTTTGATAAAGCTGATGTGATAGTTAGTTTCAATGCGGATTTTCTTGGTACTTGGATTTCTCCGATTGAGTATTCAAAAAAATATGTTCAAAAAAGAAAAATAAAGAGTATTGAGAATCCTAAAATGTCAAGACATATTCAAGTCGAGTCATTTATGTCCTTGACAGGTTCCAATGCTGATAATAGAATAATGGTTAAACCCTCCGAACAAGGAGCGGCTATTGTTTATTTGCACAACGAAATTGCAAAAGCAACAGGAGGACAAACTGTAAGTGGTTTGGCTTTGGAGGGAAAAGCAAAAGAGAATCTATCTTTGGCTGCCAAAGAATTGTTAGGAGCAAAAGGTAATAGTTTGGTAGTATGTGGCAATAATAATATAGGAGAACAGATACTTGTAAACAAAATCAATGATTTGCTTGGAAATATAGGTTCCACTGTGGATTTTACAGAGGCTTCATACCAAAGGCAGGGAGATGAAAGAGAGATGGCACAATTGGTGAAAGATATGGCCAGTGGAAGAGTAGATACAGTTTTGTTTTTGGATGCAAATCCATTGTATGATTATTCAGGCAAAAAGAAATTCAAGGAGGCATTAGCAAAGGTTAAAACCAAGGTTTCTGTAGGATATAGTTTGGATGATACCGCAATAGCTTGTGATTATCTTGCTCCGGCAAGTCATTCTCTTGAAAGTTGGGGTGATGCTATGCCAAAAAGAGGGCATTATAGTTTGATGCAACCTACTATTAGTACTATTTTTAATACTAGACAAGCTGAAGTGAGTTTGCTGAAATGGTCGGTTGGAGTAGATGCATCAATAGAGCAACCTTATTATCAATATCTGAAAAATAATTGGAAAAATATATTCTTTTCAGAGGATGAGACAGGAGGTTTTAGAGCCTTTTGGGACAAAGCTTTGAAAGATGGTGTTTATTATTCAGCACCGGAAAAAATAGAAGTCACTTTTAATGCTGATGTAGCTTCTGCTGCTGCCGGAGTCTCAAAACCGGGAGAAGGAATGGAAGTATCGTTTTACGAAACGGTAAATGCCGGTAACGGGCAATTTGCTGAAAATCCATGGTTGCAAGAGATGCCAAATCCTGTTGACAGAACAGCTTGGGGTAATCATTTGCAAATACCTATAGGATTTGACGGCGATAAGGATTTTGTGCTTTTCAATAATCTTGAAGACGGTGATACAGTTGAGTTTGATGCAGGAGGAATTAAGAAAAAAGTTGCGGTTGTTTCTACTTTTGGCCAAATGCAAGGCACTGTTGCCCTACCATTGGGATATGGAAGGAAATATGCGGGTTTAGTCGGTAGTAATGTCGGTGTAGATGTCAATGATATCTTAGCGGATAAAGATGGTTTGACACAGTATTATTTAACAGGAGTGAAAGTTAGTGAGAAGGTTGGTGTTGATAAGGATTTTGCACATGTACAGTACCACCATACACTTGGTGTAACGGCCAAAGATAAGGAGACAGGTGAGATCAAAAATGCTGATGAAGCTGCATTTCCTGATTCATTTTGGAAAGATGTCTTTGGGGTTGAAGGATTCCAAGGATTTTTAACAGATAGATCAGTTGTTTTCAAATCAAGCATTAAAGAACTTAAGGAGAATGTTGAGGAGCTTGAAGAGAAAAGAAAAGAATTTAAGCATCTCAATGAACAACAGATATACAAGGGATATGATGATTTATATGCTTTGGGACATCATTGGGGAATGCAAATAGATACCAATCTGTGCACAGGATGTGGAGCGTGTACGGTGGCATGTATGGCAGAAAATAATGTTCCGGTAGTAGGAAAACACGAAGTACACAGGCATCATGAAATGTCTTGGTTGAGAATAGACAGATATTTCTATGGTGAGCTTGAGAACCCAAATACTGTTTACCAACCGATGATGTGTCAGCAGTGTGACAATGCTCCTTGTGAGAATGTTTGTCCTGTTAATGCAACAAATCACAGTACAGAGGGGCTTAATCAGATGGTTTACAACAGATGTATAGGTACGAGGTATTGTGCTAACAACTGTCCTTATAAGGTAAGAAGATTTAATTGGTTGGATTATACAACAGCCGATATATTCAATGATAATGAGCCTACATTGTTTGAAGGTCAAGAGATGGCAACATTGGGTGATGTGAGTGGAGCGATTGCCGATGACCCATTATTCAGAATGGTTTTGAATCCTGATGTCACAGTTAGACAGAGGGGTGTAATAGAGAAATGTAGTTTCTGTGTTCAAAGAATCCAAGAGGGTAAATTAAATGCTAAGAAAGAGCAGAGAAAACTAAGGGATGACGATGTTGTTACAGCTTGTCAAGCATCTTGTCCTACTGAAGCTATTGTATTTGGAGATATGAATGACAAAGATAATGAATTGAACAAGAGGAAAGAGAGTCCTTTGAATTTTATAGCTCTTGAAGAAACAAATGTGAGATCATCTGTTTGTTATACAATGAAAGTTAATAACAGGAATGAGGAGTATAAATCTTAATAAAAATTTGAAAAATAATAAATAATACAAAATGAGTGCACCAGTATCGAGTATTAGAGAGCCCTTGGTTTTAGGGCATAAGACTTACCATGATATTACTGAGGATTTGGTTTCCCCAACGGAGAAAGCACCGCCGTTGTCTTGGATAATGGTATTTATTCCTGCGGTTGCTTTGTTGAGTTTAGGTTCATTTGCTGTTTATTGGACAATTTATGTCGGTATAGGTACTTGGAATTTGAATAGGACTATAAACTGGGGATGGGATATTACCAACTTCGTTTGGTGGATTGGTATTGGACATGCAGGGACTTTGATATCCGCTATTTTGTTGCTTTTTAGACAAAAATGGAGGACGGGAGTTAACAGAGCAGCTGAAGCTATGACTATTTTTGCCGTTATGTGCGCCGGATTGTTTCCAATGATACATATGGGAAGGATATGGAATGCGATGTTTATTTTCCCTTACCCGAATACAAGGGGTTCATTGTGGGTGAACTTTAATTCAGCTTTGCTTTGGGATGTATTCGCTATATCTACTTACTTTACCGTTTCATTGTTATTTTGGTACACGGGATTAGTTCCTGATTTGGCAACTATTAGAGATAGAGCAAAAGGACTTAGAAAGAAAATATATTCATTTTTCGCTTTGGGTTGGACTGGATCGGCTAAACACTGGCAAAGATGGGAATATTTGGCATTGGTACTTGCCGGTTTGGCAACACCATTGGTATTATCAGTTCATACAATAGTAAGTTTTGACTTTGCTACCAGTGTTGTTCCCGGATGGCATACGACTATATTTCCTCCGTATTTTGTTGCGGGTGCGGTATTTTCAGGATTTGCTATGGTATTGACTTTGATGTTAATTGTAAGAAGGGTATTGCATCTTGAGCAGTATATTACTATTGCGCATATCGAGTCAATGAACAAGGTGATTTTGGCTACAGGATCCATAGTGGGGGTTGCTTATATTACAGAATTGTTTATTTCTTGGTATTCCGGTTATATTTATGAGCAAGCTGCTTTCTTTAATAGAGCCTTTGGTGTATATTGGTGGTCATATTTTGGTATGATGTTCGCCAATGTTGTTTCACCACAATTCTTTTGGTCGAGAAAACTAAGGAGAAATGTTACTTTTACATTTATGCTTTCAATATTGATAAATATTGGTATGTGGTTTGAGCGATTTGTAATTATCGGTACTACGCTAGCTCGTGATTTCCTACCTAGTTCTTGGAGTTATTATTCACCTACTTGGATTGAAATCAGTATATATTTAGGAACATTTGGATTGTTTTTTACTATGTTTTTGATATTTGCGAGAGTTGCGCCGGTGGTAGCTGTAGCTGAGGTAAAACATATATTAAAAACGGGAGGTGATCAGTATGTTGGTGAAGATGCAGTTAAAGGTCATTGATAAAATATAAAATCATTAATAATGAAGAATAGAAAAGATATTGTTTACGGTGTGTATAGTGAAGAGCACGATATTATTGAAGCGGTACGAGAGGCTCGGAGTAGAGGTATGGAAATATATGATGTGTATTCACCAATGCCTATCCACGGTTTAGATCCTGTTTTAGGATTAAAAGAATCCAGGTTGCATATAGCAGGATTTATATATGGATTATTGGGTACATTGACTGCTTTTTTAGGAATGACTTGGATATTTACAAAAGATTGGCCGATTATATTTGGTGGGAAACCATATTGGGCTGTTCCCTCCTTTATCCCGATTACTTTTGAGTTGACTGTTCTTTTTGCAGCTATCGGTATGACCGTTTCATTTTATGTTGTTTCAGGAATGGGATTTGGTGTTGATAATGATGTGCTCGATGAAAGAATATCTGATGATAAATTTTGCCTTGCTTTTGACAATGCCGAAGTAGAAGCGGATGAAGCGAAACAATTTTTGCGAGCAAATAATGCTGAGGAAATATTAGAAAAAACATTGAAAGCTTGATAATTTTAAAATCAATTGAAATGAAAATAATAAAAAACTTTATTTTTGTCATAGTACTTGCTATATTGTTTAGTTTTAGTTCATGTCAAAAAGCCGGTGTGAATAATACAGGTAGTGAATATATGCCGGACATGTATCATTCGATTGCCTATGAGGCTAATTATGGTACTTATTACGATAGAAATGAATTTGTGGATAAAAAAGATTATCGGTTTTACGGTAAGCCTAGAAAACCTGTGAAGGGAACAATATCAAGAGACAATGGAGTTTCAGACAGTCGCCCTTTTTACTATGGAGATACAGAAGACGAAAGGCAAAGGGCTATTGCCGAGATAACTAAGTCTCCTTTTCCTGCCACCAAAGAGAATATTGCTGCCGGAAAGCATCTTTTTGGTATTTACTGTGCTATTTGCCATGGAGAGAAAGGAGATGGTGAGGGTTATTTGGTCAGAGAAGATGGAGGAGCATATCCTGCCATGCCTGCTAATTTTTTATCAGATGATTTGAAGAATTCATCCGATGGGAGATATTACTACACGATCATGAAAGGTAGAAATATGATGGAGTCATTTGGTGATAAATTGGATTACAAAGAGAGGTGGCAAGTTATTGGTTACATCAGATCATTACAAAAATAGAGCAAGTATATTTTGCCTGTAAGAATAAAACAATATTAAAAAAATAAATTTCAATTTGAAATGAATCGATTTGAATTTTCTGGAAAGCTAAAGACAGTATTATTAGTAGGTATCGTGATTGGACTTTTAAGTTTGATTGTTGAGTATTTTGTAGTTGGAGATGAGCTGCATAGTCAATTTTGGGGAGATATCATTCTAAATAATTCATATTTTATGGGAATGGCATTGATGGCACTTTTTGCTTTATCAGCCTTTATTGCAGCTTGGGCGGGATGGTACAGTGTATTCAAAAGGCTTTTTGAAGCATTTAATGCATTTTTGATTCCCGGCGCGGTAATTATTTTTATTGTTGCACTTGGTAATTACTTTGGATGGCATCATCTGTATCTTTGGAATGATGCAGAACATGTAGCTCACGATGAGGTACTTCAAGGTAAATCCGCGTTTTTGAATAAAAATACATTTATGATCATGACATTATTGTTTGTAGGTGTCTGGTTATTGTATCGTTATAAACTCAGAAGCCTTTCATTATTGGAAGATGCCGGTGTTAAAGGAGATTATTCTGCACATCAAAAAATGAGAAACTGGGCAGGTACATTTCTTCCTATTGCGGGTTATTCAAGCGCTCTTTTGATATGGCTTTGGTTGATGTCAATTGAACCTCATTGGTATAGTACTATGTATGCGTGGTACACAGCTTCAAGTTGGTTTGTAGGCGTCTTATCAGTTATGATAATCGTTTTGGTTTATCTTAGAGGAAAAGGTTATTTTGAATTGGTTACTAAAGAGCATCTTCACGATATGGGGAAATTTTTATTTGCTTTTAGTATATTTTGGTCATATCTATTTTTTGATCAGTATATGTTGATTTGGTTTGGAAATGTTGGGGAGGAGACCGTACACTTTAAAGTTCAACAAGGTGAGTTTCCTGTTATTTTTTACACGATATTAATTCTTAATTTTATAGTTCCATTTTTGGGGCTTATGATAAATACTGCAAAGAAAAGCAATGTTGTACTTGTGGTTATTGCTGTATTGACGTTCATCGGTCACTGGTTGGATATGTGGTTGAATGTAAAGCCATTTGTTGGAGAAGCTACTGCTGAATTTACAGGAATCCATGAACATATATCGCATTATCCGTCTTTACCTGAGATAGGAGTCATGATAGGATTCTTGAGTCTGTTTTTATTTGTGACGTTTAAGTGTCTGTCAAATGCACCATTAGTAGGAGAAAATGATCCTTATTTGGAAGAAAGTATTCATCATCATTCATAAAAATTATTGATATGTTAGCGTTTAAATTACTTATTTTGACATTGATTTGGACTTTGGTATTTGTTATTATAGGATTGGCTTTTGAATACTTTGGTTATTTGGACAAAGTAAAGGAGGATTAATACAAGATATTGCTAATTATTGCACTTTGCATTAGTTTCAAGTCAAGCATACTAAAGCATTTTGTGTGTGAAGTATTCGTTCTTTTTATATTTATGCTTCATTGAAAACCCGGGTAATCGAAAAATTGATTCTTTTTACCATTTCGTTATTTTGCTATTTGTTCCAAATTTTTGTATCATCTGATGGATTGATACCCACCTTTGATACCTTTTTTTGTTAGTACAATTTGCCATAGTTGGTTGTAGCGGGCTCTGAAACCGGCGGCATTTGTCAACAAGTAGTATTTCCACATTCTATAGAATTCATCGTTGTAATCATCTTTCATCTTATCCCAATTGCTATCAAAGTTGTGATACCACGCCATCAATGTTGTGTCATAATAATGCCCGAAGTTGTGCAAATCTTCCATTACAAATTTTCTCTCAATCGCTTCACCAATCTGCTTTATAGAAGGGATCATTCCATTTGGAAATATATATCTATCCAGCCATGCGCTGGTGGTTGTTACCGTTCTATTTGATCCTATGGTGTGAATTAAGGCGATGCCATCGTCGCTTAAGCATCTATTTACAGTTTTAAAGAAGTTTTTATAATTTTTGTAGCCGACATGTTCTAGCATTCCAATGCTTACAATTCTATCGTATTTTCCTGTTAGTTCCCTATAGTCTTTTAATTCAAATGTTACCGGAAGTCCGGCGCATAATTTTTCCCCCAATTCTTTTTGGTTTTTAGATATAGTAATGCCTGTTGTTTTTACATCGTAATGCTCAGCAGCGTATTTACCAAAAGCACCCCAACCGCAGCCTATGTCCAATACATTCATTCCGGGCTCGAGTTGAAGTTTTTTACAGACAAGTTCCAATTTATTTTCTTGAGCTGTATCCAGACTATCGGTTTTTTCCCAGTAGCCACAACTGTAATTCATCCTTTTGTCGAGCATTAAGGAAAAAAGCTTGTTTCCGATATCATAATGTTTTAGGCCTACAAGTTTGGCTTTATTTTTTGATTGAAAGTTGGTAATTTTAGCTAATGCAATCCATAGGAGAGTGTTTATATTTTCTTTAACTTTATCTTGAATATTGCTTTCGAATAATTTGAATATCATTTGATCCATACTTGGTGAATCCCACCAGCCTTTCATAAATGATTCCCCCAATCCGAGTTCGCCGTCTTTAATGATACTTTTGAAGAATCTGTCATCTGTTACATTGATATCCCAAGGAGAATTCCCCCCAATGATAATCCCTGCTTGTTTAAGAAGATTTTCAACAATTTCCCTGTTTCTATTCATCCATTGTATTTTGGTCACAAAAATAATTAATTAAATGGATAAATTTAGTAAATGGGAACTTTGATTATATAATTTTTGTTGAGTAGGTGCTTCTAAATTTTATAGCAATTTCTTCATCGCGTTCCGATATAATATTGGGATGAGGAAAGTCCGGACAACTTAGAGCACCATACCACTTAACCGGTGGACTTCTCAAAACGATGGGAAGATAGAAAGTGTCACAGAAACTAAACCGCTGCAATTTTGTATAGCAGTAAGGGTGAAAACGTGTGGTAAGAGCGCACGCCTTTATTTGGCAACAAGTATTGGGGATAAACCTTATGGGTTGTAATGTCGCGTATATTTCGGTTTGAGAGTTGCTCGCTCGAATATTTATTAAATATGCCGAAAGGGGTAGGCAGCAGATGCATTATTGATATAATGCTTAGATAAATGATGAAGGTTCATTGTTTGCTCAATGAAAACAGAATCCGGCTTATAAATTGCAAATTAATACAGCTGCATTTTATGTGGCTGTATTTTTTTTCTTTTCTTACACTGTACTTTGATTTTTCTCATTTTATATATTCAATAATATCTTATGATAAAAAATTATATAAAATAATTGATTTTTATTTTGTTTTTTAGTAAAAAGTTCTAACTTTGTATTCCAGATGTATATGTTTTTTGCTTATACGACATTATTATATATCTGGAACTACCTTTAATAAGGGCATAAACCACCCTTGTTAAAAGACGAAATCGAAATAAGAAAAAGAAAAATAATCATTTTATTTTATAATAAAATGGGATATTTGGTATGAGCTCTTTCACGATGTGATGGAGATTATATAGACGAAACTCGATTGCGCAAAGGCGTGATGTTAACTTTTAACCGAAATAATTATTTTAATAACCAAAACTCAATCTCATGAAAAAAATGAATTTGAATTTTTTAGGGCTTAGAGCAAAAATGGTGTTTCCATTGTTTTTGTTGATTGGTCTATTTATGTTTAGTTCATCTACTGTGAGCGCACAGTATGTTGATACAAAGAATGCAGAAAAGTTAGTTGCGGAGAAGCTTGCTAAGTTGCCTCCAAGAACAGCTTCTTTAAGAAGAGCTAATCAAGCATTGACTCCGAAAATGGTACAGGAGTCAGTAAATGAATTGCGCTATTCTTTTGGACATTTGATTTTGCGTGATCTTAAAGCAGGAAAAACTGTAAGTGAAGCAATTGAAAATACTTATAAAATGGCTTCAAATAGAATTCCGGCGGGTACACCCGGGATTGGCGATTATGTAAGTGCAGTGAAGCAAGAGTATGTCGATTTGCTCAGCGAATAATCGATTTTAAAATTAGAAATTAAATTTTATTAAACCAAAACTCAATCTTATGAAAAAATTTATAAAAATATTTACGATTGCTGTGTTTATGCTTAGTGGTATGTTTGCTACTGCACAGACTTGCGATTTTGTACAAACCGGTATGGACAACGGCAATGATCAGGATGGTGGAGTAGTATCTGTAGATTTGTCTTGTGTTCCAGCCGGAGGAACAATTACAAATGTTGTTGTTAATGATTTTACAAGTCATTACTTTAGTAGTACAGGTGGTACTACATACTGTCCATCATGGTATGGATGGGATATTTTAGTTAACGGAGCTGTTGTTTCTGCGGGTGTTTGTGGAACAGATATTGAGGCTTATGATTTTTCAGCTAATCTCCCTATCAATTCAATAGATTTTCAAATACATGATAATGATGGTTTTAATGACCATGTTTTTGTAGATATTGATGCGACTATAACTTATGACCTTGCTGCAGGAGGTGGTGCAGGAGACTGTAAGTTGAATTGCCCAGGAGACAAAGTTATTTATCTTGATGCGGGAGAATGTTGTTGGCCTGCGCAATACGAAGCAAGGACAATGGGAGATTGTGCTACTCAATATGATACTATTTTGCAACAGCCTGATGGAGCTGGTGGATTTGTTGATCCTTTTGATCCTTCAGGATTTCCTGAGTACGATCCAAATACACAAGCTTTTCCTCCTGATTTTACTCAAGAATTTACTTTAAATGGACCTGCTAATACCTATGGTCCGAGCATGTTTGATTTATCAAATCTTCCTACTCAAATTTTCATGGAATGTTATGATAATAGTTCAACTTGTTCAGGAAACGGAGATCAAGCTTATTGGAACTATACAATGGTTAACTTTGTAGCTACGACTGCGACTACTTTTGAATTTGACTGGACTTACCATACAGAAGACTTTGGAGGTGCATTCTGGGATGATTTTGGATATATGAAAGATGGTCAATGGGTATTGAACGATATATATGATCCAAATGGTCCTAATGATCAAACCGGTCATTTCTCTATTGCTTTAGCAGCGGGTGAAAATATTACGCTTTATGTTAGAACAAAAGACTTTATCGGTTGTGGTGCTGACGTTACATTAGATACAGGTGAACCACCGATTACAGACGGAATAGTATTAGGAGAGGGGCCTGCGATTGGAGATCCAATCTGTAAAGGAAATACAGAGACAGTAAAATTGTATTTATTGGAAGGCGGTGTTAAGACAGATAGTTGTTCATTTGACTTAAGAGTAGAAGAATTCCAAACACCAACAAGCTCATTAGCATGTAATGATCATGTACCAGTATCAGTTGATGCGGAT